>Ga0179593_1349982_pt1 | contig 13848 bp, 21 predicted proteins | sample CZODoug2_1_08_16_FD_185931 | JGI IMG/M metagenome (GOLD analysis project Ga0179593, IMG submission 185931) | Vadose zone soil fungal communities from Angelo Coast Range Reserve, California, USA - CZODoug2_1_08_16fungal (PacBio error correction) | ecosystem: Environmental > Terrestrial > Soil >...
GAAATACCTTCACTAAGGGAAAGGTGGTCTGATGGGACGCCATGGTCAACAACTCCGCAGGGGGGTTGTTTCTCCGGAAAAAAGGAACCGAAGTTCCGGGGCGGATACTCGCAGACGTCTGGAGAAAACGGGGCGGGGTGACTGTTCCTGGTAGTGAGGGAATACAAATCTCCGAATGTCGACTTGGGGGGGAAAAGAGTGTTAGGCTTCTTTGGGCGAAGGTCGTGAACGGTCTTCTGCTTGATCTAGCCGGACGAGTGGCTGGTCGTGTTTCACATGGCGGGGAAGGAGCGAATGTGCAAAGGGGCGCGAGTGTAAACCAACCATTCCGCAAACTTCCGAATCTTACAGGGGCGTGGGTTGGGCACGGGCCTCTATACAAACTCTTCGTTCAGTGTGGAAAAACGAAAAGTGGAAAAAGTGGGGCAAAATTGATCAGGGTGCCATCGATTACACACGCCTGACACATAAGAGTCAAGCGAACCAAAATATTGGGGCCGAAAAAAAAAAATCATCCACACAGGCGACACTCAGACGAGATCGTCAAGGGTGTAACCTCGGCCCAGGGACGGTGAGACAATGTGACAAGAATTGACAGCGAAAACTATCTCAGACAAGTTTTTGCTGCCCATCGTCTTCAAACCCATGGAATATTGGGGCACAGGTTCGTGACCGCACAGAGTGATCATACCATGGTCCAAACGATAAAGGAAGCCTTGAACTGGCGTGGAATATCAATGGTAACCTCTCGAGCTTTAAAAGGCGATCTCGGAAAAAAGGAAAACCGAAACCTTGGCTGGTGCAACAAATGTGTGACCGCGGCGGAAAATAAAGGCCATCCGGAATGGGTGCCATTCTGGGGGTCACTACCGCAAAGAAAAAACGAAAGCTAACCATCGCTCCGCGAAGACATCAATCATGATGAGTGGCGCAAAGTCCATGTTTAATAAGGAAAAAAAGTTGTGTCCGGAAAGCTAATGGCGCGTCATGGGCCGCCCTCATCCAAAAAAAAATGCACACCGAGCCGCAGCCCGTCACCCCGGCGGCACCCCGGAAGGCCGCATCGAAGATCATGCGCATGGGCCGTTCGATGATAGCACACCTAATCGCCGGGAAAGGAATACCATAGTCTGGCTGCTGGCCAACTCCAAGTCGGTCCGTCCAGAAAACCGCCGGGGGGGGCAGCAGTGGCTCCAAACGGCCAGACAAAGAATCTCGTAAATCCCCCCCCCCCCCACCCCAAAAAACCCCCACCCCCCCCCCACCCCCCCCCCCAAGAAAGGAACCGTTCACTTGCAAAACTGGGTTTGCTCCATGCCCTTGGAACTTGTCAGGGGGGCCTTTGTGATGAGGAGGTGCTCACCAACGATGAACAACGGGTTGACGCCTGTTTTTCACAGGGGGAATTCCCCGTCCCTCAGATCAATTGGGAAACTCGCCATCAGACTCTCACCGCCCCGTTTTCCAGCAGGACTGGGTGGTAACGGGACATCTCGGCTCTAGTAAAAACATCTACTTCCGTCGAACATGGGAGGAGGAATCAACAAAGCAAAAAGGTTGCGAGGGGTCCCCTGTTCACGTTTCAAACGCGAGGCGTGACGGACACCCGTGCAGTTGTTCCTTCGGCTGGAAACTGTGTGGGCTGATGAGCATAAGCTCGACCATCGGGTTTCGGATCCAAGCCGGAAAGCGATGCGGCCAAGAGGCAGCCACATTTGTCACGGGTGGGCCTTGTGGGACGTCGGTTAGGGAATTCGCCAGGAACCAGCGATTGAGTTTCGACACCATATGGGCAACGGCGCCGGCGCAAAAAAATGCAAGACCCTGCACTTTTAAGGGGGGGGGACGAGGCAGTGGATTGTTGATTACCCGATCGGCGAAAAGGGGGATCAATGGGCGAAAAGGGAAAAAGTCAGCAGTTTCTGCTTCACAAAAAGTCACCCGAAATGCCAGGGAAGGAACGGACACGGTATCCGGGACTAAGAAAAACATGCGCCACCGGGTGGAGCCGGGGTTTTAGCCGCCGGCTTCTCACCGTTGGGGGGCCCCCACAAGCGCCAGAATTAAAGTGACCGTTAATTACGAAGACAACCGCGTTCCTGTGGAAAGGGCCAAGGTCGCCCTCGGGGAAACTCAAATCAAACACAAACGGGAGGAAGGAGAGATGATCGAGGCAGTGCGGCACCGGTGTCGCCCCATAACGGAAAGAAACTGCGCGTCGGGGCAAAGATCACAACGCGAAAGAGCCAGAAACACAATGAACACCCCCCCGCCACGGCCTGGGAATGAGAACGCCGGGCGTCGGTTCAGCATTCGGCAACCGGGGGGTCAGCAAACTTCTGCCGACTTTCCAAGGGAGCCCATGAACAAGGATGCAGGATCAGGGTAAGATCAGTGTTCTCCCCGACGTGAATGGTATTGGGAGCTCCAAGGGCGCCGTGCGATTGGTGTGAGAAAAAGACCAAGCGAGACCGGTCCGACATACTGCAAAAAAATAACCGAGCGAAAAGCAAAAATCCGATTGACAAGAAAGGTGAAGCAGCACGCATTTCGATTCTGGTTACCAGAACAAAATGATCAGATAGCCAAACGCATAAGCCCCACAGCCTTTCCAACAGCAACAACTGCGAGGTTGCCAACGGTGAGAACCCAGCATAAAACATACGGAACTTGAAACAGGGAAACATATAGGCAAAGAAAAGAAACGTAAACTAAAAAACAGGGGGTCCAATCAAAACACCATGTACCCAGACGGAGTAGAGGGGTCTAGAACGTGCCCGACCACCACAGAGGCAGGACGGCGGGCGAGGACGAACGCCAACACGACCCAAATAGAGCTTGGAAAAACGCGGAGAACCGGAAAGCGTCAACCCCGGGACCGTGGTGGAGAAATTCACGAAAATCAACCAAGTCACAAAAGGACAGCAGCAGATGAGCAAAACAAGCCAAAGTTTTGAAACGGAGAGACTGCACAGGCCCCAACAAGTGAGCCCCCCGGGGCTTGGCAAACGGGGCCGCAACGAAATAATGCGGAAACCAAGCAAGACAAGAATCAAGGTGAAAAACGGTTGAAACGCAGCGGAAAAAAAAAAGAGTTGTTGCTAAGACGAGGACAACCCATAAATATTCCGAAAAAAAAAACCGGGGTGACAGAAACCTGGGCTGGGGGTCATGAAGAGCAACTCCGGAATTTGTAGGAGGGCGAAGGGAGAAAATAGACCAGGCCGGCAGGAAAAAATGGCAGCCTGAGAAATGGCTCTTGACACCCTCAGCCAATTAATAAGAATGGTGTCCTTACGACTTGCGAGGGAAGAGTAATTATTTACCCCACCAAGAATGAAAGGACGAATGATCAAAAAGAGGGAAAAAAATCCCGCGGCAAAAAAAGTGAAAAAAAAAGCACAAGAAAGAGAGAGTAAAACCTTGCAAATCAAGAACGAGAAAGGGCTAGAGAAACCAAGGGGAAGAGGAAAACCAGAAAGCAAGATAAAGGGCGCAGATCGAACATAAAAAGGGGGAAAATTAGAAAGGGGGGTAGTGAGTTCACAAAAAAGAGGAAAATAGACCGATTTTGAAGCGTAAACTGGATGAGGGGGGGGTGCAAGAAAGATAGTCATGAGACCGGACAACAAGGCAGAAACGGAACGGGACCTAACCGGACCAGGGGGGGGGAGAGATCGATCCAAGGGTCAAAAGGGTTCGTTGGCAGGAAGGGCTGGCAGGGAAGAGAGAGGGTAGATGGCAACAGGGCCTGCTGGTGGGAAAAAGGTAAACAACGATGGGAAAAGGGATCAGCAAAAAAGAAAGAAAAGCCAACATGGGAAAAAAAAAGTAGAATAAAATGAGTGGGAATAGAGCAGGGGTTCCCTAAGGACGCGTTCAGAAATGAGGAGAGGTGTCACAAGGAGGAAGGGGGGGGACCAAGGAACCCCGAAAAAGGTAGCTCAACAAGACTAAAAAAGGGGCACAAGAAACCAAAGCAAGAAAGAGACGGAAAAAAACAGAATGAAAAGCAAAGGAAAATTGACCAAAAAACCGGAATGTATGGGGGGGGGACAAGAATCAAACTGAAAAAAAAAAACACTGGAAAAAGGGGGAACGACCATAGGGAAAACAGAAAAATCAGAAAAAACGAAAAAAATAGGGAAAAGCACCAAACCAAAAAACATCAAAAAGATACTAGAAAGGAGTAATAAAAAGGAGACTGGAGAAGAGCACAAACAACAACTGCAAAAAGTTTGAGGAAAAAAAAAACGAAACATGAGAATAGGGAAGGGTGGGCGGGGAAAAGACAAAATCTCAAGCATAAAGCAAAAAAACAAAAACAAGGTGAGGAGAAGGGGGGGCGAGGAAAGCAAAGAACCGGGTGACAAAGGTTAAGTGTTGGTACTGATGAAGGGATGAGGGAAAAAGGTCGGGTTGGTGGTGTACAAAAGAACCGAAGAAAGGTTCACTGGCGGGAATCTAGAAAAGGGAGTTGAGGGGCAGGGGGGGGTGAGGTGAATAGGGGTAGTGATGATTATCGAGGTCGGGGAATTGTGTGAAAGGGGGGTCAACAACGGAGGGGAAAAAAAAAGAACGGGAAATGGAGGATCAGCTGAGGATCGGAAGAGAGGGGAGTGGACCGGGGGTGAAAGGGGCGAAAAATAGAAATAAAGGGGACAGGGGGGCTTGGATTGGGACCCATTCACCAGCCCACTGTAACAAAGAAGAAGGCAAGAAGAAGAAAAAAATAAGGGGGAACGTGAACCAATCAGAGAAAAATAAAGGCGAATTCAGGTCACAGGGAAGGGGAAAGAGGTGGAGCGAGGGGGCAAAAGGATCGTGTGCCAGATGCTTGAAACAGAAAACCATAAAAAAAGTCACGACAGAAAAGTGAAACAAACCAGAGTCAAGACGAAAAACACCTCGGCAGAAAGGGGACAGGGGGCCAACGGTTCAGACAAGTGAAAAGTACGGAAGGTGGGGCGATGTGAAAAAACTCTTGAAAAGGGGGGCAAGGGTATCTGAAAAGGAGTGCCACGGAAGTTCAACCAATAGGGAAAAGAAAGGTGGGACATGCATGAAAAGAAAAGAAGTGATCATCTAATGAAATTTCGAGGACATATGCCTGCATGAGGGGGGAAGTTAAAAAGAGGGGGGGGGGAGCATTGCGAAAGGAGGGACTCAAGGAAAAAAAAAAGAAAAAGTCAGGGCAGGGGGTGAAACTGAGGGGTGAACTCAAGGGTACGAGGGCGAAGAAATACACTGGAAAGTGAGGGTGGGAGGACCGAAAGAACGGGGGGGAACACATAGCAGGAGAAAAAAACTCAAGAGAAAGGAGTCCATGAGGCGAAGAAAGAATGAATCAGTCCGAGGGGTGTGAAGGAAGATCAAATGACGCGGTACATTTGGCAAGAAAAAAGAATACAGCCCAACAAAGAAAGCAAATCAAGAAAAGCAAAACCCCAGGCGGCAAGGAGTCACTGAAAGGGAGGAAGGACACAGAGGGAAGGTAAAGGAAGGGCAATTCTGAGCGGGGGAGCACCGCTGCACAGGAAAAGAAATTAGGGGGGAAAACTGGAAGGGGAACGCAAGGGCGGTAACTGTGAAGCCCCAAAACAAACCAGAGGAATCAAAGGTGGCGAAAACTGGGACAAATTCTAAGAGGTGAAAAAAAAGATTGCCGGGGAACTAAGGTCAAGGAGAGGGGTGGGACATTTGATTTCAAAAAAAAAAGGGTGGGAAAAAAAACCAATATGCCCGAGAGGTTTCCAGTAAAGAAAAGAACTACAAAGAGGTTGGACAAGGAAAGAGTAAAAGAACAACCTAAGAAAGGAGGGGTGGGGAGGACAATCCAAGCAAAAATCTATTAAATCTACGAACTTCTGGGGAAAATTAATGAGGACAAAGGGGAAAAGGGTGACTGTGCCTAAAGAGGAAAGGGGAAAGGAGGGAGATGTCTTGGGAGGGACCGAAAAGAGGGTCAGTGTTGGGGGAAAAAGGGATGCATGAGGGGGGAGAGAAGCAGGGACGCAATAAGAGTGGTAGTTCACCATAAAAGGGAGGGCGGAAAAAGACAGGTCGGGGGGAAGGGGTCAAGGGTGGGGAATTTTTGAAAGGGGGGGTCAAATAGGAGTCAGGTATGTTTTGGGGAAAGGAGGAGACTAGCCAGAGAGAGGGGCGACCAGGTTGACGGGAAAAGAGCCCGGCCGATCAGGAAAAAGAAATTTCCTGTAAGGGGGGAAGGTGAAGGCCAACTTCCTGATACTAAAAAAGGCGGGGGGAAAAAAAGGTTTCGAAGGGGAAAGAACGAAATTGTTCGGGGAACCGGTTAATAAGGGAAAAGGAATGAAAGACAACCTGGGGGAGTCAGAAAAGAATCCGCCCACCGGGGGTCGTCAAGGGGGGTAAGTGTAATCGGGAAAACATAAACGCCGGGGGTGTCGAGAAGAAAAGACAGTCGCAGACCATAGACGGTTTACAGAGGAAACCAAAGAGGAGGGTTGGGGAAAGAAAGGGTTCGCAAATCGTGAAGAAAAAGATAAAAAAAAAATTAAAGAGGTAAAAATAAGGGAAATGGGACAGAGAAAAAGGGGGGCCGCAAACAGAAGAAAGAATACCAGCACAGGGGGGGGCAGGAAGCCAGGACAGCGAATGAAGGACGAAAAAAACAAACAACGGGAAGGGAAACCATGTTTGGGGAGAATGGGATGACGAGAAAGAACGCTGCTTTCCCGGAATTCATCAGTGAAAAAGGTGACATCTAAACTTGCAGAAGGGGCAAAAAAATTGAGAACGGAAGAATGGGGCAGGAAAAGATAGGGAATCCAACTTGGGATCGCAAATGAAGGAGGGATGTCTTTGGAAATGTGGAGAGAAGGGCTCCTGGGCATAAAAAAAGATGTGTCGGGGAACGAAATAAGACGGCAGACGAAGGAAGGGGAAAAAAAAAATAACATGAGGAAAAAAAATTCGCAAAAACACCTATTGGGAAACAAGGAGAAAAAAGGGAGGCTTAAGAGGTAGTGGTAAACACATAAAAAGAGGGCGAAAGGGACTCAGAATCACAAAAAATAAAGGTCCAAAAGAAGAACAAGTATCAGTGGGGGCAAAGGGGGAAACAAAAAATAATCACGAAAAGGGAAAAAGGATAGCAGAAAGCTGGTAGGGGGGGGGTAATCCGAAGGGGAACCAAAAGTAGAGGTGTTCCTATATCCTAAAGAAGGTCAAAAAAAAACGAGCAAAGGACGGCAACCGGGGGGGAGGAAAATCGTAGTGCACAGAAGGACCATAGGATATTTTTGGGGGGGGAAGGATCCTGTAGAGGGAAAGAAAGAAACATCGTCAAACACAGAGAAGGGGGGGAAAAAAAAAGAAGAAAAAAAGACAAAAAAGGCCCAACAAGGAACAAAGAAAAAAGGGGGGAAACAAAAACACAAAAGGGGGAAAAAAAAGCTCTTCATGCCAGGGGGCAGAAACAAGACTACGCAGGGGGAATGGATGAGGAAAAACGGGCAGGACCAAAACAAAAAAATCCAAGATGGGAAGGGTAGGACTCGATAGGGGGGAGAAAAAGACGGAAAAAGTGGAAAGAAAAGCGGACAAGCTAAAATTCCACCAAGTGGAAGAACTGGGGGACGGGGAATAAAGAGAGCAGCATCAATTAGGAAGGAGTAAAAGGGATACCGAAAATGTGAGGTTAATGAAAAAGCTCCTGGAATAAAAAATTAAGAGTGGGAACGAAAAGAAAGGCAAACTTAAGCAAGAGGGTAGGAGTAAGGATGAAAATGATATTAGAGGCTACAGATTGAGAGGTAATTACTCAAACCATCAGGTAAAGGCCGAGTGGAGACAGAGTTAACGCCGCAGGACACACATTCAAAACCCAGAAAAAGACAGGACAAATTCCGCCCTGAAAAACATCATGAGACTCAAGAAAACTCGAGACTCAATACAAGAAAAGGGAAGATTACACACGGGAAAAAAATGGGAGGTCAGCTATGACGGGTAAATAGTGGAAGGAAAAAATCAAAGGATGGTCCCGTCGTCACGAGGATTTAAAGAAAGGAACAGCCTAAAAATGAGGGATTAAAGGAAAGGAAACCAGAGGTTGGATAAAAAATGGGGGGGGGGACAATCCGTATCGGAAGAGAGCAAACAGTAAAAAGAAAAACTGTTCCAAACACGGAAAAACCGAAAAAACTGGAAGGATCACGATACTGAGGGGCGAATGAGGGAGGGCTGGGAGGGGGGGAAAAATGTTCTTTGCGCTTGGGGAACCAGAAAGTAGGGGGACATCAGGGTAAATCAAAGAAAGGGCACCTATGACGACAGAAAGAGAACAAAAAACGATCCAGGAAAGAAACAGAAAAGAAGGAAGTAGGGGGTAGGGGAAATGGAACAAAAAGCCGAGGAGATTCTTAATATTGGCAAGCTGGCAGGGAGGGGGGGGTGAAAGAGAGAGGAACAGAAAATGCTGAGAAGTAATCTAAAATGGGGTAACACACTACCAAACAGGATAGGGAGAAAAAAAAGAGAAGAGGAGAACAAGACCAAGTGAAAAGGAACACCATTTATGGAAGAAACAGGGAAAACAAGGGGGAGAGACATCGGAAAAAGCAAAGAACTAAAAAAAAATAGAGAAAAAAAAAACACAAAAGAGAAAAAAGAAATAAGAGAGAGGGAAAGAAAGAGTGAAACAGAACGGTCACGGAAAGGGGCCAAAAAAAACCCTGCTCTGGTAGAGACAAGTAGATTGAACGTTAGGGGGAGGAATCAAGAGCGACAGCAACAAAAACGTGATTCGGAGAAGGAGAGAAGAATTGGCTGGTCACACAAATCAACCCGGCCGGACAAGATGGGAACTTTGAGATGCCTTTGCAAAACAAACGGGATGAAAGAAAAAGGGGTGGGGGAGAAGACCAGGCCGAGGACGGGAGGACTCATAATCGGACTATGAGGGTTTTGTGGACAGGGTGGGGAAAGAGCACAATGTAGACGGGGAAGGTTGGGGGGGGGTGGGGGAAAAGACTTGTCAGCAAGAAAAAAGGGGGGCAAGTGCCGGAAAGACATAAGGCAGAAAAAGACGGCTGACTGTCGTGAAACAGGGAAGAGGAAAAGGAGGAGGTGTGTGACGAAGATGCAACAGGCCACGATGGGACAAGGAAAAATAATACAGAAAAAAGACGGTCGGGGTCAACTGGCAAAACAATATAAAATAGGGAAAGCTTCAGGTTGCGGGGGACCGGAAATCTGGGGAATGACGACGTGGACATGCATTCAACCAGACACAAAGGTTGACTGCAAAGCAAAATAAAGACAATGGTTAAAAAGCAGAAAAAAAACGAAAAAAATGGGAAAAGAAAAACCAGATATACGCCGAAAGACTTCTACCGATCGAGGGGGGGTGAAAGGAGGTGGGGGAAGCGGGCAGACTTTTTACGAAAAAGGGGAGAGCAGGTAGGGGAAAAAGAAGATGACGCCAAATTGTTCTTGCAAGCAGGTCGTAAAACCATAGGGGGGGAATAGTTGCATATTTGAGTGAACAAGGAAAGGAAAGGAAGACAGATACCGGAGATTGAGATAGAAACTGAGCCTGAGGGAGGGGGGAAAGTATCAATGAAGGGGAAAAAGTAAGAGATTGTACGACGAGGATAGAGTCTTGGGCCCAGGTGGAAGATTAGTGGGACATGGTTGAAATCGAGGAAAGGGAGGACATCTTCAGTGAAAAAAGAGGAGGGTGTTCAGGGGAACGAACCTATCTCGGGGGGGGGACAATCAGAACAGTGACGGGAAAAAAAGAATGATTATTAAACAAGGGGCAAGGAGGGGATCAGAAACAATGGGCAGGGCGAAGGGGGTGCATGAAACAAAACAATAATTGGGGGAAATCTATTTTGACAAAAAAATCAGAAAGCACCTTGCCAGAGCGCCATCACGTAAAAAAGGCACCCAGGCACCGGGAGAAGGCCCATTGAATGAGATGGGAGGAAACACAAATCAAGGGGATTCAAAAAAGTAAGCACAAAAGTAGGAACGTGTCTTCAAAGGGAATGAACGAAGGAGACCAGTGCGAAAAAAGAAGCCATAAGAAGGGGGGGGCATACACGGGGGAACAGGAACTAGGGGTTAAAACAACCTTCCAATTGGAGGGGGACCACGAAATGGGAAACTGCAGGGGAAAAAAATGGGGGGGGGGGACGGTTTGGGGGGTCGTTGTTGAACTAAAAAAAAAAAGGAAAGGGTACGCTGTGTGGAAAAAATGCTAATCTCCGGAAAGAAAAGGAATATATTGGTTCGAGGGGCCTCGAAAAGGAATAAGTCAACGAAGGACTGCATCAAAAAAAAAAGTGGGGGGACGTGAAAAGATCGGCTCTATAAAAAGGAAACGGGAAGGGACCGGGGGAAATAGAGGGGGCAAAAAAAAAAAAAGTTTCCAAGGGTGACAGTATTTCTGTGACAACAGTGGAACACGGGAAAGGCAAGGGGCATGAATGACTGGGTAAAAAAACGGAACACAGAGGGAAGTTGTTAGGGTAGGAGGTGTGTTGGGAAGGATGGGGAGAGAAAACGGAGAATAGGGGTGCTGGTACCAGAAAGCAAAACAGAATGAGGGAGTTGCAGAAAAGACAGACGTTATGAAAGACGGTGGGGAAGGGGGGGGGGGGGGATGGGGGCTCGGGGAGGGTTTGCCGGAGGGAAAAGGGCGGCTGAGGACAGGAGGAATTGATTTCTACAAATAGGAAAAAAAAAAAGGACCCCCCCACCAACCCCCAGCAAGGCAAGGAACTGAAAGGAGAACAAAGGAACGGAATGGGGGAAAAAAAAACGGTGGAGGCAATGCCCAAGGAAAGCTTCACTGGAAAAAGGAATGTGAATTGGCGCCAAGGGAATCGGGAAAGGGTCATGAGGGGGGACAAAAACACATGGGTTCACATAAACCAAGAAGGAACAAGACCTTTAGTCAAAGAAAAAGAGCTCGTAAAGAACGCCCACCATTTTTAAGGACAGGGGGGGGTGCAAGTTTTAGAGGTCAAGCTAAAAAGTTGTTGAAAAAAGGTGGGCAAAGACCTGCGCAGAATTCGTGACGTCATACGGAGAAAAAACGAAGTTAGTTTGAAGGACAAGGGTTCGGGCAAAGAACTTGAATATACAGCAAAACAACAACAACGGCTGATTAGTCACCACAGATACTCGGAACCTTGTTGGGACAAAGAAAACGGTGGTCCCCCCGGGGAAGGCACAAGGTGCTCAGTCAGGGGGGACATAGCTAAACCAAAAAAGGCGATGCGCGCCAACATTAAAAAAACCACCAACACGCCTGCAACATGTGAACGGACCAAACATGATGAGCGCACGGATACCCGGGGAAAGTCCTGTTCCATGTGAAATTGGCAAAAAAGTGTCCAGCAGCTAACAAAAAAAAACAAAGGTTCAAATGGGCGCCAGGAACAACGGAGAGCAAGAAAGGGGTGTAGGCAAAAACCACAGGTTTTCAAAGCCCAGAGGAATTGGGAGGATCAGGTGGGGAGCCGGACCGAAACCTGTGGGAAAAAGAAAATTATGGTGTCGAACACAATCACACGCGTCATAGCGAAGAAAAAAAAAAAACAAAAAAAGAAAAGAAACCACCGACGCGAATGACCAAAATCTCCAGCAAAAAAAAGCCGAGGGGAAGAGGAACCCGTGGATCGCGCCCGCAATTCCCGCTTTCAGGCAGTCTGACCGAACAAAAAAAAAACAACTGAGCAGGAACAGCCCAATCAGAAAAAAAAACAACATTTCCCGACAAATAACACTGCAGCGGGGTCCGCACGGCACCACCAAAAAAAAAAAAAATACAATCCAGAAGTTGTAACCTGGCAGAGAGGAAAACGTCGGTCGGTGTATCCTCTCCAAAAAAGGGTACCAACGATGAGTAGAATAGTTGTAATCGAGTCCGAGATGGTCCACGACCAACCAACGAAAATGAAGGAGGGTTGACTAAAAATAGAAAAAAAAAAAAAACACAACCAGAAGTCGAGTCTTGAGGGTCGCCGGAGAATGTCCAGTGACAAAGGAAAAGGGTCACGCCGGGGGAGAAAGTCTGTACAAATCCCAACAAAACGGGGAAAAAAGGCCACCCATAAACACCATGGGAAGGTGAAAACACAAGACGGTGGTAAAACGAGCACAAAATGGGCTTCCGAAAATAAAACGCCAGTGAGCCCAAAAATCGGGCAATGGCTCGAACCTAGAAAAGCCTGAAAAGACCAAGAATCAAACACAAGTTGGCCGACAGGGGGGGAAACGTGGGGAAAACGCCAACACGACGGAGATTGAGAAAAAAATCGAACCGGCCCATGACAACAAACATAGACGTCGACGTCACGGAAAAAAGTTTGTTGCCAAAAAAATGTAAAAAAAAAAATGAGCTCCAGCGGAAGGGGGCGGCAATGACCGCGCCCATACGACAAGAAAACATCGCAGGCATACGCATTGAAGCCATCAGAACCAATGCATCCAGATTGAGGTCACTTCGAGGCAAAAAGATTGGAGACACGGCAAGCGGGAGGGCGAGGGGGTAGTGGAGAAGCCAGACAATGGGCAAGGACGATGGAAACGATGCCGCCTCGAAACGTGAGCACAGCGCTTACACACCTGACCCGCGAGATCTAAGAATCAGAGAAAGGCCTAAAAAAAGTTGATTTGCCCCGCCACAGGACTCAATATCACAATAGAGGTGAAATCACGGTGGACTTGAGGGTTGCCGGTTGACAACACGAAGATGCCAATGATATCCCATGTGAATTCACAGGGGCCCCCCCAAAGGAACTGTTGAGATAGTGGGACAGGCCCCCGTGAACGTCAATCGCAAAAAAGGCCTAAGTACCCTGGCCCTCAAACCGGACCTAAATTTCCTCGAGCGAGGGAGGGTCCCTGTTGTTGAAAAGTCCGGACATTGATCTGGGAACGAAAAATTCATGGGGGTGGGGGTAGAGCTTGGGGACAGAGGTTTAGGGGAAAGGGCGGAAGCACGCTGGCAAAAAAGGAACCGGGCCACGCAGCACGAAGCACACCAAAAGAAACACCTGTAAGAAGTAGACGGGTTGTATCGAGCCGAGGAAAAAAAACCTGCGAGGACAGTGGTAAGTTCGAAGGGGGTTGGCACGAGCGGAATGGTGTTGAAAATGCCGAACCCGCCCAGTTTGGGGTTGGGCCTGGTGGGTGGGGTGTGTTTTTGGTTTTTGGGTGGTGTGGGGGGTATGGTGGGCGGGTAGGGGTTGTTTGGGGTAGGTGGGGGTAGTTTAGGTTAGGGCTGGGGGGGTTGTTTTGGTGTTGTTTGTTGTGGTTTTGGGGGAGTGTGGTGGGTTAGTCCTATTCGGGTTTGTGTGGTATGTTTGGTATAGTGGGGTCGGTGTTGTTTGGGAGGGGGGAGGGGGGGGGTTGTGTTTTGTTCCTGGAGCTTGGGGGGCTGGGTGGGGGGGTGGAGGGAGGTGTGTGGGGGAGGGTGGGGGTTGTGAATTGGGGGGGGTGAGTGGGAGGGGTCTTTGTGGGTGGGGTAGTACAGGAAGACGCCCTGAATGCCCTAGCACAACCCGCACCGGTAATCGGCTCCCGCATAAGGAAAAAACGTGCCAGACCGGCATGGAATTTGGCAAAAAAAGAAGCAGGGAAAACACGAAAAGTCGGACTCGCACACCGACAGGGACAAGACCCCAAAAACCCAACCCCAAACCACGCCCGGAAATAAAAGAAGAGGACAGTGTCAGCTCAGGATAAAGGAGCAAAGAGGAAAAAGCACAAAACACAAGACTTGAACGGCTTGGTGACAAAAAAGAAGTCAGAAAACAGACCAGAGTGAACACGGCATGGGCGTAAGAAAAA
>Ga0179593_1399113_pt1 | contig 13848 bp, 16 predicted proteins | sample CZODoug2_1_08_16_FD_185931 | JGI IMG/M metagenome (GOLD analysis project Ga0179593, IMG submission 185931) | Vadose zone soil fungal communities from Angelo Coast Range Reserve, California, USA - CZODoug2_1_08_16fungal (PacBio error correction) | ecosystem: Environmental > Terrestrial > Soil >...
TGCAATCAACGGGCGCTGTGGCTGGTGGCAAAGACACGGCCGACAGGGGGATGCCGCCCGGGGAAGGCTGCGGGACCTCGCCGATGCAAAGGGGGCGACGAGAGGAACATTGGAAAGGCGCTGTGCCGGTGCGCTCAAAAGGAAGGGGCAAAGCACAGAGGGAAGAAAGAAGCCGAAGTAGCGAGCCAAGCAACAAGGGACCTGCGACTCAAAAAGCAATTTCCGTGGTCACGTAGACCATAGAGGGGAGACGTATAAACCTGGAAAAACGAGGAAAAAAAAGTGGTGGGGCGAGCGAAAAAACGATTAACCAATGGGGTCCCCGAAGACGACGAAAAGATTATCACTCAGGGAAGGGATACACTCGCCGCAGTCAACGGCAGGGAACCCTTCTTGTCCAAAAATCCGTTCGTTAAAAAGCCAGCGGCGGGCCAGAACCGGAAATGGGAACAGGCCCACAAGAGAAACCAAAGACACCCAAACCGATGGAGGCGCACCGCCTCAATAGATTCTCATCCGAGAAAAGCTGAGAGAAGAAAAAAGGGGTTCTCTGTAACTGCCAAAGCCCTGAGACTAACTAACCTCATTTCTGGGAGTAAACTAACACGCCGAAAAAAAAACTTGTAGAAAAGAGGGGGGGAGAGGGAAACCGGCGGGAAAGTCGCGCACTGGTCGAGGATTTTAAAGGACAACTTTCTCAACCTACTGTTCACGGGAAGTAACGAGTCGGGCAGGGGGAACTTCCAAGAACGTTTGGAAAAAAGACCGTCCGTGAACTAAGAAAGAAAACGCCTGTCGGGAAAAAAAAACGTCCGCCCCGAATAACTAAAAAAGGTGCCTCGCGAAGGCGGGGACAGAACTTACTGACTGTGCCCCAAAAACGGGAACTATCCCGAGGAAACCGGACAGTAAAAAATGCTACGGGCAGGGGGGCCCTGAGGGACCCGCAGAGAAAAAGCGGACAAAGGTGGGCTCTTGGCGAAAGAATAAATGGGCTCCTAAAGCACCATACAAAAACTGACCAAGAGGGGCAACAGCACGGTGTCCGACGAAGTGCCACTGTGAAGTAGTTTCACCAAAAGGGGCGGGGTTCTTAAGCAGCAGAAACCGCGTCAACCGAAGTAAAAAAAAAAGAACCCGAGAGAAAGCCCTCAGAAGGACGAGCCCGCCGGCCAGGCCTTTAAAAAAGATAAAGCGAAGGTCAAAGGGGAGGACCAAAAAAAAAAAAAAGTACACCTAATGAGTCTCACATAAGGCGGGGGGCTGGGGAACAAGTCACAAACTCTTTTGAAGCATGGACTGTTCAAAACACGCGCCCTTCACGCCTGGGAAGCGGAGGGACCGATTCACCAGGGTAGAGGGAAACGAATCATGAAGAAATCAGTTTGGGGAAAAACCCAACTGAGCAAAAGAAAAAAAGAAGACGGGAAACGGGGACTGGGGCCGGTGGGATCGGGGCCGGAAGACCTGTTAAGAACGCCCAAGGAACCGAAAAGGGAAACTGACATCGAAATTGGCGGAGCTCCTCGTCGAAAGAGGCGGGGTGCGGCGGAGTTGGGACGCCCACCTCGCCCAAAACAAAACCGTGCAACACGCTCACGAAGCAGCGAGACCAAGGGAAACACGGCAACGGCGCGAAAGAAAAAAGCAGCGGAAAATCGGGTCTACACTGGGCCTACCGAGGAAGATCATCCTGGAGTCTGGGGGCTTTCTTATTAGGGATCCAGTGACAGGGTTTCAAAACCGTGGAAAAAGGGGTTCGGTTTACCCCAAGGGCGATTCGAGGGATCCTCACAGAAGAGGATGAGAAGGAGCGGGTTGGGAGGACCGGGCGTGAAAATCTCAGGAGATTCTTTGCCCAAAACCAAAACAGCAGAGGGACAGGTGTCGGCGGTTAACCCCCTCAATCGGAGATCTCCCGTCTAGGCAACCGCCAGGAAAACGTGAGGTACATCAAAATGCCGGGCGATCCCGGAATAGGGAAAAAACCAAGTCCCCTGGAGCTCGGGGGAACACGGAGGCGCGCAAAGGGGGGGGATAAAACCGTCTCATTCAACAGCGTGATGGGTAATTCGGGGGGTGAAGGGGGTCTCGAATCCGGGAAAGGAGCCGAGTTCGAGAAACAAAAGGCGAACGCCTTGTTCGGTCAAATTGGACAAAGGCATTATGGTGGGTCGTGTGAGAGAGGGGACAGCGAGGGAAAACAAAAAACGGGGGGAAAAAAACCCAAGCAAGTGTCAGAATCCGTGAGAAAAGCAAGGCGGCAGAAAGAAAAAGACGGCGAGGATTTTCGACGCGGACAAACCGCAGAGCAGGGTGCTGGGTGGCAATGAAGAAAACGTGAGCAACAGGTGACTCGCAAACGGTCACACCACGAAAGGTTAGGGGGAAAAAACTAGGGCAGGGGAACCCGCACAAAACGATCTCGGGCTCGAAGGGGCGAGATATGGGGGAAACTTGGGGTGGGGGTGATGGGGGGAAAGGGTTCTGGGTCGTCGCGTTTGGCTAGTCAAAAGGGGGGCGGAACAAAAAAACAGTGCCACAGAAGAGTCAAAACGAAGGGGATGTTTAAAACACAGGGGGTCAACAAACCCTCATGCGCCAACCGGGTCGAGAACCGGGGGGGGAATGAAAAATCCAAAGAAAACCAAGTTTTAAGCTGGGGTCCAAAAAACCACGGTCGAGAAATCAAACCAAAGAGCCGCGGGAAAAGAGCCGGTTGCGGGGAATGGTTCGACAAAACACCGGCAAACAACACAAAAAAGAAACACGAAAGGGAGGGCGACTTTGAACGGGCTCCCGAGCCGATGAAAGGCACAAAAAACACTAAAAACTTATAAAGAAAAAAAACTGGAAGCTAAAATACGCCAGGGCAAACGGGGGGATAAGTGGGTGAACTGTAAAAGTCGAAAAGGCCTTAACGCCAAATTTGACCGGGCAAAAGACAGACCAAACCAAAACCATTTTATAATCTTCCTGGGAGGGGGCCCACGGATCATCATGACCTCAATTTCCTTAGAGAGAACTCATCATTCCGTAAGAACGGGTATACTCAACCCACGGAACCAGTAGCAACCTGACAATAAGGTAATGGGTAATTAGGGGGGGAAATCAACGAACCTCATGATCATTGAATAAAGAATAAAAGAAACTCCAAGAAATCACGCCCTCAAAGGAGCAAGGGGAAAGGGGAAGCAGGTCAAATGGACGGGGTATCAGAACGCACGTGTCCAGGAAAATCCCTTCCACGGTTAGTAAAGAAGCCCAATAGCGGCGGCGACCCACATGGAAAGACGATCCGGCAGGGCAGAAGGGAATGCAGGAAGCCCCAGCCGGAAGACAACGCACTCCGCCTCCCGGCTAACGGAAAGGACGGGATTGATCCTGCGTGGGAGTGGCAAGAAAGTAATAGGGTCTACGGAAATCACTAACGAAGGTCGTACGACGGGGTACGGGTCATCAAAACAACAACAAAACAAAAAACCAAAGGAAGGGGAAGGACCAAGGCGCGCTGCGGGGGGCGGGCGGTGGTCAGGCTACGACTTCTTTGAAAGGTCAGGCCAAGAAAGGCCCGAAGGGTCATCCGGAAATGTGGGTTCAGCATTTCTGACAGGGGCAGCCAGCGGGACGGACCGGTGTCCCAAAAAAAACTAACAAAATGGCGAGTTGTCGGGACAAGCAAAGGAAAAAAAAGAGAAACGTCACGAAAACGGCTCGAAGCCCCGCCGCAGTTGGCTGGAGGGGGGGAGAAGTGACGACCACCCCACCAGCGAAAAACAGAGGCTTAGTGGGTTCCCTAAACAAAAAAGGACAGGCGAGATAAAAAAGCAATTTACCAACAAATTGAAGCACTCGAAGAGCCGTCGGGGCCAAGGGGAAGCGGTCAATGGGCAGCTTAAACCTGGGGGCAATAAAATGGGGACCCAACATAAAGAACTAGGGGTTTGCGAAAAAAAATGGCCCCGGCCACGTACAAGCAAAAGACCCAGCGACGGGGAAAACGGAGGAACGGTGGGGTAACCAGCAGAACCCGCATCGCTGAGAGAGTTGGGACAGTCACAAGGGGAACCGCTCCGGGAAAACCACGAGAGCCCGGCTCACCCCCCCCTCACAAAAGAAGCACACAACTTGAAAAACAAAGGAAACTGCAAAAGAAGGCGAGAAGGGAAGAGCGAAGAACACAGTGTGCCAGGACAAAGCCCGCTGGCGCCTTAAAAAGGCCTTGCTGCGGGGGGAGTAAAGCATTTGGTGGCGATAAGTCAGCCCACCCCGTTCAAAACGAAAAGCACAGGGTGACGAGAGAGTTAGCAAGCGGTGGCGAGCAGACCACACTCGTGCGCATTGCCGCCAGTCAAAAATACGCAGGTCCAAAGCCGAATTGTCAAAAAGCTGACATCTACTGAAAGGGGAAATAAGATATGTGCAAAAGCAGATCGGCACCTCGGCATTACACAGCGGGCCTACGAAACAACAGAACATGCTGGAACAAGGGAAGGAGTACAAAACAAAGAAACGGGGCCCCGGGCAGGGCGGGCAAAGAACATCTGCTTCGTCCTAGAAGAAAACGCTGTACCACACAAACAAAAACCCCTGTTGTCTGGTTGGACCCGAAAAGGGCATCAGCATTCTGAGAGCCTTGACCAAGGGCCCACGGGACGGGAGTACAAGTGTCCGAAGGTACAAGGCAGAAGGGATGAGGAAGAAGAGGTTCGCCACCAAACAGGGTGAAGCCTCTGGCGCTTCCAATCAGCGGGGGACCTCCTGGCACTCTGCGGGAAGTCCAGAGCAAAGGGTTGGACCGAGGAAGCAAAAACAAGGTGTGTCGACAAGCTCACAAGCCGGTCTCGGCTACCGGGGAAAAAATTTATCGTAGAAGGGAACGGGTGGGTGGTCAAAACGGGAGGGGGAAAATGAAAAATTAGGAAAAATCGATCGACCACCAGAAAAAAACTGCTCTTTAACATAAAAGGGGGTCGTGAGCCTCGAGCGAGCGCAGTGGGAAATGTGGGTTCCCGGTTTTTGATCGGTTCTAGGCAGGAGAAGGCTCGAAGGCCAAAAACGTGTCGCAAGAGAAAGGGGGGGGGGTACAATCTCGCGCGCAAAACCGAGAAAGCAGTACACCAAAACATGTCCCGCAGAAGGAGGGGGGGCCTGGGTCGTTGCCAAAAAGCCAGGGGGGGGAAAGTGTGGTCCAATTAAAGAGGGAAAACAGGTCACATGTCCGACTACTGAGTCAGTCGGGTGACCCGACGGAAATTTGAAATGTGGACGGCAGAGGCAAAAAATTTCTGATGAATAAAAAAATGGAGGGGGTAGGAACCTGCAGCCAACTCCACATACTTTGTCCTCTGGGACTCGATCCAAAAGGTGAAAATTCTCAGCAAGGAAAAGGTTCTAACCGTCATTTATTAACCTGCCCGGACTAGACGAAAAAAAATTCAACTTTCACCTCAGAACCAACTTCACGGAACGGGGGATGTTCCGGTTGCGTAGCCTGAGCGCCTAACGCGTCGAAATGGTGCAGCGAAAGCAATCCCTTCAGGCAGGTAGATGCACGCGGCTAACCGGTCCGAAAAGAAAACTCGAGATCGATCGAACGACGGTTTTTGCGAACCGGGTGCAGAGGGAAAGAGCTGCACTCGTCAGAGTTGGAAGCGAAAGAGGGGTGGAAAAGCCTTCCTGAAAAAGCCGCCAGGCAAGGAACGGCCCGAACTTGTCCCAGGGGCAGCCAAACCCTCGCCTCTCCACTCGGACGGGGGAGGAAGGGAAGCGCGAAAAAACACGGCGCAAAAACGCCTTCTCACTATTCCCCCAATGCCCTGAACCTTGGGCGGGGGGAAAATGAAAAGCAAACGTAATCGAGGTTTGGTCTTAGATCGCGCGGACCGGAAAAGATCAACAAGGGGGGGGCAGGTTGGGGGGTTTGGAGCTCCCAGGGCGGACGGACGGTCCCAACAGGGGAAGGGAAGCTTTCCAGGACGGCTCGATGCCGGCAGGGGAAAGAAGCGGGCCTACCAAAACCGTGGTAGGCAGGTCCCTGGTTACACGGGGGGGGGTGCAGGTGAACGGAGCCTTTTTCCAGAATACAACAAGGGGAGGAAAGGGGGGTCCCTTGGGAGGGCGTAGGGAGAGGGGGGGAAACGTTTGACGGGGATGCAGGCTCACGGGTGTCATCCAGCACTTTTCAGGGGCAGGGGATAGCACGTTTTGGTTTAAGAGACGGGGGATTAGAACGGGCACACCCACCGCCGATGCACTTTTCCCGAGGTTGGGACCTCACGGGACCCGGGGGGGAAAAAAAAATTCACCAAGGGTGAAAAAGGGAGGCCCATCCCCAACAGCGCTAGAGAAGGGGATGATAGAGAGGGGGCAGTGGTCAAATAGGGAGATCACTGATCGGGACAGGTTGGCAGGGAAGGGGGACGACTAGCCCCCAACGATGAACGTACAGAAAGAACCACGGAAACAGCCCAACTTGACACTTTGCGCGGGAGGAAAAAAAAGAAACAAAAAAAAAGAAGGTGGAGTCGACACAGTCCTAGGGGTCCCGAAAAGGAACACTCAACCAGGGGGGGAAAAGGAGGGGGTTGACGAGCCAACCAGCGGTCACGGTGATCCCCCTCAATCAAGCCCCTACAGGGGGGGAACACGCGGCCAGAAAATCGAGGGGGCCGACAACTGTCGGCGGGACGGAGGAACGAAAACATGCGGTCCTCATTTTCCAACGGGGGAGGATGTGAGGCGCTCAATCGTATAAATACGAAAAAAAACAAACCGGCAGAAGGCAACTTTTGTCGTAAGGGAGAAACAGGAAGGGGGGAAGGTCGAAAGAGTCGCCGGCGAATTCAGACGGCAAAACACACTCAAACGAAGAGAAGAAACCGGAGGGAGAGGAGGGAGGGGGGAAAAAGAGACATGATGTGAAGAAAGCGGAGAATGGGGGCAACAACAAAAAAAAAAATGGAAAAGAAGACTCAAAAGCATCTTTCCAGTAATGCCTAGCCCAGGTTGTGAAGACTTTTTGCTTTGGGACCACTTCCGAGATCAAAACTTGCGATGAGACAAAAAGGAAAAAAGACTTATCAAACGGAAAAAGCATCCAAAGTCACTCGAAATCAATGGCCGATCCGCTTTGACATCCGGCTTGGAGGCACAGATTTATCCAGGGGGAAGGGGGGCGAAAAAAGGTTCTAAAAAGGGCCACGCAGATAGGAAGCACGGAAGATAAAAAGATAGCTATAGACGAGGTCGAGTGGCCGCGGGGTCCCGGGGGGTCTCGCCGGGAGGCAATGTCAAAAGCTGCACAATGACCTGCGGGAAGAGCGTCACCGAAAAAAGGAAGGGGCCTGTCGACGAGGGGGGGCGCGGCACGAATTAACCGAGGGAGGAGCTCAAAGTTGAGAAGTAGGGCTCAAAGTCTCAAACGCCGGAAAGAAAAGCCAGGCGGAGAGAATGGAAAGAATGAAAAAGTTCACTGTCGGACTCGCACGGCGATCTCGCAAACGATGGAAAAGGGGCGAAGGGACATTCAACAGATCAAGCGGCAAACGAGAAGACGAGCCGGTGACCGGCGTGCGCGACAGGAACGCGAAGGTATCTTCCTGCAAAACTCCTCGCACCCCACCGGGGAGAAGCGCGGCAAAACCGGTCGCTCTCGAAGGCTCAGGGAGGGGCGCGGGGGGGAAGCTAGATAGCGTTCTGACGGAGATCGACGCCACGCGAACTCCCGACTCGTCGAACGGGGAGACGATTTGAAAAGGGGGGGTGGAGTGGCTGGGTAAGGAGGCTAATGGCAGAACCCCACGACAAAAAGGGACGCGAATTCGAAAAAAAAGGAAAAAAAACCTCAGAGTAGGACTGGGTGACTCGTGAAGGCGGTGGGGTGGGGGGAAACGGAGACCCATCCGGACGGGTTGTGGTAGGTGCCGGTCCTACGCAATCACCTCGTGCTCGGTCGGCCGATAAGTTCTCAGGGAAGTGAAAAAAAAAAAAAGTCGAAAGAGTAGCGCTACCAGGGGGGGGGCCAAGAAGCTCAGACGGCGAGAATTTGCGTCCAGTTCCGAATCGCCTCCGACCATAAGGGCCTATTTCGCATGGGCTATAGCCCAAAGGAGGGAGGGAGGTACAGGGCGGAGTTCACTGCGCGAAGAGGTCGGCGGTCATCCTTAAAAGGCCGGCAAAAGATCCGGGCGTCCAAAAAAAACGAGCTAACATGACCTTCTGACGAGGAAAACTACGATAGGCTCGGCGTTGAGAGGGATGGCCCCTTTACAGGTGGCCAGTTGTGTCGGGGGAGAGGGCGCAACAGGGCAAAGGGGGGCATCACAGGGTCGTCAGGGGACTGGGGAAAAGGCGCTTCGGAACTGCCTGTTTAGCGGGGCGGAGCTGCCGCAATCTAGGGGTCGGGGATGCAGCAGTGAAGGACTAGGCCTGCAGCCTTGCAAATCAAGCGTCGATCAAAGGGGGGGACCTCTGTTGCGCAACACGGCGATGAATGGGGGCCCTCGGCGGAAAACGGGGACGTGGGGAGTGTTGAGCTTGTGTCAAATATTCGGGTCCTTTGACAATGCAGCAGGCGCCTTAAAGCACGGCCACAAAAAGAGGCGCGGCGAATCGGCCAACCTCTGCGGGGGGTGGGGACAAGCTAGCTCGTGAAAGGACCCCAGTTAAGCCTATGCGGCCTCGACGCCGAAACGTTTTTTGTGTGGGGGGTCGTGGAGGGAACAGAAACTCCCACGGAAATGCCACTCACACACTGCAGAGAGAATGGGAGAACGTGGCACTTGCTGTCGGAAAAAAAAGGCCGGCAGGAGGCAGCGAGAGCCGACGAACAAGCCCTGGGGGTGCGACATGAAGCTGGGAAAACCAACCGACGGACATGCTCTGCTGAAAAAGGACGAGCGCGGGGGAGAAATAAGCGGGGCCCACTCGCGCGCCAAGACAGACGCACCCGGGGCCCAAAGCCCACAGGGGGGGGGGGGAACCAGGGCCAAACGGGCGATGGGCGCAGGAAACGAAGGGGGGCGGAGAACCTGGAATTTCTCCTTTGGGGGGGGGGGGATGCTGGGGACTAAGCTCGTAACACGATCCTTAGTGAACTTGCTGGCCGGACCTGATCTAAACTGAAGGGCATCTGGAAGAAGGAAACCCTTCCGCCCGCGTAACAAGAGCATAAAAGAGCCGTTCATTTGGCACGCCCCCAAGGGGGGACACCACGGAAAACCTGCCAATGTAACCCATGGAATCCGAGACTCCCGGGAGCAGGCGAGGAAGATCGAGAAGCCTGCTCACCGAACTAAAAGGTACCAAAAGCCCTGAGAAAACCCGCCCTCTGGAGCGGAAAAAAATGCGCCGACTTTTTCGAAAAAATCAAGTGGGGGGGAGGAGGAGGAAACTACGGGGAACGGTTGGTCGAGAGCTCGTCAACGTGTGCAAGAAAGAAGGCAGCACCGGGTAGCTCGTGAAGGGCGCCGCAGGAAGTCAACCGGAACGGCCTTCGATAAAGCTTTTGCCGTCACGGCCCGACGCCAAGTGGAGGGGCGCAACGGACCCGACAAAAGGGACGGGATTACTCGATGACACACCCTACTAGAACCCGGATCCAAAAACAGAACTAAACCTGCAAGGTCCCCCCGTGCCTCCTGAGTCCCGCGCGGGTTTGCGGAGGGAGAAATGGAAAGGGACCTCAGGAATTACAATAAAAAGCCCTCAACCACCCAAACATTCTACAAAAAACCGGGAACAAAAGAGTCGGCCGGTCCTCGCGGGGGGATCAGAGTCTGGGGAGGGGGGAGAAGGGGAGGAGGCGAGGGGAAAACCCCGGAGGAGGAGTCTCAAAAAATATCAAAAAAAAAAGAGGGGAGATCGAGCAGCATCTGGGAGAGCCCGGCGTTACCGGTCTATTGTGAGGAAAGGCCGGGGGGAAAAAGACTAAACTCGGATGCTCTGCTCAAGAGGAAGAGCAAAATCCAGTACTCGACTCTAGGGCGGGCCGTGGGAAGCTATCCTGTGGGTCAACCAAACCGTCGCCTGGGGGAACATAGGAATGAAGGAGGCTAAAAAAAAAAAGAGGAAAATCTGAGACTTGGACCGAAACGTCAGGTAACGCAGCAATTTACGTCAGCATGTCCGGCAGCCTTGCGGTAAATCGGGTCAGGAGAAGTTAATAAATCCCTAGCACAAGACCTGTGGGGAAAATCACGTTCGAGAAGGGAAGCAACCCGGAAGCCGGGGGGGGAGGAAAAAGTCTGACGGAACTGTCTATGGGGGGGGTAGCCGCAACCAGCAAAAAAAAACGAAGGAAAGAAAATGGGGGCGAAAATCAAGTGCCCGAACGAAAGACGATAAAGCGGACTACTAAGCGAACAAAAGCGACACTGCGTCGACACGTAGTTGGAACAGAAGAGCTCTCTTGTCTGGGTCAAGTGCACATCCAGGTCGAGACATCCTATAAAGGGTGGGGAACCGAAAAAAACGGGTCGTTGTGCGTCAGGCGTTTCAGACTGGAGAGGGGGGTAACGCTCACCAGCAACAGGGGGGGAGGGAAAAAAAAAAGGGATCGCGGGTCGGTCGAATTGAATCACAGAGCCGGTGCGGAAGAATATCTGCTTGGGGGGCAACACCCTAGGGCGGAAAAAAATTCTGGAGGACTAGGTACGCCATTCAAAGACGCAACTGTGACTTTTCAACCAAGCCTGCGGGCGGGCTGATCAAAGTGAGGGAACTCCTCAAAAAAAGGCGCGCGGTGATCACGGTGGTCGAGCAGGGGGGGTTTGGGTGGTCTTGCCGTCAAACGAAGGTCCGGCCTTGTCTGCGGTCGCGACTTAAAAACTGCGGGGACGGGAATTAGGGAACGGTAAAAACAAGGGCCTGAAAAAAGATGGGGGTGGCGGAGTGCTAAATCCAAGATTGCAAAGGGGCAGCCAAGCCTTTTCAAGAATCCGGGGAAAAAAAGGAAGGGAAAGCATAGGGCAGAAGAAGTCAAGAGAGGCGGAGGATTTTGCAGGACAGCTGGGCCGGGAGAAAAAATTCGGAAAAAAGCTTGGGGGTGCTGGAGTGGGCTGATCAGCTGACGGAGGGGGGTCCAAACTCTGCAGCCGTAACAAATAAAGGACGAGGGGAAACACGGCGTTGAAGAAAAAGCACAAAAGCGGGGGGGAAGCGGTGGGCCACAGCAATTCAGGAATAGCGGGGGAAGGGGTGCCCTTAAATTGGGTGGTCTTGTTAACCCAGGGGGGGCCCGGGGGGTGTGGCAAATTGGGGCTAGTGGCGCCAACAAAACCACCCAGGGGAGGTGGGAAAAAATGTCAAAAAAGATCAAAAGGAAATCATCCTTAAAACTCTGAGGGGACAGAGACGGGGTGGTGCCTCATCAAACGGGGAGCGGTCAAAAAAAAGGAACCTCACCAAGTGCTTACGCGCGGGAAAAAGAGGGAAACGGGGGGGGATTGGGACTGCTATTCTCGCTGGGATCACAAAAAAACAACCACACCAACGGCAATGACGAGGAAGAAAGGAGGGGGGGGGAAAAAAAATGGAAAACTGGTCGATCATACCCGAGCACTAGCATCACGAAAACTAAACAAAATACAAAAAAAAAAAGACCTAAGCCGTATAAGCGGGGAACTAAAGGGTAAATCCTGAAATGGTACGAGATGGGGCCAGGAGGGCTACTGGCGGAAAAAAACGGACAAAAAGAAGGACACACCAAGGGGTGGAAATACGCACCTGAAAAACTGCTTTAGGCATCGAAGGCCAATTCGAAAGACCGAATTCTCTGAGCGTCGGCCCCATGAAGGACGGGGGGTCGAAGGGCATACTGACGAGAGCGAAGGTACCTCCCACTCACAGCCTATCCTTTCTGAATACTGTAGGGTGAAAAAAAAATGCAAGGGAGGACATCAGAAAAAAAGAAAAACACAACGCATAAATATATGCTTGCTGAGGAAACGCAAGGAGGCTGGGAAAAAACACGATGGTGGAAAAAAAACGGGGGGGCAGCCGAGGGAGCTCTGGAAAAAGGAACAGGGAGCCTTGGAGAGGCAGGCACGCTTATTCATGAGCAAAAATCCTAAGTTCAGGAATCGTCAGGAAGCTTGACAACCGCCAACGCAGGGAAAAGCATGCAAAGACGGAAGACGGTCAGACTGAGCTAAAAATTCATCGCTGATCACACTGGCTAGGTGCAACTTTCAGGGACGTCAGGAGAGTATCGGAGGAGGAACGAAAACCTGGGATCTAAAGAAAGAAAAAGAAAAACCTAAGCTGTGATTCGCCGATAACCGTCAAAAAGTCAAGTTGGGGCGGGCAGTAGCTAAAACTATGCTAGTCCATCCGAATAAAGGGGGAGGCAATGGAATTGGCGTGAAGGGAGCGGTTCGCACACGGGGAAAAAAAAAACTAGACAAGTCCAAACGGTCCTAAAGGTGGGGCCACTTGGGGGGAGGAAGAGAAAGGAAGGGCGAAGAACGGGTGGTGGGATGTGAGGGTGGAGGTATGGGGGGAAGGGGGGGGGGGGGCGGGGGAGGGGGGGGGGAGTGAGTGTGAGGAGAGGGAGAGAGTTAGAGGGGGGGGGTGGGGGGTGGAAGAGGAAGGGGAAGATAGGGGAGGGGGGGGAAGAAGGGGGGCATAAAGAGAAGGGCAGTGGGGGGGGTGGGGGGGGTGGGGGGGGGGGTTGTGGCAAGGGAAGGAAAGGAGGAGGAGGGTGGTAGGGGGGGAGGGGGGGGGGTGTACGGGGTGGAGGAGGAGAAATAGGGAAAGAGGATGGGGATAGGAAATTGGTCCCTCCAACAATGGGGTCTGCCCCCCTGTGCACTGGTGTTCTCACCCATCAGAGGTCGTTCTCCTAAACTTGGGGCGGGAAAAAGTCCTACATTCGACCTCCGTGTCGCGTCTCAAGCGTTGCGAAAAAACATATGTTTTGATGCTGGAGATTTTGGACAGTCGTTCATTTACCTGACACAAGGTAGTGGCAGGTCCAGCTCACAAGGAGGTCAGGGCGAGACCTAAGATAAAAGTTAACAACCTCCTGCAAAAATTGAAACGGTGTCAGAAAAAAACCCCGTTTATCCTTCCTAACTGGTGGCAATGGTCACAAATGTCGGAGAAATGGAAAGGTGGATTCGAAGGGGTGATAACCACAAGCGAACACACTGCCTGGGCAACCGTACAAAAAAAAACTTTTAAGTCAGAATATTACGGGCAAAGGTTGTTGTACCGCAAACAGCAAGAAAGCTCGGCGAAAGCTTTTGTAAAAAAAGGCATGAGGGCTGAACTGGTACGAACCTCGTCAAGACAGGACATCATGTTGCAGAAGCGAAGAGAACTCCGGGAAAAAAAATACATACTAAGGGAACCGAGCGATACGGAAAAGCGCCGAGGACGAAGGAAAAACATGGTGAACACACACTTTGCCCGGACTAATGAGGCAAAGGGGGAGAACTCGGACTTCACTGGATGGGGGGGGAAAAGTCGATGTGGATACGGATTCATTGTGGGAGCGTTCATATCCGGGGTATCAAAAAAAAGGTCGACCGCGAGAAATGTGAGGCAGCGGACGTGGTCAGAAAAAGAGTTCCTGTACAGCTGATTAACTTCAACAGTAACAAGGGGGGCGGCTGAATAAGGGATTAAAACACACAGGCAGCCACCGAGCAAAAACTCATAAGAATCAGCTCCAGATCAAATTTACAAGAAAGGATACCAGCAGTCAGAGAATCTGGTCGTTTAAAAACCTTTTCTGTCTGAAAAAAAAAAAATACATCTAAAAAGTGCGTTTGATCTGGAAAATTAAGCTTAACACAAGACGAACCCGGGTCATTGTCGTAACGCAAGTGACATGGGGAGCTA
>Ga0179593_1499560_pt1 | contig 13848 bp, 10 predicted proteins | sample CZODoug2_1_08_16_FD_185931 | JGI IMG/M metagenome (GOLD analysis project Ga0179593, IMG submission 185931) | Vadose zone soil fungal communities from Angelo Coast Range Reserve, California, USA - CZODoug2_1_08_16fungal (PacBio error correction) | ecosystem: Environmental > Terrestrial > Soil >...
AGCGCTCAAAAGATTGTCATGCAACATCGAGGAGGGCTTGTATCGCATGAGCATTACGGAAAATCCCCTTTGGTCCGTCAGAAGAAGAGGGTCGGTCGTTCTCCGCGTGGGGGGGTAAACGGCCGACGGACAGCGAGAGGGGAGAAAAATAAAAAATCGATTCCGCAAGATCGAGGACACTGAAAAGACCCTTCCTGTTGCTCAAGACCGTGGGGCTCGTGCGCGACCATCGAAAAAAACTTCCCATGGCCAAAATTGAAGGGCAATGAGAAAACCCAGAGAGAAGCGTACGAGGCGGAGAAGCAGCCAGCAGAATCGATGCCTGTTTCCTCATCGCGTGGGCTAATGGGGATGCGGAAGGGAACACCGCCGCAGGAAGCGTCGGGGGGGGTAAGCTTTCAAGTCGTGGCCGGCGCGGAGTAGGGGGATCTGAGCCCACACCCAAAGAAAAAAAGGGATCGGGGGAAAATGCCGGAAGGGAGATTATGAAAGAAGTCCGAAAGGGATAGCAGTGTTCTGAAAAGACTGGTACTCTTAAGTAATGTCATCGACCAGGATCCGGGCGACGCCTTGAGGGGAAGAGTGATTGGGACTGCTGACTCCCCAAAAGCATGCCGAGGAAAACTGCCTAAAACGGGTGATACCGAGATGCGTTAGAAACTCCTGAGGTGGGTGGGTGCTCCATGCAGATGGCTGGAAAAAATAAAAAAAAAAAAAAAAAAAAAAAAAAAAAAAAAAAAAAAAAAAAAAAAAAAAAAAAAAAAAAAAAAAAAAAAAAAAAAAAAAAAAAGAAAAAGAAAAAAAAAAAAAAAAAAAAAAAAAAAAAAAAAAAAAAAACATGTAGAGCCTCCAGCAATAGGCAAAGAAACTTGTCGAAAAAACCTTGAAACTGCATCCCAATTAGGAGAGTGTCAAAACGTCAAAGAGAGGGGAAGGGGGGGGGAAGAAAAATGATGAGGCAAGGGGGTTGAGCAAAATAACGATGCAAAAAAAAATTCAACAAAAGGCAGGTTTCCAGGGCTCGGGAAGAGGTATAGTTACCACGAAGATTTCCACCTGAACCGGAAAAAACGTGGGGAAAGGGGGGAAACCTCAACGAGTTGGTAAAACGGATCCAACGCGCACAGGTCACGGCGGGCAACCGGGCACTTGGCAAACTTCCAAAACTATTGTGTGCACGCATCGAAACGCCGTGCCATGAAAAGCGAGGGGGACAGAATGACGCAATCATGGGAACGAGAGGGACCCCTAGGACTCGCGTAGGTGGAACAACATTATCTGAACTTACCTTTTCGTAGGGTTCAATAAAGAAAAAATTTGATCAAAAGGGGGGGATTTAGTTGGTGTCGCTGGCCAAAGGGAGCCATGGACGGGGGCTGACATCGAGAGACCATGTAGGGGGTTGTCCTAGAGGGTATACAAGATGCACAACAGGGGAGAAAGTTCAAGCCGGAGTTCGCTGGAAGAAGAGCAGGGGGGAGGAGTACCGGTAAGGCACCACTCAGTAATTCGGAGATCCACGGTTGTGGTTGTCCCCGAGGAGGTGGATTAGCCTTTTGACAAGGTTCTTTAACTGATCTGGGACGCCTTGCTTTTGGGAACCAACCGGAGCGGAGGCAGGGAAGGGGAAGTAAGAAATAGGAAAGGCCTATACCAAAAAAGGCAGCGCCACTTCATAAGACAGTCATTCACGAAAAGACCCTCCGAATTATTATTGGAAAACCTTACAAACGACGCAAAGCATCAAAAAAAATCGCGACCTCCAATGATTGGTCCATCTGGCAACGGTTAGGAGGGGGGGCCAACTAGGAATAGGGGGAGGTACTCGGGGTAGTCGAACGAAAGGAAGATTCCGGGGGGCGATGGCGGAGTAGGGTCACATTACCTGGGAGCAGAAGGCATTTTCGCGAGAAACAACACCACTTACGGGAGGACTGACAAGAAGACATGTCTCGGGCGGGGGAGGGTCAACAAGGTAATGAGGGGATTATGAAAGAAAGCCGCCACTTCAGCCATTGGGGCTCGAATGAAACTGTCGAAAGATGACCGAGGTATCTACTCCTTTCTTCGCAAAATTGGCAACAAGCCAAGGGGCGCGGGGGGGGGAAAAGGAAAAAGGAAGTTAGTAATTCGGCGGGAGGTGTGGGGGGGGGACTGTGAATAGAAGGGGATGAAATTATTAGGTAGTGGCAGCATATTATATATTAGCGGCAAGTCATTTTCGCTAAATAGCTAAGAGCGGTCAAGATAATAAGGGAAAAAAGGCTAACTAAGGGTGGACAATTATAAGGGGGTCAACCAACAACCCCGGGGGAGAAGAAGTAGGGGCTTTTTTGCATTAACAAAACAAGGGGTAATCTATCATGGGGGACTTGAACCAACACTCTAACCACATTCTTCAACCGGCCATAACACTAGACTGGGGAAACGGATAACAGCCTTAAAGCCTGGGGAAAAACCTACTATGGGAATGGAGGGATCCCAACGGCAAGACAGGTGGCCGCTAAGGTCAAACCTTCATCCCGAAAGGTTGGGACATGCCGACAATTGAGGGGGGGGGGAAAAAAACAAAAGAAATGCGTCCAGTTGTCTAACTGGGGGCACCTCCGTCGAATGGGTTGGGCACACCAGCAGAATCACTTCTTCCTTAAAAATAAATTCAAAAGGAAAAAAATTGGGCAGCGGGGAAAGTCACAAAAGAGGGCAAGGGACAAACATTACTTACAAGCTGGAATGAAGCTGGGGACACGGTGGGGGGCAACGAGTTAGGACAACGCTTCGCCCCCGGGAAAAACCCTCACTTGTGAAAAAAAGTTAGTATGTGACCCCCGATCAAAAAAGAAACCAATGATCGGCAGAAAAAGGGGGGGTTTTCAAAGAGATTAAAAAGACCGGTTGGGCTAAAACATGCCATCATCGCGATGTGGCAACGATAAATATCTATAAAAGGGGGACTTTTCCTACGTTTAAGGGCAAAGGGTTAATGTCTGCTTGAGGGGGCGAAGGAGGTAATGTTCAAGCTGGTCGCGCTGGGAAAGGCGAAAAAAAGTATTGTCTCAAAAGGAGAATAACTAAATCGCGCTCAAACGGGATGTGGGGGGGAGCGAAGAACAAATAACGCTCTTGAAGGAACTTAGCTCCTGGTCGAATCAACATCCGCGTCAACAATGGTCGGACTTTAGTTCTATCAGAAAAATCTTTCCCCGAAAAAAAAGCATAGAGCGATCTGGAGGGGAGAGGCAAAGGGGCGCGAGGGAAAACATTATCGAATTACCGACGGGACGAAGGGAAGCTTAACAACAAGAAGAGGAAGGAAACGGGTGCAATGGGGCCCTCACAGGAACTCCCCCCGAAAGGTGAACTAAAAACCTCTGATATGGCTACTTGTAGCGCCAAGCCAACTTAAAAATCTCGATGGGGTACGGCTGTAAGAAAAACGACACGGAGGACAGAGATCTACGTCGTCGGGGTAGGGCTCCGCCCGTCGCCAATCGCGCCCGTGATATCAAAAAAGCCTCTTAATGCTGATACTTGACTAGGGTTGAACGCGGCCGGGGGGGAAAAGTGGCCAGGGGGAGCAAATTCGGGAGAACAGCCGAAAGGGAAGGTGCTCGCTGGAAGGACGGGAAAAAGTTGTACATGCGAATACTCCCTGGTCGGGTTGGCCGAAATCTGGACAGAAATCTCAAGGAGCCGTGAAAATAAGAAGAGAACGACTACACTGGCCCGAGGGAGGGAGAAAAATTTAAAGACCTGGGGTAAAAAATAGGGGAAGAAAAACAGACTAATCCATCCTGGGAGGGGGTAATAGGCGGGGACGCGTGCGAGGATGAAAAAAATTCAGCATGGGGACAGGATTCACACTGAATGTGCCCATACTAGGTCCCTCGTCGGAGAATCTCCAAAAATCAGGGACAAATTGGTTTATTTCCGACGAGGGAAATATAACCCTACGATCTCGTCTCGCATCAAGGGGGCAAGTCATCAGGGGCATCAATCAACCCGTCTAGGGTCAGATGGAGGGCTACCACAAGGACCACGCACGCGCATCAACGGAAGAGTAAATGACAAATTTAAAATCCAAACAAACATCGAACAGACCGAGTTTGGGGGACCGGGCCGATCAGGTGAAGCAAAAGCGGACGAACAAGGGGGAGCAATGGGGTTCAAGGGGGGCTTCAGAGCATGACCAATACCACAAAAAAAGATTGCCTAAGTCTGTGAGTGTTGACAGCTGCGAGGGGGGGGAAAAAGGGGAAAACGAAAAGGGAAGGAGCGACAGACCCTGCAGGGATATCTGCAAAAGATCAAGGCATGAAACGCCACCTCTCTTGGTCGTACAACCGTTGGATGGGGTGCCCGGCGCTGGGGGGGCAAAACCGGAACCGGCCTCACCTATTAAAAGTGTCCGCAGCAGTGGTAATCGGAAAACCTCGGCCAAGAAGCGGGGTGTCAAATACGGGATCCGCTTGGTCTCGAGGGAGGTTCGCTAAGGGTGGGGGGATGGGCGGGGGGTAATGATGTGGTTGTAGTCCAACAAGGAAAAAAAAAAACTGCCACTCAAAAAGTTCTCCAAAGCAACATGGAAAGAGTCTCGGTGGAAGCTAGTGAGCGAACGGAAAAAGAGAAAGGAGAGAAGCGCAGGTCCGGCAGAGCGATCGATGAAACACTCTCAGATTAAACAATAAGAGGGAAAAAAAACCGGGAACGGGATATCCTGGATCCTCAAGATCCGGAACAAAAAAAGGGACCAAAGCCTACGACTATCAAAGGGGGGAATCTGAGCGTGGCAGTCCATGATCGTGCTTCCAGAATGTACCAGAGGAAGAACTGAAAAGCAAACAAAGGGATCAGTTCGAAAATTGGGAATCACAAAGGTTGACAGAGAAAAGTCAGGGGGGGTAAAGGCTAACCAGAGAAAGCACAAGATAGCCAGATGAGTGAAAGAGAGAGATAAAGTGGCGGAGGTGAAATCGGACTGGGGGCGATGAAGGAAACGGACAGGAGTATCGTCAGTTTACAAAAAATTGATGACCTCGAGACGAGAGGGGGAGGTTTTGTTTGCAGAACACAGTGATCCGAAAAAAGCGCTATATGGGGGAGAAAAGTGGTCTCAAGGAGGAAAATGTAAACAAGGGATCGTAGGGTTTTGGCTGGCTTGTTGGTTAAGAGCTTGTCTCACTTGGAACCAAAATCAAAGCCCACCTTGGACCGCTGCATAGGGTTGAAGAGAGCGGGGTGGGTAATGGGGGTAGCGTGGGCCCGATCTCGCGCCGGCTCATCTACTCATGCAGGGGAAAAAAAACTGACGTTCAAGGTGTAAGGCAGCGATACGTCCCGCCGGTAGAGGGAAGGTTGGGGGTTGCTGTGGAGCAGGGGAAGGAGTAGGAGACTTACTTTTTGTGGGGGGGGGGGGAGTCGTCGAGGCTCGCCCCCAATATTCACCGAAAAAAATCAGAGAGCTGAACCGATACATGGTAATAGACAGCCGGAAAGAAAAAAGCTGCAACGAAAGGGTGGGGACACGATTTTAGTCCCGGGACTTTTTAAAGGGGATCGGTAGCGAAAAATTTGGGCCAACCAGCGCCGGGGAGAAACTAACGGATTGTTTCTCCAAGGTGGCGGGGTGGAAAAAGGCACGGCGATCAAGGGGGGATGGATCCCGCAGCTGGAGTCTAAGGGCAGGGCGTTTAATTCATGAAGAAAAGAGGGGGTAAGGACAAAGCACTTCCCAGCCATAGCAATCCAGGAGTGCAGTGTGGATTGCCGATTTGGTCAACAGCACGGAAAAACCCAGTTTCTCCAAGGTTTGCGTTGCTGAATAGGAACGCGGAAAGGCATAAGGCACAGCGGCGGGGGGGGGGTGCGTTTGGATAGGATTTCAGAGGATTAATCGGAAACGTTGAAAAAAAAGGCTTCTTGTGCGAGGAAACAATCGGCAAAACCGGTGAAGAGACGGTGGATTGAGAACGTTTCCGGATGGGAAAAAGCGGGGCCGGGAAGAGGTGGGAACTCCATCGGATGAAAAGAACTTTTGTGAGGTGAGCTGGCAGTAAAAATTAGGCGGGGGAAGAGACCAAAGGACACAGGGAAGGGGTGTTCACTGGGAAAGAAGTCATGGGTTGAAAAGATCAAGGGAGCTTGGGCAGTGTACAGGCAACTGTAAGGAGGGGCGCTTCTCTCTTGGGGAAGACGAAACGTTCCATACAGTCGAGGTAAATCGGAAAAAAAAAAGGAGGTCTCGTCGTGACTGGATTTCCTTCTTGACGCGTGCAGGAAGGGTGAGAGGGAGTATTATCGAATGAGGAATTACGACTTCAACTGTGGGGAGGAAGGAGGGAAGCGAGAAAGAGGAAAAGGGACGAGGGTAGAACAGGTCCAATCTTCATCAAACTCTTGAAGCAATTCAGATCTGGAGAAAAAGTCGGAAGGAATTTGATCTCCGCAAGGCGGTACGGCGAGCCGTCCCGACACCACGCGTAGATCGCGTCCTCTTAATTGTCTTTAAAAACTGAAGAAACTGGGCGGATCAGACAAGCACAGACAGACAGCCATAAGATGCGGGGGGATCGGGGACAGAGGGGGTGGGATGCAGGGCCGAACCGTCATGAACTGCTTTTTGCCTCAAGAGGACGAGGGGAAGATCAAAAAGTGAAGGTTCAAGCGGGAGCGCCACTGGGCGAGAAACCAAGAAGCGATGCTGACTGCGGAGGAAAAATTCCCGTATCTTTCACCCGGCGAAATTTTACCGCAACGTTGAAGAAAAGATCCGTCGCGGGAAAAGAGGGGAGGGGGGGAAAATTGTTCCTGCGACCTAAACGAAACATGACGTAGAGCGAGCCGATAAGGGTATGGCATCCGGTTGGGTACCCGTCCAATGATGGGGGGGAAAAAACCAGACGCGAAAAAAAGCGTCGGCAAAAAGTAGATTGCTACGAGCAAAAGAGAAATTGCTGTGCAGCCGGAAGTCACCCCCCCCCAAGAATCGGGATTCATAGATAAAAACAAGGGAAACTCTCAGGAGATTGCATCAAACCCCGCGGTGGTGAAAAAGAGATGCAAAAAAAGGACCGAAGATCGCATTGCGTTGGAACGCGTGAGGGAATTCGAGTTACACAGACGAAAGCTTAAACCCAGCCTTCGGAGCCTTCCTGTGTTCCAAAGGTTCAAGACAACGCGTGAAAAGGAATAACGAGAAGCGCGAGAATTGGGACACGCGAGAACAGAAGGTACGACGTGAACCACGGTTGTGCACTCCGGAATTCGCCGATGAAAACACTACATAATCAGGAATCTGGGGGAGAAGTGCGGGGGGGACCTTCGCGGCCGTGTGGCCGGAAAGTGCGGGCAACCCAAAAGTAGGAACACTGGAATATGGACGCAGGAAAAGTGGCTCCGCTCGTGTGAGGGTACTTCTGCGGAAACCGACAAGGGGGGCCGTGGGGGGAGGCCGCGAGTCGAACTGAATAATATAGGCTGGAAAGGGTGAGGACCCCAAACCGTATTCTTGCATGTTAAAGAAACTCTGGTTGAGATCTAAATGGGGGGCTTGAACGTAATGCACAAAGCCGTAATGCGAGGGAGAGACCCGGGGGTTGGCCACCTGATAATTGGAATAGGAGGTATCATGTTTGCAGTGTGAAAGGGAATTTAACTCTTACGCCACTCGGCAGGGAGTAGGGGGAAGGCAAAGACCATAATCATACACCGGAAAGAAAAGACTATTAAAAAAAGAAAAGAAGGAAACTAACTTCATATTTCCGAACAACGCTGTCATGAACGCCAAGAGGGACTCAGAGTAAAAAGATGTTCATCTTCTTGTCGTTTAAAATATGTGAAACTAGGCGACGAAGCAAAATGTCCGGGGCGCAAGTAGGAAAAAGGGAAGGAGGGATAAGAAAAAGAGGAAGGATAAGCCAGAACCGCGGAGAAAAACTAGCAACCAACTAGAGAAAAAGAAAATGGCAGCCATGGGAAGGGGAGTACCTAAAACATTTTCGGGGACCCTACTCAAAAAGGAGGGAGGTTGGGAAAACGGGAAAATCTGCGAAGGGAGAATACCAAGATAGGACAAACCGCTAAACAAAAGATGAAATTCAAGAGGAGGTCGATCGTGCAAGCAACGTGCAAAAATAAATTTAGCAAAAAACCTGAGGGGGGGATAGAAGGATTCTGAAAGGAATGATTATGGTGAGTGCGCGCCTATTCACGAAGCGCAGGTGGGCGCCGAAAAAAAGAATACTCAGATAAAATAAAGGGAACAAGCACAAAATGTCAGGACCAAACCCGGGGGAGAGAAAGAAATTAGGAGTGGTCATTACGTACTAATAGGCAAGGGATCGAAAAGAAAAGACGGGGGGAAATAGCAAAAAAAGGCTGTAAAAATGTCACATACACTATACTGGGGGGGGTCCCTTTCTGAACACAGGTAAAAAATACTTTATAAAGCGGGGAAAAAACGCAAGGGGAGACGGGGGGGCAAGAGAAGAAAAACCAAAGAGGGTAGCCTTTTGGTGGATCTTGTCCCAAGGTATAACCCTTTAAAGGAGTTCCTTCCCTCTTTGGTGCATAAAGCTTTCGGGGTTAAACGCACGCAGAAGGGCCAATCCGGAGGGTAGGCGAAAAGGAGAGGTCTTGGAAGCGCCTCACGGGTACTATTTCAAGGAACTGGGAAAAGGCATGAAGTAGAGGGAGAGTCGAGCGGATCAGTGGGGAAGCAAGAGTTAGAAAGTTCACCATGAAAAAAAAGAATCACTCAGGATGTTCCAAAGCTTCTTATTGTAACCGAGGAATAAGCAAGCAAAGGACATTCAGAGAACAGAATGGGGTGCAGATTAAAAACTCGACGTGGGTTGGTGGGGGGGAGAACAAAAGAACATGCGACGGAAAGCGCGGGCACAGAGATGACAGGACGCGAAAGGTGCACCAAGTCGTGGTTGAAAGGAAAAGGGCGCTGGGGACGAGGAGGCGAAGATTAAAGGGTTCGCGCGCGGGGGGAGGGGAACCTGGCAAAAAAAAAAAAAAGAAGTGAGTTCGCTAACGAAGGTGAATAATCCACGCGGAGATCGGGATCGGCAGTAGGTTGGGGGAGTAGAGGACAATCAAAGCCTTTAGGCGAAAGCACAAAGAGAGGAAATCACTGGTCGGAAAACGTCAGAAGGAGTCAAAGGAGGGGGGAGATGGAGCAGGTTAACTCATAAAAAAAAAGGATCTGAATCACCGCCAATACACAGCTCCGATCTTGGCTTTCCTCAAAGGCAGGATATGACAGCCGGCGATCTAAGGAAAGCTTACCCAAAGCGATGGGGGACGGAGTATCAGGCAGGACAGAGGTCAACAATCCACCTACCATCTCGTGCTGGCTTGGGGCTGGCACATCTGACTGTCTCAAAGCAAAGCAATTTGAGGAAAAACGCGGCATCGTCGGAAGATATCGCGTCGTCTGGTATGACGCGGGAAAAAGAACATAACCGAGGATCAAGGATTGTGAAAAAAAAGAATCTTGAGACCATTTTTCGGCTTTAGCAAAGCGGATGAACAGATGGGGGGGGAACAGTGGGGGAAAAAAGGGCGGGAAGCACAGCAGAAAAGTTTTCGCTTGCTTCGATGAGAAAGAAAACAAAGGTAAAAGGAAGGTATCAGCTATAAATAATCCCTCTCAAAGTCCTAGTGAAGACTTAGCGATCCCGGGGGGAAAGCCGTTCACGGCGAAAAAGAGAAAGGAGAGGGGGGGCCGCGGCGATAACCGTTTTCGTAGGGAATCTACGAAATCCCTGAGTGTTGTTACGATAAAAGAAAAGCGTGCCCCATTGGGAAGGTAAAAAAGGAGCAGGGGGAGATAGGAGACTCACCAACTGCACAGATCGCTCGGCCGTGATAACCGGGAGAAAGACGAGTGGGACCTGCAAATACGCGCTATCTCGCAGCAAAAGAAAAAAAAATACAGTCCCGTAAAAGAGAAGGAAAACAACCCGACCTGTGCCGATTGCATCGTTGAAAAACAAAAGAAAGCAAAGAGAAGGAATTGAAGTGAAAAAAATCCGGCAAACAGTCACAACGAAAAGGGAAGAGTCCGATTTGAAAAAGGACACCTCCTTCAAAAAGAGTAAAAAGCGAAACTGAGAAATGGGGTTTCAAGGCTGGCTGGAAAAGGCTTAAGGTGACAACTGCAAACAGAACAAACCGGAAGGAAAGGTGTTCGGTTTCTACCAGTCTCTCAAGTTCTAAGAGAATGGCGGGGCAACAGCCTGCGGGAATTGAAAAAGGGAAGTACTGCAAAACGTAAGCAGCGGCGAAAAAAATCCACATGCGGGAGGAAATCCGGTTAGTTACAAATAGCAGGGCCGGAGTACGCACCTATCAAAGGTCAAAGTTACAGCAAAGCAGAGGGGGAAAACACAGGGCAAGCCAGGAAGTGTCAAAGGATCCAGGAGGCTAAAAGGGATGGTTCGCTACTGGGTTGGCGTGTTCATTTGGGGGTAAAGGCAAACAGCCAGGTACCGGGGGGGGGAAAAAAAACAACCGAAGGCGGAACGATCCCAACAGCGCAAAGAAACAGAAAAAAGGGCGGAGAATATCCGCGTTAGCGACAGGTCATCTAATCTCTTAAAAAAACGGCGACCGAAGACAACCGGACACAGAGAAAAAAGAGCGATAACCCCAACAACGGTTGGGAGAGCAGGAGTTTGGAAAAGGATCACGAGCTCTATCATCACCACCAAAGACAAAAAAGCCTGGTAAGAGGCGAGGAGAAAAATGGCGTATCCGAGAGGAGGGGACGGGGAAGCAGAGGATACAGATTGCAAAAGGAAAACAGAAAAGCTGATTTCGATTTGTGAAGTTGCACGGTCCACCCAGGTAATCCTCAAAGAAGATTCCAAACAGTCAAAGCGAGAGAAAAAAAAACAACGTAGGAGGAGGAAAAAAAGAGAGGGCTGCGTCGGAATAGTAACGCGGGGAAAGCCACGCCTAAGGACTTCCACACTTTACAACAGAGTAGGTCGAAAGGGAGAAGGCAGGTGGCGGTTGGGAGAGGAATTGAACTAAGGGGAGGGAAATAGAAAGAGATAGTGGATAAGACCCAACATAGTCTTATTAAGTTGTATGGCGTTGTTGATGCTCAACTTGCATCCGATCAAAAAAAAATGTACTGCGGCGAGGGGGGGGGGGATAGCAGGGGTTGTATCTGTTGCGGTGAAAAATGTCAGATCGGCGAAGGGGCGGAAGGAAGGGGAATGAACGGGGTGCTCAAACTCGCGGTGGTAATACGCGATATATCCTCCGATGTGGGCGGTCGTCACCTGAGGGGGGGGGTTCGGGGTCCGGCGGGAGATAAAACATCAAAAAGCACAACAGAAGAACGATCCTGAAGCCTGATCATAAAATCTGCACCTGTTGACGGGTTCCATAAAAAAAATTAGTGAGGGCCTGGAAAGAGGGGGAAAAAAAAAAGCCGGGAGAGGGGGTTCAATAAAAAAAAAGAACAGTGTCTGGGCCTGCCGTGACGGGGGGTCACCTGCTTTTAAAGAACGCAGGGTGCGGAGGCGTTTGACTGAAAAATCGGCAATTGGGCCGAGAGAAGAGCAAGGCCACAGAAGAAGCAAGAAAAGGTTGGGTGCAGTGGGGGAAAGCTATTTGCAACAATCGTTGCTCGCGCAATGCGGAATGAAACGGGCAGGAACGAAGAGGGGAAAGCGGCAAAAAGGGGGAAGGGGTCAGAGGGGGAGACGGGAGGGCCCTGGAATGAAATAAAAAACGCGTCTTGAGTGTTGTTGAAAAACCGCCGCACCTGGGGTTGAAATCGAGAGTCCGGATGAAAGGGGCCCGACTGAGGAGGAAGAACGCGTAGGGTGGATCGGCCATCGTAGAAAGAAACACCCACCGGGGAGGAGGGGGGACTTCTAAACGAGATCGCGCGGCGAGTGGCTTGCAGTCCTTGTTTCAGACGAGGCAATGGGAACGCTTGGTGGGACGGTGGAAAGAGGAAAAAGCCTACGGAAAGGGGGAGCCTGAGGGGATCGAACATGTACATCTCTGAAAGGAGTCTTATCTTCGTTTTGCGACGGCTTGCACAATTGCGGGGGAAAAAAAAGTCTCGCAAAGATTTTCTGGAAAATCTAGCGGGCTTCAAGGGAGAAAGGGGATTAACGAAACGGGAAAGGTGGTTTGACGCATAAGAGAACCAAGAACGTGAGATCGGCTCCCCCTGGTCGAACACGTGACTGTGTCAAGGAGTCTCTAAAAATAAACCTAAAGGAGAAGAGCAGAGGCGAATCGGATTATATGCATCTCCGGGACGGGGAGATGCTCGGCGATACGTCTCTTACCAGCCGGACGCGGCCGTGGACGCAGGGTCAGTGAAGGAGGGAGAGACCGCTCGAAAATTAAAACTGAGGGAAGGGAAAATGGAACCTCCAGATATGAAATTAGCTTCGATTTGTCAACCGCAGTCAGCACGGCTTGGGGTTAAAGGGAAGGTCGAGCCCACGAAGGGAAATAGGAGGTTAAGCGAGCGAAAGGGGAGAGAAAGGGCCCAGATCGGTACGAAATACGTTGCTTAGGAAAAAAAAGCTTGTCTTACCTTTCCTCGCATCGGAAAGGTGAGGCTGAAAAAAGGTTGATCGAACCAGGAGCTGGCGGGGGGGGGGAGGGGCCTGGAAAAAGGGGGAAAAAAGGGTTAACATCGACTCCCAATCCGTCAAAATCTCTCAACGATGGCTTTCGGGAACACTAAGACAGGGGAAAGCTAAATCGATAAAAAAGGAAAAGATTCGCAGGAAACTAGCAAAGCCTCCAACGGACAACGGGGTCAGTACCTGGTTGTTCCACCTCAACATCGAAAAACATCGAAGCGGAGTCATAGAGGAGGGGGACCCGGAAGGGAGTGGGAAAAGGAGGAAGGTTATTCAAAAACAGGCTTAATCCAAAATTCGAAATCATGGGCGTTGGGGGGGGTCGGAGAACAAGAAAAAAAAAAAATTCGGGGAAAGAGCGAAAGATGTGAAAAGGGACTTGAGTAGAAATGAAAGGCAAAATGGGGAAATTTTCCTCATTTGGAACGATAAGCGTAAATTTTAAAAACGGACGGGGAAACGCACGTGAAAGAAAGGACCATCGGGGGGAGAACTGTCGTCGCCGGGACATTAAACTTGTCTAATCAGGGAAGTTGAAAAAGGGCTCGGGTTGAGGGGTCGGATGCTGAAAAAATGGGGATAAACAGGGGGGAAAGATTACCAGGAAATGGAGGCAAGAAAGAAAAATCATCTCTTTGTGGGGGGGTGTGTGTTTTCTTGTCGATGGTTACGGAGGGGAGGCAACACCCCTAGGGAACCGGGAGGGTGGGCTTCCAGAAGAACCTGATAAGATAGTTTCAACAGGCTAGGTATACGACGCTAAAAATCGTATAGGGATGGCCAGGGTCATCCTGGGGGGAGAGGCTGTCTGGCAAAAAAAGGGGGAGTTGTACACGTAATGAAAACACCTGAAAAAAGGTCGGGACAGGTTGTTGGTTGTCCACTGATTGTGAAACTGTGCAGGGAGGGAACTTTGGGGATCTGGGAAAACGGATGAGAGGGGGTTGGAGTAGAGAAAAAAAGAGGCCGAGGAAGGAAGGAAAAGTAGGGACGGAAACTCAACGAGCAACTCAAAGAATCTATTCTCAGACACCAAACTACTAACAATATTTCATGTAACACACGAACTCGCTCAATGGAGAGGGGGACAGCTGCCGTTTTGAAAGGGCGGTTGCAAAAGGAAGGGGGGGGAATCGGGTATGTGGAACGGAGAAGAGGGAGATGGGGTGGGAGCAATCGGAATGGACAGATTTAGTATTGGTCGATGGAAACTGCA
>Ga0179593_1555728_pt1 | contig 13848 bp, 20 predicted proteins | sample CZODoug2_1_08_16_FD_185931 | JGI IMG/M metagenome (GOLD analysis project Ga0179593, IMG submission 185931) | Vadose zone soil fungal communities from Angelo Coast Range Reserve, California, USA - CZODoug2_1_08_16fungal (PacBio error correction) | ecosystem: Environmental > Terrestrial > Soil >...
GAGGTAAGGGAAATCGGGGGAAAAGGCTTCCTATTCAGGGAAAAGAACCGTTGAAGTTCTCTATAGGAAGGCGGGAGAAATCTTTCTCCCCTGCCAGGGGGAACCGATCGCCATCAGTGCCGGAGATCGTGAACTTTTCCTGAATTAACTCGGGCCTGAGAGGGGGAGGGGATCACCGGTTCGTAGGGGAAGGAGCTGGCGCCATTAGGGTGCGAAATACGAGAGCGGCGTGGAAACCGAGGGGAACCCAAAAGTCCTCGGAAAGGGAAAAATTCCTCCTCTTCCTTGTCGTAGGGGGAGTGAGAACTGGGAAATTCTCGTCTTCCACTCTTACTCGCGCATTGGGAACCTCTTCAAGGCACAAAAACCACTCCCAGTGGATCGACTCGCGCCAGGCGAGCCGGTCTATCTCCCAGCGGAAGATCTAGGAGGCTTCTTGTCGGGTGCGCAGAAGGAATGTGCAAAACACCATCTGGGTGGGTGATCACCAGCTAAGGGTGGGAGACGCTTCATCGCGAGGAGAGGGGGGGGCTCGATGCGCGAAAATAAAAGGGCCGTCCCTTCATCGGAAAGGAACGCTCCGCAAATTAAAGGCAAACGCATCGAGATACGGGGACCCCCAGAAGAAGGAAATCGTGGGGGGACGGCGCGGGAAAGAAACTCGCTTATACACTTCCATGAGGGGGGACTGTGCCGAGCAGTGAGGTAGGGAAGGGGGGGGGCCTTGAACTTCTCCTCGGATCTGCGGCATTATCAGAAGGAAGGGGGGGGGAAACAGGTGGGGAGAAGGGCTTCGAAGAAAGAGGACGTGTAGAAGGAAAAAATCCCGGTCGATCTGATGAAACTACCTCTAAAAACGGTCGCGGAGGGGGGGAGGGGCTTTCCGGGGAAGGGGCTAAAAAATCTGGTCAGGGATTGAAGTCCTCCGCTTTCCAAAGAGACCTAAAGCCTCAAAAGGGGCCTGCGGTCTTGCGGTGGGGGAAGGAAGAAGAGGAGGATCGGGGGTGAAAAAATCGTCGTCGCGGTCAAAAATTTCCGGAGGGAAGGGGGGACGATAGGAAGACTGGGCCTGCGGAAGGTCGGAAGCTAACCCTATAGACAAGAGGCAAGGGCTGGTTGACTAATCGCGGAATGGTGAGGATCGATTCTAAAAATGGAAACCAAAAGATAGACACAACAACACCTTATTATGGGGGAGAAGTGGTGGTGTAAGGTGTCAAAGAGGCGCGAGCCCTCTGATCCAAAAAGCCCGGCTCCGTCAACAGGAAACGATTTTACAGAGGGCCCTCCGGCCAGAAAAGGGGCCGCATCGAGGAAAGCCAGACCTAGTGGAAAGAAGTGGAGCTACTACCGCGAAAAAAGGGTGTTAAAGATACTACTGGAAAATCCGCCGAGAGAAGGGGGGGTGACCTGAGGAAAGCAGTTCTCACGGAGCGGAAGCGCAAGTCGAAGTTAAACGAGGGGAAGGAATCTATCGACGTTATGGACCATACACGGTCAAAGGACGGAGACTTCGGAGGATGAAAACCTTTCCAACCAGGCGGGAGCATTAGAAATGAGAAGGAGTACTTGAAAAACTCCCGACGCCAAGGCCTCGGCCCAAATTGTATGAAAGGGGCTCTCTGATTCCCGTCTACTCTAGGGACACGTAGACCGGCGGTCTTTGGAGATGAGATTAGGAGGAGGGAGGACGGATGCATAACACGGAGGCTATCGAGGAAAGTTCCTTCAAGCTTGGAGGGGGGTTGTCAAACGAAAGGAGCTCTTAGCAAGAGGGTGATCACCACAAGGGGGAATGCCGCACAGGGGGGAGGAAAAAAAAAATCCTCCCTTTAGGGAAGTGAGTCCTGCTCTCGTAAAAAGAGGAGTACCGCAGGGCGCGGAGAATAAGTGGATTTCGAAAAGAGGGGGGGCCGGGAACGATTGGAAGGAAACCGAGAATCTTCAAGGAGGAAAACAGTACGTAGGGGGGGAGAGAAGGTCGGGAGAGAGAACAGGTGGGTGTGACTGAAAAAAAACGAATCGTCAGAAAGGACAGGAAAAAAGTTCAGGGGGGGGGGGGGGGGGGGGGGGGGTGGGGGGAGAACCCCGCTAAAGCCGGGAACACGCACCCGCATCTATACGACGCGAGGGGCCAACAACCTGTGCCCAGAAAAAAGAGAAACGAGATTGAAAGGAAAAAGGATCTCTGTAGTAAGGGCCACTTAGAAAAAAAGGTTCTACCGGGGAAAATCCAGAAAGCCTAACCGGTGGGGAAAAGAAAGGTAGCAGATCGCCGATGTTGCAAAGCTCGACCGCAAGGGAGCAGGAGCGATCGGAGGGAAAAAAGGAGAAGATCTCGTCACCGACGAAAGCGCTGGAGAAAGGGCGTCAGGGGCGGCCACGCGGGACATCGCTAAGGCGTAAGGGCATCGTTTGACGTTCAGGATGGGATAGATGTAGTCTGGCTCGACAAGAAAAGGGAAACTCTAAGAGATGGGAGCATGTGATCGGGTTATCTGGGTCGCGGGGAAGAAGGGCAAAAGCGGAAGGGGGAGGGTGTGTAAAAAATCAAAGAGCTCCACGAGGGGATGAAAACACAGCTCTGAAAGGCGAGTGCCTGATCGGGAGAAGGGGAAGTGGGAGATAAAAGGTTTCCCCCCGCGATAAGGGACGTATTCCACTGGAGACGCTAGAAATCGAAAAAGCAGGTGAGACGAAGGCGCTCGCATGTCTTCTGAAGGACAGGGTTACCAAGAGGGGAAAGGACTTAAGACCGCAGACGACTCTCCTCCGGGGATTAATAAAGAAGCTCACAGCAGAGCGTACTCGTAACCCAGAGAGACGGATATCCAAAAAGGGCTGAAAGCGAAATTGCTCACTCAGGAGAAATAGATCCGGCCAGAGAGGGCCCTTAAGGGGAGCACGGCGAGAGGACCTGCCGCGCGGTGTTGTGTAGAAAGGAGAAGAATCGGGGACCTCGCGAGAGGAGGCAGACAGCGCAGAGAGACGCGCATGGACGCGGGCAGTGCGGCAAGACGGGCGGACCAGTCCGACTCACAGGATTAGGGTTAATCTAAGGGGAGACCAGGAGAGGAAGGCAGTGGAAAAGGAGCATCTAGAGGAAAAGGGGATTAAAAGAGAGAGATGCAGAGGAGAAACACGAACGTCAATCTGGGGGAAACCAAGACAACTGGGCGAACAGAGAAACCCCAGCACCAAAAACCAAGAGCAGACTGGCCGACCGGGGAAAAAAAAAACCTCGGGACAATTACTCTTCGCTTGTCTGGAAAGGAAGAGTCGACTTCGCCGATGGAGAGAGAAAGGGGGGCTATGTGAAGGAGAAACGAAAGGGGAAGGAAGGCTTCAGACTCTCTCCGGAGTCTTTCCATCGGCCTGCTAGGGGGGTGCTCTATCCTCGAGGGGGGATAAAGGTCCTTAGAAAAGAGGGGTCACGGGGGGACGAGGAGCGAGGAAAATGTTCCGAAAAGAAGCGAGTACGGAGGAGCGCATCCAGGGACAGACATTCAGGGCACCTGGGCTAGAAAATGCTCGCCGGACCGCTCGTCTAACTCCGGCCAGGACCGACTTGCTAAGGTGGCGAGGAGAGACAAATACGGGAACTACGGCCTCCGGGAGGGGGGAAATCACCTCGAGGGGAGGGAATAGTCAAACTGCTAAAGCTAGGAAAATATCCGGCAGAGGGGGGAAAATGTCCTCCTAGCTGTGACAGTCCAGACGTGGCTCGTTCTGACTCGCATTGTACATCGAAACATAAAACTACTCTCCTCCGAAAGGAGAGAAAAAGTCTACACAAAGATAAACTTCAGAGTCGCCCCATCTAGAGGAAGGGCTAAAGGGGGAGAGCCATAGGTTCCAATCGAAAAAAAAAAAAGGGGGTGACTCATTTCCCTAAGTAAGAGGGAAAGCATTTATACTCTTTAAGAGCATATTTGGGTTCGAGTAAAGGAAGGAAGGAGGGCGCGAAGCTCTCGCCTCTGCGCGAAATGGGGTCATCGGGAGCGGAGGGGGAGAGGGATGAAGTTAGGAAACCAAAGGCCCGCGAAGGGCCCAGAAAGCCATCTTCTCTAACTGGAAGGAAGTTGTGGAGAACTTTCCGCTGGCTGGTCAATAGGGAGGGATAGGAAGATGCGCAAAAGAAAGTGGAAGAGAGGGAAGAGGGAAATCGTGGAACCGGCCTCGACGATTCTCCTCGCCGAAAAGGTAATTGAGAGCCCGGTTGGGGACGGGGGAAGGGTACCGAACCAGAAGAAAAAAAGTATTGGATCGACTCGCAGAAAGGTCCGGTCTCTTCGACACGAGACCGAAAACGGGGAAGGGCAGGGGAGGGCTGCCCTGTGGAAAAACAAGAGGGGGATCACAGCTTCCGTTTTTCAGAGCTTCAGCGCGCGTGGCCAGAGTGAGCAACCCAAAGGAAGAAAGACGTCCAAAAAGAAGGGAGGTTTTCTGCGCAGAAGGAAGAATTCAACCGCAATCGAGATAAGACCGCTCAGGTAGAATAGGCGTAGAGGAAAGACGCTCAGATGGACTAATGGGAAGGAAAGATCCCTGGGTCGTGATTGGGAAGGTCCTTGAACTTCAAAGGGAGTAGAGCTGCTGAAAAAGGGTGGCGGGGAGGAAGGAAGGGAAGCACGATGAGAAGGGGGAGGGTCCATCCGTCGTCCGGAGGAACGACCTCTGCCGTTCAGAGGGAAGGGACCGCAAAAAGCGGGAGGAGGAAGACCGCGAACTCCCGGCCGTCAGGGAAGAGAGCGGACAGAAGGAGAGTTAACAAAAATCAGATAGGGTAGAGAGGCGAGGGGATGGGAAGGGAGATGGTCCCCTACTGCGGCCCGAAGCGAACAAGATGACGAGAGATAAGGGGGAAACGGGAAGGTGAGGGAGGGGGGAGGGCGCCTCATGAAGACCCGGAAAAAAAAATCATCGAAGAGAGGGGAAGAAAAGAGGGGGGGGGTGGTTTTCCAGGGAGAGGCCGAAGAGAGGGAATCCCACCAGAAAGACGGGGCCTTCGAAAGGAGAAAGCGATAACAGCATCTAGGATTCAAAGCATAAAGGGGGGGGGAAAGCGACTATCGTGATCCTGCCCGACCGAAAATGGAGCAAAGGGGGTGGAGGAGGATCAGAAAGCAATCCTCCTGCAGGAGGGAGGTTACCGCTGGAAGAGCGCTAGGGGTTCGAGGCAAGAAGAAAAGGGGGAAAGGAGAGATTCAGGGAGGAGCTCACGTTGAAGCTACACGGTCAATAGGGGATGAGAGAGCCCTGCGGAAGAAAGAGGGGCAAACTAAAACAAAGAAAAGATGAAGAAAAAAAAGGACCTGAACAAGAAATGATCGGCACCGCCATTCGTCATGAGGGGATAATCAATCTCTTGAGTGGCAAGAAGAAAGTAACCCCGGGATGCGGGGGGGGACTTAAGAAAAGATGCGGGAGGAGAGAAGAACATAAAAGGGCCCGGGAAATGGGGAAGGAAGCACTGTTGTGGGCTGTCTCACAACACGCGGATGGCCGCGCTCTGAAAAAAAAAGCTGGTGGAAAAAAGGTGGATTGCAGTGGAAAAAGCCTCCCTTCGGACGCGCGAGGTAGATAGAGGCGATCTACCTTAGCGCCTGTCACGTCCACTACGGTGAGGAAAGCGCTGGTGAACGGTTCCAAAAAAAAGGAAGGAACTGCTCAAAAGAAAGGGGCGAAAAAAGAGAGGAACTAAAAAGAAGCTCCGTCCGAGGACGGGCCCGCGTGTTCACTACTCCAAGGGGGACCGGGATTCCAGAAGAGAAATCGCGGGAAAAAAAGACAACGAGAGCAAAGCACTCATGGAAGATGGAAAAAAACTACTGAAAAGAAGAAGGGAGGGAGACCGCTTCGGGGCCGGACAAGATTCGACGCCTAGGAGAGAAAAGAAAATTAGAAAAAAAGGGGGGGAAACTAGCTTAGAAAGGCGAAAAAGGGGAAGATTCGAAGGGCGCTGATCTGGAAAGGAGAGGAAACCTTCTCTCTATCTTCAAGAAGAGCTAGCTCTCCGACAAGAGAGGGTGCAAAGGGGAAATTGATCAGAGAGGGTGAAATGAAAAGGGGGTTTCGAAGGGAACAAAAGGAGGGGGACTTCTGGCTCGAACGGGAGTCAGGAGGGCCTCAGAGAAGATCTGGGGCAATAGGGGAGATGGCGAGGGGAGGGCCCGGGAGGAGGGTCTTCCTGTTTGCAGGAAACCAGGCCGCGATACCAAGGGAAAAGAGGTCTGCAGGAATGGGGATGAGGAAAAAGGATGAAAAAACTCCGGGCCCCGAGAAGGGGGAAGGTTCCTATTTCCACCTTGACCCGATATACGGAAAACCTAGAGAGATTCTTGGGGATATGGAAGAAAACGAACTTTCTTCCAGTCCGGGTAGTGTCGATCTTTCAACGGAAAGATATTCCTGATTACCCCTGAAAGGGTGGAGAAGGGGAGGTCCGAAAGAGAGGCCTTACTCTATCGGGAATCCCTCTAAAAAAAAAAGAGTCTCTTAAAAGTTAAATAGACAATAAAAGGGAAAAAATTTTCTTCACAAAGCTCGAGCAGGACAAGGGAAAAGAAAGCTCTCCCTTCCGTAGATTGAGGAGAGATATTCAGAAGCGCTTCCAAAAGGGGGGTTTGGAGAGCGAGTAAGACCTCAAGAAAAAAGAGAGAAGTGAAAAAAAAGCTCAGAATACAGAGGGGGGGGTGACCTCTGTCAGTGCTCAAGAAGGCGTCGGCCCAGTCAAGGAAAGGGGGTGCCGCGAGAAATGACATGTTCGGAGAAATCGCGAAGAGAAAGGACCCAGATTGAAGAGCTCTCTCTAAAAAGAAAAAACGGATTATATTAAAGAGAGATTGCCAGGAGAAAAAAGAACTTTCAATCGGAAGGACGACACTTGGCGAAGAACGAGAGCACGTGTAAGAAGAAGCGAGGAAAGAACTTTGATCGGGAAGGGGGGAGGCCGCAAATGGCGGTCACCTCCCCGCTCTATAAAAGGGTCTGGCCGATCTTCTCTACGAGGGGGGGAGGAGCCTGGGAGAAAAAGGGGGAGGGATCGCGTATGGGGGAAAAATAACAAGAAGGCCAAAAGGGAGCGCCGTTGATAAATAGAAGAGGGTCGAGCTTTCTCTGCCATCGTAGGAGGAGGGTTCTCGAGAAGGAGAAAGGGCTCACAAAAGCTCGTATCAAAAACCAAAAGGGGGAAAAACGACCGAAGGGAAAGAAAAGGGGGAGAGAGATTCCGTCTTCTCTCAAAAAGAAAAGGCGGATCACACGTCCAGGGGGGGGAAGGTCTCGCCGATATCAAGAAAGGCAGGCAAGGAAGCGGGGCCTACCTTTCTCTGCTGGAGCTCGAGTCCAGAAAAGGGAAAAAGAGGTGGGGGGACTTCCTGTCGAGAACCAGGGAAGAGAGGAACTTCCACTAGAGGATCCTGCATCGAAAGGAATCCTATCTGTTATTCATCCCAGAGCTCTCCAAAGAAGGGAATGGTACAGGGACACAAGAAAAAACCTCGAAATAAAAAGAGGAATCAGAATGCTCCACGCGATAAAAAGAAATCTCCCCATACGGAGAGTTCCGCTGAAGGGGGATCAAAGAGGAGATTTGACAATCGAAGGAAACAGGGAAAAAAGCACGAGATGTAACGCCGGGGGGCATCCATATTTGGGACTCCTTTTCGGAGGGGTCGTGTTACTAGGAGAGGGGAGGGGAGAGAACAGAAAAAAACCTATGAAGGAGTCGGTAGAGTGGTCCTCGGCGAAGTCCGATTCCGACGGGGAAGAAGTTATAAAGGGCGTCCAGACATCGTCTAAAACCGAAGAATTCTCAAGAAAACGTCGTGGGAGAAGATCCTCTTTACGGAGGTGATCAGGGGGGGAGGCAAGAGGAAGCTAACCAAAAAAAAGTGGAAGAAGGGGAAACGGGAACCCGACTCGTCCAGGAAAAGCTGCGCTTCTGCCGGGAGGAAAAAGGGAAACTTGCAAAAGGCCGGGAAGCCAAGGAAGGGGAAAAAAAGTCCGAAAAGACATGGTAACCGGAAACCGCTCGTGCATCCCTCCAAGGGGAGCTCGTCTCCAGGCTATAAAAGGGCAAGATATAAAGGGGGAGAGGACAGGAAAGTAAGGGAGACACAGGGGCGATGACACGACCATCTTTTTTTAAAGCCAGCCTTTTTGCTCAGGAAAAGCCCTCCGAAGGGGGAAACCATTGCGCACTGAGGGGAAAGGCCAAAGGGAAAAAATCCGGGAGGAAAGCCATATGCAAAAGGAACTATATAACTCATCCCGAAATCTTGTTCCTCTCGACGGGACTAAGAGCCTTATGAGAAGTAAGGGGCCCGTGGGGGGAGGGGGAAGGGGTGTGGGATGAACTTATCAGGGATTAGAGCATGATCACTCAGGGGTGGGACAAGGGGGGTTGGGGGGGGTAGGATCAGGTCTCGGTAAGGGGGGGGGAGGGGAAAGCACTTCGATCGGCCCACTACCTCGAGAGGCGACCTCTTCCTAACTTTCCAAACTCTTAAAGGAGGGGGAGGATACTCTGTAAAAGAATCACTTGAAAGGAGTCGGAGGAAAAGGCCTCGGAAATCGTCCGGTTCGTCTGCCCCATTTTTTCAAAGAGATCGCGGATAGGAAAGCATTCGGGAGGGTACACGAGGCTCAGGAGTAGAGGTGACTAATCTTCGGGAGGGGGTGAGGATCGTATGAGAGAGAAAAGGTTACCCTGAAAAAAATCTCTCAAAAACAAAAACAGGGGAAAGGGGAATGAAAAGGGGGGGGGGGGGGTTCCGGGTTCTACGAGAAGAAGGTCCTCACCAGTTCAGGGTGGTCACCCCTTGTAAAAAGAGAAGAGGTACATCAAGAGGGGGACGTTTCAGGACCAAGGGTGGGGGAGTCCTTCCCTAGAAGGGAGCATACGAAAGCGAAGATGGTTTCCTCTCCTACTAGGGGAAGCTTCCCCTCATCAAAAGGTCCTGGGGGGGGGAAGGGGAGTAGGACGAGAAGCGAAGGGTTTCAGGGCGCAATGAACCTTCTCAGAGGTAGTGGATCGACGACTTTGATTTACCCTACCAGATCGTTCTTCGGGAAAAAAAAGAGGGAAAACCCCACTGGGAAAAACCACCATGGAAGAGTGCAAAAAAAGAGAGTTTCAAGGAAAAAAAAGAAAAATGAGAGGCACCGGACAACATTAGTTCTTATCATCTCTTAGAAAAGGACTACGATCGGAACCAAAAGAAAGTATCGACGAAGATCTAGGTCGGGGGAGAGAAGCGAAGAGAGGAGGGACGCGCAAAAGGGCCCCGATGAGGGCCAGCGAGCTGAAGGAGCAACCCTTATCTTTCTCACCACAAAGGGGGGAGTGTACATGCCGCACAGGGGAAAGCCGCAACGGATTCAGCGTAGGGAACGAAGGGGAGGGAGAAAGGATCGAAGGGGGGAACACTACGTGAGTTCTTCCTTTACTCTGGAAGGTACAATTCGGGAGACCGGTGGAGAAAGGGCCGAGAAGGGAAGTCGAAACTTACGAAAGGACGAGGAGTGGGCTTCTCCTTGAAGTATAAGGTTTAGGGGGTCACTAGAAAAAGAGGCACTGGGACGATGAAAAACCCGGGGGAAAACAAGGCGCCGACACCTTGCGGCGGGAGAACCGCCAAGAAAGTACGGAAAGTTCAAAAAAAAAAGAAGAAATGGCGAAAAAGGGGGGTGATACCGAGGTCGACGCCTTCACTACTATAACTTCCTCAGGAGCCCGGAAAGAGAAGGAGGGCCTATAAGAGACCGAATGTCGAGTGGAGCAAATCGAAGAGATCTTCAACGATCATCTCTATCTCAGAAGGAGTACTAAAGACCCATGGAAGCATAGGACAAAGGAGGACGGGTAGGAAGAGGTGGAGAGACAGGCTGATGTAATGGTCGACCGATTATTCAGGAATCTCCTAGTCTATCAAAGAAAGGAATCCGAGTGTTGGGAGGGGTGGAGGGGCGTCCAGGAGCCAGGCCGCGAGAACCGGCCATCTCTCCACTATTTAAAGGAAACAGATCGTATGCCAGGTCTAGAAGGAGGTAAAAACGGCGTCGGGGGGGGGTAGGGAAACACGGGGAAGATATTCAAAGGATCGTTGTGATCGCCGCGAAAAAAGCAGCTCCCGTTCCGAAGGAGCTTCAAAGAATAGGCCCAGGAAAAGAAACCAAAAGCGGAATTGAAAATAAAAGGAAGTGCGAGGACGCCGAGACGGATCCCTTCGCCAGGCGCCCCGGCCTTACTCTTACCCCAAGGAGAGAGCCGTTCTATAGCGCCCTAAAGAAAAAAGAAGGATGATTCAGAAAAAAGGGGGAAGGATGGGCCAGAAAAGAGGGAAAGAACGCGAGGAAAAATGGCGCGCTGAGGGGGGGGGGGGGTGGGTTCTCTTCACTATAATAGAAGCGAAGAAAAACGGCTAGTAGAAGGGGGGGGACAAAGCACGCAGAAGGAAGGTAAAGGCCATAAGGCTCACCTTGGAGGGCCGCGGATTCGTTCTGATACACTAAGGAGCGGATGTATTCTCCCGGAGGACAATATTGAAGGGAGGGGTATAAGCAGGTCTAGTCAAAAAAAGAGAGGAGAAGAAAAGTAGGGGGATCTTTGACTGGCCTACTACCCTTTGCTACTACATCCTCTCGAAGGGGGAAAATCAAGATCATCGCTCCAAAAAAGGGCAAAAAAAAAAAGGAAGATGGCCCGGAAAGAAGGGGGCACTCGAAGGGGAGGCCTAGCTCGGGAGGAAGAGTCGCGCTGGGGGCGAGGAGGACCTTATCTCTATACCGCCACCCAAAAAGGCCCCATTCTCTGGAGAAAAGAAACGCCGAGAAAGGAAGGATTTAATGGCTTCAAGAGAGAAATAAAGCAAGGGAAGGATCTCCGGGAACGCTTTTTTCACCTCTTAACGAAAAGCTGTCTCCTGGGGAGAGTCGAGCACGAAAGAAGGCAAAAGGCCCGACATTCCGCTGTCCCTGTCTCGCCGAGGGAAAAAAGAGGAAGGACCTCATCTAAAAAAAGGCGCCGGGCGGGGAACTCAGGAGGGCGAGAAAAAGAGTTTCCTAAAAAAAGCTAGGTGTGAGGGTCCCTCTGCACTTCAAAAAAAGAGGCCAGCTCCGGAAAGTCCGAGGCAGGGGGGGGGAACCGGGGCAAGGGAAAGGGGGCTCGGAGGGATTCACAAGGCAGGGGGGAAACCTGGAAGGAAGGAGGACGCATACAGAGGGAACATTCTCCACTCATGCAGGAAAGCGCCCATCTAAGGGGGAACTCCTGAAACTGAAAAGAGGAGCAAAATGGAAGCGATATCAAAAGGGACAGGTCCGCACTAGAATCTATTTAACGCTGCGGGCATAAGGAGAAGAACTTGTAAAGGGGGAAAGAAAGAGGGATTGGAAGATGGAAGCTCGAAGACTGTCTCTACGAGAGGGGAGGGCGTCATAGGGAGGGAACGAAGAGGCTGGGGGGAATTTTCTCAGTAGAGGAAGGGAGACCTCTTTCTCAAAGGAAAAGAAGGGAAGTCCGCTTAAAAAAAGGGGCAAGGTCGTGGGGGTGGAAGTACTCCATCGGGACGGATCTTTTCTTTTATAAAAAGTGTGACCATGTTGGGAGGGAGTAGGATCTGGAGGGAAAGGAAAGAACCCCTGGAACACCCGCTGGGGAAAAGTTCCTCGGAAAGATTCTCCTCTGCCGGGGAAGGAACGTAACGTGGAACCTGAACGAGTAAAATCGGGAAGGTCACGCGCAGGGTACCAGAACCCGCTTCCAGAAATAAAGAAAAAACCTTATGGAGAGGAAGGACAAGCTCCAGGAGAGAGGCAAAAAAGGGGACTCCGAAGGAAGAATGGCGGCTGGTCCGGACATCCACATGTTCTGCAGGGGAAAATATGGGTGGAAATCCGTGGGTTGTAAGGTCAGACGCAAGCCAGGAAAAACCATTGCGCGAAAAAAGAAAAGGAGCATCGATAGGGCAGCGTGTTAGGGACTACCTCCATAATTCAAAGACAGGTGGAAAAAGAGGGGTCGTCGGGGGAAGAACGTTACAAGATGAGGAATTTTGAAAGGAGTGCGTCGGGATTGGAAGTTCCTTTCAACTTTCTCCGAAGGGTCGAGGAGGGCTGATCACGCAGTGTTGAAAGGGGGAAAAAAAAAACGTAGCGGGAAAGGGAAAGCACGAGGTCTGAGGGGAAGGTAAAGGAGAGCGGGAGAGAAGAAACCGCTCGAGCGATTTACGTCCTCCTCTGTCAGAAGGGCCGTCGGACGGCGGAGACGACTCCGGGAGAAACATCGTCAAGAGAGGGGGAAGGCCGAGGAATAGTCGCCTGGGGGGGGCACTTTTCCTTCGGAAGGTGACCAAAAAAGATGGGGGAAAGGGCGAGGAAAACAAAGGGACATTATGGTGGGGGGCTCTCCGCCTCATGAAGGGACCCTTAACACCAAAAAATACGAGAGAACAACAAAGAAAAGAGATGAGAGGGGGGGGGAATCCCGAATGATCGCCGAGCCTACTATCCTCACCATAAAAAGCTTCGGTTCGGAGTGTAAACAAGGGGAAGGCGGAAAGCGACTTCGATCCGAGAAATCTCCTATAGACAGAAAAAAAAAGAAGAAAAGAGACTAAAGGGGGGGAAACGCTAGAGAAGCGTTAAAAAAAGAAAGAAAAAGGGTAGGGGGGAAGTCAAGTAAGTCGCTGAGGTTTCGCGGCAAGGAAGGTAAGAGACCCGGCTCGAGGGAGGGGGAAAATTTTTGGGGGTTGGAATGGCCGAAAAGGGAGACTCGAAAAAAAGAGCTCCGAAAAAAGGCCCACTGCGGGCATGCGCGAGAAAAGGGAGGAGAAGTTCAAACGGAACCAATCCCTAAAAAAAACGGCCAAAGTAGAATATCAGCAGGGAAAAGAGAATCTAAAAAGAGCTTGCTGAAGTAAGTGCATCTGGAGGTCGTCCCGAAGAACACTCTTCTTCGATGCTCTGGGAAGATGAAGGGGAGGCGAAGGAAAAAAACGAGAGGCAAGAGAGTATCGAGTCAAAAAGGGGGATCACAAAATGTCTTGGACATGCCAAAATGTTTATTTCTAAAAGAAGAAGAACTTCAGTGAAGAAAAATCGGTCTAGAGGGAGACAAGGGATGGAAGAAGTCGAAGATGGCTGCTGGGGCCGGGACCCTTGCGCTATTACTCTATGAAGACCCCCGGGGAAGGCGAAAGTATAGAGAAGACAAAAACGGCTAAGGGTTCCACCCGCGTCACTACGCCGCTAAAATGGCAAGGGAGGAAAGAGGGGAGCACTACGTAAGAGCGAAAAAAAGTCAAGCCAGCTCAGGCCAGGAGGAACTTTCTCCACCACTCCGGGGGGGGAATAAGGGACATTTCGAGAAGGGGAAAAGGAACGGTTAGACCCGAGGGAAAGCAACACGGAACATAAACCGAAAAAAAGGATCAAGAGTACCCGTGCCCATAGATCCGCATGAGAACGAAGCGGCCGAGAGGTGTCAGAAAAAAGGAGGGGGCCACGCCAATCTCGCCGAAACAAGGCGTCTACGACCTCTTTCTGAAGGGCAAGGTTACAAAAGGAGTAACGTGAGGGAAACATCGGGGCTGGAGGGAAAAAAAGGGGGAGTCTGGAGGTCCTCTCCTAGCGGGGATGTTCTCCTTCCAGAGGAGGGGAAGTTTGGGAGGGAGATAAAAAGTAAAAAAAAGGTTCCGGGAGGCCGAGACAAAGGAAGCGCGAAACTTTTGGAAAAGAAAAGATAATTCATTGATGAAGGGGTCCAGCGTCGCAAGTGACAATGGAAAGGGAAAGAAGAAGATCCTGAGGAAACAACTTTCTCGCGCAGTGTGCTCTCTCTAT
>Ga0179593_1558553_pt1 | contig 13848 bp, 12 predicted proteins | sample CZODoug2_1_08_16_FD_185931 | JGI IMG/M metagenome (GOLD analysis project Ga0179593, IMG submission 185931) | Vadose zone soil fungal communities from Angelo Coast Range Reserve, California, USA - CZODoug2_1_08_16fungal (PacBio error correction) | ecosystem: Environmental > Terrestrial > Soil >...
TTAGGGGCACATGGTAGGAGAACAGATTTTCAAGAACAAAGCAGGGGAAGGAGCTCGAGAAATGAAAAGCACATATTGTCCGCGGTTGTGACCGTGGGGAGGATGGAAAGGGGGGGGGCAGTCGGGCGAAGAAGTAAAATCAAGTCCACCACTCGCATCCAGCAAGGAAAATTTGAGCAAGAAAAAAACAGCAGAGTGGATGGAAAGGAGACATACAATTGTTCACTAGCGAAGGAAATAAAAATTGGAAAGAAGGCGAAGTTATAATGTTTAAAAAACGAAGGGGGTGGAACGCAGTTGGACATCCATGGGGAGAAGTGCTTTTAAAGTGGAAGGGGGAGCAATAGAGGCCTTTCTGCGCAACTCTCCCTCGGCAAAAAAACAAGCAGGAGAAAAAAAAAGTCGCACAGCGCAAGACGGCATGCTGCCGCGAGACCGAACAGAAAAAATTCACTTATCGAATAGAAGCCGGTTTCCCTCATGCGACGAAGACACCATGCCTCGGCAATCCAGTAGGCATCAGCGCCGTTGCGCTGGCCGCCCCTAAGGAAAAAAATCAGCCTTACGGGGGGAGCAAACAGAAACGTCCGGCCGATCACCAGATCTTGGATAGAAAACAAGGGACGCGTTTCAGCGCGTAGGAGATGAGCCGTAAAGACCATCGCAAACAAACCCGTAGGGGCCAGAAGAGGAGAAAACATAAAATGTATAGATCTAGAGAACGGGTCATAACCGAACCGGTCAAACAGTTGGCAACAGCGGTAGAGCAAGAAAAGACTCTGCAACCATGGTTAAGGTGGGTCCCTACACCAATGTCTGAAAAGCGGAAACCGACCACAGTATTCTGGAGGGGGGGAAGGGGAAAATTTCTCTGTTACGCGGGTTTATTGTCCAACTTTTGGAAACGCAACACAACGACTACCTCTCAAAGGAAAAGGAAATTGGGAGGGGCGGAACTCAGGAAAGGCGCCGAGAACAAATGCGTCGGTGATGATAGGCTCTAGAACTGTAGGGGGGCTGGGGGAAGAAAAAAGGGAAGGAATGTCTAAGTGGAAAACCAAAGGGAATATACTTGAACGTATGCGGCGTTCAGGTGAACCCTGGATGCTGCGGAAACAGCAAAAATGAATGGGAAAAGCCGATGTTCAGCTGAACACACCGCGGACGGAAGACGCCATAGAGGCACGGAGGGGGGGCCGTTAGAAAGCGCCGGCCTAAACGGAGTGGGGGGGGGAGGTAGATCCGGAAAATCAGCATTCACAGGTTAAAAAAAGAAACGGGGAAGCAAAAAAGGGGGGGGGGTCTCACAAGTCGCGGAAACAGAAGAAAACCCGCGCCGGAAGCTCAAAACAGACAACTGGATGTCCCCTAAAAAAAACTCGAAGAGATCCTGCGAGCGAGCCTCTTGGGCCGGGTCGAGGGTCCCCCCCTGGTTATAGGGGGTTGTTTTGGGGGGGAGAAGAGGCGGGAAACGTAAAAAACCAAAGGTTTCCTAATGAAGTGTATAATTTAAAATCGAAGAGGACCACCATCTCGGATACTCCAATAGTGTCAGCTAGGGGACATCTGGGCCATTTTTACCCCTCCTCCCCAAAAAACAAGACTCAAACCCCATAAATTTCCGTAGACAGGGGGGAGAGAAGAGAACGAGATAGAACCAGTCAAAAAAACAATAAAGAAAGAGAGGAAGCGCTCGAGAACATACATTGGAGGAAATCAACAGTACGATCTCTCAACAACAAACTAGCAAGATCGGGTTTGCTGGTACTGAGCCAAAGGTGGGACCAATGTCAGAGCTCGAGAGGGGGGGGGGGGGGGGGGGGGGGGGGGGGGGGGGGGGGGGGGGTGTGGCGAATATAAAATTGAGGGAAAGGCGGGGGAGCGGAGGGGGGTTGAAGGATCCTAATTGCTAGGAAAGCTTGAGGGGGGGAGGTGGGGGGGGGGGACTCGCCGTAGGTGGCTGATCTGGAAAGGGGAAATCCTGGCATGGCACCAGCACTGAAAAGGGCGGGATAGAAATGTTGATATAAGGGTCAACATGAGGTCCAGGACTGGTAAGGCGAGGGGGAGTGCGACTAAGGGACAAAACAGAAGCGAAAAGCGGGGAAGGGCTAGGGAAGAGTAACTTCGGCTCTCACAGGGAGGAGAAGGTGTGGGGATAATTGTGGAAGTAGAAACGAATATCGGGTGGGTTGTCTTCCGGGAGCTTTCTTATTATTGAAAATTGAAATGGTGAATAAAACCAATTCTTATGGAGGACCACGAATGGGCATTACTAGGGATGCCGGATCGAAAAACTAACAATACCCTGGGCACTTGGGGCAAGAAAAAACTGCCATCAAAAAAGGGGTCAACTTTTGACCGAGGGAAAAGGGGGAGTTTTTGGTGCAAGCGGGAAGGTCAAAAGCGACGCTTCGGGGAATCATGGTGGGTTCCTCTAAATAGTGGAAAAAAGAAAAGACCGGGAGAGGTTGCTATTTAGCCCTTGGGGAACTTCACTAGAAGGACTGCCGATGAAAACCGAGAGCTCAGAAACAATGGAGCTCGGTCTTTGTTTGTAAGAAAATGGGGGGAAGAGAGCCGCACCTTAGGTTTTTTGCGAGGGAGGGTCGGAGGGGGGGGGGGGGGGGGGAGAAAAGGTACGGTGTACAACATGCCGAACGAGGGTGAGGAAGCGGCGGAGCATAAATTGAAAACGACCTTGAGGAGCTGGTTTCCCCGTCTGGCAAACTGAAACCTCGCAGACTAACCAAGCATCTTCGGTGAAGGCGGCGGAACTCGTGCCACTTCTTGCTATGGAAAGGGATGAGAAGCTATGGTGAGGACTTCGGATGAGGGGTTGAAAAAAAAAAGATCTTGAGGGGGATAAAGAGGGGGTGGGCGGTTGCATTTAAGGGGATGCTACAGGTAAAATAGCATCAGAGTAAAGATTACGGAGGGTACGCATGAAACTAGGAACGAGTCCAAGAAGATGATAGGAAGACTCCACTTATTATCTATTGTTATCGGAAGAGCAAGCGGAGCTTATGCTTTATATAAACACTTTTGACTTAGAAAAGTGAGGCCCCTCCATCTTCGGACTAGGTTGGGGGGGACTCCGGTGACGGGGGATCATGTCTCGGCAAGGCGTGAGCGGGGGGGGGGGCCGCTGGGAGGGATATACATATAAGGGTTGAAAAGACAGGGCGTCTATAGAGATCAAGAGGTAAACTGGCGAACCAAAAGGGGAAAGGTGGAACAGAATTCCGAAACTGGAAAAAAGGTTGAGGCTGGGGGAAAGAATAAAGGGTAGATGTCATGAGAAAAATTTTGGTAAGAGGGAGGCGAGGGGGGGGGGACCATGGGGCCGCGCGGGGTAATAACGCTGCGGATACAGGGGGTCATGATAATGCGCTTGGAAAGGGTGACTCTTACTTCGCCGAGTCAAGGCACACCCAGAAAAAGCCAGCGGACAGCGAATAGTGTTACGTGGGGAGTGTATCACTGATCGACATGGGCGGGTGGGGGAGTGCATAGCAAAAAATAAGGCAATAAAAGGAACGCGTCAACCTGGTTTGCGACGAACATCTCCAGCAGTAAAGAAGGACTGTTTCAAGACCACTCAGACCGGCAACACAGCAAAGGGGGGGACGGGTGATTCTAAGAAAAAAATTAGAAGTGGGACTAGCCAACCGGAATCAATAAGAGCAGGCGAAGAAATCAGGCAGATTAAAAGTTCAAAACTTCACCGAAAGGGAACCTCGAAAAAGATCTCGAAAAAAAAAACGGAGGAGATTGGGAAGGATAAAGGAGGTGAAACTGGGAGGTGTGCCGCAACAGGAGATATGTACTGTCGTCTCCTAGGAAATACTTGGGCTCGTCAATGATGACCAGGAGTAATTTTTTAATTATAATATGCGCACCACGCAAGCCAGTGTATGGGTGGAAGAAGGAGAGCTTGGATAACGATGCTTCAAGAGTGGAAGCGTAGAGATTAGGGCAAAACAAAGAGCAATGTATGGATTCGGGGAGGGAGAGGCACGTACCAAGGGGTTCGAACACCGGAATGGGAGATCAAGAGAGGAGAAAATAAAAGTAGTCGCTTTGTTTCAGACAGGAAAGGTTTGCGCTTAGGGGACGTTGTTGGCACTTGGAGAAGGAGAAAGGAATAGTCCACCGTGACCAACGGCCATCAAAAAACGCCAACAATGATAATCATAACCTGGGTTCCACCCCGGCCCAGAACTGGGTGTAAAGTCGTCAGCATGAAATAGACAATTTAGGCCGGCGCAGCAGGAATAATTTGGTAGGAGGGACAAGAATCACAAAAATTTTCAAAGGGGGGCGCATTTGAAGAAGGTTCCACAAGAAGAAGGGTAACAGTGAATCTCTGGAAAGATTAGCTCGGGTCGTTTGAGGATTAAGCCTCAGGGTGAGAGAAAGACACACAGGGACAATCGTATACGGGTGCCGCGGACGTGTAGCCGATCAATAAGAATAGCACCGGAAAAAGGAATGAACTATTACGAGATGCGGGGGTTCCCTCAGGCTGCCCCGGACACAGACTTAGAATAGTCAGACACCGAGCGATGCCGAGAAACAACTCCTATGAGGGACAAAGTCAACCTTCCAGTAAAGACCGACAGAACGTCCGCGGAAACTCAACATAGGGAAGGGGGGGTCGAAGATTCCGCGGAGAGGCGATAAACATCTTAGTATGAGATCCGTAATGACCCCTGCAAATGGCGAAGGGCCAAGAAGAGCTAAACAAAGAAGAAGAATCACTCCTCATCACCCATCAAATAATTCGCTAGTACAATTAAAATGTGCCAGTTTGGGAACACTCTGGAATCTGGGCAATGCCAGAGCTTGCGTTTGTGAGAGTATTTTGACCCTGTCCAGAACTACGATGATGAAAAAGAGAGGAACCCAGCCTGAATATTCTTGATGGGTTTTCCCATTTCGCCACTTCGGCTCGGTGGCGGAAGGTTTACCACTTAACTTGGAACTTAGCACCCACTAACTTACACGCGATCAAGTACCGGGAGTAGAATGTGCTCGGGGGAACGCCACTTTTAAATTCCTCTCAAATTCTAGGGGATGATGGAACGAGGATGAGAGGAAGATTTCCAGTGCAGGTAGGTGGGAAGGCCGTGATCATTGGGGGTCCAGTTTTAAAGCCCCGTGAAGTTCACTAGGGATGTTAACTGCCACTAGGAAGTTGCTTCGGGCAACCTGCAACAATAAACACCATTATACTGATTGTCTCTTGGCAGAATCCAGCGCAAAAAAAACTCAAGCCCAATGAATTCGATTCAGGGAGGGTTAAACAGCGAATTTTTCCGGTAGAGTTTGTAGGTTGACGAGACGGACCACAGAATTGGCATTAGAAGGGGTAAATAAAAAAGGTTGGGTATTCATCCCTTTGGCGAAAGGAGAAGCAAGACTAAAACGAAGGGGGATTAACATAAATAACAAAAGGCCTTGCTCGGGCCTGAAACCCTCTCGCATTAAGAGTTGCTCTGAGAGTGGTTGTGGGGGTTGGAATAGAGATGTGTGTAGGACCAAACAAAGAAGGGTAAATGAAATATAAATGGGAACGCGAAGATCCCCAAAAGAGGGGTTGAGGGGGCAGAAGATGGGCAGAGAGGGGGGCCATCGGAAAAGGATATTGTCGGATCAGCGCCAAGCCTATCTGACCCAACACAAAAGAAAGGCCAGTAAGCTGGGGGAGGGGATAGGCGAAACCAGCTTCACATCAGCGCACCAGCAAGCCTGGTAGAAGGTAGCTCAGAGAAAAGAACAAGGGGGGAAAGGTTGATGGCAGAACGCAGTAGCAAATTCTCAAGAAAAAAATCCAACAAAGTAGATTATGAAATAGATAGGGGTGGGTCTTAGGATTTGCTGACGACAACGTGGACAATGATGCCTAAAGGGAGCTCTCGTGTTTCTAGCAAAAGTTCTTTGCGCTGGTTCTATTGGGGAGCTGGAGGTGAGTCTAACGCCAGATTTACAGGGGGGAAGTTTTCATTGCTTTGGGGGGGGGGGCGCTCTCGCTGTGGAAGTGATAGGGACTGGGGTCGAAGGGGGGCAGGAACATGGAAAAAAACTCTTAGGTCTATATCAACTATATGGGATATCAGAGTTCACTTTCTATGGGCATATTGGGGGAGGTTTGGTTGGGGGGAAAAAGAAGATAGAACCAACGAGCATCGAACGCTTAGATCGGAACGGAATACTTCCTGGCGGCAGTATTCTTTGGGTTTAGAGTGAAGTAACATCAGGGGGGTGGAAGGGAAAAGGGGGCGAGGGGCAGGATTCTTCAACTTTAACTAGAAGTTTGAGAAAAAGGGGGACCACCGGACCAGTAAACTGACAAGGGACAATGGATGTCCGGGCGAGAAAAAAACACCTCTAATACCTGAAATAAAAACGCGGGGAGAACAAAGACCTGGAGAAAGATTTCATGACCTCTGGGGTTGAAAAGGGGAATTGAAAAAATCATAACGTAGGCGGGAAGAAGGTGAGGTATGCCTGAGGTCACTCGCGATTAAGAAGACGACATAAAAGGGAAATTTCGGGGGACCTTGGGTTACGCAAGTCTCAGGCGAAAGGAAAGAAGCGAATCGGCTACAGGGACTTCGTCTAAAAGAAACAGTTGCAAAAAAACAGGAGTGGGGGAAGTGTGGGACGCAAGAAGAACTTGAAGGTTGAATTTGCTAGGGAGGCGGATGGGAAAAAAAGGGGGAAAAAATTAGACGGGATAACCTTCCGAAACCGGGGGGCGATGGGGTCGCAAGCTAAATTTGGAACATCAGCAGAAAAGCGAGGGGTCCTATCAGAAAAAAAGGACGACGTGAAACCACTCAGAAGGAGCTAAGTCGTACGGGGGCTGGCGGACATAGACCGACTTGGTGAAGGGGCACGGGGGGCGGATATGGAAAATTGAGATCATTAAAGAAATTTGCGTGGCGAAGGCATTAGTGCGTTGGAAAAGAAAGGGCGGGGGGGTCGAGCTTTTGCTGAGGAGTGGTCATTGACGAGTGTCATCTCAAGAAGGTAATCGCAGCAGAAAAAGGGATGAATCAAGAGAGGAAAAAGGGAAAAGACGCGGACGTGCTGCAAATGGTGACTCACGGAAGGGTTTGAAGCGGGATGAGTAGATATCCATCTCAGGCCGAGATGAGAAAAAAAATGTGTGCGCTGAAGCGGGGGGCTGAGTAACAGGAGGGAAAATAGCATCGGGGAGTACGTTGAGTTAAGCCTTGTCTTACTCTCGGTGGGGAGCAGGGGCCAAGAGGGCGCGAGGTGGATCCTAGAACATGGAATAGGTTCGAGTTTGGCCTCAAAGGGTGAGGACAAATAGAGAAGTTCGGTAAACGCAAGGACGGGGGTTGAATAGGAAGGAATTGCAAAAGGAAAATGGGAGGGGAAGAAGAAATTTGATAGGCGAGCGAAGTTTGTGCATGACTGGCGATTGGGTGGACAAAAAAATGAAAAGTGATTTAGGGGGGGATAGCGCTGAGTATCATTTGGACGTCTGGATTGATGGTAACGGTGATTACTTCGCTGCGAAAGCCATCATAGAAAAATCAAAATCACGCGGTATGGCTTCAGTAGGTCAAATCAATCACCTGATCGAGGGTGACGGTGTGACGAAAAGGGAAAAGGCCGGAGGGGCCAAGCATACAGAGCTTCAGCCGGGGGTTGGCGACGAATTCTTCAAACAAGTAGGAAAGAAAATACAGGGGTGTGAAAAGCCCATCGAAAAAAAGAGGACCCAAAAGGGGACGCAGGTCAAAAGTGAGGCAACTCAGTCAAAATATAATACGGCGCGAGACACAAACGGAATCGGAACCCGCGAAGGCGAAGAAAGATGCATTCAAGAGGAGAAGGTGACGGGGGAAACAAAAATCATAAAAAACGAGGAAAAAGAAAAACAACAACGTAGGAGGAACAGATCTGACTATTGTGGGACCTGGATGATTGGGTGTTCAGGGGAATCATTAGCAAGACTTGCATGATTTATGCGGAAGGCCGCGGAGAATTCCAAACAAGTGGGATAGTAGCAAGAATATTTTGAAGGACGCCGATCAACCACGCCAGACAGTTGAGGGGGGGGCCGAGAGAGTGCTCTGGGGTGAACAGATGTGTCTTTCCTACATGGGGAAGAAAGGAGTAGGAGAACCCAGAACAAGGTGTCCTTGTTGGCACAGTCCTTGTGAAGAACACTTCATGGTGGTTCGAACACGGGCAAGGGGAACGATACAGTGGGGACTTGAAAGCAACAATATAAGCTTTGTGCGACCCGTTGGCAGCTGCTTGAAGGGTTATGTGCAAGGCTTCGCCGAAAAAAGAGTCCGGGAAACACGCCAGGCCAGCCATTGAACCAAAGCGTGTTGAAACCAAGACCATGCCCATGAATGACGTCACCAACTGAAGGAAGGGAATACTATCAAAGGAAAGAGGGAGGAGGACCCTAACAACTGTCCAGGGTCGCATTTGGAAGACAGAGGGTGGAAACAGCGATCAATTTTCGGTTGAGATACGCTTCCATAGATAGAGAAGGCGGTGCGAAAAAAGGAAAAACCGTTGAGAGGGGGGGCAAAACAATCATGATCCAATCGCAATCGCGCGCCGGGGAGAGGGGGAAATCTGCTGCCAGCCGTCACCAAAGTCAAGAGATAAGGAAAGGGGGGTCAAACCGAAAAGCGTCGTACACAGGGCCTTCGGGCAAAAGTCACATCAGGGCAGACTGAATGCCGGGGAAACTAAAGGAACAAAAGGGGAAAAAAACGTGAGAATCCTCCGCAAGCCCGGAAGGAGGGCCGCGCCCTCGGCCATAGCCATTCGGACGTGCTGGCATAAAAAAAAGCGGAGAAGAGGACTCCTTAGAACACTGCTCAATCACCGCGAGTTAAAACGAGAGAAAAAAAAAAAAAGTAATCTCCCTGCACTCGAGCTACTCAGCGAGTACCCTTTTCCATAACAGAACCTTCCAGGATGACATCAGTCTTCAGGGGGACGCAGCTCTGAAAGATCTTTGTTGAGGATGTCTTTTTTTTCAACCGTCGTCCGAAAGAATCTTCTCAGAAACACCTCGGAAGAGGCTGGATTGAAAATGGGAATTGGAAAGCAGGAAAACGGAGGCAAGGTGGAAAAAATCACACGGAAAGGGGCAAAAATCAAGGGGGGAACAAAAAAGGGGCCCCCTCGCACACACACGTACTGAACGGTGGCTGTAGAGGGAGGAGAAGACCACTAGAGAGCCTAAAAGCTTCTGTGGAGGGGGGAGAGACGGGGGGAAGGAACGTTCTATTTTAATATGGCAGGCCTTTTACTTGTTCCCAAAGGGGGGTAAAGAGCAAAAAGGGAGGGGGGTCACAGGGGGGGAGGTTTGGACACTCTGAGGGCTTCGGCCACTGCAATCTCCAACCAGGTCCCGAAGGGAAAGGGGGGGGGAATCACGCTGACACACCACCCCTCCGCCACCATGAAAAAGATTTCAATGGAGATGGTCGATGGAGGTGACAACCAGGCTTTACCTTAAGGAGTGGGTGATTTAGGAAGAGAAAGACCATGGGGGAGAGTGGTTTGGGGGGTTAATCAACCGGTTTGTATTCATAGGTAATAAAAAGGGGGGGAAAGGAGAGCCACGAAAGGACAGCATTAAATTCCCACGAGAAAAAAACTCTGCCCGGGAAGCAAATTGAGCTTGGTCCTCTCGGCGTCGTCGGAAAGAGGCAACTTGGAACTGAGGGGACTGAGATGGGGTGGTTTCAGAGGGTCAATAACCAAACCAAGGGGTAAATTTGGGTGGGGAAAAACGCGAAAAGAAAGAAACAAGAGTTCGGAAGGCTCAAGTGGGTCAAGAGTTGGGGGGTGCCAGACAGGGAGTGAAAAGAACATAACCGATCGCATACAACAGCCCCGGAGCACACCGCCAAGCATTAAATCTTTCGTAAATGCGTAGAAGGCGAACACCTCGATAGTCAAAGAAACGAAAAGAAAGGGATCGCACGCTAGTTGCCTAAAACCAATGTCACGGTTGGGAGAGAAAGAGCAGTAAAAAAGATCGCAAAAACGGAGGAGGGAAGAGATTTTTTACCGCATGAGGGCATGAAACAACGTGGAAATTGTGTCTCGCGCGCGGAAGCTCAGAGAAAGGCCGTGGAAGGGAGGAGGGACGCAAGGAAGGGGAAGAACGCATTTTCTTACGAAGACGGTTCCTTGATGTGGGCGGGGGGGGGGGCGCGCTCGGGGAGGTTGGCACCTACTGTTTTCCTCCGGAGAGCACCACAGCTATGACCCGGGACGATATCCGGACGAGGTGGCCGAGGTCAAATGGAGTTTAGTCTAGTAAGTGGTGGGTGAAGGGACAGATTCTGCACCCAAAAAACATCATCTAAACACTTAAGGAAGAGGGATCCATTGCAGGAAGCCGCGTAAGCTGTATTTGGTGACGGGGAGCCTATAAAGGAGGGCGGGAAGGGGTCAAGGTTGCACTTTCGAGAAAGGGGGAAATACACCCGGTTGATTCCACGGTACGAAAACAGGAGGAAATGAATTGTCAGAAAAAGGACAACTACTCTAATAACGCGTGTTCTACCACACATCACCAGGAAATTGAAGGGTGGGCGGAAGGAAAGCAGAGGGGGGGGGGGTGGGTATTGATTCCCCACTAAGGGGAATATGGGTGGGAGACCGTTCCCAAGCCTGGGAGTGGCAGAATCCTAAGGGAAAATACGCTGGAGAAGGGGAATAACAGGGGGAGGAATAAAGATTCCTGAGCTTCCCTAACCCTCTACGAAGGTACGTAGTCCTTCAATCAACTAGATGGGGCTGCGAACTTGGGACAGGGGGGTGGGTGCCCCTTCAAGACATCTTTAAGTCATGGTTGTGCTAGGGATTCGTGTGGGGGCTGACGGAAATGCGTGGAGAAAAATGCGCGAAAGAAACTTAGTTGTAATTAAAGTTGGAAAAAATAAAGCCAGATTAAGGTGCACAAGACATCTGCTTGATACGACAGGAAAAAAATAAATCAAGGAAAGCTCTGCGGGAGAGGGGCGGGGGCAGTATCCCTTTGAACTTTCACGGTTTCGGGATAGGGAAAGGTGACTCGGCAGGTCGCGGAGGCGTGGATCTAAAAGTCTTTTTGGGGATCATAGGAGGGGGGGGCTGGAGGGGAGGGGGAGGGGGGGCGCTGTGGGGGGATTACTGATCCTAGCCTAGGAACGACAGCGGAAGGGGGGAGTGAAATAGCGTAAAGAATGTCCCTAGCTGACCGCTACGTAAGGAAAAAGGGATTATCAACTAATGGGGAAAAAAAAAAATTGTAGGAAAAGTGGAAGGAGGGGGACAAGCAGCTGTCGCTTGATTTACGATATGGGGAAACGCATAAGGAATGGTGTACGGAAAGTGAAAGAGGACCCGAATGTCAGTACTATTTATTTAGTGGAGGGAGAGCATTGGGGGGAAAGAGATCTCTTCTCGCGACTTCGAGTGTATCCTCTGTGTTGAGGTGGGACTAGAATATAGGAATTTGGGGACAACTGACATGTCTCAATATAGAAACCTAATGCAACAAGTTAATAACAGGGGGGGGGAGGGTTGACCGCACTCAACATTTAAAGTTGAGGCGGTCCAGATATTTTTCGGATTGAGCAATCAGAATTTTTGGGATCAGAGGGAGGGTGGGAAATCAGGGGCCAATTAAAACCTCTTATGAAAGAATGGGATGCTGTGGAATTGGACGGGGACTATTACTTTCTCGTATAAGAGGGAAACAAACGGTACAGGAAAAAAAAAAAACAGAAAAGAAAAGAAAGGAAACAGCAATATGTCTATAGGATATCACCTGATTCGCAAAGGGGAGTGTTCGAAAGGAAGTGCCGCTAAGCATAAGAAAGAGGAAAGCGTCCAAGAGGGGGGAGGAAGCTCTCGAGTCCACATCTTAGGAGAAACTTATCCAGCACTAGGCGAATCATTGCGAAAATGGATCTGAGAGGGTATGTCCCCAAAAATGAGAAGCATAAAAAAAAAAAAAAAGGGGCTGCGAAGGGAGAAGGGGGAGAGGCGTCGGAGGTCTGCCGGCACCACAAGAACAAATGGAAAAAATAGGTAAGGGCCTAAACCCAAACGGATGGATTTAAAGATCTGGGGGGGGGGGGGGGGGGGGGGGGGGCGGGGGAATGATGATGGGGGAAGGAGAACAGACTCGGTGAAAATCTTCAATTTGCTCTTATTTAGAGGAAAGTTGGCTCCGTAAAAGGTTAATGTAAACTGATAATAAAAGAAAACTACCACGCGTTCTTTTTGGGGACTCGGGAGAGAGAGGAACAGGAGGGAGGGTATACTTGTTATATCTAATTCTGAAAACCCAGGCAACGTGAATTGGGATTTGCAACATGCTTGTAGAGAGCCACATGTTTCAGAAAAAAAGGGGCAATGGGTAGAAGACAAGGGTAGCTGCACGAATCCATACTTTTTCAGCTAAGTGGAGCTTAGTGACTAGTTGGTGCAGTCGAAGAAAAGGAGAGCACATTCACACCGACAATCATGAAAAGGAAAGAGCAGAAGAGGGGAGGAATGAAAACGCAAAGACCGACCATTGAACAAATTCGAACATGAAGATCCAAAAGATCAGTCAGCACATATAAAAATTTGTCTGAAAAAAAGAAAAACAACTGGGGAAAAGGGGGCGGGGGATTTAATTTTACATCGGCCTCCTGAGGGGGTCGAAAATAGAGAGGTCTCTATATACGCTTCGGGTCAACCTCCTCAATAGCTTTAGAAAAGAAAACCCGGAGAAAGGAGAAAGAGAGCGGAAGCCGTACTATTCAGTCTAAAAGAAAAGGAGCAAATTCACAGTATATATTGCGGAACCTCATAGCTGAAACTCCAAAAACGGCTGAAGGAGAGCGGTCATTCTTCTAATGAGATCACTTACTCCACCTAAGTCGACAAGATTCAACCCGTGCAAGAATATAAGAAAGAAGGACCTCGGGGAAAGAACCGAGGTCAACAATAACTTCTTTTAGCGTGGCAGAAAATAGTAGGAAAGATGCCTGTAAATGACTCACAGGGAGAGAAAATCGAGGAGGCCACCGGTCCTCAACAACGAGATCATGAAGATAAAAGCCTCTACCAAACATTCTCTAACCTGTCCAGGAACCTCAGGGGAAAATAATCTGATATGGGATCTGGGCTCTTTGAAAGCAGAGACTTGGGAGAGAGGGTTTTTCCCGGGTTCATCTTCCTACTACATCTCGAAAAAAAAAGCACCCTCGAGGGGGGAAGGGAAAGGTTCGCCAATCTCAGCCATAATGACTGCCGTCGGTTGGGTACGTCATTTTATAAAATTAACTTTGACAAAGGCGAACACGCCTGACCGAATGACCACTCCAACAAAAAATACCCTGACTTAGAGGTTACTATCTGCGCAACATCGGTAAGAGTGGAAAAGGGAAGGAAGAAAAAAATGACAGATTTGATTATGAAAGAGGATGGAAGCCTTAATATTCTCTGGGGCGGTGAGACGTCTCGTCGGAATTCCAAAGGTGATTAAAAAAAGAGAAAAAAAGGCGTAATTTCAAGGGTGTGCTGACACTCTCTAGGAGTCGGCCCGGCGACCCACCCACAAAGGGGACAGGAAGAGTGGATAGGGCAAATACCTTCTGGAAAAACACCGCGGCTGAAAGCCCCGTCAAGAGCTCACGACTGTCTAGGAACGGGATAAAACCTCTTATTCCTTCGGAAGATTGTAGGTTCTAAAGGGGGAAAGAAGAAAATGGCATGAAGAGGTTTGACAACCTTTTTTGGGTATTCATAAATCGAAGTGGCAACATCCCAAGGCCAGAAATCCTCTAT
>Ga0179593_1564920_pt1 | contig 13848 bp, 14 predicted proteins | sample CZODoug2_1_08_16_FD_185931 | JGI IMG/M metagenome (GOLD analysis project Ga0179593, IMG submission 185931) | Vadose zone soil fungal communities from Angelo Coast Range Reserve, California, USA - CZODoug2_1_08_16fungal (PacBio error correction) | ecosystem: Environmental > Terrestrial > Soil >...
GACGGTCTCTTGAAGTCACCAACCGGCTCAACTGAGTGAACGGGAGAAAGGTGTCGAGCGCCGCATAATCGGAAGGGCGTTCGTGAAGGAGGAGGCACAAAGAGGTTTGTTAGGGAGTGTGCGACGGTGTGTCGTAAGGTGCGGAAGGACCGCGTCACCCGCAGCCAGTAAAGGAGCGATTTCGCCGGGAGCCGACCCAGGAGACACTCTCCGGGGGCGCTTGTACCTTGGGGGATACAAGTTCCGAAAAAAAATAACGTCCGTTATCTCGTCCCCAACGGAATACCTGAGTAAGTCATTCGCGTTCAACGTGGATGCGGGAGGGCCATTTCAGGGAACAAAGGCTAAAAGCGTAGTTTGTAAAGAAGAGGAGAAACAGTTTCATGCCCCGCCGTCCATGGGCAACCAACAAAACCCTGGGTCAAAAAAACGCAGACAGCGCCAAAGAGAAAAAGCGGAGGTTCCGCGTAGGCCACGTCGGTAGGGTTCTGGGGGGAAGGCACTGAAACCAGTCCCAACCCAAACCTGTAAAGAGGAAATTCGAAAACAACCGGTCCTGTGTGATGCGAGAGGGACAAAAGGAGGGCAAACCAGAAAGGGTTCGCTTCAGAGGGAGGAAGGGAGCACTGTTTCAAAAGGCCCAAAACGTCGCAGTGTCCCAGGAAAAACGCGAGATCACATAAAAGAGGGAGAGGGGGGAAAAAACCTACAAACTAAGACATCGAAGGGTCGATCCGACGTCTAAAATAGGAACTTGAAAAGACGTCGCAACGTGCGGGCACCGGCAAGAGAAAAACCCCAACCCACAACCACCTAAGCTACAAACAACCCACACCCGGAGGGAAGAAGAGATAGAAAAAAATGCCGAAAAGCGCGAATTAAAAGGAACGGTCACGAAAGTCGATCAAAAAAGGTTTCGGAAATCGAGGGACTCAATGGACGAAAGGGACAGAAAGTGGAAAAACGTGCCAAGGGGGGGGGAAAGAAGCCGCGACGGTGGGTTTGAAGTTGTCTTCAAGAATATTATATGAAACGTAAAAATGAAGCGAAAGGGGGGACCCGACGGGGGGGGGGAACTCCCTCCAAGGGAACCGAGGTTTTCTCAGGAGAGTCAACAACGGGCGGTTTAAAAGGGCCAGTCTAGAACGAAAAAGCGACGCCTCCCGGGGGAATAGGACACGGAAGATTAAGTAACGTAAGAGGGGAGAGTAGGAATCTTAAAGGGTCAGGGGGGTGATAAGAGCAGTAGAAGGTAGAAAAAAAAAGATTCGTCAAAACTAACGTCGACAGATGGTTTTGCTTTCAGACCCCAGACTACTTAAAAGCGGAGAGTCTCAAAGAAGCTAAGTCTAGAACGTCAGAAGTGAGAGGGGGTTGAGGACTGAAAACCAGGAAAATCGCGTTACCCTCCTTGGCTTGGCCGACACCCCTTAGAAAATCAGGGGATAATGAGGGGAATGGTGGGAAGTTCCCTCACGCGAAAGAAAGATAAACACCAGGGAATACAACTGGAAAATAAACCTGAGGAATAAAAAGATGCAAAAAGAGAAACCTTAACAGGCAACGAGTTTCTACTTGGGAGACGAGAGAAACAGAACAAGGTCCAAAGGAAACGAGGGGTCGGGGAACCCGTGGAAAGAATGGGCGGAGTTCAGCGGTTAAAGATGAAGTTCGAAGTGTAGCCCGACTTTCGAGATGGTGATGCAGAGAACAAGCTAAAGACGAAGAACAACAAAGAAGCTGAGAGAGAAAAAATTGGCGAGAAAAGGGCGGTCTAGAAGAATGCGCGAAGTGCCAATGAAGAAAAACGGAATTCGGAAGTGTACGCGAACGAATTCAAATCGACAGGCACCCGCGTACAAAGCCGATACAGAAAAGGAGGAAGAGTGGGAAGCGCCTCGAGCGGAGGGAAAAACGCGCGGAAGCGTTGAGGGGACAAAGTGGAAAAAGGCATCGCTTGAAAAACCTGAGATAGAGGCAGGGCGAGTTCCACGAGTCAGGGGCTGAGAAGGGGGGCCGGGAACTTCAACCGAAAGGAAAAAACCTTCAAGGGGTCGAAAAAAACATAAGGGGGAGGGATAGCCGAGGACGATCCGAATAGAGGCGTGGGAAAGAGGTTCTAAAAAGGGCAAGAAAAGCCCGGGAAGAATGGAAAACTACTGAAGAAGTACAGCCTTTGAGAAGATATAACGGTGGCATGAAGAAAAAAGAACAAGAAATAAAATCCCAGCAGCAGAGGGGGGGATGTAGTTAATGCCAAAAAAAAAAAACATCGGGAGGGATTGTTCTCAAGGGGAGTTAGAAAGAGGAGGGCGGTTCGTGAAAGGGAACCTCACCTGAGGAGACGAGGAACAGCCTCACGGCTTCCCGGGAGCAAGGGGGAAGGGGTTCCCAAAAAAATCCAGGCTTGAAGGGAGGCGCAGAGAGGGAACCGCCCAGCGTCGAAAGAGACATAATCTGGCAGAAGGAGAAAAACATCAGGAAAAATTGAAGGGGGATTTTTGAACCGTCAGAAGGACGCAAAAAGCTAACCTAGCCAGAGAACAGTCGGATTGAGAAGGGGGATTTCAGAAGAAGACCCGGCGGGGAGAGAGAAGTGTTCACGAAAAAAAAGATCCGAAAGAAATACAGTTGGTAGCTCTTCCGAACCAAAAGATTGCCGAAATGGTGAGGGTTTGCAAAGAAGGAAGGGGCAAAAACTAAGGGGGAAAACTACGAGGAAGGAAGGCAACTACCGGAACGCGAGCGCGACAGGGCTAGACTACGCGCGGGAAAAGTCAAAAGAAGTCTGGAAAAAGCGGATCAAGAAAAATGAAAAGGGGGGAGGTCCAGCGGGTCTGTAAGGTCTGCTTGGAGGGGAAGGCCGCAAGGGCCAGAGAGGGGGGACTAGGAAAAACCAGGAGAAGAAGAAAGTCGAACCACAATTCGCGGTCACAAAGAAAGAAGATACCATTCAGGGGGGGCATCTAAAAGAAGGACAGGGAGAAGAGGGGCGTCACGGATCGGGACTTATCGCGTTCCCCGGTGATTCCACAGTCACGGGGGGAGAAAACATCAAGGAGGGACTCCGGGACGTCCGATCGGAGGAACTCTTACAAAAAAGTCGCGTCTCGAGCTGGCAAGGCTTGGAATGCGGAAACTCTAACGAAACCTGGAACAGACACTGACCGCAGCTTCGCATGAAGGGACTGGGAAAATTCGGGAACCGAGGAGCCTATGGAAGGGTCAGACTAAAGCGGCTGCAAAAGGGGGGGGCTGATTAACCTAGAAAAGAAGACGTCGCAACTCCAGAAGGAGCCGTGAAATTCGGGAAAAAAAAAGGAAACGTCCCGACTCTCCGAAGAAAGCGTCAGAGCGGGGGGAAGAACTTGCTAAACTCGGATCCCTGGGCAGGTCCCACGGAGGACAAGGAAAAATTCGGTACAAGAGGGCTACAACTTCGAGAAAATTCACTCCATTACACTCTGGACCGAGAGTTGAAAGAAAAATTGGGAAAAGACGTTCGAAAAAAAAAAAGAAGAAGAAGATAAAAAAGCATGCTAAGTAGGTCCGGTTTTCGTGAAAGGGGTAAGAGAGGACTCAAATCTCAAGAAGACTGAGGATATGCGAAGAGTCATTTTCGCTCCAGAGAACACTGGCAAGTAATCCACGCGAAAACCAACTAGCTCTAAAGGAGGCGATCGGACAAAAAAGACGTACTGAAGTTGAGAAAAGGGGAATGAAGAAAAAAAAAGATCAAAACGAGGTCGACATAGGAAGTCAATATCCGTCGTCCTGTTAGAACTGTGGGAAAAATGGTCCTAGAAGATGTTTAGTTCCGTGGATCTTAGGGGAAAAACTGAATAGAAAAAACTAACGCTAAAAAAAATCTAAAAGAAAATCTTAAAGGAATCCCAGAAAAAGCTTGAAAGTGCGACCAAGGAAAAACTTACGAAAAACGGTTGCGGTAAAAACGGGGTTGGACTAACAAAGTCGTGTCGGGAGGGTGTACTTGCGGAAAAGGGGGGGAAGACGGTGCAGGAGGGGGGGTGAAGGGGGTAACTGGAACAAAAAGCTAATGAGCCTTTTGACCATGAGAAAGAAACAAATGGCGTGGGATACGGGGGGAAGTCTAAAACTCAGAAAGAATTCGAAGAGCACCTTTAAATCATTGGAAGAGGGGAAACTTGCGATGGGGAAAAAGAATACCCCCCCCACACCTCAGCAAGGGTCTGAAAAGTAGAGAAATGGTTCGAAAACTTAACCTCCATGAAAACCACAAAATGGGGCCCTCCATAACCGTCTAATTAAAAAAGGAAAATAAGAATTGCAATTAATTGTCTTGAAGAAAGGAGTACTATAAAAGGAAGGAAAGTCCCCCCAACTTTTGAGAAAAGCCCTGTTTCTGACACGAAAGGCAAAAAAGAGTTCGAAAAAGACGACCACAGCGTGCTTCAAAACGTATGTATGAACCGAAAAACAATCAGGGGGGGACAGCGAAGTAAGAGGAACACTCGACGCGAAGAGCAGGGGACGAACGTGAAGGAGAAAGCCTAAAACGCTCGGCAAACAACACAAAGGGATATAGAGAAAAAAAGAGAGACTTCAACCAGGGGGGACGAGGGGAATACTGGAAAAACTAGCTCGTCGTCTTTGAAGGAGTAGCCTGAAAGGAGAAGGTCTCGTATAAAGCGGGCTGCGTCGGCGAGTACTCCGGGTGCAAAGCGGAAAAAGGAAACTTCGGAAAAAGCGGGAAAAGGGTGGTGGGGCCCGACGGGAGGGGGGAGAACCCTTTACGAAGGGGAGAGCGGCAAAAAAGGCAGTCCGCCGGGGGAAGGAGTCCGAGGGAAAAAGAAAAAAACCCAGAAAACTCCTGGGGAATCAGGAGAGTCAATGGGGATTTGAAAAGGCTCGGAGAGATATAAAAGAAAAAAAGGTTGCGCAAGAGTATCCCTACTCCGAGAAGGTCTCGAGGCCCTACCGGGGGGTCTAATGCGGTGGGGGAAAAACTGTACAAAAATCCACAGGGTCGGATTAACTGATCCGGATCGACAAAGAAGGGGTTTTCAAAGGTGTGAGCACGCTAAGGACTGACAAAGGAAATGAGGGAGAAATTCCCGTGGAATAAAATCGGGGGGTACTGAGATCCCTCAAATCACGGAAAAGCCAACCCTCAAGAAAAACTCCTTTGGGCGCGAAAAAAAAACCCTAGTAAGGAAATTTTAACAAAAAAAGCGACTTTGGAGGGCTTTACGCCCAGGAACCGACCCCGTAAAAGGTTCAGATCTGTAGAAGTTGGCCGACTCGCTTTGTGGGGAAAAAATCTGGTGGAAAAAAGGAAGGACTACCGGCCCCTAAGAAAGGGAGAAAAGAGGAGCCTGGATAACCCCGAAAAGAGCCTATACTCGTGGAGAGGAGAATTTCTTGGGTGGGGAAAAAGGGCTCGCGTTGAAAAAGATAGGGGGGGGCTCGGACAAGGGAAAGAAGACCAATTAATCCTCGGAAATAGGACCGGACGGATTCTCGGGATCACGACTGGTGCGACTTTTAAAAAACCGGTAGGACGGGTGGGGGGGATCAAAAATCTCTAAGAAGAGAAAAAAGGTGGCATTCTTACTTCTCAAGGGGGGTCTGCCGACCCAAGAAAATGGGATATGAAAGACGAGAAACGAACCAGGGAATCAAGCGTCTGTCGCGGACCGGAGAAAAAGGCCATCTCCCACTGGCAGAATCCACCCTGGAAAAGAAGGGCACTTCGGAAAAAGGGGGGAGAGGTAGAAGTAAGCGGATTCTCAAGAGACCATACACGAGGCCGGGTAACGACGAACCATACCCTTTTGAAGGAAAAACCTACCAGGAAAAAAGAGGCTCGACGCAGATTCTTGCAAGGGATTCTGAAGCGACCAGGAAATCACTGAGAAAAAGGGAGAGGAGGAGGGGAGTGAGAGGTCGGAAAATTAGCGTAATATGGGAGCGGAGGGGAGAGAGGAAATCATAGCTTGAGCTTCAGAACTGTCGGGGGACCACGAAAACTACCGCTAAGCGGTTCCGAGGGGGGGAAGGACTAAAGGCTTAGCAGCGAGTTCAGCGGACAGTTTCAGGGAGAAAGGAAAGGACCGCGGAAAGAATAATCCGGGGAATTTGGAATTCAGAAAGATAGATGGGAAAAAACACCGGGAAAAAAAGTACATGATCCAGTGAGGAGGGAACCGTGACTGGTCGGGAAGAAAGGAAACAACTGGCTCCGAAACGTATCATAATAAAAAAAAAAGATGTGATACGACCAAGACTGAAGGACCCCAACCGGGGGAGGATTGGGATCAACAGACTGCCTAAAATCGGCGACGGGGGAAGGCTTCCGGAGAAAATTTTGACTGAAGGCGCGAGGGGGGGAGGGGTCCACAGGAGGGGGAAGAACCCGGAAGGAAAACCGAAAGAACGATCAGCTAAAGAAACAACGAAAGGAGATCTTTAGGCACTGAGGTTCGGCTCAGGAAGTTGACGAGAAGCAGTTGGAGGGAAGTCGGCAAAAAATCAAAAGAGGAACTCCGGGAGAGGGAAGATCGTCAAGTAAGAAGAAGAGTCGAGGCGTGTTCATAAAATAGGGGTTTGGGAAGAAAAACTCTATGACCTGAAGATGCAGAGGAAAGTAGGGAAGACCATTTACCTAAGAATAGTCTAGCAGAAGCCGGGGAAGTGGTGGATTGAACTAAACTTGTGAAGAAAGCTGAATCTCGTTTTCTGAGGATTTCTAAGAGATAGAGTTAATAAGAGGGGAAACAAGGTCGCCTGCGAATCAGGACGGGAGAAAACGCTGTAAAGAAAAACTGCTTGAGCAGGAGGACTAACGAAAAACACTCAGAAAGCTTCTGGAACACGCAGGGGACCTTAAGAGGGTTTCCGGGGAAAAGTCTTCAGAGAATCTTGGGGGAAGGAAAGTAACGAGCGGGAAAGGTCTCCAAACCTACATCAAAAAGAAGATTTGTTTAAAAGTCGAGGGGAAGGGTAAAAATTCGCCGCTGACGGGAGCATGGGGAGGAGTTCCAGGTGCAAAAGAAAAGATAAAGGAGCGAGACAACAAAGGGAGAAGGGTCTACCTGAAGGAATCTTCAAGGAAGGCAGGGAAGGGCGGAGGATCGAAGAAGTAACGTAAGGTCTAAGAGGAGGAAAGAACGAAGAATCACTGAACTAAACTGGAAACTGGTCGTGAAAAATACAAAAAATCCGAAGTGAAAATCGGTCTCTTGGGAATCACTCTCTGAAGATGGGAGGGGGGGTTAAGGGTCTCCGAGCATAGAAATAAAAACAGAAGTAAAGATGGGGAGGGTTTCAAAAACGCGGACGAGAGGGGGGCACTTAGGAAGAGGGTTCAATGTTCCTCAAAGGATCATCAAAGAACTCGCGTTACGGCGGAAAGTCTCTAGAGTGTAAGGAGGAACCTACGGTTCTTGGGGGATGGCTCTCAAAGAGTAAAAAAAAAAGGTCAGTTACAAGTAGGAAGGCGCTGAGGGAAGGTTTTCAAAGCTGAATAGGTCGCGAAGGTTTAGGAAAATGATTCGAAAAAATCTTAAGGTTGAAAAACCTAAGTCTAACACTAATCCCCTCTAGCTTACCAGGAAGGACTCCCTTCTTCCAGACTGGGTTTTCGGCTGTGAGAAAAGTCCCTACAGGACTGTCCAGAAAACTGGGAAAACTCTGAATTGGGGGTGTGGGGTAATGTCTTTGGGGTCTTGGACGTCTCCCACTGTAGTTGAGGGGTTTCGGACCGCGGAAGGCCCTTGCCCAACTCCTCGTCCCTGAGTTCGCCCTCCCTCCAATCCTACGGCGCTAAAAAAATTGTGCTCACAAGTTGAAAAGAGAAGTATAGCGCAAAAACTGCTGCAGGCGGGCTAGGGATACTGATTGCGGTGTCGGCCGGGGATAAAAGGAAAAAGCCCGCATTCAGCGTAATGCGTGTCAACAAATACTCGGAGGCGAAAGGGGAACCTTAAAAGAAATCGAACAAAGTAAATAAAAAAAGCGCGCCGAAAAGAACTATCGGTGATATGGCATAGGAGTATGAGCGTTTATGGGAGGGACTTACGAGCCAGACCCAAAATGAAAAGGTACGAGTGCGCGCCCTCTTATTTTCTTTGCGAAAGTGAAAAAGTTGCCACGGGGAACGAACGCGAGGGAAAAAGGGTTTGCCGAGAAAACCTCGAAAATTTCCCCACGGAAGAAAAAAATTTCTAGAGGAGAACTCGACAAGGAAAAGAGGTGATCCAGATCCACTGGAGGAAAAGGGAATGAGAAGAAAACAGTTTAAATTCGCTCATAGAAAACACCACAAAAGGATTTGAAAAGACTATCTGAGGGATACTTTCTACGAGAAGAACTAATAAGAAGAACTCGACATGAAAGGAATGTGGGGGGTGGGGGGGTGTTGGGGGGGGTTTGTGGGGTGCGGGGCTTAGAAGAATCGAGGGATTATCAACTCGTGTTAAATGGGGGGAACGTTTGAGTAACCAAGTGGGAAAATTCCTAGAAACCTTTTTAAAAGTTTGTGAAAAATTCTTTTGTGGAGCCAAACAAGGGAAAGGTTTGGATGGTCTGGAGATCGAAAAGGGGGAGGTGAGAAAGCACTCTGCCTCTTACCATAAAAGAAATCAGCCATCAGGGAAAAAAATCCTCTTAAGAGCTTAGTATCGAGAGTCAAGAGTAAAGGGTTTTGGCTCCATGTACTGGAGGTGATTTCTCAGACATCGAAAAAATAACCAGGTCGGTGGTGCTTTCCTTTCACCGACGCCGCTCAGAAGGTTTCCAACTCTAGCAAAGCGAACCCTTACCTAGGAGGGGAAGTGTTATTCAAGAGAGGAAAATGTGCAAAGCTCGGGGGGCCTATAGAAGTGGAAATAGCCACACCGCTAATATAAAGTCGGTAATGAATCTTTATGAAGAAAGCACAAGTAACTAAGTCACAACTCACAAGAAACCCTAACGTGAGCTAAGAAGGTCGCCACCAGGCTGTGCGACGGCTGAGAAAAAAAGTGGAAGACTGTTATTCGGGGTCCTTTGGAAACTTTGTACTGAACCGACAAAACCTGAAGAACGACCGTCCTAACTTGTTGGGACCTTCGGGTAGGGACCGTTCGACGGAGGGAAATCTGGGTTGCTCCCATAATCAGAGGGTCAGTCCGAACGCAGTCGAAAAGGAACAACAGAGAAGGGACCTGCTATAAAAGGGGGAAACCGAGTCTCGAGAACACAAAAACCCACAAACAGACGAAGTCCGAAAGCGGCGCCCCGGATGAAGGAAAATTTATCCTTATAAGAGTCCGAAGAAAAGGGTTCGCCATAAAAAAAACGAAGACGAGATCGCCGCATAGTTTGAAGCGAGCGACAGCAGGAAGACCGTGGACGACTTTCCAGAGGCACCCGGAAAGATCTGGGGGACAAAACAAATTCAGGCTTGGGAGGAGCAGCCTGTTCGAGGAATGGACGGTACATCAGGAACCTTAAAAAAAGCCTGGAAATCGCACGGATTTTGGAATTCGCACAAAAGACTTCAAATTGAGGGAGAGGGAGTACGAGACGCATGCCATATCGGGTCTTCGAGGACGCAATTTCGACCTGGGGGTCAGGGGAAGGTATTTAAGCGTTAGTGAAAAACTGAAAAGCATCAGGGAAATTAAGACCTCGACCGGGAAAAAATGCAAGAGAAAAGGGATGCCGCCCTGCAACCCAAGAAAATCTTGCTTAGTCTTATAGCCCCAGCAGGAGTTCTGTGATATCAGGGGGGAGGGGCTATCACTTCCGAGAGCGTCATCAGAGCCCGCAAAAAAGGAGGCAGCCTCTTTCGGAGAGATTCCAGACAGATTCAGTAAAGTCTGGGGAAGATTCGTCAGAAAAACGAGACTAGAGGAAAGATAAGTCGGGAGGACAGTCTTTCCTACCGCCCAAAGTCGCACGACGGGCATCGCAGGGGTTTAAAGGGGAGGGGAGGGGGGGAAGACTGAAAACGAGACCGCCAGACTTTTTGGGGCCCCGAAGGGATCTTAAAGAGATCCCTCTGAGACAGGAAAGAACGCGATTTGAGGAATGAAAGGAAGGGGACTGTACGAGGGTAAACCCGGCGGGATGTATCTTTGACTGGGTACCGAGAAAAAAAACACCAGTTATACTATCTCGGGAAAAGTATGGAAACAGGTCTAGAGAGGGTTGCCGGAGACACGCAGCCCTGGCTCACAGACTGGCTGGCTAAGGGCCAAAGCTTTCCGGCAGGACGGGAAAGGACTTCGAAAGGGAGAAAAAGGAAAACGACTCCGCGAACAGAAAAGGACTATTGGGGCAAAAAGACCCTCGCGGACTAAAGTCAAAACCAACACAACGATATAGAGGAACGGGATTCAGGGAGAAAGGAAGAGAGTGGGACGATAAGTGGTAGGGGTGTGGAGCAGAGCCCCGAACTTCGGCACAAGGAAGAGGGCGGACCGTCTGACACGTAGGTGTACTTCAAAGAGGGGATTTCTCCAAAAGGGAAAAAAACTCGACCAATCACTCCCCGGTTGGGGGATCGGGGCAGGCGCGATGAACCGGCTGGAAAAGAAAAATGCGCGGGAGCACGGGGGACCCCAGTGAGAAGGAGGGGGGGCTCGGAAGAAGTTAACCCAAGCTCGTGGATTAGCAGTCACCGCTTGAAGACTCCGCGAGGGCACGCCGCGAGGGTTCAGGGCAGGGGAGATTACTGGGGCAAACCGCACAATGCCCGCGATTCGAGATGGGAAGAAGCGGCTGGGGAACGATCAGAAGGAGAGCAAAAAGCTGCCACAAACCGCGGCAAGGAAACAGTCTCGGATAAGATAGGAACCCAACCCCGCGGAGTTGTCCTGGGAGGATCTCAGCGGAGAGAAAAGAATGCCTAACTTGAACCTGCAAACAAACCTAGAATCCTAAGTGCTCGCAAAACCGCCCAGAGGGGAGTTACTACGTCGGTCCGACGAGGAAGGAAAATAGAAGCACTTAAGGGAGCTACAGGGGAAGCGGGTCGCGCTGCGCGACACAGGTGGGAAACGCCGACCTGAGAGGAAACTCGTAACGGGGACAGTCAAAGGCTTGCAACCATGGACAACGGCTTACGTTGAGAGGCTGGAACGCACGAAAGAGGTCAGACACGCGGAAGTCATCGGAGGTACTATAACAGCCTAATTGAGGATCTCGGGTCCTGGGGAGGGGGGGAGAAGTTGAAGGCAGCAAGTACGACGACGCGCCAGATGGTACATGTTTTTCGCGACAAAAGAATTACATTGACTCGAACCTCGAGACACTGAGAAGGCAACGAGAGAACACGGCTCAAACGCGCTAAAAAAAGGGAGAGGGGGTCTCGCGGAAAAAGAGCAGGTCCGACTTCTTCGGTGGGAAGCTAAAAATATCTTGATTTCTGGTATCAAGAGGAGGCTCCATCAGCATAAGAGAGACTCTTTCGAGGAAAGCGGATCAGTTGCGCTCGAGAACGGTGTTCGACGATAATCCCGGCGTTTCTCTGAATTCTGTAAAGGTTCCTCGGGGGTGCGGGAGGGGAGAAAACATAGGAAGATCAACACGGGAAAAGCGCCAGAACCTCGGAAAGAGCTTAAAACTCGGAAAAAGTTACAGGGGGGAAAAAAGGTCGTCTTGGAGGGAATCCACGTCAAACGTCCGAAAAAACTGAAACCTGGGTAATTTGGTAGATCAGGAAAAAACCTCAATGGCAGGCTAAGGCACAACTGGTTTCATAGACGGGGGCTACAGGGTGTTCTGTGAGGGAGACTAGAGAAAAAATCGGAAAAGGCTATTCGACAGGTGACGTCTGTAAACCAAACAGAAGTGCTATGGGAGGGGGCAGTTCCATCGAAAACCGCGGAAAATCCGGCGCGCGCCCGATTCGTCACTACGGAAATCAGTTCAGGGAAACTTGCGGAAAGGGTTCAAAGGGAAAGGAGAAAAAAAAAAAAAACCCAACCGGAAAAGAATTTGGGGACAAAAAATGTTCCGGAACTCAGCGGCGAACTTTGATGAGAACCATTGGGGACACCAAAAAAGTTTAAAAAAGAAACGAACAGGCGCCCGCCAAATTCAAAATGCGAGGCCACGAAGAGAGTTGGAGGGGGAGGGGGGGGTGGGAAGAGGTGAGCGACAGTAAGATCCATTGACCGCCAAAACTCAAAAAACCAATAAAAGGGAGGCTAAGTTGGAGGGATCCGGAAGAACTCTCAAAGTCGACGGCCCGTTCACCTGATGGTGAAAAGACGCGGAGAGAAAGAGCGGCTGGGAACGGAAAAGAAGGGAAGACGCGGCCGCGAAAAAAAAGGGGACCGCGCGGCGTCGTCCCCGAACGACTCGACATCGCGTGAGAAGAACGTCATCGTTCATTAGAAAAAAAGGGAAAGTCTCTGTCACGGGCGGCCAGAAAAAAGATCTCTCAACAAAAAGTATTATTGATTGGAAAGAAATATATTTCCAGACTTGCCAGAGTTGCCAGAAACGATTACGAGGGGAGAAGAGGGGATCGAACGAGAGGGAGGGATCGTTTCAGAAAAGGGGGCTCAATAACGCCGTAACAAAAGATTAGCTTCACTTCGGAAGGTCCTCGAACAATTGGAAAAAGCCGTATGTGAAGAGAGAAATTAGGGGGGAAAAAAAGAAGACTGCTGTTTAAAATTGATTTTGCCGAGGAAACCAAAGTCTACGTGTGTACGGTCGCGAAATCGGGAGGATCCATGAAGAAACAAGACCGAGTACCCGACCAAGAACTGACCGCCGTTGACGGAGTCAACGCTTATTTGAAAATTGGGAGGCTATCGCAGCCTTGTTTGGTCCTGGGAGAAGGTCCTGGGAAAGAGACGAAGGCCGTAAATCGGGTCGATACCGCTGGAGGTGGAGGGGGCCACAGAATAAAGAAACTTTGGTCTAACTAACTTATTAAAACTAAATATCTTGAAGAAGCTTTGTGGGGTTATCAAAAAAATACCAGATGGAGGTCTGCCGCGCTTGAGGGGAGACAACAAAAATCCCGGGAGCTTTCAGGGGGGGGAAAGAAAGAGGGTCTCAAAAAAAAAAAAAATAACATCATCCTCCCAGGCCCCTAAAACACCGAGTCGAAAAACACTAAGACCTAGTTAGGAAGACCCACCCAGTGAGACCCTTTAAAACGTTCAGTGTCGACGTGATTGAACTCTCTGTAATCCTAAAAGAGGGGTCCAGACTCTTTCAAAAAGTATCTGACGGACCCGAGAGAGAGGCGGCGTGCCTTCAGACTTCCCACGTCATCTCCAAAAGCATCCCACGAAAGGGGGGGCAACAGACTGTGCGAATGGAAAGTCAGAACGGAGGAAAAAACACCGCGGGGGAACATGAAGGCGAGGGAAGGGAGAGCATCATCCAGGAATTATCGAGGGTCTGCAGAACTAGAAGCCTATCCGGGAAAAGGACCCAGAAGACTAACTTGGATCCCGGTCCGCCCCTAGGGAGGTTGAAAGGAATTGAGCAAGGAAAAATGTTCGCGGGAAAATACTAGTTCTCAACGTCTCGAGCTTAAAAAGAACTACCTCAAGGAGCTTGGGAAGGTCACCACCCCAACCCCCCCACACCCCACCCCCCAAAACCCCAAACCCACCCCCCGAGGAGGGGGGGGTCGTTAAGTTCCTGAAGGAAAAACGGCAACCTCACCCATAAACCGCCTGACCGGAGAAAAGTCTACTCAACCCAGGAAAGGCTGTTTACGCATAGGGTAAAAAAAAAGCTGCAAGGGGCCGTCCCAAAGCGAATGGCGACTGGAGAAACTGTCCGGAATCTTAAAGAAGGGAGATTTGAGCGAAAGCGCATTACACTTCTCGACATGTTGAAGGCGCAGAG
>Ga0179593_1372060_pt1 | contig 13847 bp, 24 predicted proteins | sample CZODoug2_1_08_16_FD_185931 | JGI IMG/M metagenome (GOLD analysis project Ga0179593, IMG submission 185931) | Vadose zone soil fungal communities from Angelo Coast Range Reserve, California, USA - CZODoug2_1_08_16fungal (PacBio error correction) | ecosystem: Environmental > Terrestrial > Soil >...
GGCGGGGAGGTTGGAAATCATTTAAGAGAAATGGCTGTAGGGGGGGATTTGCCAAAAAATTCGAAAGTCACTATCTTCCGATGACGACGGATGAGTCGCATCTGCTGAATAAAAAGTCGGGAGAGTTCGAGAAGGGACCGGGGGCACGCCTAGGAGTCGATCCATAAAAAAATGGAAGGAAGATCGGGTAGACTTCGGAGTCATCATCTCGCTCCGAAAGAGGTAGGGGGGGGGGGGGGGGGGGGGGGGGGGGGTGGGGGGGGTTGTTTTGGGGGTTGGGTGGTTTGGCTGGTATGGGGGGGGGGGGGGTGGGGTCTTTGTGGGTGTTTGGTTGGGTTGGGTCTCTTTGGTTGGAATGGATGGAGGGACGTTTTTCCCTTCTTTCTCCTGACGAGGTTTTTGGACGTTCTTGTTTTTGTTAGAATCGGGGGGGTCGGATATAAGGCTCAGAATCACTCAAAGGAAGGTCCTGCTCAGCAGGAAATTTGTAAAACGGAAAGAGGGAAAGGCCCTTGTACCTCATCCCAAAACCTCCAAACAGGAAGAGCGAGATGGGGTCGGGGAGCACCATAGAGAGGGGAGAAAAATCGGACCGCTCCGGGCTAGGGGTATAGACTTTGAGAAGAACCTCGGCCGTGGAAAAAGGTGGTACAAAAATTTCGATACTTAGAGTGAGGGCCAGGGACGAGCTGCGAAAACTAAAAAAAAACGGCCGCCCGGGGTGCAAAAAAAAAGTGCTACGTAAATGGGCAAATCTCAGAGGGTAGACGTAGGAACCCAGAGGGAGACGGACGATTCATATAAGGAGCACAAGGGAAATGAGAGGTTGATACCGCTTCATTGGCGCGCAAAAAGAAAAGTCGGAAACCCTTTCTGAATCATTGGCAACCATAGATGACTAAAACGCCTCAGAAAAAACAGGAAAGTCCTTAAATTCCAAAAGGGCTCCGGGTGAAAAAAATTAGGGTGCTCTCCGAATCTTTGATATTGGGAGTGGCGGATAGGAACGACAAGAGAAAAAGGGTTCAAGAAATCAGGGAAGAATGTTAAAAAGAATACACCCAAAAAAGGAAAAAAATTTGGGACCAGAGCGTTCCAAAAGCAAAAAGTAAACATTATAAAAACGAGTAAAAACAAAAATAGAGCCAACCGATAGAAAAGAAAAAGGCGCTAGCAGCTCGCTCAAATTGCAAGGAACCTTTACGAATAGAAATCCGTAGTCCGAACATTCTTTCTGCGAGGGGATCTACTAAAAATAAATTTCAAGGCGGGGTCGAATGGAACTCAAAAGGAAAGAAAATGTAAGTATCGAGGCTCGGAAAAAAAAACGAAGCGGGGCATGAGCTACATCTGTGTTATGAATCGAACCAAAAACCAGAATCTCCCCAGAGATCGCTGCCAATTCAATTTGATCAGGATCGGATTCACAAACAAGGCATAGAAAAAAGGGGGGGGGCTGAGACTCACAAAAAGTTGAACCGGAAACACTCGAAAAACTGAGGAGCCAGACATTACAAAAGACTGCTCTTCTACGAGAACTTACAAATAGGGGAAAGAAAAAGGGAAAGCCAAACCGACAACCTGCAAGAAAAGGGAGGGGCCAAGAAATGAGGAGACCACGCCACGGAAAGGCCCAATGAAAAAACAAGGGGGAGGGGTAAAGCGTCAACTGGCTCTCAGAAGAGGTAGAGCTATCCGCTTCCCGAAAAAAACACCCTCGTACCAAAATTTGGAACTACAAATAATGTGGGTTACGGGCAAAAGGAAGGAGAAAGGAATCAGGGGATGTTCACGGTTAGGGGGGGAGGAAAAAAGGGGCTGAGGGATACGATCATGTCGAAAGCGCTGGACACGTAGGAAACCGAGGGTGGGGTCAGAGTAGGGGAGAAAGGGTCGAAGTTTTAGCGGCACGCAGTGGGGGGGGGGGAAACGTGGGGGAGGTCGACGCATTCGGGAAAATCAGGACAAAGGGAACCACGGCAAGGGGAAAGAGAAAGAGTTTTAAGGGAATGGACGCCTGTACCGAGGGTCATGAGCGAAACCAAACACGCAAAAACTGTCGACGGGAGAGGAGGGGCGATGTCGTGTGTAAGTAGAAGAGATCATCAATCGTAAAACGTTTGTGGAACAAGGGCGAACAAGAAGGAAGGGATTTGGAGAGAGCCCTATCGACCGCACGGCAGATTTGAATGTGGGAAACCAGGTCCTCCCTTTTGTGGAAGTGGAAGAGGTCAGAATCAACGGAAGGAAAGAGAAAAAAAAAGGGACGGCGGACGGATGCCTTAAGGGGGGAAAAGAAAGCGGGAAACGAAAGTGCTCTATGGGGGGGGGGAAAACGTTTTTCGTAACGGAACCGTCGTCCACCGTCTGAACTCTCTGTGTCGCAAATCGGAGTGGGGAATGATGGGGGGAATAGGGGGGGGGAAAGGGGGAGGAACTGGTTATTGCCAAGGGGGGGGAGGTAGATGGAAGAGAAAAATCTAATAGCAACGATTTCGGGCGGTCCTCCCCTTAGGGGGGGTGTGGAAGAAGGAAAGGGGAGGGTGGGGGAAAAAATGACCGAGCGAGACTGGGAGTAATTAGATGGGGATGCTTGAAAAGAAAAAAGGGTCCAGGAGGGGGGACATGGAGAGGATGAAGCGGTACTCAAGAGGGAGGAGAGGGGGAGGACGAACGTCACTCAAAAAGGGAACATCGTTAAGGCTCTAGGTTCGGGAACAATGCGAACAAGTCCTTTGTTGACGAAAAGAGAGGGGAGAGAAGTGGTAAAAGAAGGCAAGAAAGTCGCTTGCAGAAACGAACTAAGAAGATAGAAACTGGAGCCAAGCCTCCAGGTCCAATTCCGTCGTCTGAGATATCGGCCCGCGAAATAACCTATAAAATCGGCGGGCCTGAGTTGGAAACAGTCGGCAAGGGAAAGTTAACAAAGAAACCCAGGAAGGAAAGAAGGGGGCAATTTGCACAAGGGATGGAGGGAAAGGAAGTACTTACTATTGGTTTTTTCTTATTAAGCGAGCAAGAACGAGCGGCAAGGATGAATTCGGGGAGGCTTTGGAGCTATACATAGGCAATAAGAGAGACACCGCAAAAAACCGGAATAATGCCCCTCAGCACGCAAGGCGCCCAACCGAAAAACAAGGAGCTGCAAGCTAGGAAAAATCGGAAAATACTGCATATGGGAACCTGTCTTCGGGGTCGGGAACACCCAGGGAAAAAAAAGAAACATTACTACTAGAAAGAATATTTGCACCGAAGAGCGAAGCATTAAAGGAGGAAAGGGCCTGAGGCCGGGAAGGGGGGCCCAAAACTGCAATGAAAAGAAAAAGTTGGGTTAAAAAAATTTACTACCTTATCTGCGACAAAACAGAGAAGACCGACGCATCAATCGCAAAAAAACTGGAGAAAAAAATCTTAGATTGATTGAGTTATGGGGGGGGTGTGGATGGCTGAGCAGGCGAACACGGGGGAGCCAATGGTTGTGGCAGTTCTGGTTTGGCAAAGTTCAAAGGGCAAATCGGCCGCTTCGGCATCGGAGGAAGAGGCGGTGATAAACCCACGTACGAAAGGTGAGAAGACCGCCGGGGGGGGGGCGAGAAAAAGAACGAACAGGAGAAGAGGAATGGTTACCGGGGGGATTCGCATAGAATTGGAAAATCGCGCATGACGTTTTGCTCTGTTGAATAGGGAGTGCTCAACGGGGAGGAAATGGAATGCTCCTCGGATGTTTTTGGGGAGGGGTTAAGGGGGGGTGGGGACTCCAGTCTTGCGGTGATACTCAAAGACACGCAGTCAGAGGACGAGATAGTAGAGGCGAGAGTAAGAAGTTAAAAACACGGATCAAAGTGACAGGGACCGGCCGGGACCAGAAGGAAAAAGCAATTGTAAAAGAGATGCTTCGGAATCCCTTATGACGCTAAAATCATGCAAGGCGCCGACTCCAGATATAGCGGGGGAGGAGCAAGAAAGAATAAGCAGAAGGAAGGGGGAAGAAAAAAGGGTTGAGGGACGGATGGGAGAGTTCCGGAAGAAATCTACTTCTATACCTCCCCTACTTATAAACCCCGAGTGGCGACAAGGATTGATCAGGGGTAGAAAAAAGGGAACTAAGGGAGACAAAGGGACGGGATAACGGAAGGAGGAAAGACCAGAGCAATTCAAAAAGACCCTCGCTGGGATAAACGCGTCCATTCTCGAAGGGGGGAAGGAGAGGAACCAAGGTTGGGGTTTGAGAAAGGTGCCGGGAAAGATCCTAAACCCGCACATCCACTCAAAGAAGAATTAGTCAAAAAAATCCAATGGACGCAGGAGCAACCCACCCCTACGAGGGGGGGACCCCAACGGGGGATATTGTAGGTGGAGGGTGCCAATACTTCCTATTGGGAAAGAAATTTGCGGAACAGGGGGGAAACAAAGCATGAAAAGAAAAACGTGGATGGTGAGACCCAGAGACGGGACAGCGAAAGGGGGGGGGGACGAAGGTCGCAAAAAATCTTCATAAGGAACTGAAAAATATTCATCGTTACCAAAAAGTCTCTAAGCAGCGAACGACTCGCTTGCGAGATTGAAGGGGACAAATAGAGAAGAGGAGAGAAGGAGGCGATGCAGTGAAGAGGACAAGCGAGGGTGCAAGGAAAAAGGGACGACGAAAAAAGCAGTCTTAGGACCGGCAAGGTATTCTAGGTACTCAAAGAGAAATCGAAAGGGGAAGGAACCGACGCGGAAAAAGCAGTTTAGGAAAACTAAAGGAAGAATACACAGGAAAACAGGAAGGCCATCTCATAGAGTGAACGAGCAAGAAAGAGGCAGTACAGGATGGCTGGAAAAGAAAATAGGCACTAACAAAAGAAAAACAAAAAACGAGAAAACAGACTCCTCTTAAAAAAAGAATTCTGAAAACATAAGGGGGTTGAATTGGATACGCAAATCGTGAAAATCAAGAACGCCGCGGTTGAGAAACGATCAATGGGACAGGAAGAAAGGAAGAGATTCAACTGGAAGGAGGGTCTTAGAAAAGGGAAGGGGGAAATGAGCGGACTAAACATAAACAAACAGGTATTATTAAAGCGATCCTCTGTAAACACTCCTCTACCGCGGGCAATAAGAATCGGTGGGTAAGGACCCAGGGGGGGAGGGATAAGACAATCGGGATTGTTCTGGTGCTTGTTCGTCTCCTTCCATTTGTCTCCGGAAAGGGGAGTAGCCAGAAGCCGAATGGGGGAGGAGGGGAACGTAGACGGAGTGTGACAAAAAGCAAAGGGGTGCTAAAGGGGGAGGCGAAGCCTTAGAAGTGGAGGGAAGAAAAAACTCCTCAAGGACCAGAAACCGCGTCAAGCGGAGACGTTCTTGGGTTCAACTGAGTGCAGGGGAAGCACGGAAGGAGTTGAGGCTGTGGGGGGGAAAGGGGAGGCGATCCAGAGACACGCTGTCAAGCAGTCATAGGAGGAATAGGGCGGCGACTCCGATTACCTCGAAAAACTTGCGGACAGCTACCACTCAATGAGGCGGAGTCGCGGCCTCTCCTCGCAGAGACCTAATCGAGGGGAGTGGGATTTGAAAAAAGGGCAAGATCAGTGGGAAGGGAAAAGGAGAGGGATCGGTCGTTTAAAGGTAGGAGGAATCGCGCAAATTGCGCTTAGCTGAGCTGGTCCTATTTCAAGGAGGAGAGGCAGCTATTTTTGTTGGTTAGTTGATAAAGAGAAACAGCGAAAGGGGAGAAAATGTACTGACTCTCTGGTGGGGCCGTGATGAATGGGATGGGTTAGGGAGGGGTGGAAGTTAGTTGCCACATTTGCACGAGAGGGGGGAGGGAAAGACGCCAACCGCTATATGCGATGTCTCCCAGGAAAGGGGGGGGTGGGGGGGGAATAGATGAACGTATTGGGGGGGAAATAAAGAGTTCAGGGTGGCGAGTATGGAAATGGGGAGAGGGTGGTTGCTAAAGAAAAAACAAGGTTAATGCGAGTGAGTGGAGGAAAGGAAAAGGCGGTAGAAGGAAATGAGGGAGAGGTTAAGCCGTGGTAGAAAAAATCCACCGGAACGTGTAAATCTTAGGGAGACAAGGTCGCGCAAGAAGGCAGGAAACATCACGAGGGCGGAAGAAGGGGGGGTTCGGCATGGAGAAAGAAGCAGAACTACAAAAAAAATCCTCCATTCTTAAAGGAAGCGCGGCGGATGAGAGTCCGCCAAGGAGAAATCTATAAAAAACAAAGGGAAAGGAGGAAGGAGGTGAAAATCTAGGGGGCAATTTCCAGCGTCAAAGTCCGTCTGCCAGACCGTAATGGACGTACAAGATTATGGTGGGGGGGGGTTGAAAAAAAAATTTGGGGGTAAGGGCGGAAGAAGAGGACGACGAGAGGCGGTGCATGGGGCGGCTGTCCTTTAGTAGTAGATAAGAAAAGGACAAAACCAAAACGTAGCACCTCATTCCCTAACCTGCTTGAACGAAGAACTTATCAAACAAGTAGACGCAAAAATCCTTAAGAGGGAGTCGACGAAAGGGGTCACTGGCGAAGACCAGAACCTAAATAAATTTATCTGGACCCTGTCATCGCCCCACCGGAACAAAAAAACAGGGAAAAGTGCCGAAAACTGGAAAGCAAAAAAACACCGCCGAAGGCTACTACAAGGAAGTAAAATAGACGACGTGAATGTGGGGGAAAAAAGACTTCAGCAAACGACTCAAATGGGGGGAAAAATTGGTGAAGGAAGAGCGACACAAATCCGAAAAGCTCTAAGACGAACAGCAACACTTATGGGAGAAAAAAGAGAAGAAGAAAGTCAGGTCCGGAGAGGGGTGGCGACTGAGAGAACCATTGAAAAATGGAACGGTTCTTGGGTGCCCAACTAAAAAAGAAACTCGATACTTCCTGAGTCGGGCAGCGAAGGGTGAGAAAGAAAACAGGCAAGGAGGATGGTAGCCTACTGTTTGGGTTGAAAAAATTGCCCCGCCAGTCGCCATCGATTGACGAGGTGATCGTAGAACGAGGGCAGACAAAAGGTACGGAGAGAAAGACTGGGTCCGTTGAAGAAAATGGGGGGGGAGGGCGACGTTGCGAAGCGGATGTTTGTAGGGGTGCTTGCGGTTTGACTCTGTCTTTGACGAGGAGTAGAGGGATCAATACGAGGAAATGCAAAGGGGAAGGATCGGGAAGGAGTGTCGGAGTAGTGGTGAAAAAAAAAAAAAAGTCCTAGGTCCTGGACCGTCTGGGTAAAAAAAAACTCCAAAAAAGGCACATCGAATCTGTGATTTCCAGGGAGGTGGAGGGGCAAAAAAAAGGGTGACGGTCAAGAAAAGAGAACTCTATAGGGGGAGCTGGGGAGCGTCCGCAACGCCTTGGCCTCCAGGCCTGAGGTTGCGCAAGGAGAAAAAAAGATTCGAGTTCGGCAATGGGGAAGAGAAGACGTGCCGAACAGAAAGGCCAGGAACCATGAACCCCCCATGGGACCTCAAAACTAAAGCCTCTACGGTTCCAGGGAGAGAAGGACTTCGAAAGAACCGGAGTGATCGTCGTTAAAAAAAAAATCGGTGATCAGAGGAAGGAGGAGCATTCCGTTGGGGGTTCAGAAACAAATACTAACCTAACGCAAAGCTCCGCAAGGCTAGTAAAAAAAGGAAAAATAGGAACCACACCAACCACGGAGGAGGAAGAAGGGGGATCGTCGGTGGCGGATATTACTCAAATAGGCATTTTTTCCAGAAGGCCGGGTGGAACAGTGAAACCCCGGCATTCCAAGCATCAAGGAGGAGGGGGAGGACCACAGCAAATAAGGGGGGGACGACCGTTCAAAAACGCGCACCACCAATATAGAAAAAACTCTTCCGTGGAAGGGGGGAGTGAATCATAAATTCTAATCATCTCACTACCGTCCGCCTTGAGATGGGAGCGAAAAGGGAAAAAGAAAAATAGAAGAAGGGAAAAACACTTGAGCAAGGAAGGTCAAAGAACCCATAAGGGTATGCTCGCGAAAGGGGGAAGAAAAAACAAAAAGCAAGTCCTATTGGCCGTACTAGTTATATCCGCTTACTCACTTAAATTCAAAACTATCGACAGCGTGTTGTAGGAGGCGGGAATAAAAAAAAACTTCCCACAGGGAGAGACAGCAAGCAGGGTAAAAAGAAAGAGCCGAGTTGAGAAGGGCAAGCCTGATTGAGGACTCGAACTAATGATCGTTACTCCAACTGCTCAACAAAAAAAGGATAAAGCAGGGAAAACTCCGAGACCGCAAATAGAAGAAAAACCGGGGGGAAAGAGGATATAACTAACCGTGGGAGCGAGAAAGTATGAAAGAAACGGCACGAAACCGAAAACCCTCTAAAAGAGAAACAGAGCCTTATCCAAGAGTTAATACCGAACACCATATATTTCGTATGCCAAGAATAGGAACGTTAGCGGCAAAGGAATCTCGAAATAAAAAAAAAAAAAAGGGGGAGCTAGCCGCTTGGCCGCTAAGCCTGCAGAGAAAAGGGATATCTGATTGGTATCCTCAGAGTTCCCCGGATCTGTGGGATAAATTAAAAAGGAGGATTGGAGTGAAGGGACCGAGGAGGGGATTAGAACAGAGTCAAAAGGGAGGGAGAAAGGAAAAGGGTCAAAGATCAGAAAGCAGGAGCAGATGGGATCGGGAAAAAAATGTGGGTTCGGCATGTGGTCGCATGATGAGAGGACGGAGGCCCAATCCACAGCACCGTAGGGAAGTGCAAAAGCGAGAAAGAACAATTTGCAAATGTAAGTCATGGATCCAGACACGAGGGACCGCGTCCTAATAGGTCGGGGAACTTTGGAGAGGAAAGTGGACGTAAAAAGAAGAAGGCATCAAAGTCGCGGGTCTCTCTAACAACTCTAAAACGTGTGAGGGGGGGAGGATCGGAAAAAAGATCATCATCTGAGTTATTTTTCACTCATCACAACTCCCGGAGTTGTTGGTAGGGAGACGGAGGGCGTCACCTAACGCAAAGAAGACAGGAGCGGGAGGGAGGAAGGGCTAAGCAGATGGGTTCTCGATTGAAAGGAGGCTCTATTTGGTGGTTTGGTGGGAAGAGGTCTGACGCGAAAAAGGAGGAAAAGGAGGGAGGGGAAAAGAGGGGGAAATCGAGGTGGGGGGAAAACGGGAAGGGGGGAGTGGAACACATAATTGGGTCGCACACATTCGTCTAGTGGGGGTGCAAATATCCCAAACGGGAAGAAGCAAACACGAGGAGGGGGAGCGCCGGGTGGTTTTGAAAGCGACGATTTTGAATCTTTTGTGGCTGCGAAGTGGAGCGGGGATTTAGGGTTAGAGGGGGGGGGAAATGCTGAAAAGAAAAAAGGAGTCCGGAAAGGGGAACGGGATAGATCAACCTATGGCGTATATGCAAATCACCCTGTTAACGAAGGTTCAAGGGGATAAAGACAAATAAAAAACCGCGTGCTTCATCTCAGAGTAATTCGGATATGTCGTAACAAGGTGGACCAAAACACAAAACCTCAACCAGCAATCCAGGGAGCTCCCGGACGTTTCTTAGATACAATCTTCGGTGGCCTGGACACAAAGTAAGATCATTGAGAAAGAAAGCCAAGACGAGGGGGAAAAAGGCCTCGGAGGGAAGAGGCTTAATCGGGCCAACCTATATACCGTAAGACGGCCTGATTGACCTCCTTAAAGGGGGGTGCGCCGCAACCAGGAAAATCTCGAGATTTAACGATGTCAAATTTGCAAGAGGGAGGGGAAGAGGACCTTAGGAGGACTGGGAAGTGGGTTTTTTGGACAATTTCGGAAAGCGACCGAGGGAATCAGGAGGGAAGGAATGGAAGGACGGCGTCTGGTCCTAAGAATATACCGCAAGAAAGAAAGAAAACCAAAGACCAAACAGAAAGCAAATTTAAAAAAGCCTCGGGAGATTTGCCGGAAGAAAAGGGAGGCTGACCCCTTCGCTGCTGCTGATACTGAAGGAGCCTGCCTCGCTGCTAATCGAAACAAACACCTGGGGAGGATTGAGCGAGGTATCTGAGTCTATTTTGCATCCTAGGGGCAGCAGGGATATCTTTACCCAAAAGGATAAGGGGGTCACAACCTTGCAAACAGGTAAATGATGGAGGACGAAAATAAGGAGGGGACGGGGGGGTTTGAAAAAAAAGAAGAAGGCAGTCCTGTCCCTTTTTTTTGACTCCTGCCATGAACGAGAAAGTTTTAAGGGGGGAGATGAGAGTCTCCAACCTCGAAGACCGAGAAATACAACAAAATAGGACTATACTAGGAGGACGAGGGAGAGGGAGTGTGGCGAAACGAACCTTCGAAAAAAGGGGGGGTTCGTGGCTTGGCCGTGAGTGGTCCCCAACAGGAAACAACTGGAAGAGGCGAAGAAACTGCGGTCAGGGAAAGTAGGGCGGTGCGAAGAAAAGGGGAAAAGGTAGAGGAAACAATGGTTCTGTGTCTGAAGTCCGAAGCTTTTAAGAGGAGAGGAAAAAAAGGGGGGAGGTCATGGAAAGACGAAATAGCGGACGACGGGGTGAGGGTTGACAAGAGAAAAGGATTGAACTCTTTAAAGAGGGGTGAACCTCTGGGTTGGGGAATTCCTGTTTTTTAGACGGGGCACCTTGGCGGAGAAGAGAGCAGGACAAAAAAAAACGTCAATGTCTCTGCCAAGCGAGTCAGGGAGAGGGGAGGAAAAGAAAAAGGGAAAAGAAGCTCAAACTGAGGAGGAACTGTTCCTAATACCTACCATTGTTGGGGCAAATTGCAAGAATTCACGGGAAAAGAAATTCCGGTTACGTGGGTGCTGGGGAGCAAAAAGAAAGTAAAGTGACTTTAAAGAAGCGCCAATCTGGGCCGGCTCATTAAAACGCGCAGGCCGATCCGCCTTGGAAGGTTGAGGGAGGCGATATTGGAGTAGGAAGGAAGATCAGCGGGCCGGAAAGAAAAACCTGAAGGAAAAGGAAAGGGGGGACTAAAAGGCTTGACGACCGCACCGAAGGCTCACAGGTTGGTCCGGGTAAGAAAAAGGAAAGAGGTCAATAATGATCGACGCTTAATATGAGAGCCACTCCCAACGAGGGGAGAAACCGCTGAAAAATGGAACAAAAAATGCGGGGAAAAAAAAGGAAAATTGTTCTGGGCATTCATACAACAGAAAAAGACGAAATACTCAATAACAGAAAAACGCGTAGGAAAAAAGAGGTCAACCCGGAGAGACCAAAAGAGAGGACAGAAGAGGAACGTGGAATCTGGTTGGGGGAGGAATATTGACCGACGGCCGAATTATCAGGAAGAAAAAGGGCATTTCAGCAAGGAACCAGGAAAAAAAGAAGAAAAAGAGATGGGGAACGAACAACCAGCGGAGGAAAGGGTCGCGTGGAAACAAAAATAAGAGAACGTTCATTCACCTCTTCATAAGGTAGAAGAAAGAAGGGGGAAAAGCCGGGGAGGGAGGGCGAAAACCGGGGACAAAAGCGAAGCAGTCAAAAAAAGAGGTGCAGGAGAAAAAAAAGGAGATGCGGAGAAGGGGCTCAAAAGAAAGTCGCGAAGGTTCCGCCTGCAGAAATTTATCGAGTAGTCACGTGGAAAAAGCGAGAAAAGCGAAAAAAAATCAATGAAGACCAGCGGGTTTCCAGGATCGCCTCCCACATCCAGGAAAAGAGGAAGAGAAGCAACGAACAAGGAAAAAACATGGAGGAAGGCAGTTCCTGGGCTGACTTTCTCTAAATCGGAACACCAAAGACAAACCAAACTCAGGGGGAAAAACGAACACGCGGCGCAAAAGAGAAGACCAAGAGGATTCTGATAAAGGGAAACGGGTACATGGTGAATACTTGTAGAAGAAAAGAAAAAGACGTAAAAAAACAAAAAACGAAAAAGAAGAATCTTTCGGGGGGACCGGAACGAGGGAATAAAACAAAAAAAATTAAAGAAAGCCCAGAGGCGAATCGTAAGATCAACAACAATTATTATTTTCAAAGAAGAGAAAGAACAGCGGGGCGGGGTAAAACCGCCGAGAAAGTCAGGGCCCTAAACGGCTGTGGGACTGGAAAAGGTGCTCGAACCTTATTAACGCGTCTTTTCTGACACGGGGGGCGACGCGGGGTGCCAAGGCAAGGTCAATGATAAAGATGGGAAAATTTCTCCGTTCCAAAGGATAGCAGAAGAAAGGGGGGGGGGGGGAAAAGGGAGGCGAAGGGGAGGGGAAGTTAGGCCGCATTTTTTAAGGTCGTAAGCGGGCGATCCTTTTGGAAGCCAAATCCTGCAACCTAAGGGGAGGAGGCCGCGTAACTCTAGCTGGGTGTAGGGTGAGACAAGGAAAAATGAAGAAGGAGGGGGGGGGAAGGGGGAAAGGGAAACACGATGTCGGAGAGGGATGATAGGGTTTTGACTTACGCGAAAACAAAAATGTCCGAGGAGGGACATGAACAGTTCAACAAACGCCGAATTTTCGTGGGCGCCCTCTCAGCAAATAATCGATCTGGGCTTGATTTTGCAAGGGGGCAGAGCCAGGAACGTGAAGGAAAGGCAAAGCTGAGCGCAAGGGTTCGACTCAAAGACGAAGCAAGGGCGGGGAGAGGGAAGAAACCTAAACAAAACCAAAACCAGGGGGAAGGGGGGGGAGTTGAACTAGGCTTTTTGGTGTTGTAAAAGGTTTGGACGGAAAGAACCGGAGAAAGAGAGGGAAAGGGGTCTGGGTGGGAGGGGGGACGAGACCTCGTTTAAAAGGTCAAGGGGAGGATTGGGGATGCAGGGGTTAACAGGGGAGCCCTGCAGTTTTGGAGGGGACAAATTGGCAGGAAGCGTTCTGAAACAACGTCAGAAAGAGCAGAAAAAGCGGCGGGATCGACCATTATTTGGGGGGGTGGGGCCGAATAAGGGGGGAAAAAAATGGTTTTGGGAAAGGGGGCTTGTAAAAAGGGATGGCAGGTGGGAAAGTTAGAGGGTTGCAAGGCTGAGAAAAAAGAAACAAAGGGGGTTCCGGTTGAAGGGACAGGGGTAGGAAGATCCCAAATGGGAAGCAGCCCGAAGCCTGAACTTCTTCTCTCCCCTTGAAGGGCCGAGAAAGAAGGGTTCGTGTCGACGTGACCGTTATAACGGGGACCGCGCGCGGGGAGTGCAGAGGAGGGGCCGGGTCGAACAAGAGGAAACGGTCTCAAATCGCGGCTGCTAACTTGGTGTCTGAGATCAGGAGGGTAGGGACCCAACACCAAAAAGGTCAACCCAAAAGATCTATCGACAATGTGAGAAAAAAAACCAAAAGGGCACCAGGGAAATCTCTCCCGGCCGATACAGAGTAAATAGCGGGAGCACTGATGGGGGAAAAAAACTAGTCATAGGGAAACCGACCTCCTTATCTAAAGGGGTCGAGGGGATTTGCAAGAGGCACCTGTCAATCGTACCAGACAAAGGGGGGAATACTGGGACAAGGAGAAAAGGGGGGGTTTGGTTGTGTTTAGTTAAAAAAAGAGAACACTCTCGGCCGTATAATTGGCGCTGGGAGCCGGAGACATAAGAACAACGGAAAGAAAAAAAAGGTAACCAAAACACTCCGAAGGAAGAAAAATGGAACCCAGGAATCACGCGTGCACCCACTACAAAGTAACGAGGGAGAGAAAGGAATAAAATAGCGGACTAACGACAAAAAGATCCTCGAGAGAAAACGGGATCTCATGGACATCCGCCTTGGCCGGTGTACGCAACGGTCTCAACGTTGAACCCAAAATCAAAGTCTGTTCCTAAAAAGGTCAAAGTAGTGCAAACACCTTGGGCCAAGAGAAAAGGAAGGGAACGCCCGGGCTGGGGAGGTGGGGGGGGAGGTTTTGGGAACTAGCACGACTCCCAACATTTTGAGAAAAAGGGGCGAATGATCTGGAGTCCAAAAGGCGGAAGTA
>Ga0179593_1430779_pt1 | contig 13846 bp, 16 predicted proteins | sample CZODoug2_1_08_16_FD_185931 | JGI IMG/M metagenome (GOLD analysis project Ga0179593, IMG submission 185931) | Vadose zone soil fungal communities from Angelo Coast Range Reserve, California, USA - CZODoug2_1_08_16fungal (PacBio error correction) | ecosystem: Environmental > Terrestrial > Soil >...
CAACTTATAGCTGACGGTGTGGAAAGTTTGCCGGGGCGGGAACTGGAAAATGCAAAGTAACAGACCGAACGCTAAAAATGGGGGCCCTGGAGGAGGGGACGCCTCAATTCGCCCAACTCAGGGGGGGACAACGGTGCCACTCTTGATCTGCGTGGAAGTCATACCCCAAGTCACCGGGAGCAAACACGGGTGGGGAATAAACCGCTCTATTTACTCCGCCACTGAAAATGTCACCGGGACAAGACCGCGTAGAGTAGAAAAACGCAACTAAGACTCCGGCAGGAAGCGTCGAATGGAATACGTCCCCAGGGGTGGGGGGGAAAAGGGAGACACTGGGGAAGTGAGGGAAGAAAATCGACCTAGTTAGGGGGACAATCAACCTCAAAAAGAACTCATTTGCAAAAGAGGACAAATGCGTTAACTCGGTCCACTCACCCTATTTGTAGAACGGGGTGAGAAACTGAGGTGAATCGAGGTCAATTCTCAAGACGTAAAAATTATTCTTGTGTTGAAGGGATGGGGGTCAAGAGGAATGCCAACATCTCCAGGGAAGGGGCCGATGTGTCGTCATGAGGAAAGGCCAATCCGGTGAAGGACTACAACGCAAGTGGAACATCCACGAGAATAGAAGACAATCAATTCTTGCCCGAGAAGTGAAGTATCGCTACTAGGGGAAGAGAAAAAAAAAAAGAAAGCTTAAACTATACTCAGAAGGTAGTCTCGCCGGGGGGAAAGTTAAGGAGGAAAAGCCAAAAAAAAAGTTTCACGCAGCTCTTTGGAAATGGTTGACGACCATCAGGTTGGGGCCTGGGGAAGGAGAACCGTTTTGTGAAAGAGACCAGGGCAAAGAAAGAAAGTCAGAGGGAAACTTCCCAACCCAACCCTGTCGGGACCACAGGAGCAAATTTCAGGGAAAAAAGGAAGGCAGAACATAAAAAGCGGGAACAAAAAATTTGGGTTCCATGGGAAAGGACGAGGAAGAACTCGTCGGAAACGTTAGAGGGTGGCAAAACTGCTTAAAACCTGGGGCGGCTGAAGAATGGACAAAAAAGAAAGGGAGAGAATACTCAATGTTCTTGGAACGCAGAATGAAAAGTGAAAAGGAAAAGGGGGCAATTGGATCAAAATGCAACACATTATTGGGTGTAGCTCAAAACTAACCAGGGAGAACGAAGAGATAAGAAACACGCGGGGGTCACCTTAGCAGGAAACAAAGTACATGACAGAGGGAGGGAAAGGGGGGGGCGGGTAAAAACATGTTTCCAACGGGAGTAAATCAAGTATTGAAACTGACTTATTGGAGGAGGAGTGGATATGGTTCATGAACCAAAGGAGGGCCAAATGGGCCCGTAAGAAAATCCTTGCCAAAAAAAGCACTCCGAAGAGTAGCCCGGTTTCCGCACTAAAACGGCGCGGGGAAAAAAACCAATCCGAAACGAGGAAATCTTTGGGTTAAAAACCGTATTAAAATGGACTGGCTCAGCGGAGAAAGCAGACGTCTCTAAAAAAAGGATTAAAAAGGGATGTGACGGGAGGCAAATCTCAATGGGCACGAAAGGCATCAGCCTGCAGCAGCGCATGAGAACGGCGGTCTTTCATTTAGCTCGGGAGAGTAATGGGAAAGGAAACTTTCTTTTTCAGGCGCAGGGGAGTTGACTTTTTCAATTGGCCTGCGGCACTATCCTACTCGCCGCCAAAGGGATTGACCAAAAAAAGGAGGGGTAAAAAAGGAGGCCCGCGGAAAAAAGGGCTGAGCAGTTTGACAAACCTAGAGACAACGAGAAAAAAATATAGGAATGTCCCCATCACTCCGCTCAAAATGTGGGGGGGGTCATCTGGGTGATTACCGGGGCGGGAAAAGAGAGACAACACTCCATCTTCCTGGGATTCAGATCGTCCTCCAAAAAAAGAGATTACTGGTTGCACGGACTTTTGGCAAACAAAACAAGGAAAAAGAAGGGGAATGAGGGAAAGAAAAAACTCACTCGTCTGCCGGGACCGGCCTTCCAACACCCCCGTACTGGGGGAAGGGGTCACGGAAGAGGAAAATGGATTTGACGTCGGGGACTTGTGAGCAAAAAAAAAAATCCAAAGGGGAAGCTGTCCTGGAGCGCCTTGAAATTGGTGTGGTGGATTAAACTATCTCAGGAGGGAGGGGGGGCGGGGAGGGGGAATCAGCAAAAAACCGACCATCATTCAAGCGCCAGGACATGGAACTCGGTGCGCGTGGAAAGGGGGGGGAGAAGGGTCTGGGTTTGGGGCGGGATGGAGTTACGCCCGGACTTGAAAAAAGAAAACAAAAGTTTGAGAAAAGGGTTGGTAGACCATCGGGGGCAAGTTCTATGGAACAGAACATTTCATCAAAAGTCCTCACGAAGGACCGAAAAGGGAGGCAAAGGAACTGGCACCTTCAAAGTGACAAAAAAGGGGGGGGGCAGGGGCAGGCGAAAACCAGTCCTTGGTACGTAAAAATAAGGGGCGCAAAGGGGGGTGGCACGGTTTCATACCATTGTCAGCAGGTGGGGGCGTCGGGGCCGGGGCGTCAAGAAAAAAAAAAACTGCCTCCACGTAACGGGGAGGAGGGAAGGGCCGGCAGGGGGAACTGGGAACACTCCACATTAGGGGGGGGGGGGGTGACTTTGCCGCAGCTCAGACGAATCTCTGAGAAAAGATAAGGAAGAAGAAAAGGAAGGGCGAAGAAGGGGAAGGGGGGGTTGAGTTTCGGGGGGTGGGCACACGCGGCCGGCAGACTCAGGGGGGCAAGAAGAAAGAGCTGAGGGGAGTCAAAACATGCCATTTTCGGACAAAAAAACAAGGCGGAAGGGAAAGGAGGGGGGGGGGGGAAAAGGTATATGCTGAGCAATCTCTTGTGGCGTTCCTTGCATGTCGCGGGAAGCCCTGATAATCACCACACGTTCGGAAAAAAAAAGAGCCCAAAAAAAAAGGAACATTTCTCGCCCTGCATCGGAAGGTCCGGTTCGGGTAGCAGTAGGCGGACAAGATGTGCAGGCAAAGCAAAAAGGGGGAACCGGGAAGGAGCCAAAACAGGAGAGGGGGAGGGTGGCCAGGGGGCGGGAGAAGACGGAAAGGTCAACCAGCCAATTTAGAGGAACCTTGCATCAATGGGAAAACTCAAGAGAGGGGCCGCGGGGGAAGAACATAGGAAGGGCTGAAACCGTTACTATGGGGGGAGGCACCTCGATCGGCATCTGGAATGGATCCAGGATGAAGAGGCGGAACTGGGGGGCTGAAAACAACTGGGCACAAAAAATTTTAAAAAAAAAAAAAAGGAAACAAAAACCTACAGTGCGGGGCCCTTAACGGCCCGGGGAAAGGCAGGCGCAGCTGCTGGTGACACTGGAGGCCGGGAGCATAAAACAAATGCAAAAAGGAGATGGAGAACAAAAAAAAAAACGAATGCAAGACGCAGACCATATGAGATGGAGGGGCTCAAGAATGCTCGTAGAATATCACAATTCTCCGTTACTGACAGAGGGGCAAAGACAAGGCCAGGGGGGGGGAGAAAAAAAAAAAAAGTCGTACTCTGTCGGCCAGTGGAAGGGAAAAAGGAGGGGAGGGGGGATTCAACCAACAGAGGGGTTATGACTCTGCTATACTAGGGCTGTGAGGGATATGGCCCCGAGGTACTCAATTCGGGGGGGAACAGAGCTGGCGCGGGAGGGGGAAGGGGCACCCTCAGCCCGGCACGTCACATTTACCAGGGAAGGGAGGCTTAAATTAAGGGGCGTTCCATGTCGGCAGGCAACTTGGTACAAATTCAAAAGGGAACCAAAATTGATCCGGACACAATTGAAGCAACCGAAATTCGGGAGCTGCCGGAAGTAACTACTTCCGGCGTCGATGGGAAAGGAGGGGGGGAGGGGCTAGCGAGTTATAGGTCTGAAAATGGTTCCGAACACTGTGGAAAGACTGTTGAGGCGCTTCTGGACGAAACGACCACTCCGGACTCGAAAAAGAATTGGGGGGGCCAAACAAGAAGTATTCGGGGGGGGGGATGGGTAAAAAAAACGGCCGGCACCTTGGGGGGGAAAGCGCTCTGGACGGGCGCGCTTCAGTATTGTTCGGGGTTTGGAAGGGGAGGGAGGGTGGTGGGCGGCCAATTTGAGGGATCAAAGTATGGGAGGAACATCCTTCGATCAATCGACCGGGTGCAGAAACATTTTGTAAACGACCAAGGGGAAAACAAGGGGGAAGGAAAAACCGCCTGAAGAAAACGAATGGCAACTGTCCGGCCGCCGTGGTACTAACGTTCTGGGGAGGAAGAGGGGGGAAGAAAGAAGACTAAAATACCGAAGTTTGGAAAGCACCAGCGTGAATAGGCAACATGTGCTCATCCTTAAGGTCATCAGTATGGGGGACTCGAACGCCGCTGGTATCAGAGAGACCAGGTGCAACGAAAAACAATCGAAGGGACAGGATCGACCAGAAACGACGGTGCTTATAAAATATTTCAAGCCAACTCAGGGAATGGGGGGGGGGACGCAGGGAAAAAAGAAATGGAAGCGGGGGGGCTGATGTCCTTCAGGGGGAAAAAGAAAGTTGAGAAGTGGCCTTGAAAGTCATACAGGGGTCGACAAGTTACAGGCAGCCGGTGAGAGGGGGCTGGCTCGGAGGTACGCACCTTGTCACAAACCCACAGGAAAAAAAAAAGCAGGGTCAAGGAGCTGTGGACCGAAGGATAAAACTTCCCTTTAAACTTATCGGGAAAAAGAGATTCTTACCGCAGGCGTTTGGCGCGTGGGCTCATGTCACAATGGAAAAGCTCGACGCGAATGGGGGATAGAGGGGATGCGGGGCGGGGGTAGACCAGGGAAAATCCAGGATCAGTTGTCCGGGACATGGACGTTAAAGGTATTCTCAAACACGAGAAGGATTTACCTGTGTTTGGGGGGCGAGCAGCCGGAAAAAGGACTGAAGGACACCATCCTGGACGTCCGAGAAAAGAAGGATCGAGGGCTATCGCGTCGAAACATGCTCCACGGAAAATTCTTTTCTAAGAGAGATTACCCTCCGGAAAGGGTCACGCTGGTGGGTGGGGCGGGTGTGGGGTGTGGGGGCGTAAGAAAATGAAAGAGGACTTGGATGCACGAATATAAAGGGGGGCAGAACAGGGTGTCCCAACAGTCTCCAAAAAGCGCACCGGCAGGGAGTTCGGGGAAGGGACGCGCCCTGCGAAGAGAGAAGGAGAAAGGGAGACTGCAAAGTCTAAGCGAGCTGCGGGGGGGGGGGGGAAACAGGGGGTGCAAGTAAAGAACTGGGTCAGTGGACTGTACTGCGCATATCAAGTAGGGCCAAATTGGCTCCGATCTGGGGGGCAGCGTCCGGCGGACGGACGCACCCCATCCGTCGCTGAAAACCGGTAACGGCCGAGAGGGAGGAAGTCCAGGAACCTGGGGAAAAGACGTTGCAAGGGAAAACTGCCGGAGGGGGGAGCACGAAAACAATCAACTTAGGGGAAAAGAGGGTAAAAGAGATCACTGCGGGGGGGGAATAGGGCACGGAAAGGTCCATGTTGCACGGCGTAATCATTCAGAAAAAAAATGAAAAGCGACGAGTCGCGGCAGAAAAAACAGGGGGAGAGCTATGTTTAAAAGACAAGCCCGGAAGGGTCCTCCATGAAAGCGTGGTCTACACATTGGGCGCCCATGGAGGGGGAAAAACGAAAGGGGTGCGCAAACAGACTAGGTGAGAGGACAGCGGGAGGTCCTTTTACCTAGTACATGGAGGCGTATTCTCTTCAGCGCTCTTCGAAAGAAAAAGGAAGAGGGCGTAGCAGGAGGGAAAAAAGGGGTGGGGAACGTTGTACGGACGGTGTATTTAAGTGGGAAAGCTAACCGATTCGGAAAAACAGTAAGTCCAAACGAAAAAATCAAAGACTCATTTCTACAAAAAAATCGTCTGGGAAATCTTCCATAAAAAGACGGCAAAAGCAGACTGCGACTCTGACGACGGCGTAGGCGGAAGGGCGCAGAACTGGAAGGAGAGAGAGGAAACAAGAGATCTTGGGGGGTGGAGATCCTCTCCACGGGGAAGTTCAATGTACGGGATGGAAGAAAAAACACACGTCAGGTGCGACACGCATGTCTCACAAGGCGCGGACTCTCACGAAAGCGGTAAAAGCAAAGTCCCAGTCGAAGACCGAAAAATCTTCAGGCGAGGTTAGTATTCCTGGGAAACGATGATGGTAAAAGGACCAGTGGGATCAAAAGCTGGGGAAAGAAAAAAAAAAAAGCACGACTGACCAGGAAAAAAAGACAGAGGACCGATGGGCAAGGGGGTGGACCACTTATGTAGTTGACCACCAAGGGAAAAGCACAAATCTTTTTCGGGGGGGCGAAAACTGGTTTGTGGAAAAATGGAAACGAGTGCAGGGGGTGTCACCTCCTTCAGCACCGGGGAAAGGTTAGGAGGAAAATGGAATAGAGTACAGAAAGAACCAGTGCCTCGCCGCCAAGAAAAGTAAAGGGAGGAAGGGTGAAAAGAAGGCATCACACAAAATCGACCATCTGGGGGTCTGGTTGACCTTGGTTTCAAGAACAGAGGAAAGCGCAGCATCGAAAAGCAGAAAAAAAAAAAAAACAGAGTTCATCGGGACGCAAGGATCCTGAAAAAAAATCCGCTATCCGCTCTACCGATAATGAAAAAAAGGGGGGGTAGGGGGGATAGGCGCTCTCTGATTGAGCGGATGGTGGTCCAATTTGAACTCACGAAAAAAAGTCCAATAATAGGAAGGGGGTAGCGAAAACCCTATCACTTCAAAGGCGAGAGGTACAAACAAGGAGGGAACAGGAAGGGTGAGGAGGGGGCGAATTTTGGGGGGAAGGGGCAAGGTTAACTTTCGTACCAGGGACAGAGGGGGAGGACAAAGGGGTGTGAGATCGGGAAGCCGAGAAGGAAGAACAGGTCCTGCGAGAAGTAAATAAAATCTCATCCTCCCTCTCACATGCTTCAATAAGTAAGGCGGGGAGAGGCACCGGAAGCGAAAAAAAAGGGAAGAAGGTCTCAAACGGAGTTTAGGGTGGAAACAAAGGGAGGAAGGTCTCGGCCTCAGACGGTATTACCAGAACTGATCCATCTATCTTTACACTGTGTAGGCGAACTCCTTCGCCCGTATTTCTTCGACTACCTTCACGCATTCTCCGGAAAGGGGACATCTATAAAAAGGGTAGAAAAAGGAGGGTGAGTAGGCAGGGGTACTTGCTTTTGCCTCCTGGCAATCTCAAACCGACAAGGGAACCGAAAATCGCAGGATTTTGGCATGAAAAACGGCGACAATCGGGAGGGGGAAAATCTCCTCGGGAGATGGCTAGTACTGCATTGTCAAAAAACTAAGGCTTCCTTTGGGGGGAGAGACGGGGGCAATCTCGACCCTTCTTTCTAGAAGGAGACCCACTGAAAACAGGGGGGACAAGGAAAAAAGGGTTACACAGCAATTTCTCGAGTGGGCAGTTTCCTAAAGGAGTATCCAATAATAGGGAACCATTCACTTGGGAAGGAAGTGGGGTCCGCCGGGCGTGGAAAACCAGGGGGGGACGATTTGGTATCTGAACTAGCAGGGGGTTAGCAAAGGACAGAATCTACGGGGGTACACTGGAGCGCAAAAAAAAAGGTCATCCAGGTGGGATAAAATCTTCTTAAAAACTGATGCGGTGATGGGACCTGGTGGGGGAACGAGAACACGCCACAAATTCCCCCCCAATGTGCAAAAAAAGCCAAAAACAAAGCTGACAGTTATGGTATGGGGGGGGCGGCAACAGTGGGGTCTTGGGGGGAGTCCGAGAAGGGTCTAACGGGTTGGCAAGGTGGGTTGAGAACCCAGATTGGGCCCTCAAAATGGAACATTATGTGAGGCACAGGGGGACACTGGGCCAAAGACAAAGCAAAATCGACTCACGGGAAAGTTCAGGGAAGGGGGGTAGGTTCGGCTCAGGAGACAGGATCATATCTGACTTCAAACAACGGAAAAAGTGGTTTAAGGGAGACAAGGAGTGGTCGTCTTAGTGTTGTCGTAAAAAAGAAAACTTGGAAGCTATGAAGGAGTAGAAGAGAATTTCACAGTTGGACCATGACAGCCAAGAGTTGGAAGAAAAATTCGAGCAAAAAGGAGACTTAAGAGCAAAGTAATGGGCGAGCACTCGTGAACCATTTTTCGGATGTGAAAAGGGGGTAGGACTCGCGGAAGGCATTGACAAGGGGGGAGTCAAAAAAGAAGGAAAAGCAAAAATAGAAAGCTGTTAAAAAACAATCGAGGACACAAAAAAAAAGGGATGAGGAGGAAAAGGATATATTGGAAGGGTGAGCCAAGACTTCTTTCTTCAAAACGCAACTTGGGCGGCGGGTAAACCGCGGATAAAAAATTATTCACTGCCGCCCCTTGTAACCAAGATTCGTCATTTGAGAGGCAGAAAGAGGAGGGGGAAGATGGGCGGCATTACCATTTGTGAGTCCGGGGGTGAGCGACTTGACACTCAGTTCTTCAACAATTATCGACAAAATCTACCAAGGGAGAGGGAAAAACTTGGACGACACCGGAAGACATCTTCTTCCAGACCAAAGACTCTTCCAGGAAAGTGGAACGGGAGGGCGAAGTGAAGAAAGTTCGCATAATTCTTCTACAGAACCAGAGCGGCACAACTGGGGGGAGGGAAAAAAGGACTAACCGGGTGTAAGACGGAGAAACCTCAAACGCCAATCCAGAAAAAAATGCCTGCATTCTTAGGCAGGAGGGAAGGGGGACAGGGAGGGGGGAAGAAGCATTCATACGATTTTCTCAACTTCACACAAGGAGAAAGTAACAGAAGAGGGGTAGGGGGCAAACTTAAAAAAACAAAACAAAAAGACGGAAGAGCACTCTCGACCACTTTGAAAGAAACAAAAGAAGAAGGAGAGGAGGGGGCGAATGCGCCCCTTTAAGCTGCTTTCTTCAGTGAGGCAAGTGAAAAAACAGGCGATTGGAGTCATACTGATAATTCCGTTAGTCTGAAACTCGCAAAACAAACGTCAATGGGGGACGGGGGGGGGGGGGGAAAAGTAATGAAGGATTGGTTTGGGACACCTCTCGGAGGGGGCCGCAGGGCAATGAAAAGAACTTGGGGGTCCATCGGAGGGGGTCACTGTGTAAAGGAGGTCATTTACCATTAAAAAGCACAGCACAAAGTGAGCGCGTCGACTCTTCTAAACGGGGGGGTGGGGGGGGGGGGGGGGGGGGGGGGGGGGGGGGGGGGGGGGGGGGGTGGGGGGGGTGGTTGTGTGAATGCTGGCGCGCAGAAGGGAAGGTAGCGCTGTCATGGGAGTCAGTAAACAGGAAAAAATGCGGGAAGGAAAGGGGTTGGAGGACCCGTGTAAGCGCGAGGCATGTAGAACATCTATGGCAAGAAACTCTCTGAATAAAACTGGGGAACAAATTGCGGGGACCGGGGGAAGTCGCAAAGCGCTTTTCCAAAAGGTCGGAACAGTGAGGGGGAGGGGGGGGGGCGGACAGTCCAGGGGTCGGGGAACAGGCCCTGGCGGAGTGCTGGAATCGAAAAAGGAGACCCTCAAAACGACGTGGAACAAAAAAAAGAGGCAGGTCGACCATGAACTGGATTACAAGGGAAACAAAAAAGGGTCCTGGCCGTCGTACCATTAAAGGGGTGCAGTAGATGGTGGTTGGTCACGAATCAAAAGAGAAGGGGAGTGCAAGGGGATAGATAAAAAAGTGCATCCGTAAGTGTCAGAATGGGAAAAAAAAGACGCTGCAGGGTCAAAGTTATCGAGTCGTGACACAGGGCATGAGCGAGAAAGGGGGAAACTTCTGAGCTGGCCTACGAGTTCCAAAAACTGGACTCAACCCAGAAAGAAAGGGGAGGGGAAAAATCGGTGTGAGTCAAGATGAACTTCTGGCAGGTCTGGCTGGCGCATACAGGGGGGGGGGGGAACACGGGGAAAAAAAAGAGGTGAAAGGAACGCGGAAGCGGAAAGGAGGGGGGAAAACAAAGAACTTGAAAAAGGTGGCCAAAGATTAAGAACAACCTGACTGCGATTTTCTTTCTACTCTTGGAAAAGGAAATACGGAAAAAGGGGACATGCGGCGAAACTTTCCAAAAGCTGGAAATGGAAAAAAGAGGCGGCGTTTGGATCAGAGGGGTCCAGGAAAACGGGCTCTAGGTTAAGGCGGGATCGACCGATGGGTGAAAGGGGATTCAACTCGTAAAACGGTTATTAAAAAAAAAAAAGAAACGGTGAAGAGGGGGGAGGAGAACCAGGGAGGGAAGAATGAAGAAAAAAAAGACTGAAACAGGGGGGGGGTTCACAGCAAACCGGGTGACCCTGCTGCTAAAAAAAGGAAAATCAAGGCGGGGGGGGGAAAAAAAATTAAGGGCTCTAAAGCGAAACTTTCGGCAACAACAACGGCGCCATCAAAAAGGGTCCAGGAGGCAGTGTCCTTAATAGATTTTGAACCAGGGGACGATTGGGGGTACAAGAGAGGGGGATGGGGGCTTGGTGGCACTAGCACGACGATTTAAAAAAACGAGGAAAGGGCAAGAAAATGACAGGCGAAACAAAAGGGGTCCAACAAAAAGGCCATTCAGGCTTTCGCCGACCCGTCCAGGGAGGAGAGGAGAAGTAGGGGGGGGAGGAAGCGGATCCAAAGTGGACCTGCGCAACAGGAAAATACTACCAGGGGCGAAAAGGGGGGGTCGGCTCAGCCGTAGTCCAGGTGGCCATGGGACAGATCAGATTAAGAAGGGGGGCACGGAAAAGGGGGGGGGAAAAAGGCTTAAAAAAAACAGCCTAGACCTCACAAGTGTCACAGGACTGGAAAAGGAAAGGGGGGGAAGAGGCACCTTGGAAATGAGTGCAATTCAAGGGGACGAAAAGCAAATCTCTCAGGCACGAGTGAGGAACATAACAACAAAACAATAGGAGAGTAACGACACGGGAGATTGCAACTTGTGGGGGGGGGGAACCGGTGAGGCGAACTGCTCCAAAAGGACTCAAGTAGGAAGTGTTCGAAGTGCTTCACAAGGGGGGGAAAAAAAGGAGGCGGGGCGAAAAGTAACTCATTAAATCAAGCTAGAAAAACCAACTGGAAGACAGAAAAAGGAGCAGGGACTTTACGTACACTGAAAACATCACTGTTGCAGGTAAAAAAACACAAAAAGGGGAGGGGGTGCCCGAAACCAACCTCTTGTCAAGTCTTGACCGAAGACTTAGAAGTTCGAGGCGCAAGAGTGGACAGTAAGGACCTAAAAGGATGACGAAACCCCAAAGGGAAGGTGTGGGGGGCAAGGGGGAGGGGCACTATTTTCTTCAAAACCTCTTGGTCAAAGGGGCAGAAGGGCAAGAAAGCAAAGCAGCACATGGGGGATACTCAAATATCGTCGGTATCTTCAATGTCAGTCAACAAAGAGAAGGGGCGGGGAGCATTGGCTACAAAGAAAGCGAGTAGCCGGAGGGGGCAACAAAAAGCACTTCCATCACTTCAAGAACAGTCCAGGAATTGGAGTGGGGGGGGAAAGGAAAGGAGGTTGGACATGTATTAGAGACCGCCACAGCAGTCAAGGGGGAGGAACGCGAAGAGGACCAGCGCTACTCAAAATCGGAAAAATAAAGTTTTCGGGGAATAACAGCAGAAGACAAAAGGGAAAAAAAAAAAAAAAAAAGTATCGCACAAATTGCGAAAAATGGTACCAAAGGGAAAAGCCGGTGGTCATAGATTTGACTATATATGCCCGTCTGTCGCACAAGTCGACGGACGAAAAGAGAGCACGATGGGGGCAGGAGGAGACTGGGAACAAAAATGAAAACAGGCAACACTCGGACAGGTTGTCAAAGGACTCTTGGGTCACTTGAATCTAGTCCAGGTGGGTAGGCTACCTCGGGGATCAAAACAAAAGTGGGGTGACGGAAGGAAGGAGGTACGCACAATAACCCAAAAAAACGCCGTAAGGAAAAGCAAATTGGGGGGGAGGACAAAAAAGACAAAGCGGGCAAATCAAAAAAAATATGGAGGATTGTGTTCTGGGGGTCGGCACTAACGCAAGGGAAATAGGAGGGCAGACTTACGCTTGCTATCTACAGGAAACATATCATCATGTTGAGAGAGAGGAGTATAAGGCGGCGGTCGGCAACCAAGATTTACCTTAATTGGTACGGGGGGGACAAACAGGGACAAGGGGAGAAAAACATAACCGTGGCTGTGAAAATGCCACACTCGAAACCAAAAGGAAAAGCGGCAGGGAAACCACCAGACATTTTGACAGGGGGGGGTCGGGGGGGTAGGGGAACGGGACTTTCTTACCTGAAAGGTCTAAATGATTGTAAAATGAGGATCGGGACGGACATTAATATCCCAAATCCATTGAAACTGAAAGAAAAAAAAAAAAAAAAAAAAAGCAGTAAAAACCCCCTTCACTCTTAAAAAGAATGTTGGGGGAGAAACAAAAAGGGGGGGTCCGAAAAAAAGCCGCCGTTAAAACACATCACAAAAGTTAAAAGAAAAAGGTCGTGTTGCACCATGAGGAGGGGGGGAGTGTCAACACGTCTTAGCCAAGCCAACAGCCAGCCGAAGCAAGAAGAGGTAAACCAACTGGGAACGCTAACAAATTGGTATTCATTGAGAAACAGAAGAAGCTGCTACATCACAGTTAAACATTTCACTGGAAATCAAATCAAATGAAAACCGGCGGTAGGAGAGGAAGGGAGGCATGGTGGCAATACTTGAAAAGCAGGAGATGGGGGGGGGAGTATTGTTATGCCCTGGCTGGCCGAAAAGTTCCACTCTATGGTAAGAGCAGGATGGGGTCATAACTGCCGGGAGTCTCACTGTCAGGAGGTAAATCAAAGACGAAAAGAATTTATGTCCTCAGAGGACTGGGGTACCACGCTCCTAAAGTGGGTGGGGATGAAAGAACAGGGGGGAAAGAGAGGGACAACCTGGAGGGACAGATTTCTCACTCAATAATACGGAAGAAATGGTGTCCACAGAGAAGAAGTGGCCTGGACATTGCCTAAAATATGCACTCATCAATGACCAGGGATTTAAGGCTTCCGGTTAGCAGGTGTTAAAGTAAAAACAGGGGGGCAGATATTCGGACGAACAGGGGGGGATAGGAAAGAGAAAAAAAGAAAGAAAGAAAAATCTTGGGAACTTCCATAACTGCTGGTCAGCGCACCTTCTTCACAACCAAAAGGGGAAAATCGGAGGAAGGGATCGGTCTGGGGAAAAATCACAGTCGAAAAGCAGACTAGCCGCGCTTGCAAATTCACGTCTCAGGTTGTGAGGCGCCACATTGTTGTTGTGCAAGTTTGAAGTCGGAGAAAGGGGGCCGGTTGGGTCGACCAGCGGGGTGCAAAAAGGAAAAAAACTGCGGTGCAGACATTTAGGGAACTGAGATACCAGATACAAAGGCAGAGGGAGAAAGACGGACTCGCCGGTTCAGTCGCGGGGAGTGGGCAGGCCGGAAGGTCCAGTAATGATGACAGGTAAATGGCGAAGGGAGGAAGGGGGGGGGGGACTGGGAAACTTCTCGACCAACGGGGGGGACATTGAAAAAAAAAGTGGTAAAGGACCGAAACAGATTGCAGACCAGTGAAAGGGTCTGAAACAATTCGATGTACTGCAAGCACTGCTATAAGGTGTAGAAGTAAAAAGGAAAATCAGACGAGTTAGGGGGGGACCCTGAGAAGGGGGGAAAACGAAAGCCTGGGTTTGTAAGGTGGGTGGCCGTTGCATTGTATTGAGGCATAGTCGTGACGGCTCGGGTTGACAACTCGCTGCATGCAGGTAACGGGAAAATAGGTCTTGAAATAATGACAACATGACAATGCAATCAAAAACAGA
>Ga0179593_1587750_pt1 | contig 13846 bp, 14 predicted proteins | sample CZODoug2_1_08_16_FD_185931 | JGI IMG/M metagenome (GOLD analysis project Ga0179593, IMG submission 185931) | Vadose zone soil fungal communities from Angelo Coast Range Reserve, California, USA - CZODoug2_1_08_16fungal (PacBio error correction) | ecosystem: Environmental > Terrestrial > Soil >...
GCAAAGAGAAAAACCGTGACTTGTTCCGCCCGCAGAAGGGTCGCCCTCGGGAATGGGCGCGAGAAAAAAGATGGGAACCTGCCGTAAGAGACTTGGGGGATGGGGGGGGCGCCACCTAAAAAAAGGGGGCGCTTGCTGCTAGGAAAGAAGGGCGTAGCGTCCCGGGAGTAGATTGCGAAAAAAAAAAAAACGGACCGGGAACGGCGGGAAAAAAAGGGAGGAAAAGAAGCCGTTTCCACCCAAGGAACGGCAGAGACTCGCGTAAAAATAGCTTCCTGCAAAAAGCGCAGGGAAAAAAAAAGGGGAATCGTCGAAAAGGCAAGGGAAAAGACATCGAAGCAAAAGGAACTAAAAGTTGTGCACAAAGCCCCGCATTCGGTCAGGGAAGCAAGGGGAAACAAAAGAAGAAAATGATCGCCAGAATGCGGGAATAGGGGGCGATGCGGGAGATCCGAGGTGGGAACACCTGACGTCTGCCCGGCGGGAAAATCTGTTCTCAAAGGGGAAAAGAAGACCTCATCCAAAAAAGGGGCAGTTTGCTTGGGGGACCGCCCCGACGGGGGGTGGGAAAGGCAATATCGAGTACGCCGGGAGATCGAGAGGGACACAGGGGAAGGGGGCGCATGGAAGGTCGGAACCGCAGTAAAGAGGGAGACTCGAAGAAAAACGGGAAAAAGTTTTCCCCGCCCAGGTGAAAGGAAAAAAAAAGGAAAAAGTACGCCCCTACAAGCAAGAAAAAAAGCACATGAAAAAAAAGGACGTGGCCGCGCACAGGAGAGATCAAACAGGAACCTAAGGGAAAAAGTTAAGGATCTCATCGCCCGACAAACAAAGGAAAAGGGGAAGGGGAGACCTTTGCGGCACGCACTTCAAAGAAGAGGACAGAGAGGGCCGGAGTGAGAAAGGGAAAAACGTAGGCTGGCTGTGCAAGGAGGGGGAGAAGGGCGCTGAAGATCACAGAAAGAACGTGCAGCGTCCGTGTACAATAAGATCAGCCTACGCACAGCGAGAGGAGGGGCTGGGGGTGGAAAAAGAACATGGCGCCAACTCAGAAAAGGGGGGGATTCATTGCAGACGCGTAAATCCACCCCAAGGAAAGAATACCTCCGAGACTTTACGACAGAGAAAAAACCCCCAAAGCGGCGTCGGGCGCTAAAAAAAAGAGGAAGACATGTATAGTAGGAGGAAATCCGGGGAACAGGCTGAACTGTCTAAAAGGAGGGTAAGGTTCTAAAACGGAGCCAAAAGAGGAGGGTGCTGGAGAGGGATGGGAGTGCGACTACACTTTGAAAAGAACGGGGACCCAGCAGGGGGAAAAAAGGTGCATCGCTCCCCTCTGAAAGGGGAAGTCTTGAGTAGATGTTGTACAGACCGAAAATCGTCGGCAAGTGCACGAAGGGAGGGAAAAGAAACCAAACGCCCGAAGACTTCTTCCCGGAAAAAGGAACCGAGGAGGATTGAGGGGGGGAAAAAAGGACCCAACAACATCGGATGATGAGGAAAAAAGAAAAACCCTCTAAGCAGAAAAACTGGAAGAAGGATCTTTCGCTCCGGACTGCTAAGACTAGAAAGTAAATCCAGTTTGTGTTCAGGGGGGAAGGGGGGCCCACGTCAAAACGGTTCACCGTCGAAAAAAAAGGGGTCAGCGGGAAAAAGAGGGAAAAATCATGTTCTTAGAGGAAGTGTCGTCGCCCTCCACGAGAAGAAGACAGTCCACGAGGGCCTTCCGTGAAAGAAAAAGAACTCTCTCCACGAACGGGGGAGCCGGTGGAGCTGCGGAAGAACGAACGCTGTACCGTGTCAAAGAAAGAAGCCGAGCCAGGAGACAACGATCCTCTACAGTCTCTCCGGGGGTACCTGCTTCCTGGGTTGAAAGGGAAACGAGAACTGCATTACGAAGGTAGGGTGAAGGGGGGCCGTCAATTTTCAAAGGTAAAAAGCGAGGAGGGGGGGGGAAGGGAGGGACTAGGATCTGACTTGCCGAAAAGGGGGAGGCTCGCCCAAAAAAAGCGGCACTAACGCCCCTCCCAGGCACCATACTCATCCGGCCCCCCTGAGAAAAAAAAAGAGCCGGGGGGGAAACAGAAAAAGGAACAGTGTTCTGCTGGAAAAGAAAAGAAGACCCCCGCTAGGAAAGAGACCGACGGGAAGAAGAGTATCATGGGCTGGAGAAATCTTGAAGAGGAAGAGGTACGACGCGCTGGTAGGAAAAGGGGAGGGCACGACTCTGGCAAAGAGGGTGATGGGCGCCCTCAGGGACATCGCGTTGAGGGAAAAAGGGCCGGTCCATGCAGGCGGGATTCCTCTGGGTTTGGGGGGGGTGCAAGCAGGCGGATCGTAGCTGCCGCCTGATTACAAAAAGAGCAGTTGCAGGAGGGAAAAAAAGCTAAGAGCCACGCCGACGTTCCATAGGGGGAAGAAGGGCACGTCTCGTACCTCTGGAAACTAGAAAAGGGGAAGACTAAGGTGAGAAAGGAAAGCCTTCGCCACAGGAGGAAAAATGACCGCAAGTAGGGAGAGAGGTAAGGGGGGGGTTTTCAGCTTGAGACTGCATCGGTCCCTCGGGGCAGGAGTGGGGACCACAAAGCGGCGGCCGCGCGCGTTGCAGGGAGGGAGGGAGCTCTCAGGTTTGGGTGGGAAAATGCGGCCTAGAAAGGGGAAAAAAAGGGCGCGCGCGAACTGTGAGAAGAGGACGCGGGGTGTAAAGTTGCAAGCCATGTCCGCTCACGAAAAAAAAAGACTTGAAGGAAAAAGAAGGGGCAACGCGCCTGTAAAGAAAAGTCATTCGGACTCCTTCCGGATCAAGCCAGTTCCGGTCCGGTGTAAGAGCCCCCACCACTAAAAAGCTCCCGAGCCATCGAAAAGACCATGATTCTCTCCAGGGGAGGCAAACAGAGAGCAGCTTGCAAGGAAAGAGCGGGTCGGAACCGGACCGTGAAAAAGTCTGGCCGCTCCGTAAAAGGGGGAAAAAAGAGGATAGGTCCCCGGAAGGCCCGGGAGGGTATCCAGCGTAAGGACTCCACACGCAAACCACAGCCCTGAGAAAGAGGTAAGGGATGAAGAGAGGCTATCCAAACGGCCAGGGGGGGGACTAGAGAGGGACTCTTCACGCGGGGGGAAAAAGACCCTCACATGGAAAAAATCGAAGGTCCAACTGAACAAATGGAGAGGCGTCGGCGGGGCGGGGCAAAAAGCGAGCATTTCTCGGTTGGGAAGGGGGGTTGCCCCCTCACAAGGGGTAACGAAACGTACCAGGGAAAACGTCCTCAGACAGCCAGGAAAAATACTTCTAACAGGAAGCACCAGCCACAGGAAAACAACCCTCCACCGGTTCGCGCGACTCGGTTCACTGGGAGAACTGTCTGGCGTACCAAAATCATCGGGAAAGGGGAGAAGATAATTCCTCCTAGCGAAAGAAGAAGAGAGGGCACCGAAAGAGGTGCAAAGGGGTGGCGGAGACAAAGAAAGACACGCGCTTCCCACAAAAAAAAAACATCCAGCTAGGGAAGAAAGGGCGGGGGAAAATTTAAGCAAACGGGAAAGGCGACGTCGCAGCCTGGCGTCAAGGGAAATTCTCTCACGACAAAAAAGCGTTTTCCCGGGGCCACATGGCGAATGGCGTTTTCAGTCTCGGGAGGGACGTCCCGCGGAGTGTGGGTATGAAGCCCTCAAACGCTCTCAACAAAAAAAGGTGTCGTGACCTGGGGGAAAGCGATGGGAAATCTCTCCTCAAAAAGAAAAAAGCCGGTCAAGATCGCACAGAGCCAACGCAAGGAAAAAACTCCCCGAAGGAAATCTCGGTCAACAGCCAGAAAGAAGGGGGGGAATCGAACTCCAGCTAAGCGGCGTCGAGGACTGTGTGCGGCAAATCGAGGCCGAAGTCGCGCGACGCCCGGCCGCGGAAATTGGGGAACTCAGTCGATCAAGAAAGGACACAACGCCTGACGAAACGTCGCGAGACCGAGGAAAAAAGGGTTGTTGAGGAAAAACGTAGTCAGCAGACGAAAAGAGAGCAGTCTCCAAAAAGGGTCGCTCCAAACGGTAAGGCTCGTGGGCCAGTGAAAAAACGCTTTTACCCGACCTGCGGGGAGGGGGAGCAATTGACAAGGAAGCGTGGACAGGGGGAAAAAAGAAGCGCCAGGACCCCAGGCCAGCACACGAGGAGGCGTGAAAAAAACCAGCGTTCCGACTCAAGACCAAAAAGATCAGCCTCGAAAAAGGCTAGTTCGGAAAATAGTTCTTAAAGAGAGTCGCGTTCTATGCCGTTACTTCCTAAACTAGGGAAGAGGAGGGGAAAACAACACCAATCGTGAGGGGAAAAAGTGAGATTCGACAGACAGAGCGGTCCTGTAGGGAAAGAATGACTCGTACCGAAGCAGCGGGACAGGGTTCCTCTGGGAGGAAAAAGATAGTAGGGCACACGCCATACGGTGGACGAATGACCCGCGCAGGAATTTCAAAGGAGAGGCAGTGGAAGCTCAGACCAGTGTCAGCGTGTAACCTGCTGAACGAAAAAAACAGGGACCCAGCAGACCTCAGAAGTACACAGTCCTGGAAGGAGTACGAGAACTGAAGGGGCTCGTGCTGGAAAGAAACGGGTGCCCGGTAGGTGGGAAACTCAATCGGTCCATCACGCTCGAGAAAACCTCGAATCACGGGGGCTCGAAGAGGAAGGAACCCACTGGGCCAGTGTAAGAAACCTATCCTACCCCGCGGAGAACGACGATGCCTCCCTAGAGGCCTTCTCAATCCCGAGCCCCTCCGTGTTTTGGAAGGGCCGGAGCTTCACAAAGGAAGAGTCATAGATTTCTCTGGTTATTTCAAAAAAAGGAGCAGTCACCCAAGCCACGGCTGTGGATCATGAAGCAAACCCAGTATCAAGGCCGCAATAAGAGGAAACAGGATCTTCCCGGAAAAACCCGCCGTCGGACAGGGGTGTCTAATCTCCACAGATGAAAAATCGAGGAGGCAAAAAAAAGCCCCCCTGTCAACGTCAGCGGAACCGAGGCGAAAAAGGCAGATGCGGTAGCCCCAGTCGAGAAGAGAATGCTGATCACCGAATGCTTTGTTGCTTGGGATGGGAAAGAAAGTACTACAACTCGGGGGGGGCGGAGGGGGGGGTGAGAGTGCGAGGGCTGCAACCCGAAATCGCAGGAGGATTTGTGGCAAGAAAAACCTGCCTGCTTGGGCGAGCGGCTGCGGGGGGCGTCTCGCACCGATGCCCTGTATTCTGTGAGGCAAGCTTGGAAGAGACGCGGACTCAGGGGTAGGAAACATTCAAGATCCGCGTAGAGGAGACAACACGGCGGGAAGCGTCGCAAACGGTGTCCTTACGATGGTCCTCGCGGGAGGAGACGACGCTTACGGACACGGGGAAATCCACTTGCAAAAAAACGTTCTGGGCTGTAAACCGGACCAGGAGGAGTTGCACCGCATCCGGAGATCTGCCCCAAGTAAGGAATCTGCGAACCCCGACACGAGGAAAAAGTGTACCACTTGTAAGGGGGCCGCACCGCATGGGAGCAAGGGAGGCAGGCGCAAGATCCCTGTTCAGAGGGATGCTAGGTCGTGATAACGACGGGAGTAATTATACTATACGCGACAGGCGGACCTATGGCGAGAAGTGCAAGGGAATTGCTCGAGTTTCTTAAAGAGGGGGCAGTGGCATGTACGCGGCCCCGCCGCCGTGCTCGTGCGACGCACGAGGTCGAAGCGCCTCGAGACCTCATCGCGCAGGAGGGGGGAGGAAAAAAAAAACTGTGCGAGCGGAAAAGAGCACGCATTGCGGGGAAAGAGGACTGGCAAAGGAAAAATTGCAGCGTACCTTGGGTAGTGATAAAAAGCCTAGGGAGAGGAGAGGTCCTCAACAAAAAAGGGCTCAACGAGAGGTTTCGTAACCCGTGTCTGGCCGATCTGACTGAGGAACGGAGTCGATGCCGAACAGAAAACAGTCCGAATTTTCCCGACGCCCAGCGTTCGGGCGATCTCGTCAGAGAACGGCTGGAGGGATTGCAATCCTAAAAAAACGACGGGCGTGGGGGGAAGAACTAAAAAGGCTTTCTTCCGCTAAAAGGGGAAGAAAGGTCCATCGCGTGCAGGAAGAAGGGTTCATGAATGGCGGGGGCTAAGAAGCGCCCGCGGCGGACGCAGGAACGGAAACAAAAAATCGGGCACTAGTGGAACAAGCCGAGAAACCCGCAATGAAAAAAAAGGCCCGGCTTGTCCTGACACGGAAAAAAAAGCGACAATTCTTTCAAAACTCCACCTTGGGGAAAAAACGAGCCGTGCACTCTAGTTAGAAACGAAGGAGTGGTACTCCGTATCCGAGAGAGGGCCCTAAGGATAAATCAAGAAAAGAAAAAACACGTCCTAAAAAGACTGCGACTCTCGGCGGGGCCTAATTAGTGCGTCAGCCGTTGTATCGGGGTTGACCCTGGACGGGGGGGCAAGGTGTGCCAGTAAAACAAAAACAAAAAACCGCAGAAAAAAGCGCTGTGCTTGGCTGGGTGCGGCGGTATGTCGGATGGGACAGACAGGGCGGGCTGCCCGAGGGGGGGGGGGGTACTGGGTGCGAAAAGAGGGACTCTTGCTGGGGGGGTGGGCGGACGACGGAGGGAGAGGGAAGACAAAGAGTCCTCGAAATACTGGCCGACGAAACGGGGGGCGTGACCATTGTGTGATGTCTGGGTTGTGGGTGGGGTTCTTTTAAGCGCTTGACAATGTATGGAGCCTACGACCCTTACCGAGATGTGGGGAGGGAACCCTTCCAAAAAAGGGCAAGCCGGCTGTGGCGGAGGCTGTGAACTCACGATCAACGCCCGGGGCAAGTTCAGGATCCGAGACGGCAACCTAACCGGGGAAAAGCGTTCCTTCAGGGGTCTCCGAGGCAGGGGGGGGAGAAAAGAACTCCCTCGATAATCTTGAGTCTTCTACTTGGGGGCGCCACCTAAAAGACGGGAAGGAGTCTTCTTTGCTGAAGGAGGGAAAAGGGGGGTTCTTTTTCAAAAAAGAGCGGCAGAAGCAAGGCGTCGCCGTGGGGAAAAAAAAACACGGCTCCCTCTGCGCGATCAAAAGTCAAAGTCTCCATCGCCATAAAGGGAGGCGACCCCCTCCGGGGTAGCATCACGTCAGAAGGCAACTCTGAGCGCCGACAGGACCTCTTGGATGAAGAGCCCCGGAAAAGGGGAAGAATTCGGGACTCGAAAAGAACAACCGTATCCGAAAAAGTGCGGGCACTCAACCCCTCATTCGAATGCTTAGAAAAAGGGAGTCAATTATTTTCCAGAATCTGTGTACCCGGCGTATCATCTCACCAACGAAGAATGAGCAGTGCTTTGGTTCACGTCCCAATGCTGGATATCGGGGGGTAATCCTCGCAGGATTTCGGAGCGAACAAGAAAAAGTGACGCGGGGTCTGAACCGAAGTCAGCATCAAGACAGACTCCCTTCCACCAAAGAGGGACAGTGAGGAAAAGCCCATTGAAATTCCTACAAAGGGGGTGGGGGGGGGGGGGACAAGACACTAAAGATCCCCAACAGAAGGGAATCGTTATCTCCATGTCTGTCCGAGAAGTGAGAGCGGTTGTGCGTTTATCAGGGAGAGAAAAAGCAACCTTCTGGCTTAAGGAACTGGGGCACCGCACTTCCTCTTGCTACATCGCAGGGGGTATTTTTCCCAAGGAGGGGCTGGGGTGGACCTTCTCTTGGATCAGGGCAGAGCAAAGGAAAAAGGCGAGACGAAAAGAAGCCGACCGCACAGCGAACAGCGCCAGGTGAAAAATTGACTGGGGACGGAAAATTGGGGCCCAGCCGGAAAGGGAGCGCGGGCACGTCTCAAAAAATACCAATCACCCAAAGGGAGATCGTGGCGGGGCTCGCCCGCTAAGCTTCCCGGCCGAACATGTACCAGGGGACCCGCGAGAGGGTTCGTCGGAGGTTAAGACGGAAAAACGGAGCTGCCGATGAGGAAAAAGGGCTGCGTGGAGGCACACAAGGCCCGAGGCGAATTAGGAAAGTGGGAATTAGCCCCGCCGGGAAAGGCTTTGGTCGGAGGGGACAGGCCTCGCTCGGGATGACTGGACCATCAAGAGAGGAGGGCCGGATCTTCGCTGCCGTCTGCTGATTGAGGTTGGGGGGAAATATGATATCAAAACACCAACGAGATATACCAACACTAAGAGGAAGGGACGCGGCCTCGCTCCGGACAGGGTCCAGCATGTTGGGGGAGAGGAAACTTAATTGACACGAAGCAGCGGCCTGGTCAAAAGAAACCAGAAAAAAAGGCCAACGTTGTTGGGGGGAAGGGGAACCTATCAAACTGAGTCGTCGCCCGCCACAGCCTGAAGCACATTCAGCATCGGGCAAGCAGTGGAGGGGGGAAAAAAGCTAACCTCCGAACAGACCTCTGCGCGGGCACGCCGCTGGAGACGGATCAGCGTCGAGAAAACCGCGCCAAGAGATCTAAACTTAGAGCGTTGATTGGGGTACAAAGAGAAGGGTGGGGACGTTACTCTCGAACTGCCGGATTATTTGGCCGGAGGGCAAGGTCCGGCCAATGTTGGAGATGTGGCAAGTCAGCTTTTCGCGACCGTGCCGCGGGACGCCCGTTTGTACTTCTAAAAAAAAAAGAAAGGTCTTCAAACCGCAAAAAGGGGTCACAATACAATCAGGAAATCCGAGGAAGTGCAGGGCCGCAAAGGTCCGAAGGAAAAAAAGTGCTTCTAAGTCACCGCCAACCGAGTTCAAGGCCTACTAAAAGGCTCACGAGTATAAGGGGGGGGTGCTGTTGGGGATACGGGAAGGGGGTCGTAACCGAGGGGGGCAGTTCCCTTAAAAAGACGGCCCTCGTGGTGAGATGCGCCGGGCTTCTGGCTGCGGTCCAAAAGGAAAAGCCGCGGTGGGGGAGAAGGAGCTATCGTTAGTTGGGCAGCGATGACCCCTATAGGGATGGTGGGCCAGGGGAAAAGCACTGCTCAACTCGGGAGATTATCTCAGCCATTAAACATTTTCTCTCCCAACAGAATGGAGGTTTAATGCCCCAAAAGGTGTTTCGTCAGTGCCCGCAAGGAAGAGGCTACGGTTGGGGTGGTCGTCCGCATGAGGATTACTTGGTGAATAAACGCGGGTCAGGGAGGAGGCTTCTCAGGTTTTCAGGGAGCATAACACGGCGGTGGTCCGCCGAAAGGGGAGGTAGGCTCCGTGAAGGGGAGCGCCGAAAGGTGAAAGGCGACTAACCAAGGCGCTTTTCCATCCCTTTCGGAATGCCGGAGTAACAGCAACCGGGCATCTAAGAGCGCCATTTCCGCCACTGTTAAATGGCGCCAACAGGCACCCAACGGCGCAGGAAAGCATCGTTCCAGATGACCATGCTCGGCCTGGCAGCGGCGCACAAGGGCGTGCCCATTTCGTTCCGTCTGTCCGCGGAAAAGATCCTGAATCCACGGCGGGGAAGGCGGGCGGAAAAAAAAGCCTACTAATCCACTTCTTTCAAGAGGGGGGTTCGACTGCATCGAAAGGGTACGCGGTTGACGTGGGAGGCCTCCATACAGGGATCTTAGGACATGCGAAGGGGAAAGGAAAGGTCGTGCGTCGTCGTGTCGAGGAGGCAGTTGCGGTCGATGATAGTAAATTTTACCTTTCGAAGCTAACATGATCGCGAAAGGGCTGCAAAAAAAAAACACCGCACGCCGCGAAAAAGTCGCTCTCGGTTTGACGACGGAAAAAGGTCGGCGCAAAAAGCGGTTTGGAAGCTTAAGCGCAAACAGATTCGAGGGAAGGGAAAGTCCGGCGTATCTCAAGCGGGCAAGGAGGAGGAGGCGGATCGAGTCCCACAGGACCCTTGGCATAGGTTACATACTCGTTTACGTCGAAGGGAAGGAGGAGGGGAGAACTCAGACACTAAAAGGGTTCGCTTGTCCCAGTACGCGAGCGGGGTGTCCATGGACATCGTCAGTCAGCGTTTCAGCGGTAGAAAAGGCACTCCGAAGAGGAGAGGTCTACTTGCTGGGAGGACCAACCTCCATTGAGCGAAGAAAAGAGCCCAACTCCCGGTCTTCGGAAGAGGTCTTGCAACTCCTAAGGGCGAGAAAATCTAATGGGCGTGCGGTTCTTTGAAAGGGCATGCGCTGACTCAAAAGGGATCAGGCAGAATGAAAAAGAGCCAGCTGAAGTGACTAAACGCTTCGTGGAGGACCCGACGGTGTTGAGATGAGGGCCTCGGATAGGCTGTCGCTCTCCGAAAGTACTCGTCCCGGGAGTCCCTTCACGCGCTTCTTCACGCGCCAAAGCTCGAAACGCCCCCACTGGACCATTACGCGAAGCGGCTTGAATCCCAGGGAGGGACTAGCCCCAGAAATCGAGCCGGACGTGCAATTCCGCGTCCGACAGGGCTCGTCAGGCGCGTATAAAATGGTACTCCTCGTAGTTCTCGGCGACGACTAGAGCCGGAGGCCTCCGAACTGCAAACGCCTGCGGCCGAGGTCAACAGTCGGGGTAAAACCGGGTCCGCAGGAGGGGTCGTCGAGAGGGGGGCCACTTCCACGTGCCCCACCCCTGAGCAAGTGCCAACTTCATTAATCGGGGGAGAACCACTGCCTACGGCTTACTAAAATCCCAGTAAGATTACCTCTTCTTACAGGAAGGGGGGTGGACTTATCTCTTGAAAAGTGATTCTAAAGGAAAGGGCCCAGCCGCTGTCCAGCAGAAATCGCCGCCAGAATGGGCCTCGAACGCCTGGGAGTGCGTGCCGAAAAAAAAACAACGGCCCCCCAACCTCTGCCGGCAAATCTGCCCAAAAAATCACGGGGGAAGCGGCCCAGAGGGGTGTTTTGGAGGGCCGGCGAGGTCCTTAAAAGAGGGGAAACCTCACGTAGCAGACCCACGCGGGCCGTTGATACCAGAAGAAGATCTGACGGTAAGAATCCGAACGAAGGACTGTTCGCTCGCACGACGTAGGGACCAGGGTAAGACATCTCTCAAACACAAGGAAAAGTAGATGATAAAGTCGGACGAAAAGGAAGATCCTTCTTCGAAAGACATTCGATATACGTTGCAGGAAATTAACGAGGCTGGTAGGCTCCGTTATACTTAAGGAGAGGCTCTTGCGTAGGGAAGGGGGGAGACCACCCGCCCCGGACGTGACGAGTTTGGGGTAAAGTCTTTGACAGGTCTGACCAGCGTGGAGGTCTAGGGGAGGGGGGCGTAGGCCGGGAGTGGGGCCCCGGAGCCAATCTTTCGGCTCTGCTGGAAGCAACTTCTCCCGGCAGGGGGGGTCTATCACATGAGAGGGAAAAGAGGGGTAGCCTTAAAGGACCTACGATTAGTCTTGTAAGTCACCTTGGCTTCACGTTCCTCAGTGTAAATCAGTTTTCGAAGTAGGGGGGATTACATGACTTTGGAAAGGGACCGCTTCTGTGAGACCCCCTATCTCTGACTACCTGAAACGGGCGAAACCTACCCGCTTCTGCCGGTACGAAAAAATGGTCGAAGAGGGGACCGCACTCTTCTCATTATGAGGGGAGAAAGGGGGTCCTCGAGTTCTTGAAAAGGAGGAGTGGTCGAGAACTACGAGGGACTAACGTCTAAAACGACAGAAGGAGAGAGAACTTTCACTTCATGCTCGATTGAGGATGAATGCGGGAGAGACGCCTTGGAGGTGAAAATGGGGGTGCTGGGCGCACCAGAGGCGCGGGAGCCAGCTCGGAAGCGTTCGATGAGGGGAGCGTTCCTGAAAGGGATTACTGGCTACCGAAGGAAAGGGAGAATGGCGGATCTCTCCGAGTCTGATCAACACCTCGGGATCGAAGCAAGGGGAGTTTTCTTCCAGCCGAGATCGACTTAATTCACTGATCAAGAAGGAGGTAAGAGAGCTTCAAGAAGACCTCCCTCGACCGGGGAGCTGGGTCGTCGAGGTGCTTCAGGAAGGAGTGGGGAAAGCCTAGCACGGGGCCCTTTGGCCTGACGTACCGAACAGAGAGCACTGGAGGCCGGAAAGCCATTCGACCCTGGAGCGCTATTCTTCTACCGCCGCTTCGGACGCATTTACGAACTAACCGCATCGAAGGAAAAGACCTTGATCGGCTTTTCCTGGAGAACAAGACGACAAGGAGTGAATCGCCGAAGAGGCGTAGACGCAAGGTAACGCAGAGGATCGATTCCGGACGAATCGCGCCCGAGAGAGAAGACAAAAGAACGGCGCACGTCAGGGCTGGTGGCCCGGCGCTTACGAAAGCGGAATCGACCTGGGGGAGGAACGGGGTCCCCCTTCAAACCGTGCAGCGCTGGTCACGAGCGTCGGGGAAGGTCGCACAAGGGAAGATCCGGGGACGGGAAGGGCGAACTTGGACTCGTTTACGAGACTCGCGGGAAAAAAGAAAACGCCTCCAGGCTGATACGCCGAGCCGCAGGGTCGTGACAATTCGCCGGTAGGCGCTTCCGGAATGCCGACGAGGACCTTGAGAACGTACTCGGCCGTTATGCCGGCGTAACCCTGCAGAAAGGAAGACCGCGGCTGGTTGTTTCGGCCAGACGCACGAGCGGGGGGGGGGTGGGGGTTTTCCAAAGTTACAATTTCAAGAGGGCATCTACGAAAGACGGCACCGAAAGTGCATGCCCGCCAGAGTCGCCGCGGCGGGCGGAAACTCGCTATAATCTTTGAAGCTGCGGAGGCGACGTTGTGGGACCACCGAACCCAGGGAAGGCGGAAGGTGAGAAGGACAGTTAGGGGGTTCCTCCGTCCCGGCTAGGGACCCAGGGCGCAAGAGGCGTGGCCGCCTTTAAACAGAAAGCCTCGGCGCTATCGTCAACAAGTTCGCCGACAAGCCAAGGTTCCTTGCGAAAAGCCGACCAAACCTGGGAGCAAGGAGGGAAACGGCCCAACCATCGCCGAAAGGAAAGCGTATGCCCAAAAAAAAGAAATTCGGGCCGCGCAAAAGACGAAGAGCCAGAATGCGGGCAGCTCAACTCGTGGACGATGCGGAGAGAGATCGAAGGGAGGAACCGGCGAGCCCATGGGGGCTGCGAAATAAACAAACACGGCAGTGCTGTGGGTCCGCCCCAGTCCTGGATAGGTGGGGTAATCGCGGGGAAAAAGCTTGCGGGGAAGGCCCAGCAGGGACCGCCGCGTTGACGTCTTAACCAGGGCATCAGCAGCCCGAGGGGAAGAGGAAACACTATGGCCAGTGAAAAACCTACCACGGCAGAGGCCCCCGACAAGAACGAAAACATGATTAATCGTGCGATCGGGTCGTAGGGCCTTGAACTCGACGTTGGGAGGGTTGCTCTCAAGAACTGCACCCTTATTTGCTCACGCCTTCCTCTGGCCTACATAAGGGGTCGGGGCGGATGGTGGGGGGTTGTGGCGGGTACATGAGTGGAGCAGGGCGAAGAGAATCGCGAAGTGGCCAGAATCCAGCCGTACGAAAAAAAAAAAAAAATGCGCCAGGTTTGGCCGCGGCGGCCACTCCTTGGACCCACAGATGCAGTGACGCGAGTAAAAAACCAGGAGCTGGGGGAACACGCCCGAGAAGGGGGGGAAGAGAATCGCGAGGGGTCGTTCGTCTCGGGGCGCAAGCTGCTCAAGCAGAAGGGAGGCGGGCCCGCCTGCGCGGGGGGAAAAAAAAAAGGGAACTGTTCTTCGGAAGGGGGGTAACTGGTCGAAAACGGGGAAGAAGGATGAGGCTTGGCGGGAGACGAAACTGACTATTCCTATATTCGGCCAGTTTGAGGGGGGGGGGCGTCCCCGCTGACAAGTCTCTTTTTACCAGGCCGCGCTCGTGAAAAAAAGGCCAGTGGGCATCGACCGGGAGAGCGTCCTGAGCGAGCCGGGCAATCTGTGCTTGAGGGGGTT
>Ga0179593_1293790_pt1 | contig 13845 bp, 24 predicted proteins | sample CZODoug2_1_08_16_FD_185931 | JGI IMG/M metagenome (GOLD analysis project Ga0179593, IMG submission 185931) | Vadose zone soil fungal communities from Angelo Coast Range Reserve, California, USA - CZODoug2_1_08_16fungal (PacBio error correction) | ecosystem: Environmental > Terrestrial > Soil >...
GAAAGGGGGTGGGGGGGGGAAGGCACTGTCATTCAGTGTACGGGGCAAAACGTTACGAGCAGGGAGAAAAAGGGAAAGGTATAGAGAGTGAACAGAAATGGGCAAAAAAAGGGAATTGAAACAACAATAGCCCGAAAATAAAAAATAAAAAAAAGTCAAAAAGGGTGGAAAAACGTTGAAAAAGGAAAGAAATGAGACTGCCCAGGGAAAAGTGGGGAGACGGAGTCATAATCCACAGGAGGAAAGGGGGAAGCTAACAAAAAAGGGGTAAAACCGGGGAAAGTTGTTTTGGGGGGGGGGGGGGGAAAAAAAAATTAAAATTAAGTCTTTTGGGGTTGACCTAGAGAGGGTATTTGAGGGTCAACGGGGGAACGTCAGACGCAAAAAATCAAGAAGACAAGAAGAAGAGCGAAAAGTAACCGAGGCCCTTGAACATAAGGCTCATCGACAGGGCGAAGGGTTGGGGGGAAGAAGCAAAAAAGAAAATTAAAGTGGCAAGAAGAAAAGGGCAGAAAGAAGATGTGGGGTGCCAATCAGGAAAGAGTAAAAAGGGGGGATTTGTTGGGGGAGGGGTCCAAAATGTACCTTAAAAAGGACCAGGAGAACGCACAGGGGAAAACAGGGAATACAGTAGAGAAAAGCAGACAGGTAAGAGAAAGATGTTAAGGGGGAAAACAACAAAACCAAAATGGTCGGACCCACGTTCAAACCGTTGACGAGAGAGACACGTGCAGTTCCAAAAAAAAGGAGTCTGGGCAGAGGGGAAGAAGCAAATGGAAGGTCTAACAAGGGTAGGCACAAAAATCAAGACGAAACTAAAAAACAAATCCAGTAAAAAACGAATTGTAAAAGGGGGGAGAGAAAGGACGGTAAAAAAGGGGCAAGTAGGGATGAACAACTAACACACCCCACTTTGCCGTGAAAATATTAAACGGGGGGGGGGGAACCCGGGGTACATAGGGAAAGACGAATGTGTGGGGAAGGATAGAGGGTTTGGTGAAAAAACTATAATGAAAACAGCAAAACCAAAAAAAAAAAAAAGGCCAAAAGTTGAAAAACAAAACGAACTTTAAAAATCTGCGGGGAAGAAGGAAGCAAATTCACGGAGAGAGGTCAAACTTTGGCAAAACGGTCCGTTTAGGTGGTACTTTTGCCAGAATGAACCCGTGAAAAAGGGTGAGGGAAATACCTAAAAAAAGTCAAGAAGGGGTGGGAGCCAGGAAAAGAAGGAAAATAAAAGAGATTGTATAAAATGGGAAAAAAACAACTGAAAGGTTAAATTCGATGAAAGCAAACAGACCCGAAAGAAGAAAGGGGAACCTCTTCAGCGGGGGAGTCCATCAAAAAAAAGGGGGGGGGGGGAAGGGTACCAGGGAACATAGATAACCATAAAGAGTCAAGATAGTTTTATTATCTGTCCGGAGTGCAATGTATACGGCGAAAAAATGGGTGATTACGCAAAAATCTTGGTTGGGATTAAGAGGGAACAGAGAAAAAAGGGGGGGGGGGGGGCCAAGAAAAAGTGAAAATGACCGTAAAGTCAGGCGGAGCGGGTTGTCACTGTGGAAAAGGATGTTTTGTGGCAGGTAAGGGTAGGGATGGGCTTGTGAAAAAGGTGGCGAAAGGGGAGGGGAATTGAGGGGAAAGAGGGGGGAATGAAAACAACGACAAAAAAAACTTGGTACCCTTACGGGTGAACAAGTTGAAAAACTTGCAAGTGTTTGTCAAGAAAAAACCCGGAGGGGGGGAAAACAATACGAAAAAAGAGGCACGGCCTTGTGGTTTAAAAGAAGGGAATGAAGAATGATAGGCGTTTTGGGCAAAAAATTTATGTCCTGTGCTTTTTTGGGCTCACAAGAACCAGAAAAAAACTGGAAAAGGAAAAAAAAAGGGCACCAAACAAAGGGGAAAAACGCGATCGGGAGGAAGGGAGGCACTGGAATAAAGGGAAAGAAGAACTAAAAAAGGTCCACACAAGCTGGGGAGGGGGATCAAGCCGGAGGTGTCCGGGTAAGACCTAAAAAACACGTCACCCGCAGGTCGTGGGGGGGGAAGAGGAGAAGGAGAGTAGGATGAAGCATAGATAACGAAGGAGAGCTCAAACAAAAACAAAGGGGAGAGGAGATATAGATAGACGAGGAGTCTAAAAAAACACGAAAAAAACACGAGACAACCGAAGGAGGAGGGAAAAAACACAAGGGAAGGGGGACGCGACGAGCGAACCCTGAAAAAAGGATGATCCGAAAACGGCACAAGAAGAAAAGACAAATCACTTGGGGGAAGGGTTATCAATGTGAAAATAATGGGACAAAGGCGAGAAAGGGGGAAGAAAGATAAGGGGGGGGAAACCCCTGGGGCCTTTTTGGGGGGAAGCCGGGGAAAAGGGGGGAATCTTTGGAAAAAAAAGAGCAAAAAAAACAAAAGCAGTGTGCAAACCACCCCCATATTCATGAAACCAAAAGGTAACCAAAGGGAAGGACCCCGAGTGGAAAGGGGGGGGAGGATTTGTGAAGATAACAAAAAAAAAAAAAAACAGCGTGGGAGGGAAAAATTGAAATCTGGGCTGGTGTTTTCAACAGTTAAAAAAAAAAAAATCCGAGGAAATATGAAGAAAAGGATGGTCATATAGGGGGGGGTAGGGGGACATAACAAACAGCAACAAAACTAAAAAATGAGCCACCTTCGACACAGTGGTAAGATTACAAGAGCACCCCGAAGCAAAGGACACCCCGCCACACCAAAGAATTGATGGGGAAACAAGAAGCCCAAAAGGAGAAGTCGGTTCCCGTATAGGAAAACTTAACCATCGCCTGGGTGAACAAGGTAAACTTGGCACTTGAGCAAGGGACGGTTGGCAAAAAATTGTGGCAAAACCGCCAGGTGAAGAGGAGTAAAAAAAAGAGAAACGAGGAGAAGGAAACAAAAAAGTAGTTCAAATTGCAAAGACGAAGCTAGATTCGAAAAAAAAAAAAAAAAAGCCTGAAGGCTCGCAATGGTGAAGTAAAAAAAAACGAACACAAGAAAAAAAGGGCTAGGGGAAAGAAAAAAAAGAGAAAGGGGTTACTTAAGCTAGGGCATTGGTGAAAGCATCGAACCCAAGGGAGGTTGTTGGGTAAACCAACGAAAGATGTGGGGAAAACAATAAAAGGGGGGGAATATAGGGGAAGGGGTCTGAAAAAAAGTGAAGAAGGAATGCCAGAAAAGTGGGAGGGAAGCGAAAAGAGAAACAAAAAAAATGGAAGCAGTCATTGGGAAAAAAAAAACTAACTTGTTGAAGAAAAAGGAATGGGAAAGTGCCCGTAAAAAAACCCATCAATTGAAAGCGTGAAAATGCAGGGGGGGGGGTAGGGGAAGGGGGGGACAGGAACAAGGAAGAAGGTAAGGCCAAAAAAATAAAAAAAAGACATTACAACGGACACATGAGCAAAAAAACAGTTTGGTAAAAGAAAAAGGAAAAACGAAACAAAGGTGGGGGATAAGAGGGGGGAAAAGGAAAAGAAAAACAGGACGGACCAACAATTGAGAGGAAAAACCCTATTAGGGAAAATAGGGTTGTAATGGGAGGGGAAAAAAAAAAAGGTCGTAAGGAAGATCGAGACATAGGGCAAGAAAAATGGGGAAAAAAGGACTCACATGGGACATGAAAGAAAGAATCGTAAAGCAAACCGAAACCAGGAAAATGGCGAACGTGGTAAAAAAAACAGGAAGAGAAAGCCTGGAACGGGGGGGGGTAAAAAAAAGGATAACTCCACGAGGTAGTGACCAGAATCACGAAGTTGAAAGAACAGAACAAAAAGATGAAAGTGGTCATCTACTGGGAGGGAAAAAAAAAAAAGGGTTGAGGAGAATTCGGTACTATGGGGGGGGTCGGAAGTGGAATGTAATTACTGAAAACAAAAAAAAAGAAAGAAAAAAGGAAAATATACAGAAAGACAGAATAGAAAAAAAAAAAAATGTGGGCAAAAAAGGGCGAAAAAAGGGAGGCACTGGAAAAAGGGCTTATTTGAGGCCAAAATTTCACCTTCCCACGAACTCTAACGAAAAGTACTAGCTTAAAGAACTTTGCAAGGGCGGGAGGGGTAAGTCGCCGAGGAAGGCTATGGAGGGGGGAGGGGGGGTGGTTGGAAGGGAGAAAAAGGGACCGGGAAAACAGTCAAAGAGGAGAGGGTCTTAAGACAAAAAAGACTCAAGTTTGGTCCATTGGAACATTTGAAGGGAGCGGGGAAAAAAATGGGGGGAACGCCTGGTCAAGGGGATAAATGGAACCGGGATGACCCACGGCAGGAAAGAAAAAAGCAGTGGGAGTGGTAAAAAACGTGGAGAACCGAGAGTGGGGAAAAAAATAGTGGGGGTGGAAGCAAAAGGGGGGAATAGAGTCGTTCCGCACCATTGAACATTTGAATGCAAGGGGGTTAATCTAGAGAAAACGAAAGGGCCGTGGAAAACAAAAGTGTTCTCAGAAGCTAGAACTGGGGACGGGAAAACAAAAAACATGAGGAAGAACAACAAACTGTTGGGTAACAGTAACTCTAGAAAAACCAACTAAAGTTGTCCATCCCCTTGAGTTGTTGGGTGGGGGAAAGTGTGGTGGGAAAAGGGATTGATACAAAGTCACCGAGAAGAAGAAAAGGGGCTGGGACTGACAAAACTGGATTAGACTTTTGATTGGTTATATGTTCTTGGAACTACAATTGAGCCGAACGCAATTGGGAAAAAATGCTCAAACAAGAGGTTCCAGGGTTAGCCCATGGGTGGTACCACTCCCGGGTTGTAGGTCCAATCATTTACAAAAGAAAAAACGGATGATCATTGGAAACAGAGGTGACGGACGGCTCAAAAAGTCGGACGAGGGGGGTTTCCAAAGAAGGGGTCCCGGAGAACCAAGGCTTTGGTAAAGTGTTGGGAAGGGAAGGAAAAGCAGACACACAGGCACACGACAGAAGTTCAAAAAAAAAAGACAAAGGGTAATTAATCCCGAAGGGGAAGGGGTGGGACCCAAAAAGGAAATGGTCAAGAATAGGAAACCAAAAAGGAAAGAAAATAAAACTCAGAAGAGAAGGCAACAGCAAACACGACACAGCAAGACATTGGAACCCCACAAAGGTGACTGACTGAGAAAAAGCAGCCAAACCGATGAAAAAAAAAAAAGGAAACTGAAAGAGGGAGGGGGGAAGAAAAGGAGGGAATCCCAGTCGTAAAAAAAAAACGGGGAAGGGAGAAAGACACTGAAGGAACAAACTAAGCAGGTGCCTTATCAATGTTTGGCGGATAGCATGTTCTGGGGGACAATGGAAGTGAGCTGACGGTTTGCGAAAAAGGTTGTTTGGGGGGAAAAAAGGGGGAGGAGGTGGACTCAGCGGGAAAATTGACTTTTTGGCCGAAAGGTGGGCAAACAGCAAACGTTCGGGTAACAAATGTTGCGTGTTAACTGCCTGGATAGGGGCTGAGAGAAACTGAGAAAAAAAGGAAGCCTGGGAGGAAAAAAAATAAAATGAAGGGAACATACGAAGACGGAAAACAAAACGTTCAACCCCAAAGGAAGGAAATAAAGACAGTCTGTAAAAAGTTATGAGAACGAGAAAGACTCGGGGAAAGGAAAGAAGAAAAAGCGGGGGGGGGGGAAAGGGGTATGGAAGGAAGAAAAAGATCCAATCCAAATCAATAAGGGGGTGTCACGTTAAAGTCCCAATGAAAAAAGCAGGTAAGGCGATAAAATAGTAAACCAAGTAAACAACAAAAAAGAAGAGGGGCAACTGAAAGGTGAATATGCAGGACAGGTTGAAAAAAGGGGGTTGTAGTTGAGCACTCAGTGTGGGGTGGGGGCTTGGCACAACCGGAAAAGCCAAAAAAAAGGGACACAGTTTAAAAGATTCAAAAAGGGGGAAAGGGGCAAAAGGGGGGAATTGATTAAAACGACGAGATTCCCAGGACAACTCAAAAAAGACCGGACCCCCCCTACAAGGAAAAACGAAACAAGAGGACTGAAAAAAGGGACATGGGAAGAAAGGAAAAGCAGAAATGACATGACAACAAAATGATGCAAAAGTGTCACGAGCCAGGAAAAAGTCAATACACCTTTTTTAAAAAAAAACATTATAATAGGCCTTTGGTTGAATGAAAAAGATACGAACCTACGGAAAAGGGGAGAACCTTGGACGTAAATAACTAAGAAAAAAATCAAAGCGCCTTCATAGCAGAAAAAAAAGGCCCCTGGGAAAGTGGCATTGTTCACTAGTACTTCGGGAAAAGGAAAGGGTGGGAAGGAAAAAGAGAAATTAGGGGCAGACAGGAGTGTAGAAGTTTTTGCCAAGAACATGGTATTGAAAGGGGGAAAAAGGTCGTTTTATTGGTGAATTGGGGGCGGAAAAAAACTTCCCACGAACAAAGGTCAGGAAAAAAAAGGAAAGGGAATCAATTGACCAGAATACAGGGTGGGGCAGCGTAAACGTGAGTCAAAACTGCAGTTTTTGGGAGAATGGGAAAAAAAGAGAAAAAAGGATCTCAGGGAATGTGGGAACCGAAAAAAAACCGGAGAGGGAAAAAGATGCGGGGGGGGGGGGAAGGATGTAAGCACATGAGGCGCACAGGGTGTAGGGCAAAGATAAAGAAGGTTAAAAAAACTCCAAATACCACATTGGAAAAGGTGAGACAAATGCCGGGCGGAAAGGGTAAAAGAAAAAAAAAAAGATGTTCGTAAAACAAAAAAGTTGCAAGGGGCTTGGATTACAACGGGGGTTGTAAAACCAAAACTGGTACAATATTTGCTCGCCTGTTTTAAAATATGTGGGGCAGAAAAGGGGGGTACGGGACCACACCAACAATACCCCACAACAGGAGGGGCCACACGCCGAAGTGACGAGTGTCAAGGCAAACATTCCGCGTTACGAAAGAGGAAATGAACGTGGGGCGTAACTCGGTCGGGGTTAGGAATAGGGGGCGCTGGGCACACAGGGGGAAAAACGGTGGTCTTGTCAACGCTTAAGAGTTTGTGGGGAAAAAGAAGATTCAAATAACATCAGTGTCTTGGGGACACATATCGGGGGAAAGTTAGAAAAAACAAGTGGGTTGGGCCGCTGACCGATTTACAAAAGAAAAGGACCACTACTCGAAGGGGGAAAAGAGGGACGAAATTTTGGGAGGCCAGCGCATGGTGGGAGGGTGGGAAGGAATGAAGAAAGAAGGAAACTTGTACAGGAATATTGAACTGATGAGCAGGATCCAATGTTAAAACACGATCTCGGAGGGAATTTGGGAAAAGAAAGTCTGCCAAAGCAGGGCGAAAAAAGGGGCCAACGAAGAAAGGGGCAAACAAAAGGACTGTAATTTGGTAAGGCCGAAACTCGGAACGAGTAGATTCACTCACGGTGGAAAAAGGAAGATTTGTGGACCAAAAGGGAGGCAAGAAATAAATGTGAAAAAAAAAGGGTAGACAGAGGAGAAGGAAAGAGGGTAAGTTGGGAGGGGAACAAAAGCAACGGATAGGACGAAGTGTAGGTAGAGAAGAAGTTGGTGAACATGAACCCAGAAGCATGTTTTGGGACACTCACCCGGAGATGGGTTTTGGAGGACATCCCGCAGATCAAAGCGGCCGGCCTTTGGGGACGAAGTTCATAAGCATCTAGACGGGTTTTGCACACAAATGGTCGGGTTGTAAGTGGGGGGGGGGCGAAAAGTAAAAATATCACTGACAGAGACAACAAAACAAGGAAAAAGCAGAAGAGCGGGTATGAAAAGGGAGGCAAGGACTATAAATGCATCACGGGAGAATTCCCAAAAAACAAGGGGGTGGACGGGAAAATGATCTCTTGAAAATAAAGTTTCAACTAACGGGGGGCGCCTCAGGAAGGAACCCATGTAGGGAAAAGGTTAAATCATTACTAGAAAGGGGAGCCTCAGGGCGCCCACCGTAAATAAAAGTACTCTAAAAAAAAAAGAAAAGAAAGAGAAATCGAATTAGCCCGGGCGGAAGCAAAAAAAAGAGCAAGAGTAAGGAAGTGAAAAGGAACAAGGGGGAAAACGGGAAGAACAGGACCATCCACCACTGAACCGCCAGCAACCCAGAGGCATCAAAAAACTACTGAAAATCAATGTTGTTGATTGGAAGCTCAAAAGTTATGAAACTGAAGGGACCATCAGACAAAGGGGGGGGGCCAGAGAAAGGCACGGTTGTAACAAACCAAAAAGTGTGGTGCCAGGTGGGGGGGAAACTTTATCGGGGACGACTAGAGCCAAAAAAACAAAAGGCCACAGACAAGCAGGGGTGAAACCGAAAAAGAAAGAAGTGATTCCTAAAACAGGCCTGGAAAAAAGGAACAGGGGTTGGCCCCCCCCAGGAAGTATGGGGATGAAACAAAACAACTCCAACGAGGGAACAAAAATGTCCACGGTGACTGGGGTCAACTTTTGGTCAAAAAAAGAGTCAGGGAAAAAGGAGAGAAGACATAGGGGAAGAAAAAAGTGTTCCGTGGTAACCAACTAACAAGAAAACAAGTTACTTTCCTCAAACTCCTCGGAAAAAACCCTTTGTAGGAGTTCACCACAAGGACAAGACTAGCAAATTGACCACCAAAAAAAACAGAAGATTTGGGGACACAAACCGGGGAAAAAAGCAAGCGAAAAGCTAAGACGATTTTCCAAAACTAGGGGAGTTCACACGCCTTGAACCCAAAACAAAACCCTACAATTCCGGAACTTTTCCACAGTTGGGAGTTGGCCAAGGGGGGGGGGTAAGAACGAAAGTTTGTGACAAGGGAAAAGTAACAGACAAAACTCCACGCGAGCAGCGGACAGGAGGTAGATGAAAACAAAAGAAAGCTAATAAGAAAAGGATCGTGCTTACAAGAAAGGAAAAATTTAGAGAACTGGGGGAGGAAGGTAACCCGAAAACCCCCAGTAACAATTTGTTCGAAATAAAAAAAGAGAAGAAAGGGGGGGGAAGAATAGCACGATTGGGGGACCATGGTGGGTAGAAGAGAAGGAGGGCCAACAGACAAAGGTTTTTTGAAGACACTTCACAAAGAGAACAAATGAAAAAATAACTGGGTATTCTGAATAGTTCCTGGGAGGAAGACTTAGGGGAAAGAGGGGAGAAAATCACCCTGGGGGGAACGGAACGAAAAGTAATTACAAACCTAACCACCATTTCAGTAGGGGTGGCTTTACGGATGACCCTATTGGGTGAAGGGCCACGCTGGAATGGGCCTGCGGAATACAACCGAATCCAATTCTGCGTTTTTGAGAGAAATGCCTGTGTGGGGGGGGTGATGAAGGGTACAGAAAAAGGGAGCTAGACCGGGGCTGCACACAAAAGATATCCTAACAAAAAGTCCGATTCACAGAAAAGGGAACCCCAGGGTCCTACACTACACACGGCAAAAGGGGGGTGTCATACAAAAGAGAGCTTGGAACCATTACCAGGCCATGGTTCGTACCACCCTATGCGAAAGGATGGGGGAGGAGGGGGTGGAAAATTGTTTTTCGTTCTTATAAAAGAACCGTCGCCGGCCTAAAATTGGGGGACTCATGGTTCGGAAAGGAAAAAAACAGGGCCGCCAGCAGCAGAAAAACCATCCGAAAGCCAACGTAAAGCACCTAAGGGGGAAAAATTCCGGAGCCTTTAAGGGGAAAGATCACCACGGATGCAAGCATTCCACGCAAGGAATCCGACACAGGTATGAAAGAGGGAGAAAGGATGGAAAAAAATCTTTGGAAATGGACACGGAAAAGGGTGAATCTGGAGGGCATTGGGACACTTCGACCCGCAAACGCAGAAAAAGAAAGAAAAAAAATACAAAAAATGGAAAGGGGGTCCTGGATGGAAAAATTTCCAGAAAAATTACGGTAGGCACGGGTTAATTTCTGGAGAAGGGCGACACCCAAAAAAAAACCCATAACAATTGACATCTCCGAGAAAAAAACGAGAGATTGGACACGATGCAAGACAAAGAGTTAGGGAACCGAGATGAGCATAGGGGGGGAAGATGGGTTGAAATATGAAGAACAGGTGAAAAACAAGGAGTATGTCTGACAACAAAACAAAACTAAGTCGCAGGGTTTGGAAACAAAACGGGAAAAAAAAAAAATTTGAAAAGGAAAAGAGGGGAACCAAAAGGTTGTGCATTAGGGGTTGAGTGGGGATCCGTAAAAAAACCCCCTGTTCATTGGAAAGGCCCGCATTGGAGGGAAATTGCAGAGGGATGACCGGTCGAGGGGGTTGAAAAGAATTGTTTTGCCAGGGAATATCGTTCGGTCCGAAAAGAGACAACAACTTTTTGACCATAGGTGGTGTAAAAAGAGATAAATAACGGTCCGGTGTCCTCAAAAGACCGGGGCACCGACCACCACAGGAGTGCATCACTAAACAAAAAGGGGGCAAAGGGAGGGGGGTAGGACAAAACTCATTTTGGCAAAAATCCAAACTGATAGTGGGGGGGGGGGGGTTTACCAGGGGGGTGGAAAAGAATGAGAGCCGCATGCAACTCACGACCTAATGCCTTGAAAGACAAAAAAAGGATGGAAAAAGAGGTTTCTTCTTGTTGGTGATGGAATTTAGGGGGGGATATAACTCAAATTAGTTCTCAACCACGATTTCCTTTTAATCAAAGTCCAGCAACCGAGGGAGTAAACGGTCCTAGGAGGAAACAAGGGCAATGATGATACGTTTAAGAAGGGACGGAGGGCGAATCTTCGGGGGAGGGGCAAATGGAAGGCAGTTTAGAAAGGAGGTAAGGTTTGAGGAAGGGCCAAAAAAACCTAAGATTTCCCACAAAAAAGGGTAACCGAACAAGCGGGATTGGTTGAAAAGGAAATGGGCAAAAGGAAAAAGGAGGGAAAAAAAAACACCACGAAAAACTACAAAAGCCAAAAAGTCCTGCAAAGACACAAAAAAAGAACAATTACATTGGGACACCACAACAAAAAGTTAACTATAGCAGAAAAAATCTAAAGAAGGAAATGCTTTCGGGGGAAAGGCAGGAATAGAGATCAACACAAAGGAAAAAGAGGAAAAAAATGTAAAATTGAAACTAGGCAGTGTGGGGGTCAGTTTGGCGAAGATAGGAGGAGTGAATTTGCGAGAGTTGAAGGGGAGGGAGGGACTGAGAAGGTTTGGTTGGGAGTGAGGAGGGTGTGGACAGACTAGAGGGGTTTCCAGTTTGGAATTGGGCCACCAAAAGGAGATCAAGCAGGGGAAGGGAAAACAGAAAACCGTTTGAGTGGTGAAATGTCCAGAAGGAGTCGAAAAAGGAAAAATTTAATCCTGTAGAAAAAACTAAATGTACACTACGAAGACGAAGACAGCCCGGCACTATTAACTTATCATCAGGGGGAAGGAGTTACAACCTGGAAGGCCCTCAGGAAGAACCGAAGAAAAAAAGGAGGGGAAAACAAAAGCGGGGGGGTTGAGAATTGGAAGTAAAGATAAAAGATTAGAAACAAAGAAGAGAAGTTTGGTCCGCCAAGGGCATTAGTCAAGTGCGAGTTGAAAAAAGGCGGCATAGGTAAAAACCTGGAAACCCACAAAAAAAAGGCTTTCACACGTTAGGGGCCTAAAAGAAGGAAAAGTGTGGGGGAGTTGGATGGGAAAGTCCGAGGTTTTGTCCGGTGCCCACGGGTAAGCGAAAACCAACTTCTATAGATGAAAAAGTTGCATGTCAAAAAAATGGGGCAGGGGCGGAACCGAAAGGAGGACCCGGAAAAAAATCAGAAAAACTAACAGGGCGACAAAGTGGAAAAGTGGACAAGAAAAAATGCGGACACGACCCCCTAACAGGGGGGGAAAGACGTATCATATCCGCAACAATGAATGAAAGAAAGGGGGGGCAAGGATAAAAGGGAACAAGGGGCCACGTCACAAGGGGGTGGACAAAAATGATCTAGGAGTGGGGTGGTTTTCCTCAGATAACATATCAGAGTGGAGGGCTAAAAAAAGAACTTTGGAAAAGGCCCAGAAAGAAAACAAAAGAACATCCAAGCTCTTAAGAGCGTAATACAGAACGACCCAAACATGGGGGGACAGGGTGCAGGGGGGTCAGCAGAAGGTACTGTTCGAGAGAGTTGAAATGGTTTTGAGAAGGGAAAATGGATAATTAAAGGTGCATGGAAGGGGGGAACAGTGGGGGGAAAAGAAGAAGAGGAAAAAGTGTGGGATGTATGTTATTCAACCTGAAGTGGAGGGAAAAAAAAAGCAAACGAAATCTTACGCAGGTAAAAAAAATTGTGAATCATGGCAACCAAAAACCACCTGTGGTGGCAGACAAAAAGTGAAAATGAGGGAAAGAGGGGGGGGAGAACTGGACAAAACGGCAGGAGCGCCAAGGAAAAGTAAAGACCGGAAAGGTTCCGAGGCTGGCGGCCGAGGGGGAACCGAACGGAGGAGAAAAGTTTAGGGCCAGAGATCGATCAAGTAATACGAAAAAAATGAAAAGAAAAGAAGTAAAAAAGGTTAGAATAGTGGAACGAAAAAAGGGACCGGGAGAAAGGGGGGGCACGAAGAGAAAGGAGGGGGTACCCCCCACTGGGGGAAGTTTTTCAAGGTGGGGGTATCAAACGGGGGTGAAAATGTGGGGAAGAAGAGGGAAAGTCAAAAGGTGGGTAGGATATAGTTTTTGTGGGCAAACGTAGGTACCTAAAAACCTAACTACCCCACAAAAGGAGGTTGCCAAAACGGACCGAAAACTGATCGGGAACTGTCGTGAAAAACACATTCAGAAAAGTGCATGAAAAGAGGGGAAAATTTGAAACGGAGGAAAGCGGTCGGGGTTGGAGGAATGAAAAAAGATGCCCGTGTCCCCAAAAGGGAAGGGTTAGAACTCAAAAGCAGTTTTGTTTCTCCCAAGGGAAGATGGTCATAACCATCAGTTATGTAATGCCAAAGAGGGATTACTAAAAAAGGGAAGGTGGGGGGGGGAACAGTTTTCGCGGGCCAATGGAGACCACAGGAAAAAAAAAAAAACGAAGACCTTGCACAAAAAAAAAAGTTGAACAGAGGAGACGTTCTTTTGGGTGACCAGAGGAAAACTTGTGTATGGGGCGTGAAACACCTCAAGAAGCAGAAGCGGGGTAATGCAGAGATTGATGAGGAGACGTTTTCGAAATGTGCGGGGAAAGAACGAGAGGAAGCGGGGCTCTTGGAAGTACTCTTTCAAAGGGGCAAAGGGGAGTGCAAGTTGGACCAACCGAAAAAAAAAAGAACTGATTGGGCAACCAAGACGAAAACATCGGTAGAGGTGGGCGCACTGGGGGAAAGAGGAAGGGGGGGGTTTGGGGGGAGAACCAAAAGTAGCTGCTTTTTTCAAAGAGAAAAAACCTGGGGTGCAAAGGAGGGGAAAGGAGGTAGGAGTGAGGAAAAAACCCGTAAGGGGAGGAAGAAGAACAGGGGGGTTGGTGAACAAGGGGGGGAACAAGCACCGAAGAAAAGTGGGGGGGGAAACGGCAAAAACGGCTAAGTTTTTGGTTGGGGGAAATCCGAAAAACACAGAAAAAACCTGGGGGGAAAAGAAGGGTTCAAGGAAAGCAAAGAGACGGGGGTTGGCCACACGGGCACCGGGGGCGGTGCCTTTGTTGGCTCTAAAGAAACAGGAAAAAAAAAACAGCCCAAAAAAACACGGTGTGTAAAGAGCGTTTTATGAAAAGGGGCATGGCAACTGACATGACAAACATGTCAGCAAGGGAAAAATTCCCAAACCAAAAAAGACAAGGGGGGGGGAGGACGATGATCGCTGGACGTGAGATTTTCAGGCCGGGAAGACAGCAGAGAGGTCACATGGGGAACATGAGTGAAGAAAGGAGAAGAACACGCCCGAAGTACCCCAATCTGGACCGGCGCACGATAGGAAAATCGCCAAG
>Ga0179593_1322966_pt1 | contig 13844 bp, 17 predicted proteins | sample CZODoug2_1_08_16_FD_185931 | JGI IMG/M metagenome (GOLD analysis project Ga0179593, IMG submission 185931) | Vadose zone soil fungal communities from Angelo Coast Range Reserve, California, USA - CZODoug2_1_08_16fungal (PacBio error correction) | ecosystem: Environmental > Terrestrial > Soil >...
TGAAAGGAACTGCAGGGGAGCAAGAAAAGAAAATCATCGGCTTAGGAGCTAGCCTAAACAGTTCCGATTGAGTCGAAACGATCTTTGGGTTGACAGTGGGAATGCAGCACTATCCACTTCGCTTGAAAACCCTAAGATCCGCCTCGGTCAAGAAAGGCGAGAAGAGGCATTCAAAAAGAAAAGACAAACGCTAATCACGGGATAAGGAATCCGATCACAACCAAAAAAGGAGGAAAAAGAGAAAGCCGTTATCTGTTAGTTTGGTAAGTTGGGGTGAAAGATGAACATGGGCAAACTTGCAAAAAATTCTGAGTAGAGCGTTTTCGAATCAGCGAATTGGAAAGGTTCGCTGAAACAAAGGGCAAACAAGAATAGATAACCGGTCCGAGTACAATCGGAACGGAGCTATACTCAGAAAGAATCGTCCTTGAAATCCAGGAAGAGGAACCATTCTTTCCGCCGCCAGGTCCGTCGAGTCGCAGGAAAACCGTTGACGAGGGCGCTCCAGAGGTCGTATGGGAAAGAAATGGAACCCGAAACGGGGGGAGATGCCTAAGGGGGGATAAAGGAGAACGATTGGAAAAAACGAAGGAAAAGCGAACCGCATCGTAAACCAAGGAGAGGCCCTGAAACATCAGGATCTCGCTGATGTCAGCGGAGGAAACAGAAGAAAAAAAAGAGGGAACTTAAAGGCTTCAGGATGGGCACATAGTGAGCGGTATAGGGTTCCCTTTGGAAGGAATGACGATTCGATTCCGGACCGCGCGTACGCCGGAGATAGAGGAAAGTCGGAGAGAATCGTCCAAGGGGCATGGAGGAAAGAAGGACCCATATAAGGAGGACACCGAGACGGAAACGATTGGAGAAACCCAAACACCAGCTTGGCCCTGATTGCGAAGAAAAGGCGCAAATTGAAACAATGCGCTGCCCAGGACGTGGTATCGTTAAGGAGGGGGAACAAGAGCATGGCGTAAGAAGAAGAACGGGGACACGTAGGCCGTATGTTGCACTGCACCACCAACAGGGGGAGCTTTAATCTGCTTGCCCAGGAACCGGAAGGTCTGCTAGGAGGGAAAAGGAGGGAAGACATACGCAAGGAAAAACAGGGGGAATGTTGACTGGAAGAAGGGGGGACCGCGGCGGCCCGGACGCATGCGGCCCGTCGTTTTACGGAAAGTAATGTTGAAAAGCTCTGGAAAGAAGGGGATGCCAGGAGCCTAAAAAAAGGGGGTGGGGGCGAAGGGGGGAAAAGAGGCGGGCGCATACAAAGCCGACCGTCTTGGTTGTGGGGGAACGGAAACCAGGCTCAATCACATCAACCAATTCCCCAGCAGGTCGCATCATAGAGAAAGAATGAACAGTCACGCCGGACGTCGAGAAAAAGAGGGCAAATAAATCGGAGATTGACAGACCCGAGTCGGGGTTTAAGGTCATGAAAAAATGCCAAAAAAAAAAAGGGAAAAATGGTGAAAGCCAAGGTCCACTTGGATGCGGAAGGCGCGGAGGTCCCTAGGTCCAGCGGCGCCATTTCGCAAGGGCTAAACGGGGGGGTATTTGTGGCAGCTGCGAGGGGGGGAAGCGCGGAAATTGAAATTAAAAAAAAAATCTTGAAGGGTGGGGAGACAGCTCAAAATAAAGACTCGTCGTGGAAGACCGGAATTTCATGCGCAGGCGCGTTCCTTCACCGGGAGGAAAAAGAGGAGGAGAAAACATTGCCAAAGTATCCGTCAATCAGTACTATAGAAGGGTACCCACCGCTAGCAAAGAGCCCCGAAGAAAGAAAGACCGATTGATCGGACTGCGTGTGTGCCATGATCAGAAGGATGACAGGGGTGGACGCCAAAAAGGGAGGCAAAATTGCAAGAAAAAAGAGAACTTATTTGCAAGTGACTTGCATCGAAAACCGAAGGTGCCCTGAGCTCCCAGAGGGGGCGAAAAGTCGGTCATCCTCACAAGGAGGATTCACCGCAAGGGGTGGGGGGGGGGTGTGGTGGTGGAGCGTGGACAAGAATGAAGATGCCGGAACATTCCATGAATTGGGAAAGGGGAGAGTGCGGAGAATCGTAAGCCTAGAGCACACCAAAGGTGGAAAGGCTTCACAGTCATGGTGCAGGGCTCAGGCTAATTCGATCGCAAGAGAGGTTCCATAACCATGAACGATGGTCACAGCGCCGAGGCAAAAAAAAAGGCACATTGTCGTATGTCTGTTGAAAACCAGGAAAGTGGCATGAAGCCAGTGGGGGGAGGGAAAAAGGGGGAAAGGGCTGGGCTAAAGTGGATTGAAAAAAAAGGGCTTTAAAAAAAAGGTGAATGAAGATAAGGTCGTGGGATAAATAAAAAAACTCAACAAACAACACAAACACGGGAGGCAGGAAGGAAGAGGAAGGGGCTCTCAAAAAAAGGCTCGAAAAAAAGGGACTCTCAAGACTGGCAGAAGAGAAAAGGGGAGCTCCAAAACTGTGCCATCAAACCCTGAGCAAGATAAACTCTCACTGAAAAAGAACCATTACAGGCAGGTCGCATAGCGCGACCAGAGGAAGAAGGGGAGTAGGCACAGAGGAGGAGAAATCGAACGAACAAGGACGTGAGAAAAAAAAGAGATGCAGTTCCTAATTGCCCGGGGAGGGAGGGGGGACAATCGGGAAGGGAAAAAGAAGAAAGACCAACTAAATTTTCCTGGGAATACACCGAAAAAAAGATAGTTGAAAAGCGGAACAAGCGGGAGGCCGAGAGTGGGAGTAAACGAATGCGAAGAAAGCCCAGGAAAAAGAGAACTTTCAGAGGAGACGGTGCGGCACTACATCTTGCCAATCAGGTCAAAGGAGGGCTCAGTGCAGGCGCGAAGTCAGAGAAACATGTCATCGAGTAAATGCTTCATCCATTGCATGTTTTTGGGGGGGGAAAATAAAGGGGTGAACTGCGATAGAGAAGCACCTGACCATGGGCCAATGTTCGAGCAAAAAATCATCAAGGTCGGGAAAGACAGGTTAACGAAAAAAAAAAAAAAAGATGAGAGAGAGAACGGCCGTAAGAGAGGGGAGGAAAAATTCGGAGAGGGCAAAGGCAGAGCAGAAACCAAAACAAGTCGGAGACTGTGCAAAATAGGACCTGCAAAAAAGCCGGAAATAGGTACATTCCTCAAAAGCAAAGGAAAAAGGAGGCACCACTGGAGGAAGGAAGTGAGGGGAGGGGTGAAAAAAATTCGTGCATGACCTCAAAAAAAAACGAGGGGGAATGCGTCGCGTGTTCAAGGGGGCAGCACTGCAGGACGGCGATTACGGATCTACGACAGAGAGGTAAAGAAAGGGTGCTAAAAAAGGCGGAAATTGTGTCCGTTCAGGGGATGGGAGAAAAGAATGAACAAGCCAGAACGGAGAAATGAGATGCAAACACGCAAATGCGGCAGCAGACCCCCGTTTTCTTAAGGAAGGGAGAACAACGGGGTGAAAAAACCAAAAGATAAGACGAGGAGGGAGAAAAGACGGGCCGCAATGCGTCAGGGCCGCCGAGGACCTTCGCAGACACAGCGCCGAGACGCAACATGGCGGAAAATCGACTCAGAAAAATCAGAATAGAAGAAACCAGCGTGAAAAAAAAACAAAGCGAGGTGGGGTGGCAATCGTGCCAACCATACGCCTATGACCGGCGGAGGCCTTCAACGAACAGAGGCACCTATTAACGAAATCCAAAGTAAAGGCGCGCAAAGGAACAAAGGAGCGACGAAGGCAGGATTGCTCCAAGCAGGGCCAAGCCAGGGGTGGGTTGTCTGAATAAGCGAGAAACGTTAAAACCAAGCCTTATAGGTAAGTCTGGAAAAAAAGTAAGATGGACAGAAACAGCTATCCGAGAACGAGGAGACGAGTGGGAATGAAAAAAAAACCGATGGCATGGATCCTGCACAGGGAAACCATATTACGGGAGAGAAAAGTCAGGGAGGGTGCATATGCGGTAAGGGACTGGAAAAAAAAGGAAACGACGATGACATAAGAGAAGATCATGCTGATAGTGGGAACAGCTGCTGGGGGTGAAAAAAAATAAGATGAAACTGAATTACCTCATAACCATAAGAAGGGATCGACACAAACAAACCGTTCGCAATCAGCCCGTGGGAAAAAAAGGGATCCATTGATGACCCCAGAAAGAAAAGCGTCAATGGTTTCGCCAATAGACCAAAAAAGGAGGAACGCAGGACAGCATGATAGGCCGGCAGGATATAAAGAAAAGACGAGACATCGACTGAGGGAAAGCTAAACTAAGATTAAATAGTGAACTCTAAAAAGGGATGTTTAAACTCTTAAAATTACAAAAAAAGCGAACCCGGGGGGCCCTTGCGCGGGAAACAAAGCTCTAAGAATCTTAGGAAGGCCCAGGCTAGAAAGGCACAAAACTTAAGAAAAGCGAAAGAAGAATACTTAGGGAGTCTAAGAAAAAACTGATTACAGAAAAAGAGTCCCAGGGCCGACTGATTATCAGGTTGGGGAAGTTGTGGATGAAAAAGAGGAGCCTGGGCAAGGCCCAAAAAAAACTGCAGGGCATGATAAAGGTCAAAACAAACAGCGAATGGAGGAACATTCTGCGGGGAGTAAAAACGTCAAACAAGAAGCTAACGTTCCGAAGGTCAATCGGGGTAAGAGAGCAAAGAGACAGCCTAGGAACGTCGCTGATGTCCTGACAAATACGTATTCGAAAGCGCGATCGCGGGACAAAAACAGACAAGATGAAGCTCATAAAGCTGATTGGAATGGACCCACTGCGAAAGGGGGAGACACTTCGACATGGCTCCGCGAGACTAGAAAAAGAAGCGAAAACCGGGGCGCCCAAGAGATTCTACCCTCGAGCATAGCCTAGCGGGCACATGGGAGAAATCGGAGTATGGAAGAGCCTACCGAAGATCAGGGCCAAGCCCTGCAAAAACTCGGTAGCTTTGACTGGGCAAAGAAAGGAAGGAAAGGGGTTGGGAGGGAGTCCACCAAGCGAAGGTCGAAGAAAGAGAGGAACAGAGAAAAAAAAAACCTTTGATCTGAATAAGTTAACCATTCCAAAAAAAGGAGAGTACGCTGAATAAAGAAACCAAACAGCATGAAAGTGGACCACCGGCAGCACGTCAGCAAAGGACTAATGGAAAAAACTTACGACCATTAAGTTGGGGGATGGGTGAGGGAAAAGTAGGAATGTAAGAGGACTACCGAAAGGTACCGTATGCCGGTTTAAAAAAAAAAAACAAAAAATCGAAGGGGGGGCTGGAAAATAAAGACGGGAGGGACGAATCAAGGAAAGAAGAGAAGACGGCTCAGATCGGAAATGACCTAATCTGCTACTTGTGGGACTGGAAAAAAAAGGGCAGGGAGCTCGAGGGCACAGGACAACCAGTATAGAGCAAGGCGTTGGTGCCCACGTTCGTGAAAACCGAGGGGGGGGAGGCAAAATAGAGGAAAAAGGGGGAGTCTGCCGAGTACATGAGGCCATAGGCAGCCAAAGAAGTTGGTTCACGGACCAGGGATAGCAAAGAAAGAACACAAATGAAAAGAAGGTGAAAAAAGAGGATCTTCGGTCCGTCCCAGAGAGCAACGGTACTCGCCCCAAGCGCGGGGAAAAAAAAAGTACGAAACTCCAGTCAAACCAAATTGGGAATTCAAATTAACAAAATTTAACACAGCCCGGAAGGGGGAAGAGGCATGACTACGTTTTACGAAGGTAAAATGAAAAAAGAGGGAGAAATTGGGCTAAGAGAAACAGCTAAACGATTTCTGGGGCAGAAAAAAAAAGTAAAGAGCAGAAAAGAGTTGATTACAACCCTCGAGGAGGAAGGATTCCGATAGAAGACAAGAATGGAAACGGCAGGGGAAAAAAAAGGGGAAAAGTCAACGGCCTTCGCAATATGAAGAATCCAGCGGGGGAGAGATTTGGCCAAAGTAACGTAGCAAAGCCGGAACGCTAGCGAGAAACGGGAACTAGCGAAAAACAGAAAGACCTGGGCGAAAAGCATTGATTGCGCGTTTTTAAACAAATGATAAGGGAGAATTAAAAGGGGAGTCACAGCACAGGCCGCAACAGGCGGTCCCTTGAACTTGGCAAAAGGTTCGGGAAAAAAGCAGCGAACGTTTAGAAACCGGAGAACAGAAAATTTTGCGCTCGGGAAAATAATCAAGAGGAGGAGGCCCAGACGGGAGTGGACGGGGGGACGACATATATGAAAAAGAAGGACGGGGACAGACCTGAATTTGTAATTTTGGCGATTGCGGAATCAAAAAGAATCTTGCATCACTCAAGTGCACCATAGAAGAATGGTGAGGCGGACGACAGCAGAAATAGGGAGAGGGAGAAGACGCAGTTGGAGCATCTAAACCAGATCCGAGTCCGCGAAAAAGGACCGGGCCAGCGAAAGGGGTTGCGGGGGGAAACAAAGAAGGGTGTGGGAAGTGAGAGCAAAGCCACAGTTAGGACCTAAACAGGGGTCTTGAAAAAATGTGTCGAAGGGGCTTAGAAAAAAGAAGATCTCTAACCAAAGGAAGAGGAAAGAAAGAGAGAGCTAGAAAACACACTGGCTCAAACCCTAAAAGAACAAGAAAACGGGAATAGCAACCAGTGAAGAAAATGGATACTCAATACACGGAGCAAGAAAACTAACCGGTTGTACGAAGCCCAGAGAAAGAAACCCCTCGGAGACCATCGACGATGGGGGAGAAACCTTTGAGAAAAGAAAATAAAACTTCGATGGCAAGAAGACCATGACCGGGCGAGGGATCGATCAAGTGAGGTAGGGGCAAAAAGAGGGGGACGGAAGAAACAACAAAAAGAAACTGAAAAAATGGAAGGGAATGAAGGAAGGAGAAGAGGTGCGCACAAGAATCGAGGGAATTAAAAATCGCTGGGGGGAAAACAAGACAAAAACAAGAACCGAGGGGACTAAAGTGACGCGCAAGCGCGTGAGGAAAGAACATCGTCAGTGTCAGGACTCCCAAAAAACAGTAGCGGACCCACGTCATTACAGGAGCCATGAAACGAAAGGAAAACGAAAGGAGGGAACCTTTAGGGGGGAAAGCGATGTGGCAGGGAGAGACGGAACCTGAAAGAAGCCGGTGGACACAATGTTAAATCCGAAAGGAAAAACGAAGAGCTAAGGGAAGGAGGTGGAGAAAGAGACCGATATTTAATAGTCCGGAGGAAAGAAAAGGGGGAGATCTCGCGAGGGAAACTAGCTAAACCAAACAAATCGTACAAAAGATACCTTCAGCAGACTGGTAGCTACATAGGGGACAGTACCGGACAAACGAAACAAACTTAAGGCACTGGAAGAAAAAATGTCGTGACGGTGGAATTAAAGAATGACCTGAACAAAAGCTGGGGGGGGATGGCTCGCAGGAAGAAGGTTGATACCTCGAAGAGGCCGGCAAGAGAGGGAAAAGGGGGATCTGACCGACAGGAGAGGGGGTCGCCAACGGCGGGCCTTGTCCGTTCGGGGATAATTTTAAGGGGGGAAAACAAAATCCAAGAACATGAGATGAGCGCAAGATCAAGAGGGTGTCACACGACGCAAACGTGTCAAAAGCCGATTGGGCAAAAAAAAACGTGGTGAAAAAAAAGACCACCCTTAGAGAGACTATAATCAGGCACTACACCTCAAAGGGTCCCGGCAGCAATAAAGGCAGGGGTAGCAAGGCAACGGCGAGCTGCATGCGGAAGGCGCAAAGAGGCATAACATGAAGACAGTGAATGCGGCAAAAAGGTCCAAGAGATAATTTGACAAAACAACAATCAAAAATAAGTGAAGGGAAAATACGGCCCTATTAGAGGTGACCAGCATCAAAATCAGCAGGGCCCAACTTTACAATACAAACTCCTGTCGGGCAGCGGGGTCATGAAGAAAACGCCGAAGAAAAAATGGCAAAAAATTGGGTTTTTTGAGTAAATCGTAGCGCGTGTCCACCAGACGGGCTGGGTCTTATAAACGGCCAAGCGAAATGGAACAACTAGCGGTAAAGGAGGGCGAAGGAAAAAAAAATGGGGAACTAAAAAAAAGATGTGAGAACATTGTCCTTGCCAAGGTAACACAGGCCGCACTCAGAGAAGAAAATAGGGGCCGGGAGGAAAACGCCGATGAAAGACCGCAGGACATCAGCGAATGACAATGGTTCGAAATATCGGCAAAGAAATGCTGGGATGAAAAGCAAAGGCACCTGGCTAAAGGACTACATGTCGAGTGATATGAAAAAAACCGTTCGAAGACCGCATTGTACGAACCAGGAAAAAAAAAAGCAATCAGAAAACGTGGAAAGAGGCGCGTCGCAAAAGACGAGCTGGGGCAAAAATCTCCTCCAAACATCATCGCGGAGGGACCGTTCCGATTGAATCGGGAACGGAGCTTCTGAAGCTTGTTTGACGGAGAAAATGCAAACGCGAACCGGAAGAAGGGGGAGGAAAAAACACGAAAAAAAGGCCGTGCCCATGCTCGAATCTGCATCAACGGAACAAAACTCTACACATTAACTATCATAGATCAAAACAAAAAAAGGAGGAGGGAGGAATCAAAATATGAAGGTGTGTAAAGGGGGATGATAGTTAGGGGCCTGGGTCAAGAAAAAGAGAGGGCTTAGGCGTGACAAAGGGAAGAGGGATTAGTTTCGCGGGAAAGATCAAAAAAAATTAGATAAGACCAGAGGAACAATCGGAACACTATAGAAAAAACCGAAGTCCGTCAAGATAGAAAAGAAAAGGCACAGTAACGAGAGAAATCTATCTATAAAAAGGGCCTAGGGAACCACCATCGACGGAGGGGGGGAAAAGGGGAGAAGAACGGAAAACTCACCGAAAGGTGGGTATAGCACGTAGGATATTGCGGCCGCGACAGGCAAAAAAAACTATCCGAGCTTCCTGAACCATCTTCTACTATCATAAGATAATCGCTGAGGGGAAGAGGGAACGGAGACTATTAAACGAAATACGAATCGCCCAGAAAAAAATGCCATCAGGAGAAATAGTGACCCTTGGTGTGCGAGGAGAACTAAAATATATTGGTGGTTGGAGAATTAACCCACGACGAGAGGGGGGGAAAGAAAAACGGCATAGCAATAAGGATTCACCATCGACCAGCCTTGAGGCAGGGACCAGATGGGCGGTGCCAAGGAAGGAAAAATAACCACAGAAATTCCTTTTCCAGCTGGGCTCAACTGCGGCGGCCGGAAAGATGGGGGACCCCTTCTGCTCAGAACCAGGACTTGATCGTACAGCTGAAAAAAAAACAACGTCGGGAGGGGAATCAACGCCGTCCCGTAGGGAGGGGGTGTGGGACTACTGCAATAAGAATCGAGAATGGGGTTGTTGATGTCTGGAAAGAAGCTCGCGATAAAAGAGAGTCCTGCGAGGCGACGGCGAAAAAGGCAAGAGAGCTCGGGGGAAGGGCGAACTTTACCAGAGAGCACTGCCTCAATGGAAACGCCGTCGTGGAGGACTCGTCTTCGACGGGGGCACGGTGGGAAAAGCGTTGGATAAAAAAAACCGTGGAAAGAAAGGGTTACAAAATTTATCTTGCGAAGAAAAAGATCCGAGAAAGTCAGTTAAAGGGGGGGGCAGGAACACGGGACATAACATCGAACGAAGGGACCAACCAGGCGACAGAAGGGAATCGATCACGTAAGAGACCGAGAACAACCGAGGAAAATATAAGAACGCTATGGAGCCCTCGTCTTTTGGAAGAAAAAAAAATTCAAAAAACGGGTAATCAAAAGGGGCCAAGAACCTTGCGCAGAGGGGGAACCGCGTAATGGAAAATGAGAGGAAGGCGGTGACCGTAGGGAGAATGACCCAGCAGAAAAAACGCTTTTCTTGTGGGAAGAATCTCTAACAGAGGAGTGATTACCCCATCGTGAGGGAAGAAGAAGATCGAAAAAGAGTCGCTGGCCAAATGGGGGACAATTAAGGTCACAAGGAGGGAGGGGACTAGGAGGGAAGAAAAAAAAGGGGTCCCACCGGCGTATCAGGTGCCGGACAATAGCGGAGAAACCAAGCGCTCTCAGCCCAAAAAAAATGGGCCTAAAGAAAGGGGGGGTAGTGGAATAAGGAAGGAAAAAAAAGGGGGGGGGAAACAGCAACCTGCGGCAGAGGACGCACAAATAGGAAAAAAAACAGATCGGCAGCACGCAAAGCGGCGAAACGTTCCTCGGGAGAGAAACAACGGGGGCCTCAGTAGGGAAGAAGAAAGAAGAAGGCGGCAATTAAAAAGGAAGGACCGAATTTACTATATAATAGGCCGGGCAAGTAAGGTGTTGGGGGGAGGATTGTAAAGCACCACGAATCGAAGAAAGAAAGGGTCCATTCAAAAAGGTCAATGCTCAGGACAAGAGAGGACAGTTACGAGAATTTGGCCGAGGGGGGTTTGAACATGATACCCCATAAAAGGGGGGTCAGCCTAAAGGAAAATCCCAAAGAAAGGGGTTCTTGTAAACCAGGAGTGTCTTGAGAGAAAGGTTAAAAGTGGTCGGTGAAGCCAGTGACTTGAGAAAAAATGTCTTGGAAAAAGGGGCCGGGGAGCAAAAGGGTATTTGAAGGATTAATCGAGAGACACAAACATTATTGGAAAAATGGAGAGATTAGCTAGCCAGAAGAAATAGACAAGACACTGGCTGATCAAGACAAAAGTAGAAGACAATGAGAGAAAAAGACACTGGAGGATGCAAAAGGGGGGCAATCAATAAACTATCCTTTTTCCAACAGCCCGTGCCGTCGAAACGAAACCAACGGGAATGGGTAGGGCAGAAAATAAGGGGAGAACCGAAAGGAGAGGAAATCGAGAAATCAGAAAAGGAACCGGACATAAAGTACTTGGAGGACGATCTGAGGCGCGGTCCGCAATAGGAGAAAATTAAATTTCAGGGAATGACCACCCCCACCGCGAATGTACATAGGGGGAGGAAAAAGTCACATGAAGGAAAAGATGGATTAAAAGAAAGGGCACATCCTCTGGGAGGAAGGGTCAAAAAGGCGGCGCTGTCCTGACAAAAAACAATGTAAAGGACGCCATGAGGCCGAGGGAGAAAAACATGATAGACAGGGAAAAAGAAGAACCAATCAGTCCTGCAAAATAAGATTTGTCGATCTTAAAGATCACCGAAACTGCCTCTACGCCGGGGAAGTAAAGAAGCCGCAAGGAAAGGGGACGAGGAAGCAGAAGGGGAATTCGGGAGGAAAAAAAAAAAGATGGCGGAAGAGGGGAGAATCAGAGGGTAAGATAGGAATCGTTCAGAAACTAAAACAAAGAGCGTGATGGGCGAAAATAGAAACTGCAGCCATACTATCATCCGGGACAGGCCCGCGTCCCCGAAAGGCCCTGGCGGAACGTGGAATAAATTAGTTCTGGGGGGGAAATGAGTCAACCAGTAGAAACTAGTGTTAACGCGTATATGTGCCCGCTGTTGGAAGAAACGCGGCGAGGAGGGAACGACAGAGTCGGTGAGACAACGGCAAGGGGAAAGGGGGTCTCGTGTGAAGGAAATTAATGTAAGGGAAATCAAAAGAAACGATCGGGTGGGTAATTAAGAATAACAATACGTTTCCAAAGGCAACCCGCTCCTAAAGGGGGTCGCCGGAGGGGCATCCAAAAAAGGGGGGAAGAGCAACAAAGGGGGAGAACAGCATACGAGGACCAAAAGAAAAAACTGAAGAGTCATCGAAACCTGGAGAAACCGGGGTTCAAGGCCTTCAACAGAGGCAAGAAAAAAATGCGTCTACGACGTCAAACTCGCAGGAAAAGGAATGCGGCAGCAAAAGGGGGGACCCAGAAACCAGCGCAGAGGGGGGGGAAATAGTGAACAACCATCTTCCTAAGAAAATAAGTAGGTGGAAAAAAGATCAGGGCTTTACTAGAAAAAAGTCCTTGCAGCGAAGCGGTCAATCGCGGCCACAGCAGAGGAGGAGCAGTGGACAGAGGCCAGGACTGGTGGGGGGGGTGCTTCAAGGTACGGCTTTTCCCCCAAACCTTATCTGGGTAAATTCGAAAAAAAGCGGCGAGGGGGACAAAACGCGGGAAAGAGAAAAGGGAAGCGCGCAGGAGAAGAAAAAAACAGCAAAAGGTGCCTGATACTTGAAAAAGAACAACTCTTACCCTGAAGGCCCGGCCGAAAATGACCACAAACCACGGGTAAGGGCACGGAAAGAATGCAAGAAAAAGAGGAAAAGCACAGAGAGAATAATATAGGTTGGGCAACGCGATTAAAGGGCTCCTGGCGCTTCACGAGATTCAAGAAGTCACAACCGTTCGGAAAGCCGAAACGGGAGGACTTCGACCAGAAGAAATAGGTTGGGGTTTGTTTTTTTTTGGTGGGGTGCATAACGTCAGGTGCGCCGGTAGCGCCAAAAGTACTCCTAGAGATAGCAGGAAAAAGTCAAAGAAAACACGTATCCCAAGCGGTGGTAGAGTCTCTTTCAGAGGGGCGGAACTGAGCAAACATAGGGTGGGACGCTTTGGAGTTCACGAAAAGGAAACTGACGCGAAAAAAGAGAGAATCTGGGCAAAAAAGAGAAGAGGAACCAAAAGGAACACACGCATCCATCTATAACGGTCCTCCACAAAACCGTGAGAGATCCGTTAATCACTTGAAAGTTAAGGTTGTGAATGAACCGCTTCGCCTGGCCAAAAACCAAGATGCTGAGTATAGAGTGGAAAGTACGAAAGTGGGGAATGACGGACGGGGAATAAAAAACTCGGAACAACATAATAGAAGAGAAATAAAGATGAGAGCTCTACTCTCCGATCGTCGCTTAGGGGGGCGGCTAATCAGCTGCAGGGTGGAAACGAGCGGGGAGAATCAGAAAAAAAGGGGTGACGTGAAAAGAAAGACGTCGAAGGGGAGAAAAAGGGACCAAGGACACGGGCTGAGGAAGACTTTTGTCATGTGACGATTGAACGCAAGACGCCTGCTTAAAAACAGGTAAAACGTGGACGAAAAAGCTAAACATCAGAAGAATAATATCATGAGGGAAAGAGGGTAAAAATAGGGTTCACCTCGGCTTACCGGCATCGGAGAAGCAAAGAGGAAGCGAAGTTGGTTCCCATTGGTTGAAAGGGGGCAAGGAAAAAAGGAGGGTGGGGGGACTATGAACAAGGGGCTCTGGGGAACTATAACCTCTAGACCATCGCCGAAGAATCATTAAAAAAATATAAAGCCGGGGAGCCACCAGGAGGAACCTTGAAGAGAACCAAGAAAAGAAGAAGTGTCAACGGATTGAGAACTTCTCAGCGGTCACGGTGCCCCTGCAGAAGGAAGAGGCTAGGCTGGCCCAGCGTAAAGAGGGCGGAAGGAATTCAGAAGGCAGGGGCCTAGGTTGTGGGGCACTAGGAACACAACTTTTGTGTTCATGGAAATGCAGAAAGAGCTCAACTGAATGAGAGGAAATTCGAGAACTCAGGAAAGGAGGCAGAGAGGAAGAGGTTAAGGGCGAAGGCCGTGAACGCAGAAAAAGCATTGCCGGCCCAGAGGGGTCGCGAGGAAGTGCGAACGGGGGGGGCAAAACAGGCTCTGTAACCAAAATGGGAGCCCCCCCATCTGAAAGAAAATGTAGCGGAAGGGAAAGATTCTCTTCGCCAGAAGAGCGAAATCTTGGAAGGGGGAAGGAACCAGAGAATCCCCCGCGAACGGACAGACCAGCAGCGCAAAGCTCGAGGTCTATCCTCGACACGAAGCAACCGCGGACAAAAAAGGAGCGCAGCATCACCCGCACGGGGGAAGGTCGGAAGGAATGTCAAAAAAAAAAAAAAAAAAAAAAAGTAGCAAGGAAAAAAGGGGCCGGAGTGTCGCGCGGGGGGGTAGCGATGTGTCCAAGAGAAAAAACCTAATCCGTTTTGACACACG
>Ga0179593_1435210_pt1 | contig 13844 bp, 15 predicted proteins | sample CZODoug2_1_08_16_FD_185931 | JGI IMG/M metagenome (GOLD analysis project Ga0179593, IMG submission 185931) | Vadose zone soil fungal communities from Angelo Coast Range Reserve, California, USA - CZODoug2_1_08_16fungal (PacBio error correction) | ecosystem: Environmental > Terrestrial > Soil >...
GAGAAAAAGGCCGGAACCACTGACGGCCACTAATGAGAAGAAAGTCGAGAAGCTGAAGATGAGCCATGAAATAATGGGAGGGGATTGCAGGGAAAGTGGTCGCTGGCCACGCTCAAACAAACGTACCGTCTACGACCAGAAACAGACGTGGAACCGTCTCAGTGTCCAACAGAAGAGGCCTACAAACAGGACTGTGGAGTCGCAACTCAAACGTTCAAGGAGGCAAACCGTCATGGGTTCAAAGAAGGGTCCTACTTCAAGCGACAACAGGGGGGAGCGTCGGGCTGTCGGAAACAAAGCCCGAAAGAGGAAGGGATGAGGGAGCCGTCGGCAACGAAAAAGGGAACGATGTGCGGTAACAGGGAAAAAAGCTGAGTTCGTGTGACACGAGGTTTATTGTTCAAGGGCCGGAGGGCAGGGAGCATTCGATAATCTGAACCGTCCACCACATCCCACAGATACGCGGGTTAGACGCCCAAGAACCAGGGCCCACACCACCCCCCTCCCACACCCACAACGATAAACACAAGGGTCACTACGTGGAAACAAAAAAAGGTTTAAGGGAAAGGGGACACAAAAGGCAAACATTCATTGGAGTGAAGGGGACATCAAGGAGACGCGAAGGGGACAGCATTCTCGCCGCGTAACGCAAGAAAGGCTCGTTCAAGACCGCGTATGAAGGAAGTTGGTCAGGAAACGAGTGCACTTGGGAGCGCTCACATGTCACCTTTGGCAATCAACTCGGGGGGGGGGGACGCTTTAAAATAACTACTCGACCGCAAAAGCACTCTGAAGGACGAAAAAGCCCGCTGCATACGGAATCTCACGCCGGCATCGAATCTAGCCTTCAGATCAGAAAACCCAAGAAACACAGACTTCGATGCGGGTCGGACTTTAAGGTGGAAAGGGGGAATAGATGGCAATCAACTGGAAACAACGGCTTCCACGTGTCGGAGTACAAGGGCAGGGAGGGACACTGGGACCCACACGGTCCAATCGAAAAGGGGAAGAACCCGACTACAAATCGCTATAGAAGCGTCTGGGAAAAGAGACATAACGTACTCAGAAATAGAGGCAGCCGTGGCGACGTGCAAGAGAAAGGGGTTGAAGAAGGAACGATCCGGCACAAATCGAGGGGGGGAACAAAGGAGAAGGTTCTCAAGATATAGCAACGAACCGCGTGGCAAGGGGCCCGTTGAAACAGAACTTGAAACGGTCAAAAGCTACTAACCTGAAAACAGGGCCGAAGGCACGGAAAGAGTAAAGGACGCACCGGTATCGAAAAGAACCGGCATAAACGCCAACCAACCTGAAGCAACCTGGCTAGCAAGAACATTAGTCCTAAGAATCTCAAAAACTCCGACAACGAAACAAACAGATCGAACTAAACACACAGAAGAAAACCGGGGATCAACACCAATATCACAAACAAGGCCTAAAACCACATAAGGGCTGCCCAACAAACGCAACTCGTACCTGCAGGAGGGAAAGCGTGACAAAGAACCCTTCGGACTGAACGGAACGTCCAATGGGGTGGGCAAAAATTCAAAAAAAGAAATTCCCGTTTCTCACACGCCATAGGACAAGGGTCCAGCTGGGGGAAAAGACCTCAAGGAGAAGAGTCAAAAGAATAAACCGACGGGATCGCGTGACGCAACGGTCCTCTCGGAGGACAGTAAAGTAAGAAAAAAACATCCGACATAAGTTGGCTTTAGGTTAAGCGTCCGTCAGGGTGGGTGGGGACCACAAGGACCGCTGGGGCCGTGTCCAAAAAATGAGACTCGCCTCTAAAAAATGACCTCCGTTTTTGAACTTACAAGCGAAGGCCGTCACTCGGACGACGGGACTTCAAAGGGGACCTAACCGGCACCGGTAAAATACACTAACGAGTAATCGGCGTAGGGGAAATTTTTGTTCTGGGGCCTGACGGGCATGGTTGCCAAGCAGAGCACAAAAGGACAACTTGCAAAAAACACACAACCAGGGGGGAAGCGCAAACAAATCCACTTAGCGAGGAATTCTTGACGGGGAAGTCTATTACCTAAACTACGGGCCGGGAGTGGAGAGCGGCCTGCGCACCGGACGGGAGTGTGGGTACAACAAGGTTCGGTCAAAATCGTTAGGAACCCAACAACGGGAAGGAAACAGGCCCAAACGTTGTAGCACGTTCAGAAGTCAACTGCTGCAAGGGTCAAGAAAAGAGAAGGGAGCCGTGGACACAGAGGAAAGTCAACAGGAAGAACAAGAAGAGCTAAGTCACGGAGACGCACTGACTTACACAAACCTGCAAGCGGATTCGCGGGAGTCCGAACAACACGGCAACGGTGTTCGGGCAATCGCGGGACGGAAAGGCTACATGGAAACAACCAAAGGTAAATATCCGGGGAAAACGAAAGCTCCTAAAAGCTGCAGAAGAAAGGGGGAACTACCTCCCGGAGGACCCTTCCTGGAAAAGGGAGGCAGAGAAAACGGTCAGTCCGGGGACTAATGACGACAATACGAGGTGGGAGGTACCGTAAGGAGCGGGGGCGGGCGACACGGAAACAGCGGTCGCATGACATGCACCACAGCAAGGCGAGTAAGAACGAGTCCAGTACGAAGCGGGGGCCCGAAAGAGGAGGAAAGGGAAACGAGGGGGGAAACCGGCGCGAAAATCTGTGGCGTTGTGTAACAGGACGTCAGTCAATAACAAACTCGTTCGGCTCGGGTTGACGGTACCCACCTTAAAGCCTCGACATCAAACGTGGGTAACAGCACTTTGAAGCGCGAAAGGAAAGGGAAGGGAACACCTTACGGCAAAAGTACCGGACCCGGAAGGGCTGCAACGACAAGTCTTTGAATCTCACTCTCTCAAAGGTTAAAGTCACACGCAATAGGGAGGGAATCAACTGACCGAGGGCGATCGCTGGAAAAAATTCCTGAATAACACATTAACATCTGTAATAAAAAAGGTAGGAGCAACTCCTCCCATCAAGTAAACTAGCAAAGAAGACAATCAAAGGAGGGGCCTCTCACCTGGTACCAAAGGACAAGACGTGTGAACCAAAATTGATCTTTACACGGGGTTGGGAAGGCGGACGTGGTCCGTACGGTTAGCGTTCGCGAAAAGCGCCAGATTGCGACAACGCTCGATGTCAGCAAAGACGAGCACGCACAAAGGGCGAGAGGACTGACCACCGTTGACAGGAGGGCTGGGAAAGATGATCAGCGGTTAGCAATGAATCAGGGTCAGATGTGACGAGAAAAAAAAAACGGAGGATCGCACACAAAAAACGCTCCAATCGAAGTAATAGCTGTTATACGTCAGGCAAGCTTAGATACTAAAAAAAAAAAGGGTTGGGAGGAAGAGAGAGAGTGAAAAAGAGCCCCAGCAGCGCGAAGTACGAAGGCCTTATGTTCGGATCGTGCGGGGCCATGACATGCATAGAGGAGACGAGAGGTCATCGACCTGATCCTTGCGTCAAAAAGATCAAAAGCATTCAACAGCCACGTTCTGAACCTGCTTAAAGTCAGAAGGAAGACGCCCCTTCCAGAGGAGGGCCGGCAGAGGAAAGAGGTGAAGCATAAACAAGGCGCCCGGATTCCAACAAAAAAGGGTGAAGTACAACGTACCAAACAACCAAGCTTGGTGGGGCAACAAGAGGACTACTCGTGGGGGACCACCGGAAGAAAGAGCTGTCTGGACGCGACGAGTGGGACTGGACGTGTCTTCTGAGGGTTGCAAGCTGCTTACCCAGGAGGAAACTGTCACACCCAGCCGACGGGGGAGTTGGAAGTGCATAACGAACGGCGGTCACCTAACAGGAATCCAGTCGAAGAGATTGAGAATGCGGAAGACTACCTTCTTGAAGAAGGAAGGGCGTACCGGTGCAGGCCCGGGGGTCCAGCTTTCCTTTGGTTTACCGGCGACTGGAAGCATTCCCCTAATTAAGTTGTGGAACGACAGGGAGGCGGAACAAGGCCACCCCTGACACGGGTTATGGATCCCTGGATCATTCAAACGGGAAAACCCCAGGGTCCCGCAAGGCTGGCGCGGGAAAAAAGGTAACACTCGCCGTAGGGCAAGCAAGCGAATCCGGATAAGCTCAGAACAACGACGTTGTTTTGTCGGGTGGTGACCAAAAAGGGAAACGGAAAATTCACAGCCGGAAGCAGGCACCCGCGAACGTGAGGCAAACCGAGATTTGGGAACCCCCGAAGGAGGCAAAGGAACGGGACGGGACGAGGCGCCCTCAGTGTCAAAAGCGGGTAAAAAAAAAACGGGCAAAGAAAGCCGAAGGTCTACAGGTCAGGAAGAGAACGGCACAGAGCCCTGTGGTGGTTCCAATGAGCAAGGGGAAGGGAGAAGAGTGGCGAACACCAAATTTAATGGTCTGGAAAGAGGATGAAGTCGACTCGAGCGTCCGGGGACCGCGTGTTGTGGGACGGATAAAGTAAGAAAGCGGATGTAGGTCGGTCGGGGGGATTCTAGGTGAACACGGACCAAAAAGAATGGCCGTACAAAAGAACGGCCAGGGAAACGGGTCTGGGGGCCACACCGGAAGGAAAAGGGTGGGGCACAGAAGAAGGAAAGGAAATAAAGTGGCACACTCAACCCTGTGATCAAGTCAACGGAGAGGACCAACACGGCCCCAAGAAGGGCAGAAGAGTAAAAAACGACATGAAGAAGCCTCTAGAGTAGAGCGCGATCTGGTAACTTGGTGAGGTAGTTCCAGGTCTGCTTAGGGGAAAATTACAACTGAATTAACGCCACCCCCCCGACCCAGGAAATCAAGCCAGATCGGCGAAACGCGGAGGGTAAATCGCGGTGGAAGCGACTCCACGTTTTTTGAAGGGAAAGACAATTTCTAGCGAAGTGGGGACGTGCCAACATTGGGCTAAGGGGGGTGAAAGGACGCGCCGAACTGGCCCGAACATGCTCACCGGCCGGAGTATCCAGGTAAAAGAACGAATACCATAGATGTTCAGGGGTGGGGGTAAGGGAGGCGGACTTAGTCGGAGAATCCTGGGTGCAGGGTGCAGCATCGTCTTGGACCAGATAGGTTGCGGCGTCAAAGGGAGTACTACCCAAACAGACAACTTCGAAACCATCACGGTCCGTTTAGAAACACCGGGACACGGCCCGTGGGGCCACCGGGATAGGCCGTCCATTGGCAGGTAACAAGGAGCAGGGAGGGGGAACGGTAAGAAAGACGCGCCGCTGACACGGTGTGCGTTGGGGTTCAAGAAGGGTTGGGACAGACCTGGGTGTGATTGGGTGTTTGAGGGGAGGTGTTTGACTACTGCGGGAGAGCAGTGGGATGCCGTAGGTGACCGGGATGCCAACAAATGGAACTGAGGGGCGCCGTAGCCGGTGGTCAAAGGGGGAGGGGTGGGGCTGCGGTCAGACAAGGCGACCGTCAGGTCAAGTCACACAATGGCGACCCGGGGTCCGCGTAGAGTACAAATCAGGCTTGAACGGACAGGCCCAGCGGGCGTTAATCCAGGGAATGTGGGAAAGAATGCCGCAACGCGGGAAACAGCCGTAGGGTGCACGGATCGTTCTGATCAAGCCACAGTCAAAGCGGCCGGGGCTCACTTACGCCAAAAAGGGAATGCAGGGTATTTATAAAAACGGGGGGGAGTTATATTATCAAAAATATCAAAGGATAGGCGAGGGGGGCACGCGTGCAGAGGGGGAAACCTGTGGTTGGCCACAGTTCCCTGCCCTTGTTAACTCCAATTGAATCGGGCGGGGACAAGGAGTCAAAGGGGCCACGTCGGAGTGAAAAACCAAGCCGACCGGCGCAAGGGTTGGCTGTCAAATTGGCGGTGGAAGAAATAGGGTTGGAGAATCGGAAGGCAAAACGCTGACGGGGGAGGTTTGGAATTACATGCTCGATGAATGTCTTATGTCCACCTCTGATGAAGTGAAGCGGCAAAGTCCTGGGGATAGTTCAAACGGGTTGGTCTAAAAAATTCGTACGTTCTACCAAAGGGCGGGTGAGACAGTACCAACGGGTGTAGGGGGCAAAGAACTTCTTCGGGGTCAACAACTCCAGGCTTAAACGCTTTGCTGTAAAGGTCGGGGAAGTTACGGCAGGTGAAGAGGGAACGGGACTGGGCCCGGACGCGTTACGAAAGGGGCTAAGGGGGGAATTCCCATGTCCGTTTGGACCACGGGGGTTCCCCGGATAAAGGCCGGGGTCGTGGTTTCCCACCTAACGTCGTGTGATGACGTGGAAGAAGAACGCACGGAGAAAGAGATAAGAGGGGGGTTACCGGAATTAGAGGAAATCGCTGTAGAAAATCGCCGGCTGCCCTACTTTGACAACGTAACTTCAATCGCCACAGCCAAGGGCGGGGACGTCCTCGCAGATGGCCGGCCATCCGCTAGAGAGGAACTTTGACACACGCCGAGGACCAACTAGGGGGGTCCAAGTGAACAAGCCACCTACACTTAAGGAGGGAAAAAAGAAAGGTCGGTTAGAGAAAGAAACACGCAATGGTAGGGGGGCAACCTCAAGAAATAAAACGCCCACTCTGCTGGACTACATACGACCTGCTGGTGTTTCGGCGTTTGCCATGCCGGAAACCGTGCTCTCAAAGACAAGGTGAATGGGGAAAAAAGTTGTTTTAAAACGGAAGGGAAATAATGATAGGTAGTGGGGAAGGCGATGTAAGTGCGTCCGGGAGTAAATGGGTTCGAGCAAAACAACAGATGATGTAGGGGAAAAAAAGGAGGAGTCTAGAAAATCTCAATGGGACTCGCGGACAACAAGGGGATGCAAACGACCAGTAAATACCTTAAGGAAAGTCAAAGGGAAAGCCTTGCGGGCGTGGCTTGCAGGGTTCGGGCATAAACGCGCAAAAAAAAACAGGTCAAGGAACCATCCAGACTGGACAATCACCTGGTCCCCACCGACCGAGGGTTATAACACTGCCATTGGAATCTAATCAGAAGGGGAAGGACGGAACAGCCTTCCTTTATGGGCCAGTTCCGCGCAAAAAATCAGGACAAACCAATTCGCCCGGCGTGATGGAAAGAACGAAACAACACTCTCCTATTGAGGGGAGCGGGAGACCTCCGGGGGGAAACATTGTCGGGAGGGAAGGCATCCGGGGAATTCGGGTGAACGCGGGGTAGGAAGGCCTAAAAGGGGAATGACGCTGCAATGCCCGGTCACCTCAACCAGAATTGCACGTGGCTTCGAGAAAAAGAGTCAAAAAAACGACCAGGCCGGGAGTACCTGGAACACACGTCTACACGATGGGAGTAGTGACAAAAAAAGGGCGACGACTGAACGAGTGACCTTCGACCCCCCGGGTCTTTCACATGTACGAACGGCAGTTTGAACACACGACAGCCGGTAAGTTGAACCCAGTCCGCCTTTCCGTGAAAGACCACGGGGGGGGAAAATGTGGCGGACATCAGTGAAATAAAGCAAGCGGACGAGGGAACAGAAAAAAGGTGGCCGAACTCGACGCGCGAAATGCAAGAAGAAAACGAAAAGGGGCTCGAGGCGAGACCAGAAAGGAGACAACCCGAATCAAAAACGGGCGCGGTCGGCCGGTCGTCGCAAATGGGCAGTGGAAGAAAGAAGGGACAGCCAATATTGGGGTCACCACGTGGTTGAGGAAAGGGCATGGGACTTCGTGGGCCAACCACACGTAAAAGAAAAGCGACAAAAAGAGAAAAGAAGGATATCGGAGCTTCTGGGGGGAGACTACAAAAATAAACATACGAAGCTCATCAAGGCGCCGTGAGACGTGGAGAAAAGGGGAAGGGCTACCGACAGGCACAGTCTACAAGCGGGGTCGTCAGTGCGGGAAGGAGACTTAGAAAACCGAGGGGTCATGGGGCCCGTGGACCAGCCCGGGGAACTTCCGTAATTATAAAAGGACACAATAGAGAGGGCCTACTCTGACTTGATCACCGTCTCTAACGCAAAAGGCAATTCCCTACAACAACCGAAAAAGACTGAGCAAGACGTAGGCCGTAACCTAGGCCCGAGGAACGCACTTTCTATGGGAAGACCACACAAAAAAAAAAAAACCTAGATCAGCCAGGCCGTTCAAAAAGATGGGGGCACCTGGTCCACCACCAGGGTAGAAGGAAACAAAAATAACGATGACAACGGAGAGGGATACTCTGACAAGAACCACCCGGAAATTAGGAACTGAAACTGTGACAAAAAGTGCGGCCAACACTTAAGGAAAGGGCACACACTCTTAAAGCTTCACTTTACGAAGTTGGAGAACGACCGTGAGAAAAGGGGCATACACGACGCCTAAAAGAAAAGAGGAACAGCAGCTCCGCTTACGGATAGAAAGTACGACAAGTCCTACCAACGTCTGGAGGCAGGAGGGAAACAGGAAAGCAGGATCAGAGTGGAAAAAAAAAGAAAAAAAGCACCTAGCGCAAGGGGACTCAAAAAGGGAATCAATGTTGGCAATACAAAAAACCTCAAAGACGAGGGAACGGAAAGGACGTATACGGCAACGAGGATACCACGAACGAGTGCGGTGTTGTAAGGGGGAGCGGGCTATTGCAAGGACCCTTTGGCAGGGTTCCCCTGATCAGAAACAAACGCAGGAAAATAAAGTCGAAATAAGGGAACTTCGGAGCGATGTACCAAGATCAAAAAGAACGGTGAAGGCGTGTCGGGATGATTCGGCTCGTACGACCTCGCGGGGTCGGTTGGGTCCGGCGCACGAAAGGGGAGTGGGTAAAACAAAGGGCGGGGTCCAGCGGATACTGGCAAACCCAAGAACCGGTGGGGCCCAACCGGTCAAGTGGGAAAATGGGGAGCCGGCCTGCCATGGGTAAAGAGCGGGAGGCGTGGTTTACTGACAGGAACAGAAAAAACAGAGCAAGCTAGGAAATATGGAAGAGAAGGAACACGGTCGAAGCGCGTCGAGGCATAGAATAATGCAAGAACACGTCGCTGGGGGGGGGTGCACCACGCGCGGATCTCAGTCGAACACTTGTAAAAAAAAAAAGACGGTGTACCGATCCGGACGCTCGCAACGGGCTACTACCTCGAATTGAGGGACCATTAAAGAAAGCTTGGAAGGACCCCGGAAGGACCAGGGCATCGCCAAAAACGGATCAGGCCATAGGAAGCGAAAAAAACCAAAAAAACGCGCGGTGGCTGCACAGGCGGCGCGGGCGGGCCTTCACGTCAGCGGTAGTGCTGAACAAAAAAAAAATCGGAGGAGTTAAGGACCGGGTATAAGAATGCAAGAGTGGGGCCCAAAAAAAAAATGAAAACTTCGCAAGAAGCAAAGAAAGAGACGCGGCCGAGTCTGGGCTGTGACGAAGTCCAGGTAAGAAAGAAATCACCAACAACTATAAAAAAAAAATGACGTGGTCTAAGGAACAGGGACGCTCCACACATCCGTTATTGGGCATCAAGGATCAAAGGACACCACAAAAAAAACAAACACCGGGAAGGCACCGGAGTACCGGCATGAGGTCGCCCATAGTCTTCTGGCCAGACACACTCGGAGGAAGTCAGGGGACCGGTGCACGGCGAAAAATAGGAAAACTGACCGCAGAGAGGTTCTTTACTCAAGGAAAGTTCATACTTATACGCAGACTGGCAAAGCAGGAAAAATTCACAAAAAGAACTTAGCAAGGGGGTTCCAAATATAACCCCGGCTCCCGTTGGGACACCGGAGAGAAGACGAGACCCCCACTGAGAGGGGACTTGGGGTCGAGGGAAGAGAAGGAGACTTATGCTTCGCTCTACAGTCAAGTAAAACTATTAAAAAAAACTGGCACACAAAAAAAGACACTCCAATTGAGAGAGTAGAACACCTATGTGTAGGCTGTTGAAATCGAGAAACGCAATGCTAAAGGGGACGAAGCGAGAATGTCTACATCCGGTATGTCGCAGCACAACCGCACCTCACAGCAAAGACGTCCAGAGAGGGGGTCAAATCGTCCGTTCAAAAGATGTGCGATATAAAGGAAGGGAATGGAAAGAGAAAAAGGTAAGGGGGGAGGCCGAAAAGTGAGGCAAAGAGAGGGAAGATAAAAAGGGGATCGGGGCGGGTTAGTGCAGGGTACCGTTATGTGGAGGCGGGACAAAATCAAAGGACCGAATGCCCGCTCCAGAGAAGGGAAAGAGACAGCACTGGTCTTGGGGGGAAAATCTTGAAAAGCGCCAAGGTGCCGGACCTTTAGGGGACGGAAGGAATCTACATCTCGCAATCAGGACAACGGCCGCCCATAAAACGAGACAATAGGCCGTACACGGCCGCTAAAGGTCCCAACGATACGGTGTTTGAAAAAAGAGGAGGTCGCGTGGAACCACCCGACAGGCCAGTTGTAAGGTCAAGAGGGGAAAAGGGGCGGGGACGTGGTCGGAATTGCGAAAAACAGGCGAGGTCCTTCAGTAACTGGACGGCAGCCAGGGGGCGGGATTAACATAAAAAGAGGGGTCGCCAGTGCCCGGAAAACGTCAAGCGAGTATTCTGGGAAATACCGACGGGCGAACCTTTCCGGGCCTGTAAACGCACCACGGAAAAGGGGTAAAAGGAACCCGTGCCGGTGACAAAAAAGAGGAAGGGGATGCCCCGAATGATGGGAAAAGGAAAGGGACGGTGGGCGACCACTTCCCCAGCCGAGTCAGGGGGGGGTCGCCTGAAGGAACTTAACACACAACGCCAGGTCGCACGGTCTTGCGCGTCGCGAAAGTCAAAAAAGCGCGGGCCAAAGGGGCTCTCCGGGGTAAGAGCGCATCGAACGACGCATCGTGTCTGTGGGTCAAGAAAAGCCACACGACCAGGCTGTAAAATGAAATCTGAAAGCACAACTACTCAGTTAACACAGACGTTCGGGCAAGGCCAAAGGCGCCAGTTGAAAGAGAAGGGGGAAAACAAATGCAAATAACTCCATGGTCCGGAGGTCGGAAAAAGAGGGAGGGAAGGCTTCCTGCGCATTAGCTCGAGTCCCTTCAAGGAAAAGATCCGGGGGGAAAAGGTCTACGGCAAAAGTCAAGCAAGAAGCGGGAAAAAAAAGGTTAGAATTTTCCTGCAGGATGAAGTCGAGAATCAAACGCCGGACGGAGTTGGGCCTCCACGTAAAGTGAACGAAGCTGATGCATTGGCTCGGACTTCACAGCCGAAGGACAAAAAAAAAAAAAAAAACTCACTGGACGGAGAAAAGGCTAACCAGGGAAGTGTAACCCGTGCCCAAAAAAGAGAGTGGGAGGGGGGGGGGAAGAAGAGTGAAACCGGTTGAAAACTACCCCTTGCCAAGTAAAAAAGCCTCGGGGCCAAACAACAAGTTAAGGAGGGGAAGAGAAATTCCAGTACACTCCTAAAAAAGAAAGGGAGCATCAGAGAGAGACAGGGCAAAAAAATCTGAAACATCGGAAGTGCCCCAGTCTTGGGGGGATTCTGAGCAGACCGGTAACCAGCCAAAAGAAGGGGGAAACAAGCAGGCAACTCAGAAGAAAATGGAAAGCAAAACATAGGGCAACTCTCGTGCAGGATATGTGCAAAAGAAATTAAAGCAAATATAATCTGCCGGGGCCGAAGCGTTCCGGGCCAAACCGTGCGGAAATGTGTGGACGCGGGGCGCGGACTGGGGGGAGGACTGAAGGGGGACCATTAGGGGGGGAGGCATGAAGTAACAGCCGGGTCTTACAAGGACATCAAGAACGGAAAAAAGGGTGAGGGTATGCGGGCCCCGTACATGAGCCAGAAGGACAATATGCATAAGGTCAAGGGAAGGTCGTCGTAACACGGGGGGGCGAGCGAAGACGAAAAGGAGCAAAAGTAAATATGCCGGTGGGGGGAGCAAACTTTCAGTATGGTGGCCAGAAAACCCGCAGGCCGTCAAAAAGTTCAGAATACAAAGAAACCGGGTCGGGGTCAGGGAAAGAAGCTTCGCGAACCAGAAAGGAGGGTTGGTAGAGGCGAACTTGGGGGAAAAGGGGAAGGGGTGCGGGGTGGTGGGAAAGGGAGCGCGGTGGGCGGTCGCAGGGTCGGAAGGGGTCGCACCGAAAGTGTCCCACTGCAGTTCCACGTGAGGTGCAAGAAGGTAGAAAAGGGGAGGTTTGGAGGTTTCTTAAATGGGACGAAGGGCCGGTGAAACGCCGATGAAGGCACAATATGTCTCCTTCTGTCAAGCGGAAAGAGATGAGTCAACCTTTCTTGGGGGGGCCACGGAAAAAAATAAAAAAAAAAAAGGCGCGTGCTAAGTAGTTCAACGACCGGCCCCCCGCTTCAAAAACTGCACGGATAAAAAGTGAGGGAGTCACCAGGCCCCGACCGTCCTGCACTTAAGAGAGAAGGGACGTTGCAGGAAGTAGGTATCAAGCAAAACCGGGGGAGGAGAAAAGGGGTAGGGTTCGAAATGGAAGAATTGCCGACCGTTGGTTGCCGCAGGTCAAGCCTCCATGACCCTGGTCGACTCCACGTGGGGAGGAAGGTGTCAAGCGCAGGTCCACGAGGGCGGGAAGGACCTCAACGCGCAAGCAGGTTAATTCGGGGGGAAATCAGGGTTCGCCCTACATCCGGCTTTAGAGAGGACGGAAGCGATGTCGGCTCGGGCTCAGAGTCGAGTTCAAGGGCAGGGGCGACGGAAGCTGGTGGTCAAGACAATCCGCACCCGGCGAAGGGTTAAACGGCTTCGAACAATAAAAGTCCTTGGCACTTCCAGCGGTCCACAATAAATGGATCAGAGTTATGTAATCGAAGTTAGTGAAGGTGAACGCGCTCCGGAAGGAGGATCGCGTCTCCCGGGAAGGGGAAAAACGGGAAAAAGACAATGCGGTGTTCGACCACGGGTTTGTTCAAACAAAGCGGCACGGCCGGGGATTTTGGAAGCTGGACGGGGGAAAAGTGTGGAAGATAACAAACGGGAGAATCCCATGGGCGGTCTGTTACTAGAAAAATGTGGCTCTTAGAGGGGACCGACGCAGTCACAAGAAAAGAACTGCTCCCACGGAACTCGCTAGAAAGCGAACTCCCAGGTTGACGTTGAAGGTAAGCAAGGCCGAATCCGCTTCAGGTGCTGTGAAGATGTCAGAAAAGAACGGCGCCAAGGCGCGTGTAAGAGGGAAGAGCTGTCCAACACTTCCCTAAGGGATAACTACACGAAAAGGGTGCAGCGAAAAAAAACCGCCCTTAGGTGTAACCTATCAGGGGAGGTCGAACATGCCCTTAACACGGAAAGGGGGCAGGAAAACAATGCAGCAGACCTAATGTGGTTGGGCTCGTGGAAATTCCGACACGTGAAATAAAGAAAAGACCAAGGCGGGGGGAATGGGGGGAGAAAGGCAGAGTTAGTCGACAGGGAACGTCTTACGACGGCGAGGGAAGAAGTTAAATAGAACGTGTAATCTCTCTAAAAACCAAACGGAGAAAAAAAAAAAAAGGGGGTTAAATACACTTGCTCAGTACCAGAGAGGGAAAAATCTCAAAAAAAGAAAGAGATCAATCTGGTCAGGAATGAGAACCAATATCTTTGGGCGCGGCCGCGCAAACCAGAAACACCAATCAGTGTCAACGGAAAAAAGCCACATACTGGACCAGCGCCTGGAAAACCCTAAAGGTGCCTACAACCCAAGGGAGGGGCGCTCAGGAAAAAAAAAAAGTTCGCGTGATCAAGCCGTCACTGGTGTCAAAAGAAACCGTCCGCTTCAAAAGACAACGCGCTGGCGGACGCGGGTCTGAATCGACAACTCCAATCAGCAGCGGAGGGAGGAATCTGAAAGGAACAGAAGGTGCAGTCGCGACGCATCCAGGTAACGGGTCGGCAGAGGTTCTGTGAAAGTGCAGGGCAGGGCTCAGAGGAGAAATTCCCACCCAGAACATCCGCCATAGAGGGAGGGCGACCGTGATCAGGG
>Ga0179593_1540240_pt1 | contig 13844 bp, 25 predicted proteins | sample CZODoug2_1_08_16_FD_185931 | JGI IMG/M metagenome (GOLD analysis project Ga0179593, IMG submission 185931) | Vadose zone soil fungal communities from Angelo Coast Range Reserve, California, USA - CZODoug2_1_08_16fungal (PacBio error correction) | ecosystem: Environmental > Terrestrial > Soil >...
GGGGGGGGGAGGAGTGTTTTAGCCATGCCATCAGGAAGCTACTATATTGCTGTTGACACAAGAAGGGGGGGGGAAAAGGGGGGGGGACCAATGCCAAGTGAGGGAACACATTCTTGTTTGGGTGTGCGTCAAAGAAAAAGGGGAAAGAAAAAAAACATTAACAAGGCCCCTGATGGGAGCCCATACTGGGAAGAAAGAAGGGGTTGGGGCAGGTACTGCTTCCCTGGGATAATCCCTACAAGGGGGTTGCAGCTTTTTGGGGGGGGGAAACGGGGGGTGGGGGTTTATCCTTGTCCCCAGTGGTGTTGGGGAGGAAGGGGTGGGAAAAAAATGGCCTCCTCTGTTTGGCACCACAGGGACCCAATCTTAGTTGCAAAAGGAGAAAAAGGAAGGGAAACCTTAAAGTTTTCCAGAGGAAATGGGCGCAAAAAGGGGGGAAAAGGGGAAATCTTATAGTCAAAGGCCACAGGAAAGAAGAAGAGAGCTTGATTAGAATTCGCCAGAAGTAAAGATGAATACTAAATGCCCACTGTGGGTTGTTAATGGGTGTAAAAGGGGGGAAGGGGAAAAAAAAAAAAAGAAGGGTCGTTATTTTAAAAGGAAAAGTGCATTTTTCCTCCCATTTAAAGGAAAGAAAAGGGGGAGGAATGTGGGGGATGACTTTCCCGATCCCAAAATGGGGGGGAAGGGCCCATTTAAGGGTTGGAAATTCAAAGGGTACAAAATTTCCATATGGGAAAGGGGGGCATCTGTGATACAGGGAATGAATATCAGGTGGTGAAGGGGAAGACAAAAGATGAGGGTATGGAGGGGGAGACATCTAACCTAATGATTTGAAAAAGGGGGGGTTTTAAAAAAAAATTTAAAATGGGGTAATAAAGGGGGGGGAAAGGGGTAATTTAATTTTTGAAATGGAAAGCCATCTACAAAGAAAAAAAAAAGGGGAGGGGAAATTTGAAAAAGGTGTCTTGTTGACACAATTGAGGGAAAAAGTTTTGCTGGTGGGAAGAAATTTTTGGCCTGTCTCACTGGGGGGGGGGGGGGGGGAAAAAACTAGGAAGTTGAGTGCCTGTGGGGGTTGGGGGAGAGGGGGGGGGGGGGGGGGTGGGTGTTTTGGGATTTAAAGGGGGGAAAGGGGGTGTTGAGTATTTTTTGAACTCTCAGAAAAAAGGAAAAAGTGGGGTGGGTCTTGGGCACCACTTGAAAAAGGGAAGGGGACCATAATTTTTCTCAATAGTTTGGGAAAAGTGTTTCTTGCCACAGTGACAAAAAGAGGGAAGGGGGGGGGGAAAAAAAAAAAAATAGGAGTGTCACATTCAACAACCTGGGAGTGAGGGGAAATCCATTGTATATGATGAAAAGAAGGGAGTAGGTCCTCCCTGGTTCTAGGATGGGGAAAAGCAAAAACATTTTGATAAGGTGTTGGGGAAAAAGGTATTGGGGGGGGGAAGAGGTGCCCGAGGGGGGGCCCCCACATACTCATGCAATTAAGAAAAAAGAACACGATGCGGCTGTCTCAAACAAGAAAAGAAAATGCCCACTCCAACTCCCTTTCCAGTTAAATAACGAACCCTCCAAAACCCTCCCAAAAGCCAGTTGCAGCCAACATTGATCAAAGGAAGAACAGAACAATTCACAAAGTTGATGTCCTGCATTGTTAGAGAAGGATGCCCCACCCATGCCTTCAAAACCCCCCCCCCAACTGGTCACATCCCAAAAAAAGAGGGGGGGGGAAAAAATCAATCCGTCTCCTGCCGGTCGGGGGGGAAAAATCCCAACCTATTGTGCTGAAAGAAAACCAAGAACAAGAAAAAAGGGGGGGGGGAGGGGAAAATTTTGTAAACTAATTTGCCACCACAAAAGAAAAAAAGCCAAGTCAAAACCCAAAGTGACATGTCACCATCCCTCACAAGGGCAAAAAAAGGAAAAGGAACACATCAACCGGCAGAGACAAAAGATTCTCTATCCTCCCCTGCGGAAAAAAACACAACGAGGAGAAAGGGAAAGGGAGAGAAGAGGGGGGGGGGGGGTGGTTTCTTGCTGCTCTCTGAAGAGATGTTATTGTGCCATGGAGGAAAAGGGGAACTGGTGGTGGCTGTGCTGTGCACGTGGGAGGGAAAAAAAGAAGAAAAAGGGGGTGGTGGGGGCCAGGAATCAATATGTCTGGTCCTTGGGTGGGGGGAAAAAGGGAGGCACCATAGGTTGGAACTTAAGTATAAAGGGGGAGGGGGGAATCGACGATATTGAAGGTGTGGCTTTGTCCATGGTGAAGGGGGGGGGGGTGGTGAGTAGCATAACATGTTGAGCTCACAATGCAACACTCAAGGGGGGGGGGGTGTTTTTTTAATTTGTAAAGTGGTCGAGGGGTGTCATCACTGGTGGCTGGCACTGGGAAGGGAAAACAAAAGGAAGATGTGTGGCTGTGGCAGGGGGTGGGGATTGAAAACCCCCCCAAAAAAAAAAAGGAAAACCACCAAAAGCCCATAGGTTGCGTTGTTCTTAAGAAAGGAAGGGGGGGGGGAAGAAAAAGTTAAACAATGAAGAAGGAAAAACAGAGGGATTTCAACACTATCAAATGGTGGGGGGAGGGGGGGGGGGAGGAGCAGAACCACCCCAGGGAGACCCCTTACTCCGGAATTATGCAAGAAAAAGGGAAAGCAAAAAAGTCCTCAAGGTGGGGTGAAAAGGGAAGTAAATTATTGGTCTGTGGCAAGGAAAAAAGGAAAAAAAGAAAAAAAAACAGAAGAGAAATTAATGGAACAGTTTTTGGAGGGAGGGGGCCAAGACCCACAAAAAGGGTCCAACCTACTCAACACATCCAGAAACGGAAAAGAAAAAAAAGAAACGAAGAAGACCTCAACCCAACAGGAACTAATCCGAGGTGACCAACAAAGGGGAAAAAAAAGACAATTCCTGGGAGTTACTGAAGGGAACTGGAAAGTGGAAAAAACCCTTGACAAAGGGCCAGGACTGCCTCATCCAATCTGGGGGATGAAGGGGGGGGGGAAATCCTCAGAGTGACAGCCAACTATCATGAAATATGGGGGGGGGGAAAAAAACTGTTGAATGAAAATTCATTTAAAAGGAAAAGAAACCCCTCATCTTGATTAAAATCAAAAAAAAACCCCTTATAAGATGAAAAGGGGGAACGGAGAAAAATGACCATATGGAAATTGTGGAAAAAAGAATACAAAGGAGGGGAAGGGAACACATGGGATGGAAATTGGAAAAACCAATGAATTCATCCATTTAATTTGAGGGGAAAGGAAAAAAGAACACACTGAGAATGGGTTAAAATCACTACCAATGAGGGGTCCCAAAGAAAGGGGAACTGGTAGTAAATACTAAAGACTGTAAGGAAATTCTCTTAGGATTTCCCTAAAAAAAGGGGAAGAGGGGGAACGAGAAGAGTTCCCCTTTTAACTTCCTTGGGGGAAAGCATTCAGAAGACGGGAAAAAAGGGAAACTCTAGGTGAAAGCTTTTGGTTGGGGAGTGTTGCGCCTAAACAGAAGGGTGGAAGAGGGGGGAAACACAAAAGAGGTGAGGCCCCCCACCTCCAACAACAGAGAGAGAAAAAAAAGAATAAAAAACCCCAGAAACCACGAAACCCAACCAGAGGAGATCCCCTGGAAGCAGTAAATGCACCCACCAACAGAAGAGAAGAAGAAAAAAGGGGGGGAAGAAAAGGGGGCCCTGTTTTAATTTGTCCTGGAGGGGACATCAGAAAAAAAAAACAAAGGAATGTGTTTCCTCACGGAAAGGGGACACCTGGGATTTGTACCCAGAAAGGAGAGAAGGGAGACACAAGAGCAAAATGATGTCATCAGAAAAACCAAAGCAAAAAAAGAAAAAAGAACGGAGGAGGCTGCAAAGAGAGAGAATAGTGGGGGCAATTTGCTATTTGTGAGAAGGAGAAAAGGAAGGAACAAGGGCACCACAGGTTGGTCCAATAAGAATTGTGAAAACCAAAGTGAAGGGGGGGGGGGGGGGGGGGGGGGCCTGTCCCAACTCCACATGCATGATGCCCTTGAGGGGGAGAAAAAGGCCCACCTGATTTACAACAGGTGATCAAAATACGGAAAGGGGGGGGGGGGGAAGGACCGGCCTTCCCTGGTATATACGCAAGAATTGTGGAATTGCCCACACCCACTTTCCTGGTGGGAAAGGGGGGGGGGGGGGATCCCTGACCGGGCCTCTGCCTTGTAGGTGAAAGAGAAAAGGGGGAAACAAAGGGGGGGTGGTCTTTCCCATTTGAACAATGGCGGGGGTAACAAAACAAAAAAAAAAGGGGAGGAAAAAAGGAGTTTACATAGTTTCAAGAGGCAGAAGAGCTCAATGTAAGTAAAGGAGGAGGGAAAGAAAAGGGAAGGACAAAACACTGAGTTAGTGGAACTCTAAAGAAAAAGGAAAAGAAAGGGGGGGAATAACATTTAACAGTTCTTTATATACAAGAAGGTGTCATACATTTTGCCAAACGGGTGTTGGGACAGGGGGGAAGGGGGAAGGAAAGTAAACCATCCTACGTGTGGAAATGGAATTTCCGGGGGAGGGGGGAAAGGAAAGGGTTGGATGAATTTGGGGATGAAAAAAAGGGCCAATGGTGTTTTTTAAGCCAGGGGAGAAGTAGAACGGGGGGGGGGGGGGGGGGATGAGTTTTTACAAAAACAAAATTTCCACATTGGAAAAAAAAGAGGAAGAAGGGTATGAAATTATCCTGGGAAGGAAATGTGACGGTTATGGATTGTGGGAAGAAAAGAGAAGGGTTACCAATCAAGGTTTTTTCCAAACAAGGGGTATTGGATAATATGGGGAAATGTATTGTATTTTTGCATGTAAAAAAGGGGGGAAAAGGAATGCCCAGGGCCAGTCTAAACAAGATGAAAAGGGAAGGGGAAAAGGTGCCAGGTTGGCGGAAAAACAAACTTTTTTCAAGGGTGGGAAAGAAAAAAGGGGGGGGGGACCACCATACTTAAGGGGGGGGGAGGGGACTCTTTTGAAGGTTATGGCCCACCCTATTAATTAGGGGAAAGTGGGTGAAAGGGGGGGAGTCTCTTTGGGGGGTGAGGTGGTTTGGGGGGGGGGGGGAAAAGTAGTGTGGAACGCTTCTACTAACGGGGGGTCTTGGCCCACTTGAAGAACGAGGGGCAAGAAATTTCCATAGTTTCTTCAGGGGTTGGGGGAAAGGGGGGGGGAAAAAAAAGACATAATTACTTACGGCCTCATCAAACAAATAGAGGGGAAAAAGGAAACAACACCTCTTTGAGACCCTTGGGTTTTTAAAAGGGGGGGGGGAGGGATATTCCTGATCAGGGTCAGAAAAAGGATTACTTTCAAGCCACCAAGGGGTGGGGAAAGAGAGTAGTGTTGTTTTCCGTTTGGAGGAAAAGGCGGGGAACCCCAGAAACTCATGACATTATGACCAAAGAAATGCTGTCTGACCAAAAAAACACGAAACCGAAAAAGCCACACAATATCCCTTTCATGAAAGAAAAAAAAAAAAAGGGGCTCTGCCACCAGGGGGCCAAAAATAAAAAAAAATTCACCAACATGGAAAACATGTAGCTCACCTGGGGAAAAAGGGGGAAGAAACCCCCCCCCCAAACCTGCACAAAAAGTGCCAATCATCTTCGTCGAGAAAAAAAAAATACAAACCAAGTTGATAAGCACAGGAAGAAGGGTTCTGAAAGATGGGGGCAAAAAAAAAAAAAGGAATGATGTCTTTGCATTTGGGGGGGTAAAAAAAAAGAAAAAAAAAACAATATTGCCCAAACCCACTCACCAGCACAGCCACACAAAAAACAGGCCAAAAACCCATCCCAAGAATGTCACAAAAAACCATCGCCAGCCAAAACGGAGATATCATCTCAACACACCAGCATCTGCTAGAAGAAAAGGAAAAAGAAGGGAAAAAAGGAAGGAAAAGAGAGAGATATAGCATTAGGGGGGGCGCTGCTCTCCGGGAAAAAGGGGGTATGGGGGCCACATGAGGGATGGGTGGGCGTCAATTGGTGTGGGGAGTGGGGGGGGGGTATTTTTGCAAAACATAAGTTTTTTACCAAAATGCAGACAAAGAAAAAGGGGAGGGGTGGGGGGTGAAAATCATTTCAGCACATATGGGACTGAGGGGGGGGGGGAGGGGGGGGCCGGCAAGCGAAGGGGAATGTTTTTGTTTTTGGCGGGGGGGGAGAGGGGGGGGGGGGGGGTGATGCATCAGAACATGTGAAGCTAAATTAAGGAGGAAAAGGGTTGGGTTTCTGTGCTGTATCGGGAGGGGGGGGGAAAACGGGGGGGGACCGGGCCCACCTGGTGGTGATGGTGAATGGAGGGGGGGGGAGGGGGGGGAAGGGCCTGTTGATGTTTAGACGCAAAATGCATAATTTCCCCAAGGAGGTATGGGGGAAAAAAGAACGTACAATGAGAGGCCCCTTAGGAAACAAGGCAAACAACTAATTGAAAAAGCAAGGGGGGAAAGGTACTAAGCAGCCTATACCAGGAGAAGAAGACTCATATACAATGCTGTGACCATAATGGGGGGAAAAAGAGGGGGGAAAGGGACAAGACCTAACTTTTTGTGGGAGGGAGATAATGGAAGGGGAAAAAGGGAAAAAAAAAAAAAAAAGGGAAACTCTTTAAAGTACATGGACAAAATTTGGGGCCCAGACCCACAACTGTGGGAAAAAAAAGGGAAATAAACGAAAACCAACAGCCAGAAACTAATTCCCAAACCCCACTCAAAAAACCCAAAAAAAAGGCAAAAACCCAACAGGCATAATGAAGACCTTCAAAAGAGACAAGCAAAGAGAGGGGGGGGGGGACAGAAGCTTAACTGGAAAAGGTGCAATGCAAAAAAAGGGGGGGAAGGACTGTCTCCTCCAATCTGTTAGACTGAAGCAAAATACATACAGCAACGAGAAAAGGGAATAAATGGTTGAAAAACATGGAAAAGAAAGAGAGAAGGGTTGTATATGGGTTAAAATCCTAAAAAAGCATCCCCTGTATTTCATCCACACAGGAAAGAAAAGAAAAAGGAAAAGATAAAATTGAAATATGGAAATTTTTTGTAAATAAGAACAGAAATTCAGGGGAAAAAAAAAAAAGGGGGGATGGAAATTCATCCCAAATTTCATAAGGAGGAAATTCCACATTTCCACACCTTAAGCGGGGGAAAAGGGGCAAACGGGCCACAGGCCAACCATGTAGTACACAGTGAAAAACATGTGGAAAAGGGGAAAAGTTATGCCCTGGAGACTCTAAAGGAAAAAAAGGGCCCACTAACTCAGGTGAATGCCGGGGGGGGAAAGAAGGGAAAAAGGGGTACTTTCCTGCGCTTATTTCTGGTGGGAAGACCAAACCTTGGCAAAAGGAAAAAAAGGGTTTGGTTTGGTTAGTGTTTGGAAAGGGGAAGACCCCCCAATTGGGTGCCCAACAAAAAAAAAAGGGGAGGCAAAAGACACACGGCAGATGCAACCCAAACACACACGGGAAAAAAAAAAACAGACCCCCACCCAGGAAAGGGGAAAAGTATCACAGTGAAGCAGTAATGGCACCAGAGGGGAGGGGAAAATCAAAAAAGGGTGTCAATCAGGGGCCTGTTTAAAAATGTCCTGGGGGGGGAAGGAAAAAACCAAACAAGGAAATGTGTTCCTGAAAGGGGAGTGGGGAACACTGGGATGTACCGCAAGAAGAGCACAAAACAAAAAGGAGCCCACATGATGCCATGCCACAATAAAACCAAACCTATCCAAAAAAGGGGAGGAAAAGGAGAGCATAGTGGGAAAAAGACATGTCAATCACTTGCTTAAGTGTGAAAAGGGGAAAGGGTACAATCCCAGTGTCAATAATAAGGGGGGAAAAAAAGGGAAAAGGGGGAACACAGTCCTTGTTTGGTGTCTGCCAACTCTTGAAAAAGGGGAATCACCAGGGGCCCCTGATTGACAACAAGGGAAAGGTGGGGAATCCCATTATCTGGGACGATCAGAAGGGAAAGGAAAAGGGGGGAACGTCCCCTGGGGATTTAATCTAAAAACCAGTCCATTGGGGAAAAGGGGGGGTCTGTTGGTTGGGGTGTGGGTATCGGGGGGGGGGGGGGGGGCTCTGGGCCGGGGAAAAAACCTCTGTTGGCACAAAAGGGGGAGTACAATTTGACCAATGCTGTTTAGGGCAAAAACCTTAACCTCCAACCAAAGCCTGGGAAAAAAAGTGGGCTCCCCACAATGAAATAGCCGACGGGGGGGGAAAAAAAGGAGGAATAGTCAAAAAGGCATGAAACAGGAGGTGAAGGGAGAGGGGGGGAAAAGGAGAGCTCCAGGCATAAATTAAGGGAACAGGAACATTTGTTTACAATTGGGGGGGAGGGAAAACGACAGGGGAGTGAATTTTTTTAAACAGAAGGGGAAGAAAGGAAAAAAAAATGGATGAAATTCCCATGGTGGAAAATGGGTCCACCCATTGTTTGTTTAAAGGAAAAGAGGGAAAAAGGGGTATTAATTTTTTTTAAACAAAAAAATTTCAAAGGGAGGAGTGAAAAGGTCATCTTATAACAGGGGGAGAGTTTTAAATAAATCCAGGAAGGAAAGGGGGATGTGGAAAACGCATCTAAACCTATGAAGGGAATGTTAAAAAAATCAGAAAAAAAAAAAAGGGATTATATGTTATGGGATAGAAGGGGGGAAGGTATTTTTGCATTAACGAGGGGAAGGGGAAAAAGCCAAGGTCTTAACCAGAAATGGGATAAAAAGGGGGGGGGGGGGGAAGGGGGGGGGGGGCTTTCGTGCATTTAAGGCCTTGCTTGTCCCACAAGTAAGAAAAGGGGGGGGGAGGGCCTATTTTGAAGTAGGTGGGGGGGGAGGAGTAGTGCCCTGTTTTGGGGGGTGAGTGGTTTTGGGATTGGGGGGGGGGAGGGAAGGAGGGGGGGAAAAACTCCCTTCTAACCCCAAAAAAAAACCGTGGGGAAAAAAAGGGAGGAAAAACCCTTGAAAGACGACTTTTTGACAAATAGGGAAAAAAAAGGGGGGGTGGTTGGACGCAAGGGGGGTTTTTTTGGTTGAAGTTCCTGTGGCCAAAGGGGGAAGCATCATCAACAAATCAGGAGTGTCAAAGAAACACCCCTTGAGGATACTGTGATTTGGGAAAAAGGAAGAAATGGGGGGAAAGAGATCATAGCAGATTCCTGTTGTGAAAAAAAAGGGAGGAAAGGACAAAGGCCACCAGTTGATAGTTGGTGTGTTGTTTGCCTGTTTTCAAGGGGGGGGGGGAAAAAAAAAAGAGAGAAACACGGGACCACAAAGCTCATGACAATTATGACAAGACAACCAGTAAACTATGGAAAGGAAAGACACACCCTCCAAAAAAAAGCCAACAAAAGATTGAACCTGTAAGTTACACCCTCCAAAAAAAGGGGAAAATCCACCATTGGATAGCAAACAAAACTACAGCACAGAAAAAAGGAAAAAAAAAACGGAAAAAAAAAGGATGTCTGGGCATTTGTTTTCAGTCCCAAAAAGGAGGGGAGGAAAATCCCGCCCCCACCCCCCCCCCCCCCCCAAAGAAGGCCAAGGGAAAAGAAAAAAAAAAACAATCTAGAAAAAAATCAATCAAAGAAAAGAAAAGAAAAGAAAAGCCACCTTCCACATTCCACCATTTCATAGCAGGGGGGTGCTTGTGGCCTTAAAATGGAAACCAAAACAAACAAAAGGGGGGGAAAATAAAGGGGCCCAACCACAACAGGAAGGGGGAAAGTCCCACACAAAAAAAAAAGTGAACATGCCAGCCCATCCCTGGGCCAATTGGGAACCAAATTTCCCAGCAAAAAGAAAGCCACGTAGAGATCATCAACACCACAAAGGGGAAGAGAGCTCTCAACAACAACAACGGAGGTGAGCATTATTTCCTGGTTGTGTTGGGCTGGGGAGAGCCCACGTGTGCAGGTGCAGGGGGAGAAGGGGGGAAAGGTGATGGTGTTGGAAAGGGGTGCCTTGTGTGCTGTGGAGGGGAGAGGGGGGGGTGTGCCCATAGTTTAAAAAATGAGGGGGGGAGGGTCTTGGTGTGAATTCAGGGGGACTGTTTTCTAGCAAGGGGGGGACGGGAGGGGGGAAGAGGGCAACAAGCGAGTTTGTGGCGTTCCAAGTGGGGGGGGGGGGGGGGGGGGAGGCCATCAGAAAACAGGTGGAAAATAATGTCTGCATGTTGGGGGGAAAAAAAAGGTGGGGGTCTGTGTGTAGCATGGTGTGCCAGGGAAGGGGGGGAAAGGGGGGGGTGAGGGTGTAATGACAGGGGGGGCAAGTTGCTGGTGAGGGGTGGGGAAAAAGAAAAAAAAAGGGGGAAGGGTGGAGGGGTCATAATGTTCCATGGAGGGTGGGGGGGTGGGGAAAGGGGAAAAATAGGAAACAGGCAAACAAAAAGAGGGCAAAGGGTTGGCCTTTTGGAAAAAAGAAAAAAAAAACACAAAGGGGGGAGACCTTAACTCAGCATATCCCTATCTTAAGAGGACAATGAAAAAAAGAAGAAAAAGGCATCAAAGGTTGGGTTTGAATGGAAGGGTGAGGCCGTAATTTATTGTCTGTGGGAAGAGGAAAAAAAAGAATAGGAAGGAAATGTATGGACACAGATGGAGGGAGTGTCAAGGGAAAAAGGGGAAAGGGGGGGGGGGGGGGTAGAAGAGTTCCAACTACTCAACAAAGAAAAGCAAACACCAAAGAGAATCGAAAAAAGGACACAAAAAGGGGAAAATCCCTAGTGTGGGGACCACACAAATCAAAATTAAAAGGACAGGGGGAGGAGGACATCAAGCGAACTGGAAAGGGAAACTTGCAAAGGTCGTACTGGGAGGGGAAAAAAAGGGAAAAGGGGCCAGGGCCCCAAAGCCTGCAGAGTTAATGCAAAATACATAAGCAAACGTAAAGAAGGGGGGGGGAGATTGATGAAAATTCCATAGGTTAGATGGGGGGGGAGGCTTGGATTAAAAAAAAAGAAAAGAAAAAAAAAAAATGGAATAAGGGGAATGGAAATTCCCATCCTCAAATGACATGGGGGGAAAAGAAGAAACATGAATTCCATACCTTAAAATCTTAAAAAAAAAACCCAAATTTCATTCCAAAGGGGAAGGAAAGGAAAAAAAGGAAAAATTTCCACCACTGAGATTGTTAAAACAGAACCATGGGGAAAAAAAAGGGTAAAGGGGTAAACACATGTCCTGTTAGTAAGGGACACTGGAGATCCTCTAATCATCTCGAGAGAAAAAGGGGGGGGGGAAGAAAGGCATTTTGACTTATAAGAGTTCCCCTTTGTAAGGTTTCCTGGGGGAGGGGAAAGAGGGGGGAACTTAAGTTTACTCTAGGGTTGAAGCTTTGGGGGAACCGCAGTGGTCAATGGGAAAAGACACAACAACAGGGGGGGGGGGAAAAAAGGGGAAAAAACAAAAATAAAAAAGGCCCCCGAGCACACCCAACCAAAAAAAACACTGGGAAAAAGAAAAACCAGAGAAGTGGGCCAAAAAAAAAAGATATCCCTGGAAGCAGTAATGCACACCAAGGGGGAAGGGAAAGAAAGAAAAATGTTTGTCAATCAGGGCATTGAAGTGGTCACGGGGAAAAAGGGGGGAAAAAACAGCACACCAAAAAGAATGTGGGAAAATTATTATTGGACACTGGGATGTACCAGGCAAGAAGAAAGGGAAGAGGAAAAGAAAAGAAAAAAAAGGGAAATCATAACACCATGCACAAACTATCTAAATTCAAAGGAAGGGAGAAAAAGATAGTTGGTGCTGGTGTTAGGGGAGGGTGAATATTGGTAACTCATCTTACGAAAGAGGGGAGGAAGAGGGGGGGGGGGGGGAAGGCAAAGTGAGGAACACATTCCGTGTGGTGTTGGAAAAAGGAAAGGGGGCAGTGAACCATTAACAGGAAAAAAAGAATAACATACTGGGCTCTAAGATCCTCCTGGGGGGGGGGAAGAAAAGGGGAGGGACACTGGTATATCTCACCAAAAAAGCGGGGGGGGGGGATCCCAACTTAAAAGGTATGGGTCTGGGTTGTGTTTAAGCAAGGGGGGGGAAAAAAGGGGGGGGGGGTGCTCTTTCCTGGGGGGGAGTGGACCCAGGGGGGGAAAAAACCCAAATTGGGTTGTCTTCCAGGGGGGGAAAAACAACACTTAACTGCCCCCAAAAACCAAAGACTTCAAAAACAAGGGGGAAAGGAAAAAAAAAAGGAAAGTGTGCTCCCACAACGAAAGCTTCAAGGAAGTGAAGGAAGGAGGGAACAAACGAGTTAGTGGAAAATTCCTAAGGAAAAAAGAGGAAAATCAAAAAAAAAAAAAACATAACCACAGAAAAAAAAAGAAATTTACAGTCTTATATACTACAGGGGAAAGGAAACTACAATTGGCAATGTTGGACAAGGGAAAAAAGGGGGAGGGGGGGGGAAGGGGTTGTAAACCATCCTAGTGGGACATGTGAAAAAGGGAAGGGAAGGGGGTGAAACTGAATGTGGATGGAAAGGGTGTAAATTAAAAGTCCATTTGGAAAAGGGGGGGGGGGGGAGGAGGTTTACAAAATTTTCTCTCAAGAAAGGGCAAGAGGGATAAGTGAATTGGGGAAAGAGGGAAGTCCAAGATGATGGTATGGAAGATGGGGAAAATAGAAAAACAAAGAAACAAGTTGCAATTTTTCATGCAATGGGTTTTGGGGGAGAGGGTCCTTCCTAGTTTTTGGATTGCATTAACTCTGCAAGGGGGAGGGGACAAAAAAAAAAAAAGGCTACACAGAAAAATGGATGAGCCAGTCCCAGCCCAAGGGGGGGGGGGAGGTGCACTTTAAAAGTTCAGCTGGGGGCCAGGGAAGGAAGAGGGGGGGCGGGGTCTCTTTTGAAAGGGTTGGGGTTTGGAACGGGGGTTTTGGGGTTTTGAGGGGGGGTTGTTGGGATTAGTTTCTTGGGGGGAGGGGGGGGGGGGGAGGGGGGGGGGGGAAAAGCGTCTTTACTACCAAAAGTCACAGGGGGGAAAAAGGGGGAAGACTCCTCCAATCTGTTCCAAAAAATAAGTTTTCTCAATGGGTTTTGTGTGTTGGGGGGGGGGAAGGGGGGGGGGGAGGGCCACAGAAAAAAGGGGGGACATCAATCCTCAACAAATAGAAGGGGAAAAAAAAACACACCCTTGAGGACTGTATTTTCCAGGAAGGGGGAAGAAAGGAGATAACATAATTCCTGAGAGGTCGAAAAAAGAAAAGGGAGGAACTCTTGAAAAAGCCCAAACCCATTTGAATAAGGTGGGGGGGGGGGGGGGGGGGGAAAAAGGGGAAACTAGGTGCCTCTTCATTGTAATCTGCAAAAAAAAAGAAAAAAGGAAAAAAATGAAGAACACTCAAGGGGCTCAACAAGAAAACCCTCCCCAGCACCTGAAAAAACACAAAGAACCACTTGTTCATTATGAAAAAACACCCTCCACCACCAGGGGGGGGAAAAAGGAGAAAGCAACAGCCCGCTACAGCACAGAAACAATTCAACAACACAACTTCAATACAGTGGGATTTCGCATTGTAAAAAAAAGTGAAGGCGGGGGGGACTCACCCCCCCCCCAAAGCCAAACTGTCACAGCAAAACAGGTGCAATCATCGTACGCGAAAGAAAAAACCAGTTGATAGTCACTTCACAGGAGGGTGGCGGGAAGGGAAAATAACCAAGCACCAGACAGGAGTTTTGGTAAACTAGGCCAAAAAAACAACATATTTGCAAAAACAAAAAAAAAAAAAAAAACAGCCCATTGCCAGTTACATGCCAACTCCATCCAAAAAAAGGGAAAAACCAAGAGCCATCACATCCACCGGAAATAGACCAAAAAAAATCCATCAATA
>Ga0179593_1268330_pt1 | contig 13843 bp, 18 predicted proteins | sample CZODoug2_1_08_16_FD_185931 | JGI IMG/M metagenome (GOLD analysis project Ga0179593, IMG submission 185931) | Vadose zone soil fungal communities from Angelo Coast Range Reserve, California, USA - CZODoug2_1_08_16fungal (PacBio error correction) | ecosystem: Environmental > Terrestrial > Soil >...
GTTGTGCGCCTCGGTATCGGCAAGGCTTCAGGGAGCTGGAATTTGGAGGAGAAGCGTTTCCCCGGGTCTGGGGGGAAGGAGGGGGGGGGGAAAAGGACCGGGAAGGAAGGGCTGGGTCTCCGGTGAATAATCGGCGCGACTGCAATGGAATCTTGACCCAGAAAGAAAGCTGGATCGGGAAAAAAATTCACACAGAGGATCACTGTTGGGGGGGGAATTGGACAGTAGAGGCCTGCTTGGACTGCGGCGCGGTTGCTTGGGTTTACGTTGAGGCGAAGAGGTCTGTAACCCAAGGTGGAGTCGAGGAAAATAAGATGGGGAAATAAGAGGCGCGGGGGGGAAAGACGATGGCAAGTAAGTCAGATTCCAGGCCAATTAGGAAGGGGCGGGTGGAACATGGGGAAAGGAGGAAATAAGAAGAAGCTAAGACATGCCAGAAGGGGGAGAAAAAGGAGGGTCGGCTGACGCCAAACGCTAAAAAAAAGGGAACCTGAGAAGAAAAAAATTATCTTCGAAAGGGAGTGCAAATCTCTCCGGGTCCTGGGAAAAGGAACGGAAGCGTGGGCTCCTTCAACGCCATCCAAGCGAGGCCAAGAATTACCATTAAGACTAAAAACACGTCTCAAACTTGAAAAGGAGAAGTGGTTACAAAAACTTGAGAAAGTTCAGGTCCTCACAGAGAAGGAGACTTCGAGGGGGCCTCCGAAAAAATTCAGACCAAAGGGAAGGATTGTAACGGGCAAGGGATGTTCACGTGGGTTGTACGACACAGGGGGGAATTAAACAAGTGGAACTCTGAATCGTTTGTTTTGAAACAGACGGACCAAAAGACAAAAAAATAAAAAGTAAAAGAGAAATCACATCAACAAGTGTTAAAGGAAATTAAGGGAGGGCAGGGGAAAATCAAGGGATACAAGGGGGGGGAAGGGTTGAAAAGGGGTCGCATCCGGGGTCCAGAAGAGCCAAACTTCCACACTCTGCTGACAAACTACAGATAGGGGGGCCAGGGAAGGGTGTGCAGATACTGGTCCATCGGGCAACAAGATGAGGATTTAAAATTAGGGGAAAGACTAAAAAGCGAAAACGCCTCGGAAAATCTGTGTAAAACTTGGATGTTTCGGGGACATAATCCAGTTAAAAGACAAGCCAGTCAAGCACGTGCTGGCGACGAGGTGTAGGGGTCGGGGAGGAAAATTAAAAGAGGGAAATATGGTACTCCACGACGAACTTCCGTACGAGAACACGGACCGATGAGCGGTGGAAAAAGAAAGGGACGCAAAATCAGGGCCTCGGGGGGGGGGGGGGGGGGGGGGGGGGGGGGGGGGGGGGGGGGGGGGGGGGGGGGGGGGGGGGGGGGGGGGGGGGGGGGGGGGGGGGGGGGGGGGGGGGGCCAGGAGGAGGGAAGGCATGGGGGGAAGAGTGTTTGGTTTTGAAAAGTTCCGAGTCAGTGTTGGGGAGGGGTAAAACTAAGAAAAGAGGAAATAAGACGCCCTTTAGCGTTGGCCGGTTGGCAACGCGGGGCAGTTGGAAAAAACCCAAGGATGAAGAAGAAAAAAGGCAGACCCAGGGAGCACGACAGGGCGAAACCAGGCCTATGTTTCAAGTAAAAGACTCCACAAACAAAAAAAAATCAGTGCGTTTCAAAACAAAGGGAGGAGGTAGGGGGAGATAAGTATGGGGGTCAACGCGATTGGTTGGTTTGTTCTCGGTATTTCAAGGATCAGGGGAAAGAAAGGGATTGAAGATATGATAAGAAAAGAAGAGGGGCGCTCAGGAAAGGGGGGCGGGTTTGCCGGAGCGCGGGAAGTTACGGGCGGAGGGAGGGGTGTCAAGATTACTAGGTGGAAAGGCGTGGGGGAACGGTTGGATTGAGAGGGGGTTGGAGGGGGACGAGAGGGGGGGTAGTTCTGGATCGGGGCTACATCAAAGATCCAACGGGGGGAAACAAAAGAGCTAATTATCACATAAAGAGTAAAATTTTAGCCGTTTGGACCAGTCTCTATACAGGGCTCAATCGTTTCCTAGTTTAATCCAGGGGGGGAGGGATGACAGACAACGATACAAGTGGTCGCTAAGTTAGAGTGGAGTGGGTGGCCGTAATCCGGGAGTAAGCAAGGCTGATGAAGGTGCGATGTCGGTCTTAAAGACCGCCTTTGATACAAAACAAAGGGGAAAAACAGCATTGGGAGAGAGAGGGACAGGGAAAGGGGGAAGGGGGGAAGAGGGGCTTACCCCTCCTGAGGATCTCGACTCCGGGGGGGGGAGGCAATCGAAACCAAGGGAAAATGGGACAAAAAGGGGGAAAAAAAATGGGGGTCAACTGGGGGGGGAAGAAAAAATGTGAATGAAGGGAGGAAAAAGATGAAGGAAAAGGTAAAACCGAAAAATTTTGTCTTCATTGAAGTCAAGTAGCTGGTCCTTAAATTAAGAGGTGGGGGAACCAATGTCGATTTAAAATTATGTCAGAGAAGTGGTTGTCTTAGTAAACCCAAGGGGAACCTGGATGGACTGAAAGGGGGTCTGTCCAAACAGGGGGGACAAGAGAAGGGGTTGGGGGAAAGGGGAAAAGGTGACAAGGATAAATGCCGTGGCGATAACTGAAAAAAAAGAGCAGCTAGCACGTGGAGAGAAGTTACTGGGGAAAAGGGATTAAGGGGAGTTACCACGTGGGGAAACGGCCCAGACGAATCAATCAGAAATTCTGAACTAGGGCCTCCAGGACACGCTTGGTTATGGTGAACCAAGGAAGGAATCAAAAGCCCCAAAGGCTGTACACTATCGTGTTGAAAGAATTTGAGAAAAAAAGACCGAACGGGTCAAGTTCTTATAGATAAGCTTGGCCCGTTATGGTTGGGAGAGGGAGGGGACAGGAGATGAAAGGGGGGGCTTTCGGGGTGTACAACCTGGTGCAAAACGCTTCGAAGAAGACTAATTTAGTATTAAAAAGGGGAGGAACCGGGGAATCAAAGTTTGCCATCAGACCCTCGCAAGCGCGACTTCACACAATGAGACAAGCCTGGATCGCTAAGATGGAAGGGGACGTATAAAAGTTGGAGGTCACATAAAAAGGGGGAAAAATCAAAAAGAGAAGAAAAATAGGCCCGATCCCGCGTGAACACATTACTGGTCCAGGGGGGAAAAAGGGTCAAGGTAGCCATCCAGGTCCGGGAAAAAATGGGAATTACTCCGAGGGAGGAGGGCAATCACGAAAGGAGCTAAGATAATAATCTCGGCATTAAAGGAATTTGGGCGGGGGGGGGGAAGTCTCAACCTATACTCTGATGCAGAGGCGTAGAAAGAAAAGGAAAGAGAAAAGGCACGCTGGAGGGGGAAAAGACGTCGAATGCGGCTGTCAACATCTATCTCAACAAACTGATTAGGTAAATTTGGTAAAGTCCGATCGAAAAGGAGGAGACGGGGGGGGGAAGAGGGGGGGACGGCGCGGGAGAGAGGGGGGGGGGGACGGGGGATACATACCGATGTGACTTGAGTGCTTTCATGGTTCAAGCTGGAAAAGGTATCTCTAGGGGGATTGGAGGGGAAGAAAAGTCGGGGGATATGAGGGAACATCGGACAGCACTGAAAAGAAGCTCGGATTCTGAAAGTTCCCAAAGAAACTCAATCGTCCAGGGGGGGTTGGGGGGCAGGGAAACGAGGGGAAATACAGGGGGCCCTCGCTGCGAGGCTGGTCTTGGAAAACGGAAAGTGTTACTAAAGAGGAGACGATGGGGGGGGGATTGTTCAAGGGGAAAAGGAGATAGGAGCTCGGAGAAAAGCCAGTTTGAGATGATTGCTCTGGGGCTATGGACAAGGAGGAACTGATTCACGTCTCAGGAGGGGAGGAAGGGATGGAGGGCCGATGGCGTCCAAAAAAAAGAAAAAATGTCAGAACGGCAAAAAAAAAACGAGACAGATCTGAGAAGGTAGGGAAGGAAAACCTTCAGAGGGGGAGAAAACGGGAAGAGAACGGAAGGGGAGGGGGGGACAACGGATTGGGGGGAGGGAAATTCCTTCAATATACGCATCTGGAGGAGCTCGTGGCTCTGCCTTGAGGAAAGAAAGGAGGAAGCCGAGGGGGGAGGACAAGGGAAGAGGGGGGAGAGGCATCATTCAAAAACTTTAAAGAGGGGGGAGTTGAAACGTGAATACGGGAAGGGAAGAAAAGGGAAAAAATGATAGGGGGGAAAGCGTGTCTCTAATTGCTATAGAAAAAAGTTTAAATCTTCGTAACCGCGATCGTCTGGGGAAGGGGTGACGACACAAAGGGGTTACACGTGGAACCTGCCATTTTGTGACGGACGACTACGGAAAAAATTACGAGGTAGGAGCGACCAATCATGTATCAAATAAGGGTCAACGGGGGAAAGAGGGAACGAATTGAGAAGGGGGGGAAGGTGGAACTAGTGAAGATAATTTTCCGCCTAAGGCCTCAGAAAGTTCAATTCCTTGCCCGAAATGTTAGAGGCCCTGGGCTTAGTGGGAGAATGCCACAGGGGGGAAGGGGCGTACCAACCGACTTTGAGTAAGGATGTTTTCAAGCAGAAAAGAGACAAAATACGATCGGGGAAAAAAGCAGGGGGGAAAACTGGGAAGGGGCTGTCAGTAAAAAAAAATAGACAAAGTCAAAAGAGGGCAACAGTATGAAAGAACAAAGAAATGCGGGAGAAGAGGGGGGAACAAGGAGTGCTGGAAAAGAGGATTTGAAAAACAAAAATACTTATCGCGGGACGGCTCAAAAAAGAAATTAGAGAAATAAAGTATTTGCGTTGTACAAACCTGGAGGGAAGGAAGTTTGGGAGGAAAGATCAACAGACAATACCTTGGACTTACCTTCGGAAGGACTGAAAAACTTCAAAAAAAGGAAAACAGCTCGGGGGAATTACGAAATTACGACAGTTAGATAACTTCAACGCCCTTTCTAAAGAACAAATGGGAGCATACGAGGCTAGCGAAAACAGCCATGAGAAGGGGAGGGAAGAAGAAGAGTCAAAAAAACAACGGGAGAAAAGAGAGATGATCCACTAAAAAGAGGTGTTTGTGTGCGAAGATAGATTCATCAGGGTCAGGTAGAAGGGGGGGAGGGAGGAAAAAGAGAGGGGGGAAGGAGAATCGGGGAGAGACATAAAGCGCGGGTCCTTCAACGCCAAAAAAAAAACATCCCTGGAAAAGCAGGACAGTGTAAAGGGGAGGGTGAAGAGGTTTTCAGACGAGGGGGTCGAGAGAAAAAGGAGAAGAATACAGGAAAAGAGTGGACAAAGGGGCAAAAGAGGGGGGTTATCTTCGGACGCTGAAACTCCGAAACATCGCTAAGGCTTTTCAGAGTCTCTCAAATCGGCGAGCCAGAACGCATGGGAGAAGGGAGGTCGAAAAAGGAGGGAATGGGTCGCGTCTGTGAATACTCGTTTCAAGTAATCAGTTGCCTGGGAGAAGGATGCGTTTAGAGTAAAGGAATGTTAAAACCAGATCGAGAGATTTGGGTGAGCTGGTAGGCGGGAAAAAGAAGAGGACTAGACCTGAGGAGAAGGGGAAGGAAGGGAAAGCTCTGGTCAAGGAGAAGAAGGGAAAGGGTATCAAAAAGAGACATTGTGGACAACAGAAGTCCGGAACAAATTCACTTATCCAAACTCGCAGTAAAACGGTCGGAGCGAGGAAAGGGGTATTGGGAAAAGAAAGGGGGGAGGAAAATGAGGGAAGGAGTCGCGGAAACGGCCTTATCTATGGGATACGTTCATCATTTTCGATCTCATACTTATGGGAGTATTTTGGGAAGGCAAAAATGGGAAAGGAGGGGAAAACGTGTAAAGAAGAAGGTGTCAGGCAAAAGGAGATTCGTGTTTTCCACACGAAGGAGGGTTAAAGAGCACGCCTCATTTGACCTTACGAACGAAATCGAAGGCTGGAAGGGGGGCTTTCAAAATTGTGAAAAAAAAACGGCCCGCTTTCAGCACGTGTCGTTAGGGGAGACTCTATTCCTTGGAAGGGCTCCCGCTTTGGATGGGGGATGCCCCGAAAAAAGGAAAAAGGGAAACGGAGGATTCACTTGGGGAAAAAAGGTAGACGCACTAAATAGGGGAAAGAGGTTATCTGACGAAAGTTCCACTGGGGACTAAGATTCCGTTTTTCTCGAGGATGCCGGGGAGGAATCCATTGCTTCTGGAGAGCGGGCCAAAAAGGAGGAAAGACATCAAAAAAAAGGGGGGAAGGAGGATTGAGCCGTTGGCATCATAAGGGCCATGTCTCAAAGAAAAAATTTTGACACCATAGTGAGAACCCGGAAACTCGCGGTTGCACGAAAAGGGATCAATTTTGGAGAAAAGAAAGGAGACAAAAAAGCAGGAAAGCACAGAGCGGCCTCAGAGCGTGCCTTCCAACAAAATGCTGGGGAGGGAGTGGAAAGGGGAGAAGCCTCTAGGGGGGGAAGAGGGAAAAAAAAAAGCTCGAGAAAGGAGGAATCCCCGACGTCGCGAGACGATCTCGGGCAATCATAACCGAAAAGTCACGCAATACGAAGTACGGGGGCAAGAGCCGAAAAAAGGAAGATCACTTCAAAAAGAAGGGAGATCAAAAAATGCGATGAAAAAAGAAAAGAAAAAGAAGTATCCTCCAACAACGGAGGGAGGATGCAACGTTAAGGAAAAAAAAAACGATGCAGCGCGGCAGATCGGGAATGAGGGGGTTGGTGAAAAACAGAAAGTGACCGCGAAAGGGAAAGGGGGGAGTGCCGGCCGGAAATTCCTGGCTGAATGATCCGAGGAAGTTATCGTTCCAAAAGATAAGGCCCAGTCTTCCAAGAAAAAAGAGGGGATTCAAAGGGGAAAAAAAAGACAAGGAAGGAATAGGGGGTTGGAGGGGGGGGGCACGCGTGGATAAAATCGTTCGGGGTTCTCTAGTCAACTTTGAAAACATCGCACCACGCCAATTCGGTTCACCACTATAAGCGGAGACTAAAGAAAGATTGGCATAAATTGAAGGAGAGGGGGAAGGCTCTATGGGCACTGGATGAAGGGAGACACGGGAACAATTAATCTCGAGTAAGGTAGCGGGACGGAGTCCAGGATACAATAATATAACAAGTTCGAGGAGGCCACTAGGGACGGATGTGGAGGAAAGGAGAACGCGGAGGAGAGTCAGTACAGTCGTGCGTTACAAACGATAATCGGGGGAAATTCCCTGGCAAAATCGATAGTGTTACAGGAGTTTCTGATGGGGGGTTCAGGAAAGGGGGGGACAACGACCAAAGGAGGCAGAAGGGCGGACCGAATCGTCGAGCGAGGGAACTCACCTGAATCTTTCGACGGGAAAAACGGACGCCTGCCGAAAAAGGGGAAAGGAGATCGAAGGAGGGCTATCAATGGAACTTGGGTCTAGGGCTAACTCCATCGAAAAGAGGAGTGTTGGTCCAGGAAAACGAGAGTTCCAATTTGGGGGAATAAACAGAAGAAAGGGGCAAAGGGGTAAAAAAGGCCGTTGGGGGGGGGAAAGATCATAAGAAACAAGTATAAAAGACAAAACCATGTTATAATGAATTAGGGCCGCCGGCGAGGACAAGAAGGGGAAAAAAGGGAATGGGGGGGGAAAGGTCGTCGCTCCATGTCCTAAAATTAATGAAGAAGAAAAACGATGTACAAACTCCCATTCTAAAGTCCATTGGAGGGAAAGGGAGAAAAGACAGTGACCCGAATTAGGGGAAAAATCATCTTCCCTTCTACCAGTGAGTTAATCAGGCAGTACCACTACCCGGGCACTCCAGCTGGGGAAAAATTAGTTTCGGGAAGAAAGGAAAACACCTCAAAAGGAGGGGGAAGAACAAGGACAAAGGGGGCTTTATCAACTCCTGAATTGAAAAAGATCGCAACTGGCCGCTGTAAAAAAAAAGTTAAAGGGAAAAAGCATGGGGGGGGCGTTCTGTCGACAAGTTGGGACAAACGATAAAAGTCTGGCGTGGGAGTGGGGCACAAAGAGTCCTCGCGAATACAGATTTGAGGGGGGAAAAAAAGGGGGGCGCCGGGGAGGGGATTGAAGGGTGGTAGAAAAGCCTTCGTCAAAAAAAAGAGTCCCGAGAAATGCGAGTTAGCATCTTCAGGTGATGGGGAAGACCCGGGTCAGCAGTGAAAAAGGGGGCGCTGGTAACAGGGGAGGAGAGGCAGGAGGGAAAAAGACAGCGAACCTAAAAATGTCCCCAGGGTAAAAAAAAGGGGAAAAGACTCCTACTTCGAAAAGAGCGACGCAAAAAAAAAAATCAAAGTCTAAAGGCGCAACAAAACACGATTATGAAAAGAATATTATTCAGAAAATCTCGGCTTGAGGGGGGGAGGTGTGGGGGTTAGAGAGAAAAAGGGCCCGAGGGTATTCATTTAAATAAGGGTACTCCAATGTATGGGGTCTGTGCGATGGAAGGCGGAGAGAGGGGAGAAAAGTGGGAATCTAGGGGGTCGTCAAAGCATTAGGGGAGGACATCCTGACAATCATTTGGGAAAAGGTCCTCGGGGGGGAAGAAGGCGGTGTAGCACCAAGAAGAAATTTAGAACTACTTGGAAAAGAAAAGAAGATTATCCTTAAAAGGGAAAGATTTGGGGGCCCCGAACTGAAAGTCTATCGCTCATCGGGTTGCTCGTTGGTCAAATTGGGGACTATCATAAAACTCCTATTTAATAATTCGAAGAGTAAGGGTAGAGAGAGGGGGCCGTGGGAAACGTGCTGGGAATAAAGCAGCCTTGGATCTGATTTGCCAAGTTGGTCCAGACAAAAAATGGGAAAACCAGACGGGGGGGCGAGCGTCGGTGGAGCTTGGGTAGGCTTAATAATAAAAAGGAAGTAGTACGAGAAAGGGGGGGACGAGAAGGGGGTCAGGGAAGGGAGCGGCCTCAGCCAGTCAGGATGAGCGCAAGGGGCATCGAGAAGAGGTATAAAACATAAATCTCTTTCCGGGGGACTTTTAGATATTCGGACTGGAGGGGAAAAGGAAAGTTTGTAAGGAGGGGGGGGGAGGGAGAGACGCGGGCAACCAGTGCAAGGAGGAGGTTGGATTTTATGTTCTTTATGTTCAGTCGAAATAGGAGTCGTAAAAAAAACGGGGGAACGTGCCACTGGGTAGTAAATGAAAAGGAAAGAGTATGGGGGGGTGTCACCGCAAAAAGGTTTCCACTAAATTGTTTCGGTGCTCGTAAAATTGGGACCGCGGAGAAAAAAAACCGAGTAAAGGGGGGGAATTGCCGTTTCGGCAGGCGTTCCCCTTTGGGAAATGGTCATAGTGGGGGGGGTTGGGGGGGGGGTCAGACTAGAGAGGAAGGGTCCGAACTCCAAAGGAGGTGGGAGTAACGAATGAAAGTCCCCGGGAGGCTTTGTTGACAATAATTTTCAAAAATAAAACCGGGGGCACGAGGAAGGCCGAAGGTTAAGGGGGGAAGAAGAACGTGAAGAGGGGGTAAATGGTACGACAGAAGTTCCGGTTTCTTGAGGATAATTTATCTAAAGTTTGGTATGCTTCAAGTGTCCACAACCAGCGGCTAGCCCTTAACTCAGATGGGTAGGGGGAGTGATGAAAGGAAGAGGGGGGATTGTTGCAATCAGGAAGAAAAAAATTCTTTCCAATTAGCCGAAAGGGGATTCCGGGGGGTACAATACTAAGGAAAGCCAGATTGGAGGTCATCAATGAGACGGGGACACAAGCCTGCGAAGAAAAAAAAAAAAAAATCAAGACGAAAAAAAGAGGGGAACTGGACAACAAAAATGGACTAGTAAGGGGTAGACAGGGAAAGCCCTAGATTGGAAGGGGGGGCAAAGGAACTCTCGAGATGAGGAATAATGCTGAAGTCTAAAAGAGAGAAAGAGAAGGCAAAAAGGACAAAGAAAAAGCGGAAAGATTCACTCTTATTGACCAGAGTCAGAAACCAAAAGTAAACGCTCCCAAAATCAAGCGATAGGGCACGGCCACAATCGTAATCTCCTAAAAACAAAAACGAAGGAGAGAAGATAGGGGGGCCAGACATACGAGAGATTTCGTGCGGGAGAGTACTTAAGAAGGTTTTAAGACGATGTAAAAAATCTGGGAAGGGTGCTTGTCAGGGAAATTTGCCCGGAACTATATAGAGAAGAGGGGAGGGGAGGCAAAAAGAGAAAGGCTTTAAAGAGTCCTTTCTAGCCCGTCTCTTGGGGGGGGGGACACATCAAGGTACCCGTCTACGTCCTGGTGGGGCAGGCCACGCGGGGTCGCCACTGAGGCTCTGCAGGGGCGGAAAATGAATTGCAAAAAAAAAGGAAAAAAAAGAATCGGCAGAAAAGGGAGGGTCCCGCGGACATACATTTTTAAAGTACGGGAGATCTGGGGGAAGTATTGTCAAGTTATCCAGGGAATCACAAACAAGACTGATGAGGGGGGAGGAGGGGGGGGGGGGCAACTGGAGGGAAAGGGGAGACGAAATACTGAACAGGGGGGAAAGAAAAGGACATCCCGGTATCTTCTTAGGTGGAACGGAACAGCTGCAGTCATTAAAAGAAAAGAAGTGAGCGGAGGGAAAAAAAAGGGATTTAAGGCTTGACGTAAGATGCAAACTATCAATGAGAAAGAGGGGACCCGAGGTATTCGTTATAAAGAAGTACAAGCCAAAGGGGAATTGTTCGGACACTGGCAAGTAGCGGATCTGTGCGCTCTAAACATCGGGGTTATTCTAAAGGTGGTTTCAAAAAGACGAATAAGAAAGAGGACTAAGCAGGGGGGAGGGGGTCGCTCGAGGTAAGGCGATAGCCTCCAGCCTTCAAAGGACTTTTCAATGAAACTTTAAAAAAAAATGGTCAAGTACGACAAAAAAGGGGGAAGGGAAAAATTGGAAAGAGGAAGGGTGGGAACGCAGACTACTAAAGAAAAAAATGAGAAATTATAAGAACCAACCCATATATCAACAAAATAGAGGAACGGGACAATTCCCCTAAATTGAAGAAAATGTGGAACGGGGGGAAAAGAAGGAGGCCGTGGGAGGAGAAAAACAGGGCCCAGGGAGAAGGAAGGTCGCGATTGGTGTTCTCCAGTCTGACATTCGATTGGGAAATTTGATTAGTAAAAAAGAAAGTTTCGCGGGATCGGGGGGAGGAGAGGGGGCGAGTACGGGAGGGTAACCTCTCCAACCCCAGACAAGATCTGGGGAAAAGGGGGGAAGGACAGATATGCACCCTTAGACGATCAGAATCCAGAATCTAATAATCGAAATGAAGTGAAAAAGGAGAGGGGGAAGACATTGAAGAGGGATAGAAATTTACATCTGAGGAGGAGAAGGGGAACACAACGAAGATCACGTAAGAGAATGTCATCCGGGCAAATGAAGAGACCGAAAAGTACGAGGGGGAAGTTTGAAAAAAGGGGGGGGGGGAACTGGGGAGGGGTCGAGTATTTTAATCATAAAAGCCTTCGTCTGAAAACAAAAGGGAATCAATCCCTGGACAAGAAATACTCATATCGCCCTCCGGGGAAAAAAGGACCAGAATGTAAAGGGACTTAGGACAAGAAATAAGAGCCATGGAAAGACTCAAGTTTCACTTCCTTTAATTAAATAAATCGCGCAACAACAAAACTGGCAGCCATGTGGTCTCTAAAAAAAAAGAAAGGAGTAGAAAAAAAGAAAAAGGAAGGTGAAATACGGCACTCACCAGTAAGTGCGGCGTTTTTGTTAGCGTAGCTCGTATGGAAGGGATGGTACGCACAATTAGTGGCGGTCACGGGATGGAAGGAGGGCTTACGCGCCAGGGGGAGGAAATCCGGATATAGGGAAAAGAGACTGGCTAAATCAGAAGGGGGGAAAGGGATTGAGAGTTCTCTTCTACGAGAAGGGGAAAACAGCCAAGGAAAAACCCCCCCTCCACTAAAAGGTCCGCAATCGAGTGATAGAAGGGACGATCAGAGTGGTGCGAAGACTGGAAGAAGGACAGGACTCAGAGGGGTGGTTAAAAGTCGGATAACATTTCAGGGGGGGGAAAAAAAAGAATTTGGGGCTCTATCAAATTGCAGTGATCCGCGTTGATGATAAGCGGGAAAAGGGGAAGGAGGTAGAGGTAAAGGGAAGTGGAAGGTTGAATCACATACATTTGCGCAACTTTTGGGGAGAAAAATAGAGTTGAGATTTTTAGGACGGGATAAACGCCGGGTAACAAGGCCTAGTATTCTCGGGAAAGAGAAAAGAAAATGGATAAAGAAAGAAGGACAAGGGGGGGAAATCGAATGTCAGAAGGAAAAGGGCCTGACATAAAACTCTAAAGGGAAAAATCAAATTTTAATGCTACTAGGGGGGGCAAAACCGGAAGGTGTTCTTAATGAGGGACGGACACGTGGAACGTATAGATTTTTGGGAAAAATGGGTTAAAATAGGGGAAAATTGCTCCCTGTCTTTGTGAAAGGAAAAAGCAAAAACCAGGGTCTTTCCACGGAACCTGTCAAAGAATTCGTGGGGGAAAGGGGGAAAGGGAAAAGGAAAGGGAGGGGGACGCCCACCTCGAGCGACCAAATAATGGGGTCCTAAAGAAAAATTGAAACGGGGGAGAGACGTGGGGCCCTTGGACCGAGGAAGAAAAATAAAATGGGGAGAAAGGCTGTGGAAAGGAAGAAGAGGGTTGCAGTGTCCAGCATTCGCCACTCTTTGGGGCCACTTTCTAAAAAAGCCATTAAAATGGGGACGAGAGGGGGGAGGTTTGGGAAAGACGTTTCGCCAATACGGTGCGCCGAAACGATAGGAGGGGCTGAGAAAAGAGGGGGGGCCAGCTTTCCGAAAAAAAGGAAGATTTGTTGCGAGTATTGCCTCTAGAGTGGGTGGGCTTTGAGAAAAACGGGGCCCAACACGCATACGATTGGTAGTATGGGAGGCAATTGCAAGAGGGGGAAGGAAAGGGAAAAATCGCGAAGAAAAAGGGGGAGATTTAAGGAACAAATGGGGGGAAGAAGATGCCGCCAGAAACGACAAAACGGTATGAAAAACTATTGTGAGTAGACCGCAAAAGCCGTTTCGATCCCGGAAAAGGGAAAAAACCAGGATCAGAGAAAACAAAAAAAAAAAAAAAAAAAAAAACGGTGACCAGGGTAAAGATCAAGAATGAGGGTCATGGGGAGGAAGACTAAGTTACCCCGCAACGTCGGAAAGGACTCCGAGAAAAAGAGGAAGACCAGAGGAAGGAAGGAAAAAGGGGGACATGTCAGAGCGGCTCTCAAGAAAAACATCTATCGAGAAAATCGCCTAGGTCACAAGCAGAGCGTCAAGAAATCTAGTGGCAGATAAAAGTTAGTAGAGGAGGAAGAAACAACAAAGAAAAAAGGGGAAGGTTAAATATAGATTAAGGGCCGCGCATCGAGATCCAGTTGAGAATTAAACTGGAAAAAGGTCTTCGAAGAGTCGATGGTATACAGTGAACCAGTGCCTTGCGTGAAAGTGCAGAGGAATTCCAGGTGGAAAGGGGGAGGGGAGAACGGAGCAAGAGAAGGAAGAGCGGGTGGTATATCTATAGGGTTTAAAAAAGAGAGGGAAAGAACATTAACTAAGTCGATCTTGACAATGTTAAACTCCGAAACGAAGTACGGAACGGGGGGAATGTCCAAAGGGGGGGGGGGAAAAAAAAGAGGGAAGAGCTGGGGCGCAGGGGAGGCGTGACTGTCAACACTGGTTAAAGAGCGGTGTCGATGCAAAAGAGGGGAAACAAGAGAGGGAGGCGGGCTAAAAGCAATATGGTTGAAATGAATCTCTTGGAGAAGCGTATGTCAAGGGTTCCGGAGTACCAAAGTGGAAATCCAATTAAAATCGGGTAAGGGCGAGAGGGGGGGGGGGAAAAAGGGCTGGGAAAAAAAGGCAGACAAGAAGCAGAATTTCTG
>Ga0179593_1342149_pt1 | contig 13843 bp, 15 predicted proteins | sample CZODoug2_1_08_16_FD_185931 | JGI IMG/M metagenome (GOLD analysis project Ga0179593, IMG submission 185931) | Vadose zone soil fungal communities from Angelo Coast Range Reserve, California, USA - CZODoug2_1_08_16fungal (PacBio error correction) | ecosystem: Environmental > Terrestrial > Soil >...
TGGGATGAATGAAAGCATGGGACCACCAATGTGCAACGGGGTCAAGACAAAAACGAACCCAAGTGAGCGCTCAATCCCTCATAGGAGGCAATAAAGGGGAGGGGAGAGCTGGTCACAAAGGGGGAATGGCGCATCCAGGGAAAATTGAGATGAGTGTGGGTTTTCAGGTCGCCTCAAATAAAATCCAAAAAACAGCCCAATAGTGCCTCAACTAACTCTGAGACTCCCTAAGAAACGGGGGAAGGGGGGGCTGGAAAAAGCTAAAGGGGAGGGAGAAGAGGAAGGGGGATAATAATGAATATCTTGTCCATTACAGTTTTGCTTTTTTCAACACGCCTGAAGGAAAGAACTAAGCGACACCCATCAGGCTGGAAGAAGTCCCTCTCAAATACGGTGGAAAGAGTGTAGAAACAAAGAGGAACAAAAAGAGAGGACTTATTGGCGATCAGGGCGCCAATACCTTAACATTGCGGGGGGTCACTGGGCCGGCCAGAATGTTGCAAGAAATGAAGCAGCCAATGCAAACCAAAAAAGGAAACCAAGGAAGGAGGGGACAAGGGAGACAGCCTTTTCGCTTTTCGTCTTAATTTGGCATATCAAAAAGTTGCAATGAGCAGGTATGTCGAAACCATGGAGGGGTAGTCCTTCGAAAGGGGGAGAGAAACAAAAAGAGGGTCGGAAAAGGCAGGGGAGCGCGCAATGCCCCTTCCAAGCAAGGAAACACTAAAAAGAAAAGTAGGATGAAGCTTAATCGCAAAAGAGGGAGAGGCAATCGTTCGGGGAAAAAGGATACCAAGATAACAGGGTAAAAGGATCAAGGAGGGCAGAGGGGGGGGTCTGAAAACGTCCAAGTTGGGGCCAAGGGGGTTCCCATAAACCCTCCATTGAATACAAACAGCCTAAGCTAGGGTCCCGACAGGGGTCATCGGGGAGGGCCCATGCCGAAAAAAGGCAAACGTTTTGGAATGGGACGCCATAACGAGAAACCACACTGGCGTAAAATGGGGGAAGATAATGGGGGGGAAAAGTGAAGAGTGAAGGAAATTTACTGGAGAGTTGAGAAAAAGGGGAAGATGGCGATTGGCGACAGGATCGGGGCACGAAAATTCTCGCCAAGGAAAAAATTGGGGTGGAGAGAAAAAAAAAAAAGATCAAAACAGTACCTGTAAGGGGGCCGTTTATCGCTACGTTACCTTTGAGGCGCATGATCCCAACGGTTACGCGGCCCGCGGGGGACGAGAAAGGGGGAGCGAGAAACCTGAAATTTTTAGCATAAGGGTGTGTCCAATACAAAAAAGGGGCTCGTCAGATGCGGGATGAAGAAGAAAGTGTGGGGGAGAAACAGAGATGACCGCAAAATAAGAAGGGGGGGGAACGATCAGCTCTCAAGGAAAATTCCCGAAATCAGAAAACAACACGCGCAAAAATTTGGCAGAACCCCCACGCAGAGGCGGGACGTGGACCAGGGAGGAATTGGCCTCGAATCGAGGGGCTCGAAAAAGAAGAAGCTTTGACAAAAACGCAAAACTAGACCAGTACTGAGAAGAAAAAGGGTGAGCGACGCATTCCCCAGAGCGAAGGGGGAGAACGTAAAGCTGAAAAGTCGAAACACATGCAGCGGAAGGAATTTCGAAAACCTTTAAGAGAGGGACGAGGGAGGGGTACTGTAAGCAGACCCTCGGTTGACCGTGAATATCTATCAAGTTGTCAACGGAAAAGGAGAGGAGGGAGCTTAAATGTTCACGGCGTTAAGGGGGTGGGCGACTAAATGTCTTCAAGAGAATAAGTCACATGGAGGACAGGAGAAACATACTGGCATATTCAGTGAACCTAAGACATAAGTTTTTACATAAGAGGGGGCGAGAAGCAATAAACCGTCTCCAGGGCGATGGGCGTGATGTGGACGAAGTGAAGAGCCGCAGAGGGGACGGAAACACGGGGGGGTCGGGGTCAGTAGGCCGCGGCATTGAGCAAAGGGCCGATACTCACGGAAGGTTACCACCGGGAAGACATGGGGGGACAGGTAAGGAAAGTTGGGAATCGGAAAAGCGCGCCCCATCACCCGGCACTTTGGTTGGAGCGTCGGAACGGACGATAACGCCAAAAGTGGGAAACGCCGACATTTGTAGGAAAGCAGGGAAGAGCGACTGTTCGGACTGCTACTCCGTCCAGGGGGGCACAAAGGCCATTCCTCATTGACATCGTGAAACGACGGGGGTTCGGAGTGGGACGACGGAAGAAGCGCGGGGGAGAATTCTGCTCTTGAGAAGAAATCGAAAATACACAGCCGAATCCTCTTGGCAGGGTATTCAGGGGAACACGAAAGGAGAACCGAGTTCATTCATCTATCAGCACGACTAAACTGACGGGCGGGTCCATTGTAGAGGATGCGAGGAAAGTGCGATAAGATAAAAAACCAACAAGGAGGATGAAAATAGAGAGAGACGGCCGCCCATACATGAGAAAATGGACAAAAAAAAAAATGATGCCTCGTCTGCTAGCGCAAGGAAAGCGGGAGATGCAGGGGGAAGCAGGACAGTAAAAAACAGACAGGAGAAGTTGGGTGCCCGAGCGAATCGCCGCAAGCAGAGAAGACGCTTCGTCAAACGCAAGGAACACGAAAGAAGGGAACGTGAAAAAAAAAACAACATGTCCATGCAATTGTGAAGTGATCCGCGCCGAACAATTCCATGCTTCCTTCGACGAAATGGGCTGGGGGAAACGGGATTGCATCGGAGAGAGAGACTACGAGACAAAAGTAAAGCGGTGAGCGCTTGGGGGGCCGTTAAAACAAAAATTCCGAGTCAAAAAAAAAAAAAAGGGAGGTAAGTTAAAATTCCGAAGTTATACTAAACCCGGAGGGGCTAAATGCTGAACGAGGAAAGAAAATGAAACACGGAAACCCAGTGACCAAGGGTGACGACTGAAAATCGCTCAAAATCTGGGATCAGTCTAAAGAAAAGAACTTAATCTCAAAAAAGGAAAAAGCGCGCGAACGAGAGGTCAGAACCAGAGGGAGGGGTCTTTTTCACAGGGAAAAGAGAAGATTGGCGGAGAAGGAAGGGAAATAGTCAAACGCGAGAATAATAACTACACATTCAAAACTCTTACAATTAGCGCGACACCTCGAATGACCGACCAAGGCATCACGGGAATCGCGGGAAAGTTCACGGGCCGCAGGGGAGCTCACAAATCGGAAAAATTCAAAGAAAAAGCCTTAAGGTTTTAAAAAGTAGCTAAGGTGGATGGCCGATATAGAAGAAGAAGGTACTCGCCTACTTCTAGGACGACGCAAAAACTCGCTAAAAATGTCTAGGGGTGGGGAGGGGTGCAACAAATCGGAGGAGGCGTAGCATAGGAGAGGGTCGTGTGAAATACTAAACAAAACAATAACCTCAAGCGAGGGGTAGGATTCCAGTGAAGCTTTTGAAAGGCAGAAACTGGGGCCAAGGGGAGCCGGCTGATAGGGAACAAATGTAGATTCGTGGAAAGTGGGCGTAATCGTCTCCCACCACTGTCTTTATGAAAAACAGAGTATCCAGGGGGAGCGACAAGAAGGACCAGAAAAAGTGGCTCAAGGGGGGGAGCGCTCGGTCTCGGGGCCGGGCGGGGACCGAAAGGGGGACTAAACCTTACGAAACTCAAAAACTTCGCGAAAATCAACGTAAATTACCGGTCCTGAAAGGGGAAGGGTTGTGGCAGTAGAAAAAGTCTGTGTGTCAAGGGTGATAATGTGAGGGGGGAAACATAAAGTAAGGCAATAAGAAATTAATCGGGAAACAGTGGGGGAAGAAAATATGAGCGATCGCAAGTTCAAATAGAAGGTACACATTGTAGGGGGGAAAAGACGGAAAGAAAGGTGTTTGTTCTCGGGGGCTTGACCATAAGAAATCGTATCGGTTTAAAAGAATGAGCCATCATCTATAAAAGGGGCGTCGGACGCGAACGGAAGTGGGGGGGGGAGCTAAAAGGGCGGTTGGGGGAGGAAAAGTTGTGCAATGAAGAAGGGAAACAAATCTACCGGGATTCAGACTAACAATTATTAGAGTATCATAGAAGAGGGCCACTCCCAGAACGTTGCGAGGACGTTACCAGACTTTCATTGGTGAGGACAGGGGGGTGTGGGAAAGGCAGCGGGGGAAAAGGGGGGACTGGACCATCGGAATGTAATACCATCGGGCGAAAAAAGGGAAACTCCAAAAAAGACGACTACCGCTCATTGCAAATCTTGCGGAAGTTGATAGAAAATTCAAAAAGGAGCCCAACGGCAAAGATGACTCGAAAATTGGGAAAGCGGATTGGTTTTCATTATCAAACTTCATCAAGTGAAAGAGGGCGCAAAAGGACACGCATTAAAATCAGGGGGATGGGCGCCAGCTGACGAAATAACGAGAAGATCTTTAGGGACCGGGGGTCTTACGAAACTGCTACCCCCGGGTTCATGGACGGATCGCAAAATTTCTTGGTTGTACGGCGAGGCAGGGGTAGGACAGGAAGCGGCGTTGCAAGGAAAATGAGAAAGAAAAAAAAAAGATGGCGGGAAAATATTATAACTCAACTTCAGGGCCTGACGCTTTGACTAGAACCACCGTCAAAGCGGGCTTGGTGGAACACAGTGCCGCAAGGAAGAAAATGGAAGCGGATGTTTCGGGAGGGAAATGCGGGCGACCCTAACAAAAAAAAAGGAAGAAAGTTGAAAAGACGCTTAATCCGAATGAATAAGCACCCATAAACTGAAACATTAGGGGTGCGGCTGACGAACTTCTGGCACCGAAGGACGAAACCAGAACAGTGGGGGGGAACCATTCGTCCTGCAGCGTTACATCAAGGGGGAAAAAGAGATCAAAAAAAAAAGGAGGGAAGGGGAAAAGTTGTTTTTATGCAAAATTGAACCATGGGGCCACCGAAGTCAAGACGGAACAAGAAATGGTCGCGCAAACCTCAGGGAGGAAGGGGACGAGACAGTGGGGGGGGACCGCGGGAAACGAAACGACGCAAACGAAAATGTACAGACTGTGGGTAATAACTTTGCAAGAGGCAAACAAGAAAAAGCCGCTCAGAAACCGGAAGCGCAAACTGCGTCTGCGCTGACGCAAAGACAGAAAAAAAGAGGGAATAAAAAAGCGCAAATGCTTGCTTTAAAGCTTGGGTAGAATAATTCGCTATCTGGGGAGGAGAAAGGGACGGGGCAACGCCCGCACGGCAGGAATTAACGACGACTACAGGAAAAAATCGGCTGCTGGAAGCCATAGTCAAAGAGAGGGGGGAACCCGCGTTCGTGCAAGACAAAGTCCTCCAGAACGGATCTGGAAGGGGGGGGGGAGGTTCGGCAGGTACCTGAGTTTGAAAAAAAATGGTCGCCTGCGTCACTATTGGGAAATGCCGAGAGGCGCCATTCCCAATGAAAGAAGTCGGAAACAAGCGAGAAAAGAATGTTCGAATGGATGGACTGAAGGGGTGGGAGGAAGTAAAACTCGAAAAGAATGGTGCATGAGCGGGGATCTTCTTTCGTCGTGGGGGAGACTGCAGACGTTCGGCTTAACAACAAAGCGAGGGTCGGAAAGACTGCGGGCGAGAACATTCAATTCAAGAGAAGCAAACATAAAAGAAGGGATTGAAGGATAGACAGCTGGAAGAACAAGGGGGAGGGCCGGCCGCTTCTTTGAGACTGAAAACACAGCTCCTCAAGGGTAGGTGCCAGATCAAAGGGAGCATCGGGCGGGGGAACAGCCGGATCAAAAATTTGCAAACCGGGTGGTCCCATAAAACAACATTGATCGAAAAACCCACCGGCCGTTAAGGAGATCAGAAAAAAACGGAGGATAAAGGGGGGGGAAAGGGGGCCATGACAGGAAAGACAAGAAGGGGGGGGATGAAGGTACTCCATCCAGAACCAATCGGCGAGGGGTTGACAAATGGGGGCATGAAAAATTGCGAGGGAGATTGATACAAATTGGGCAGAGTAAGTGACTCTATTGCCGTCCATGGGAGAACGTAAAACCTAGAGACCCGTCAGCAATTGGTGACTAAAAAAGCATCATTAAGGGGACGGTGGGTAAGCGAAGGAGTCAAGGGGTGAAATCTATGGAAACAGGCAGCGGACGGGGCAAAACCAGGGGGGAGAGAAACAAAGGAAACAAAGTTTGCTCCTGCATGGTGCCATACCTTGGGCTGAGGAATAGCGGGATCAACAGGGCCCTTTTGGGGGGCCTACAGCGGGGGCACACCAAAAAGGTTTGGATCTATCAGACTAAACAACTTACCGCAGCAACCAAAACAGAAAAAAAGGGGGAATGCCTCAGCGATTGAGGGGGAGGGAAAGGGGGAAAAGTGGCAGCATCTATAAAAAAAAACGACGCAAATGGAAACTCAACTCTAAACAGACTCGGAGAGGGGGGGAGAGGACGAATGGAAGGCGACGCGAACCTTACTCGACGCCATCACAGCCGGAAAGGAACTTTCAAATAAACAAATTAGTCGCTGTCCTGGGTGCGGCGCGAAAGCGGAGGTGCGGGAGCAGGGGAGAAGAGCAAGTGGCTTCAAGGAAAAGTGTCGCGATAACATGTCCGTCGTGGTTAAGTGGGGGGGTCGAAGACGTAGGACTCGCCAGCAAGCGCTGGGACAGTACAGGCCGGAAATGCGGAGAAAAAGACACGAACGACAGAAGGGGTGTCGATAATCGGCTCGATCCATGCCGGCGCACCGGGGGCGATGGCCGGGGGGATGGTTGAAAGGCAACGGGAAAGCTCCATCGCGCAATTTACGCAAAGCTTTGGAAATGTTTAAGGTGCATGAATGCGTCAGAAAGTTTCATAAACATTAGCCGAAAATGGGGACCTATAATTGGAAGTGCAGGCCGAAAGTGGGGGGGGAAATTCGGAAAAAATTTGGGAAGGCAAGACAATCAACAAGTCGGGGAAATGGGGGGCAGTCCTCGGAACGTAAGGCAATGAATGAGAACAAAAAGGGAACTCCGATGGGAATAAAGGCTTCAACTATCGCAATTGAGCGACACGAAATTTGGTCAGTACCATGCATGACTTGAAGGAAAGCAGGGCGTGGGAAGGAGTGGGAGAAGAGAGCAGAAAACTTGCTGCTATGAGAGCAGAGCGGCAAAATACAGTAGCCGATTGGCACGAGGGGAGGGGAGGAAACACGCCAGGCGAAAAAAGGGGTGTGCCTCGTCATCAAGGAAGCACGAATTTTCTGCCTTGGGGGTAGAGGATGCCGGAGGACGGCCGGTGCATCAGATAGAAAACAAAAAAAGGAGGGGGGGAGGAAAAAAAGGAGATTCGACGAACTCTCAAAGAGACACTAAAGCACCAAGTGCTGACTCTGCTGTCGGCGAAAGGAAAAAGAGGGGCGCAGTAGTGGGAAAAACAACAAGTGGAAAAATCTCGCAGTAGTAGAGACGCAGGCTCTCAACCAAGAAAAGCAGGCTCAGCGTCTTAGCCGTACGCCAATGCGTTAAACCGGACAGACAGGCATGTCCGATTCCAATTGAAAGGTAGGCGAATCGACGGGGGGCAAAGGCAGCGGGGGCTTCCGTAAAAAAGGATGTTCTGGCGTAAAAGAGTCAAGAGAGAGCCGAGCGACGCAAAGCAAAGAAATTATCCGGCGTGATGGGAACGCTTTGGGCCGGGATGAAACAATTTTAGAAGGCCAAAGTTCGGGGAAGGGAAAAAATTTCAAGAGGTAGAGTACAGCGCTGGCTAATTAGCAAAAGAAAAAACCATCTGACCACGGGAAAAATTTCACAAAGGCGCGCGGCCCGCGCGTAGGAAGGACGTGGACAGCAAAAACACCGTCATCGAAGGGCACCGGCAGAGCGCGCAAGAGGATTTAAACACTGTGTAGGTCAAATAAACGCAGATTTACTTCGAATGCCTGGGGCACAAGAGAGGGATGAGAGGAAAGGGGTTCGGGAAAAATCAACGGAAGTGACAATTTAGAAGAAAAACGCTTAAGACAACTTTCAAAGCGAATTCGCTAAAATTCACCCTGGGAGCGGCAACCGAAGAGCCAAGGCAAGCGACCCTAGGACTTAAAGTGTTGAGAAGATTCTCTGGTCTTTCAAGGCTCCGAGAAAGGACGCGCCGGCGAAGGCGCTAGAAAAGATCGATGACAGGGGAGGATTGTAGGGGTGCAAAAAGATTCGCAGGGGAAACCTCATCTCTAGTATAAGGCTCCATGGGTCAAAGAAAAGAGCTTTTGATTATAAACTGTTCGAGTGGGGTACCTCGTGAATGCCGTGATCCGGGAGGAAGAGAGAAAAAACTTGACTATCGGGGGGTCGTCGCGCAATAGAGGAGCCAGAAGGAGGAAGAAGAGCTCTACTACCTCTCAGTAACACCATACTTATCAGGGTCTAAGGTTAGAGATAGGAACGACGGCCGGGACGCCGCGAATTTGCTAAATGAGGAATAACCAATTGAATAAATCTATCCCCGACTGCTCAGTTGGAATTGGGTTGGTCTTCACAAGGGGGAGTGGTAATGGAATTGTCCGCCCTGGAAAGGGAAAAGACGGAAAGGAATCGAAAAAAGTGGGGAAAGATTACGAAAAAGAGGAAAGGAATATTCAACTGGAAATTAAGGACCCATGTCAAAAGGGGGTGTTGTTGGGACAACGGAAGTCTGGAAAACAAATGACGGGGATCGTTAAGGAATTCGCCCCCATCGATACGGACGGATGCATAGAAGGGAACTGCGGTGGTCAGAGAAACTGCGGGTTGTATTGAAAAAAATGGTGACAAAAAGCAGGTAAGACTCCCGAGGCGAACTTTAAATAACTCAAGGATTGCTGGTATCAGAGGGTAAAAAAGATTTCGCTCCCCTTAAGTGGAGGAGGCACTCTTATAAGACTTGCATTTTGTTAATGCCGGGGTGAGGGGTGGAAGGGTAGTAGCGCCTAAAAAGTCACCCCTCTCGGTGTAACCGCAGGAATATCACACAAGAACAGCCGCCTACAGCTCAGTGGGCAAGAGGGAGGAAGGTTGATAGGGATCAAAAAAGGAAGCCCGAAAAGCGAAAAGGGAGTATTAGAAGAGTTTTCGTAAGCAGGTTGCCAGACCTTCAAAAATAAAAAGGCAAGCACAGGGTACAACCTGAAAAATCAGGTACGGCGGGAACAGCTTCGCATAGATGAAAGAGGGATGAAGTGGGAGGAGACTAAATGAGCAAGTCTAGAGGGGCAGGAAAGACCTTATGGTGGGGGGGGGCGTCGTAGTTGGCAAAATAATGCAAGGCACGGAGGCGTTTCCCAGAAGGAAAATTGGTCTACGAAAGAGAGCGAAAAGATACTAAAAACTTAAAACTCATGAAAGATTTGAAACGTCCACCGCAACCTGGTGAGTAGGGCAGCTAGAGCGCAGTTGTCGCCACCACGTGGAGAGGAGGGGGGATTGGAGTGCAGGCGGGGGAAAAGCACTGAAAAAACAGCTCGAAGTGCGCAAAGACGCCAACCGCGTCGGAAAAGAGAGCAACCAAGAAATAGAGACAAAAAAAGGTGCGCGAAGCCACGGAGGCACCGGGGGACGGGAGGAAAAGAACTTGGGGGGTGGCGCCAATGGAGAGAAAAAGATGGGCATCAACATAGAGAGAAAAACAAAAAAAGAAGGGGGAATTAATAAGTTGTCTTGGGGACTATTTGAACCAGGAACGCCACCAAAGGTTGCTGTACGAAAGCGCCAAAAACTTTGACAGTCGCGCAAACTCAATGCAAAAACGTATGACTACTTTTAGTGGGAGAGCTTTTCAAGAAGGAGGGAGGGAAACGAATCCGGGAAAAAGGTGAAGATGGTGGTTGGCAAGCTGGTCTCCGAATCCAACCCCAGCCGCTCGCAAAACGCGGCAAAGATGATCGCAAGGAGCCTCAGAACCAAAGGAGGTGCAGGCATGGAGGAAAAAAGGAAGAGGGAGAAAATAGGACGGGTTAGAAATTCCGATCGCTTGGAAATTTTAGGAACGAGACAATGCAAATCCTGGAGAAAAGTAGACGAACCAGCAAAGGCTCGAAAAAATACATGAAAATTCAATAGGGGGGCGCCGCGGGTCCCAAGTCCGCAAAGACGCGGATGGGTCGCGACCTAACTGAAATTTGTAGAAGGGACGGGTCCCTGGCCTTGCCGATGGGAAAGGGAAGATTGAGCAAATGCAAAAAAAGGACACCGAAGGCAGATAGGGGGGGAACATAAGGGGAACGAATCTTCTTAGTTGTTGGAAAAAACTAGAAAAAGAAGAAAGAGCGGGGTCGGCGGGGCGGCATTGTGTTGAAGGAACCATATCAGAGGTTCGGGTCGAACAACACGCGAGGGTCTGACCGGTCCTAATGCCGACTACAAATTAATGAAAAATCCGTGCACAACAAAAGTAACAAATGGAATTCGTGAAAGAACTTTAAGCGCAAGGAAAGGGCGAAGGGCAAGATTCCATTTGTACCATAAGGACCAAATCCTCCTGGAGGCCAAAGGGATACAAGGGAAAGGATTCGGCGAACTGCGACCAGTGAACACCTGGGAAGTAAAAACCCGCCATGGGCGAAAACAGTCCGTTACGCGAAAAAAAAACGGTCCGGATCGAAAAGGAATTCCGCAAAAAAAACGGAATGGGGGGGTATGCGTGGTGGATACCATCCGAGACAAAAAAATCACGTCATTGGGGAAAAAGAAAGTTGTGGACAAGGGAATATTGAGGGAGGGGAGCTAGAAGGGGATACAAAGGGAAAAAAGATTAAAGTTGAGTGATGCAGTCCCAGGCAGTGCACAAAGACACTGGGATTCTCAAAGAAAAGGAAGGGGGGAAAAGAATAACAAAAGAAATGAATCAAGACCTTTAAGTGGGGCACAGGTTGGATAAGGGACGTGTCCTTGTGTAGCTGTGATACAACCGTCGCGGAAGGAGGGAAGAGAAAGGCGAAAGTGGAAAAAAAAGGTTTTTGGAGCATGCATGGGGGGAAGAATCCAATGGACGGAAAATAAATGATCCAGAAGCCCTTGTGTAAGACGAAAAAAAGAAGAAAATTGTGCATCAGCCGTCTAAAAGGGGAATTCCCGAAGGAAGACACCACGGAGGACCAACAGGTGGGAAACAGAAACTCCCCACAACCGGCGATGAAACATTACTTGAAAAAGGAGGAAGGGGGGGGGCCAAAAAAGCGGAAAGAGGGGGGAGAAGGCAAGCGACCGAAAAGTACGTGGGGAAAAACGAAAACAAAGCAGGAAAAACATTTCTTATCAGGAGCAGTCTCCGGAGGGAGCGCACCCTTCTGCCGGGGCCGGAAGCTGTAAAACACAGACGAAAGCCTGGCTAAATTCAGTGGCCGAGGGGTGTCAAACTTGCCGTGCGATTCGACGCCCGGACGAGGCAGGGAGAGGAAGAGAGCCAAAGGGTGTCCAGTAAGGAGGTCGCTATAATGGGAACTTCGTTGGGGGGGTGCTAGACGGTCTACTCGGCGAAAAAAGTCGAGTGCAAGACCGAGCCGAAAATCGGAGCGGTCAGTGAAAAACAGGCATGGTTTCCCATCAGAGAATGAAGGCTCAATTGGCGTGAAGTTGAAAAAAAGGGTGGGAAATCGCCAGTGCAGAAAGCAGGCGCCGGCGAACAATAGGGGGTACGGGTTTGTAACGTGTCGTGCAGAAGTGCGCCACCGGGCAAGAGAAAAGGAGAAAAGGGTACATTCAAAAAAAGGGGGGTGGGACTTAACGGAATTGGGGGGGAAGATCGCCCCCACTACAGCACGAACTGTCAGAATTTGGAAAGGCGCTGCTAAACGCCGCAGAAAAGAGGGGCGAAAAAGAAACCGGGGGAACTTCAAGGAAAGAGCCGTCGAAAGGGGGGTTCCTCTGAGGTCCGGAAATGGGAAGCGGACGCATTGGTCTGGGGGCCCTTTCAAAATCATGGCGTTGTCAGAGGTGTAAGACGTATAGTCTCGCATTTAGGGGAGAGGGAGCGCCAGCGGGAGGCCCAACAAATCGGACAGTCAGCCGAGTTCAATTAAAGGAAAAAACGCCGGTAAACCTCTTTGACAGGAACACACACATCACGTAGGTGCTGCGGTGTATGGGTAGGAAGGTCAGGCGTCAGTTGCGGGAGGAGATCAAACAAAAACAACGTAGGAGGATGGGGGGGGGCCAATATAGAATTCAAAAGAAAAAACACTCAAATCAGCCGTGCAGGCTCGACCAGAAAGCACCGGCGTGGCGGGCTATTGCAGGCTCGAAGGAGGAAAAAAAGGGGGAGAAGAGTTTGTAATAAATAAAAGACATAGGTCCCGGTTCTGGGGGTGAATCTCTTCTAAAATCAAATAAAGCAATGCGCGATCTATAGGAAAGTAAAACTCCGTGGGAAAAAAAAAATGCGGGTCAAACTAAAGACGAGGAATCCAGGGAAAAGTTCCGGCTCCCAAAGGAAGCAATGCTATCGCTGCCGTCCAGAAAGGTGGTCTGGCTCAAAAAAATTTCTGCATAAGAAAACCTAAACGCGACCAATTAGAAGGAGGTATTTTATATTGGGTGTCCAAGCCCAAATGGGTCAAAAGGTAAAAAAATTTCAGGAGTAATTTCCGAAGTAGACAGGGAAAAGGGGAGGGAGCATGAGCCCGCGCAAGAACAAGGGAAACAAGGTAAAACCAAAATTGATAGAACCAGACCGCGCTCTTCAAGTTATACTTTCACCAGAACCCTCTAAGGGAGAAGGGGGGCATATAAGCGCCTAATGGCAACCACGCCTGTCGGGACGGGGGACACTTGGAGACTAGGGGGAACTCCCGGTCCATGCGCAGAGAGACACGGAACTTCTTCGACACATAAAGTCCTGGTACCTGGGAGAAAACAGGTTGGGGTGGGAAAAAACAAAGAGCGTAATAAAAACTATCGCTTCATCTAACACGTAGGAGAGAACCGCATCCAATGACAGAAAATCGCCTTAAATTGGTTTCGCAGGAAGGACGCTCATGGGGGGGGCCGATGAGACGCCGACTTGGGGGAGCGACGGAGGCACAAAAATCGGAGAAGTCCTTGGGACGGGTGATTTCTCATAGCCGGACAGCGGAGCATCGAGAGGTCGATGGCCAAGTCATAAAGGTGTACGAAAGTCCAGAGCGGGGGGGAGAAAATGGGGGGGAGCGGTGGGGGGGAACTTAAAGGGCCTAGCCTGCTGATCCAAAAAATGTCCATCTGGCGGCGCTCCGCGTCGGAAAAAAAAGGGAATGACGGAGACCCGCAAAGATAAAAAATTGAGACGAACCATAGGGACAAAAATTGCAAAAGAAACCGCAATCTCGTCTCGGACATTCGCAGAAAAAATTGATCAACGGAACCAACGCAACAAGGAATACGAGATAGAAAAGTCAATTACAGCCTGATGCATGGTGGGGGGGTGCGGTATAAACAGCCATGGGAGTAGGGCACGAGAAAGGAGCAATAGCGAAATTATCTAAATTGGGAGAAAAGAGGAAGAAACGAAGAAATATTCATGGGAAAAATGAATTGGCAAAGAGAAGAATGGTGGGTTCGAGGAGCTTACCGGCAGCAAAAATCAAAATTGCGAAGGGGACGGGCAGAACCACTCCCACGGGGACGACGGGCGGGTGACTGATCGAGGGAAAGGGAAGGGGGGTAGAGAAAAATGGCCGGTGTGGGGATGCCAAGTAACAGGGAACAAAGACCCTTGGACCAGGAAAACAGGATGACTTTTACAATTAAAATAAGGAGGTGAATAGCCCCGGGTGAAGAGGGTGCGAGGAAACGGGTCCATACTTCAGTGTTCATGTGGCCTTCTTAGATGGCGCGCATGAAATACAGACCATACTTGGGACGACAGAACAGGGCAATGAAGGACACCCA
>Ga0179593_1355879_pt1 | contig 13843 bp, 12 predicted proteins | sample CZODoug2_1_08_16_FD_185931 | JGI IMG/M metagenome (GOLD analysis project Ga0179593, IMG submission 185931) | Vadose zone soil fungal communities from Angelo Coast Range Reserve, California, USA - CZODoug2_1_08_16fungal (PacBio error correction) | ecosystem: Environmental > Terrestrial > Soil >...
ACGTACATGGATATCTAACGGCGCTCTCAACTTTGAGGATAATTCCGGGGCAAGGTCAAATCCGGGGAAGTCCCGCGGTGATGGGAATCGCCTCCCGAGGAAAAAAGGATGTCAAAGCTTTGAGAAAAATATAAGAGCGGGGGGGTGGGTCCCAACTTACAGCGACTTTCAACAAGACTAATCCCAATCAGCGGACTTTCGTATAGGGGAAAATTTAGTCCTCACAGCTATTAAGGAAACAGCGAAAAAAAAGTTAGCCGAACCACGTCCACCAAAGTACGACTCCCGAGGAGATAAAAAATGGAAGATGATCACGCACAGAGTCAAACTTCCGAGCTCCAAGTGAGGTCCCTCTATCGATGTAAAAGAAGAAAACCAGTGAGGAACGTAGAGCTATAAGCAGGGCCTGGATCTCTAACTCCAACGAAAGACGTGAAAGCGGGAACAAATAACTGCCGAGCGACCACACGCCAAACCTAGATGGCAAAACATGGAAATCAGACTGGGATGGCAAAGGTCCGCGAAGAGGAAACAAACTAGACTCTACCCGAATCATCTTTGGGGGATGTTTCCTAGATGTTCTACTGTCGGGACTTCGAAGTAAAAAAAAAAGAAAAGAGGGGAATAGCAGCTCCAAGTCATATTTTTATTTGAACGGTGCCTCACAAAAGTAGGACGGCGGCAGGCCAAGCAGAACGATGTTTAAAAACAAAGAGAAAGTGCAGTCGCCAATCAGGGGAGAGAAAGGGAAGCACAGTAGACAAGTTATGTGTCTCCTAGACAGAAATTCAATAAAAATGCCCACGATGGAAGTTGGGGCACGAATTGTAATTGGAGAAAAGGGTAACTCCAAATTCGGCGCGGGGCTGGCTTAGAGGGTATAAGATTTGAAGCAACGATGATCCAGCAAAATTTCTATGCGTAACAGGACGTTGTCAAATACGGGCAGTAACCTTTACTCCCAGGTAAAGGGAAAGGGACGCGTATGAGAAAACGAGGTTATCCGTTCCTCCTTTCAAGGAGAAAGAAAGTCGTGACCGACCCCGGCAAGGTAAGCGTATCGAGCGCCGTGAAGGCTCCGGGGGGTCAGAGGTTGTTCTGGAAAGAGCTCCCGTTCGCATCTACCAGAAAGAAGAAAGGGAGGCCCGTTACTTAGAGAAGGGGGGAAGCTTCAGAAAAGCCGGAATCGTTCTCATTCTCGATCGCAACAACACCCTGATTCGGAAAAGAGAGATCCGGACAAGCTGCAGCAGTACCGGGGTAGGGGCGTACTCAAACTGGTCACAGGGTCCGCTCTTGAAAAGTCGGGGCGAGAGCGAACGAGGGGGGGAGAGGGAATTTTCCAACTCGAAACCGCGTTAACATTGCACGGTACGCAAGATTAGGGCCGGGGTCGGGACGACGGCAACATTGGTACAGGAGAAAAATAACGTACATCGTTAAATAAAACGTGAAAGTGAAGATAAAGACGCCATGTAACGAAACGTCGACGCACGCCTTAATCTCGTTGTGAGGGGCCTAGAATACCAATATTTAAGAACCAAGAGATGGGGGGGGAATCGAATGGCAGGAGAAAGCCACCGAGGGGGGGGACAAACAGTCTGGGCCCTTTTGATGGGGAGGCCAGGAGCTCGCGGGGTCCCTTACGTCTAAGGTGATTATTTCGCAATCTGAGTAAGATTAGGGGGTGAACAGAAAGGAGGGGGATGGGACTTTAAAAAAGGGGGGGGTTAGTCTACTTTTGGGGGGGGAGGGAATGACCCACCCACCACCCATCAAAAGAACAGAAAGGACATGGGAGGTCGGAAGAGGAGAAGGGTACGGGTCGATGAGGCAACAAGAATCGAGAAACCAGCCCATCCGATTCCCTGCTTCTCGCTCCGGGGCCTTTTGTGGGAATCGGGCAGCCGGACGCAATCTCCAGGCTGGGGACCATTCGCATACTCGAATGTTACTTCCTTCGTCTCAGGGAGGTGGAAAAGGGGGGTAGACAGGTAGGGGGGAGCTGGCGCGGTTACTTTGAGCACTCTTAACCGGAGATAGGAGCAAGAGCCCGGCTTCTCCACCTGAGGTGGACATCGGCGAAAGGACGACTGGCAGGAAGGGGGAAGATCACTAAAGGAGCTATCTCGGAAGGGAGTACTCCGGCCGGTGCCTCCTTGTCAGGACCAAAGGGAATGTCGATGACTGGAAGGTACTTCGCTGTGTAATCGAGGGGAGCAACCAGTTGCAAATAAGTCACTGATCGTATTCAGTGAAGAAAGAAACAAGAAAAAAGGATAGTGAAAAAAGCTGGGGGAATAAAGGCATTAGGTATTCATCACCGACTTCAAGGCCAGAAAAAGAGTGAAAAGGAGCAGAATACAGGTAGTCCGAGGCGAGGGGACAGCCAGGTCTGGTAAAAGAATGAACTAAACCGAAGAGGTGTCTAAGGAGGAGGCGCGGACCGAAGGAGGGAACGCAGGTACGTCTCATTTGAAAGCGGACATCAGAGGAGGAAGAGCTGGGCGCAAGCACGACTCCTATCGAGGGAGTAACGTGCAGATGAAAACTATCATTATTCGTAAGCGAAAAGAGGAGGAAAAGCCGTTCTGGGGAAGAGGAAGAGTCACAGAGCGAACCGATCCATCTTCGTTATCACCGAAAAGGGAGGAGGGACAGGCAGACGGGAGGTGCATATCAGCTTGTACAAAGTAAGCCCATTACGTTGGAGAAGGGGAAGAGAATGACAACGGGTTCAAAAAATCAGTGAAGGACCCAGATCGGGAAAAAGGATTGAACGATGCAATATGATAAATAACCTCTATTTGTACGATTGCAAGACTGGTAAAACAAATGACCGCAAGAGGGTGAGAGGCAATAAACGCAACGGGGAGTCAGTCTCAAGGCTAATCCACTGGGACAGGCAGGAGAAAGGTGGGGGAAGGAAAGAAACAAGTGGGGTTAGTTGAGATAGAGAAAAAAAAAAAAAAAGGAGGGAGTAATAGATACACTGACACAAACTCTGTGAAGGCCGGCAATTCGCAAAGCGTCATCCATGGGCGCCAGTGGGCTGAGTAATTAGCATGAGGAATACCCTTGAAAGGGGGGAGAGAAAAGGCCGGCATGGTAAAAGAGAAACGCCGCCAACAACAATAGTCGTTATTAGTTTGTTCACTACATGCTTTTCACGAGGGAAAAAAGGGGAAAGGGCCCCGGGAGTTGGGGGGGAAAACCGTGCATCGAAAAAATTTATGCCTCGGATCTGGGGAGAACGGGGGAACGTACAAGCGATCGGGAACGACTAAAAAAATGAAAAAATGGCCCGACCGCTCAATTCTATAGTAATATCGGGAAGCGGAATATGGGGAAAGCCCTTGGACCGAAGAGGGCGCATAGACGCCAGTGGGAGTTTTGCAGGGAAGGGAAGAAAAAAGACTAACAGCTGCGGGTTGCCGTACCCGCGATAGGAGCGAGGCGCCAAAGACGAAAATAAACGTGTGTCAAAGGAAGGTGCTTACCTGTACAGTAGCTCCAGCAGACAAAGCAGACAGGGAAAAAAACGAGGCGAAATCTAAGGTCTTCCGATACCTGTACTATGCCTCCAACTTAGCGGAGCATGTGATCAGGGGTTTTCGGTAGAGAGAAGGAAGAGCAGGGGGGAAGGACACATTGGAAATCTCTTAATTATTTCCAACGCATGGGAGCAAAAAATCCCAAATGGCTCACCGACTTGTTCAACAGCTCTAGGAGAGAAAGCGAACTGTGAGAAAAAGGGAAGGAGGCGGCCCAAGAACCATACAGCATCGACACTAGAAGCCACAGAGGAAACAGAGGAAACAGGCCAGCCGAAGACACTACGATAGATCCGTGACGGAACGAAACAGTCCTGAGGCCTGAGGAGAAGCGAGGCACTGGTCCGCAGCAAAACCTGGAGAACCGTACGCTCTTTCGTCGGCAGTGATCGAGGAGAGCGGATAGCGAAGAACACCTCCAGCCAGAAGAGGGCACGGCGGAAAAAAAAAAAAAGAATAGAAGTAAGGACAAAAGGAGGAAGAAAAATGAAAGCAGCAGGAGATTGCGATCCGTCTTCACTCTCACTTCACTTCCCCGTCGCTAGAAGAAGTGGAAGAAGGTATTGGATTTATAGAGGTTGATACGGCCATAGGGGAAATTAAAAAAACCGAAAAAAAGGGGGGGAGAGCAAACCTACCAGATTGGTTTGATTTACTTAATCCGAAACCCAAGGAAAGGAAGGCGGCAAGCAGACGAACCTGGAATGGTTCAACGACAGACAAAGCCGCCAAAGGCGGAGAGAATCACTATAACCGGTAAGACAGACAGATCACCCCCACAATTGCACCTAAATGGAGGGTGGGGCAACGAAATGGTGAAAAGATCTGAAGAAAAGACCATCGAAGGGCTCGGGTGTGATGAAAAAAGATCCGGTATACGGGCATTCACACGATGCTACCTCCCAGGCGAGAGGAAGACTTTGACGTGTACCGGTGTAGAAAAACCTTTCTCGTAGAGGCAAAGAAGGCCGGAACTAGGACCGGAAGAGAGATAGAGTCACTTGCAGCCTTCAGAAAAACAGGACCAAGAATCAGTCGGATCTATAAAATCGGGAACAAACAGAAATGGCGCGTGTTATGGGGAAGGAAGCCAGCTTGGCAAGGAGGAATTCAAGTCCTTGAGCTTGCCACGTGTACGGCGGAGAGGTCCTCGTAAAAGATCCCTGCAGCTTGTGGAGGAGGAGAACACAAAACAAGAAAAAAAGAGAAATCGAACACACTTCAATTACCTGCTCCTGACGAGGACCAGCGCCGGACGTCAACAGTTCAGGACAGGCCTATCAGACCTCGTGGGCGAAGAAGGCGACTGGAAACGGTCGAAATGAAAAGAAAAAAAAGGAACTCGAAACACCAAGTTTCTCTTGACCCGAAATTCGGACAAAAAAAAAAAAAACCCCCCCAACAGCCGTTGTGAGGAACGAAGCATGTGGAAAAAGAAAGGGACAGATAAAAGAGGGGGGGGAGACGGATAGTTCCCTCACTCGCCGTGCGGGAAGAGAAGGGCTACATCCGGTCCGAAAACTAACCCTGCCACATTGGACTGGGGGAAGATCGTTAAGGAATAGAACAAGTTTAAGGGAAAGAAGAGAAAGAAAGTGTAAAGATTATATAGTCACCATTCCACCAAGTAGGGGGAGTGGTGGAGGGCCTGCCGAGGCCGGTGCAAATAAGATATTGGGACGAAGCCATTGGAGGCAGTTGCAGGAGGAAAGGAGTGGTGAACAAGGTTCTTTGCTTCAAATCCTTCCGGGTTGGGGGAGGGAAGTGGACAGGAAATCAAAAAACAAAGCATGAAACTAAGGGGGACGGTTCAAAATGTGCTTGAGGAGGGAAAAAGGACCGATGAGAAAAAGCAACCAGACGGACAGAGGATCAGCGAGCGCTTGTTTTCAGCATTCGCGGGACGAAATAGGCCAGGAGGAGTCCATGTTGTTCCAGAATCAGGTAACTTCTCCTTAAGTTCAGGGGGGAAGCAGTTGGGGGGGAACAAGCCCTGGGGACCGGATTCTCGTATGAGAGGAATCGTAATGCTAGAGAGCAAGAAGCAGACCGGTCATTCTCCACACTGGTTCGGGAGCGATCAGGCGGCGAGCGAAAGGGTCGGAAAAGGGGGCGGAAAGCTTCCAGTCGATTAACTCCGTCTGGAGGTTGACCTGGGCATCAGGGCGAACGCACGGGGACCTTGTGACCTTTAACGGAGAGGGAGCGGAGGGAGAAAAAGAGGGCCGAGGACTACAGTGAAAGCATTTATTCAGTAGGGAAATAGCATACGAAAAACGAGTGGGAAAGAGAAAGAGGAGATCCCATACATCTAATCATTGAGGAGATCGGGAAGAAAAAAGGAGGCTCACCGCGAACTTCACCGTAGGTGGCCCCAGAATTATCCGTACTGCACTTAGGAAAGAGAACAAAGAGTGAGGAGAATGCAGCAATTCTAAAAGGGGAATACTACCTCCCGAGTTTGCGATAGACGTATGGCAGCCTTCGGGGGGAGAAAAAAATACCAAGTCTAATTGGAAAGGGGGACGAGTCAGTAAAACAGCTTGTCTCGACTCCATCTATCCGGAAAGGGAAAACAAGGAAGGAGTACAGAGATGCGGAAAAGCTGCAAACGACAAAGGATACAGTCCTTCAGAAATCACAGAAGTCCTATAAATTAGGGAGCAATCTAAAAGGATGAGGGACGTCCAGTAGGAACATGGACTCCGTGCTGTCGCTTGTACCGGACGTCTTACTTACCTATATACTAGAGAACTCTTGGGAGGCGAGAAGGTTGACACGAAAAGGGGGGTTGTAATCGGCCATTAACCAGATACGGGGAAGGAGTTGATACGATGAGGCAAAGGAGGGAACGGATCAAGAAATTTGGACGATTTGGGCAGTGCTGTAACCATGCAAAAATGGAAATCAATACAAAAGGGGCGTCAGTCTGAAAGATATAGACACATATAAAACTAAGTGAAGAAAAAAAGCAAGGGAGGGAGGAAACGGGCGAAGGCCAAAGAAAAGGAGGGGGGTCAGGTGAGAAAAAAAAACCACTTGATGAATAATAAAAAACACGAGGGGTGGAGGGAAGGCCAGACCAAGGAAGCCAATGGCAATTGGGGCGTCACGTATTTATTCCGGACTTACCAAACGTATTGGACTGCTTGGGGAAAGAAAAGTCCGGCAGGAAGGAACCTTCACGACACATCGTTACATAGTCGGGATGATACCGTTCTTCATTATGGACCCGACATGTCTTATTGGCGATGGAGTGGGGACAAGGACGGATTAAAAAGGGGACCGAACAAGATCGGAAAAAGAAGGGGAAACCGGAGAGGAAGAAAGAACAAACGGGGGGGAAAGAAAAGGAGGAAAAGAAGAACTTGCCCGCAAGAGAACGGCGAGGGGAGGAGATTACGGAGAAATGTACCTTCTGCGAGAGTCATAAAAAAAAAAATTTGCCCAGGGGTAAAATTTGAAAGCATAAAAGGTCCCGCATTTCCGTTTAGGACACCAGAGAGAGTCGATCGCAACAAAGCGAGGAGGGAAATTCTTCAAATTGACTTGGGGCCTGGTAAGGGAAGAAAAAAAAAAAAAAAAACAAGAGTCCGCTCATACCTCACCCGCCACCTCGAGTCTCAGTTCTTGGGACTCGAGAACATGAGGTAGCACGCATACATTCGCTGGGCTGGAGAATGTTCTTAGGAGAAAGGGGAAAAGGTCGGGGGCGGCAAAAAAGGGGAAAAAGACGATTAAGGGGGGAGGGAAAAGGGGGAGAAACAGATTAAGGGGGGAAAAAGAAAGGGAGCACTATCAGGAGAGGAACTCGGCCATCTCTTGAGTCTGGGACAAAGACAAAAATGTTCGGGTCATTGTGAGTCTGCGAAATCGGAAAGAGGGGCAGAACAGGAAGACCAGGGTCAGAAATACCAGAGGGGGGCCACCGCGAGTTCCTGCTCTAATAACAAGGTAAGAAGGAGGGAGTTAAAGCAACGCTATTCGCTTCACCAAGAAACCAGGAGACCAGGGGGGAACGAAAGGGCAGCTCGAATAGACAGGGTAAAGCAAGAGAGCAAAGACAAAAGAAGGTACTAACCAGCTAAAAAAAAAAGGGGAACAAGGAATCCCACCAGGGGATGAAGTAAAAAACATGGAAGAGGGAGATTCGTCCAAACTTGGAGGGCAGCTTCAACAAAGGACCAAGGAGAAGAAAGCAACGTTAAGCAAGGTATGGGTGTGTACTCGATTGTCGGAAACTGAGGGACACGAAAAAAAGACCAATCCCGAAATGAGGGAAAGGTGATTGGAATAAATAGCCCCAAAAGTATCTTCTTCAATGCCAACGGGGGTTTGAAAAAAAAAAAGATCATCGAACTGGCGCCAACAGTGAGGGGAAAGATCGTAAACCTGTAATTGACCGGCCAGAAACTCAAGGAAAAAAGGAAAAAATGGAGGGGGTCACTAATGGGGGTTGAAATTCGCATGAATTCAAAAATAGTAGGGGACAGGATTTCGGAAAAATCTCTGGGTAAGAAAGTCACACGATGAGAAACAATGGCGAACGGTCAAAAGGAAGTACCGTTAAACAGTAGAGAGTCCCGGTTGCACGTGAGAGGGGAGGGAAAGGCCCTCTCAGAAAGGTACCTAGTTCACGGAAGAAAATACAAGGGATTCCCCGAACCCGGCCGATAGAGTATGCTAGCACTCGGATTTCGCCTAGTTCTCTTTTTCGGGGGAAAAAAGAGGGATACAAGTGGTCAAGAGCATATCGGCCCAGGCCAGGAGCCTAATATTTCCTCCAGAAATCCAATGTGGGACTGCTGACGGTGAAAAGAAGAGAAAAAAACAACCAGAAAAGAGAAGAGGACCGAAAAAAAAAAAAACATTCGAGGGATAATTAACTAGCAATAGCCGCGGTCCCCCATGGGCGAAAATTCCAGCCGCGGAACGCTAGCCAACCGTGAGGAACTTATCGATTAAGAACACGCTACCCTAAGGAAAAAAAGGTATCGAGAATTCGGCCGAAAAGGTCTTCTAAACATCGGTCCGATTTTGGAGAGAACGGGGGGTAAAAATAGGCACTCGCACTGAACGGTAAAAATAGAAGAAAGACGAAAGGGACGGACCAAATGGAGACTCATTTTAATCCCTATAAAAGATGGTAGAAAGACTCGCCCCGACATGTTCCGAAAACAGGGATTCTTAAATAAAAAAAAGGCGTGGGTAAAAAAGAAATTCGAAGGGGAGTGGTCCCCAACCCCCCCCAAAAAAACCCACCCCAACAAAACAACCCCCCAAATCCCCCACCCCCAAAACAACAAAAAACACCCCCGCGCCGCAACCCCCACCCCCCCGCCCCCCACCAGCCCCCCCAAACCCCCACAACAAACAACCCACCAAACAAAACACCAACCCACAAACAAAAAAAAATACCCCCCCTCAAGGAAACACCCCCCCAAGCCCACCGCCCCAACCAACCAAAACCCCCAACCGCAACCCAAAGCCTTTGTTGGGTGCACTGTAATCCTCTAATTTGAGAGGCTCAAGAGTTAGCATTCGCTGAAAATAGGTCGGTTAAAAAAGGCTTGGGGAAAAAAAAGGGGGGGCCTCCTTCCTAATGGTGGGCGCTCAGGAGAACATCATGAACTGGAGATGGCTCTCTCGGTGAATGTCAGTAGGCCAAGAAAAGGAAAAAGACATCAGAACCAGAGGAAAATAAAGGCCCGGGCAGGGTTAAGCGGGAAACAAAAGGCAATCAAAGGAGGGCCATGAGACAACTAAAGTGTTCGAAGGAGGCGTCAGGGGGGGGGGTGGAGGTTTTGGTAAACGCTGCCTGGGCTTGGCTGGCGCGATGGAAAGGGGAAGGTACGGAAGAAAAAAAAAATCCCTCGGTCCCGGTATTCTCCAAAAGGGGTTGATGGGCGGAGGCTAGGGGGCAAAGAATAAGGCAAGACTGGGGGTCAAACGGGAAAATCATCAGTAAAAAAAAAAAAGTCAGCGAGGAAGGGGGGGGGACGCTGTAGGCTACCTGCCTTGTCGATGGAGGGGGAAGGACGTAGGCTTTAAGCGAGGGCGCAGGGGAACTCTTGGGAGAACGACTTAGTGGAAAAAAAAAAAAATCCAGTTAGAAAGACGGAGAGGAAAAAGGGGAAAGAAAGTCAGAAGAAAAATGGTCCGTCAAAACGTTCCCGAAAGTAGAAAAGAAGTCTCAAGCACATGTATGACACGATGCATGAGGAGCATCCAGCATCGGAGGGGAAGAAGCACGAAAGGGGGGCAAGAAAGGGGAGGAGGTCCTAGGAACTAAAGTCAAAAGAGAGGGAAGCGCTGAAAGAGGGAAAAAACATGCCTAATTGTCCTGAGAGTGGCCTTAACGGTGCAAAACCTTCAAAGTGAGAGACAGGACAGGAAGCAACACAAGAGCTTCCTGAGCGAGAGAAAAAGGGAAAAAAAAAAAGGAGCGCAACTATCGACTCTCATTATCAACAGGCGCAATGGGGAGGCTTACTATGGAGTCATAAAAGATTGGAAGCAAGCTGAGGAACGATATACGGGAAAGATTGGTCAAATGAAAACTGAAACGTACAAGATAAGAGGAGGAAAAAAGAGAGAGGAATAGATTAGGAATGAGGGGAGGGGGAAGGGGAGAAATGGTGAGGTTTAGCGAGGGGGTGGGGATAAGGGGGGGTTGGCCAAAAGTTGAATGGAAAAACCAGAAAGAGGGGGGGCAAGCAGGTAATAAAAGGGTGAAAAGGAACGGGGAAGAAAAACTGACTAGGAGGCGGCAAGAAAAAAGAAACGGGCTCAAGCCAACGTGTCTTCCTACGATAATAGAACAAAAGAAAAGAAGAGTGACGCAAGGCGAAAAAAATTGGGGGAAGAAAGGAGGGGGGATAAGGCCGGAAATGTTTTTATAGAAAAAATAGGGGGGCAAATATAGACAAAAAAGCGTGGAGGGCCCAAGCGCCCAAGAGCGACATCAGGGAGGGGATGGCGTCACGGAGAGTTATTGCAAAGAGACTGAAAAATGGGACCGGGTAGGGCGCTCAAACATGAAGGGAATGGTAAAACAGGTCACTCCATCCAAGAGGTGATACCGTAGACAGGGGGGCACTAAATGAGGTCTTGAAAGGGAAGAGGAAAGGAAATGGGAAAAAAAATAAAGTGGGGCCTGAACAGTAAAAGATCCAGATAGAGTAAAAGACGGAAGGGACAAGACGGCGAAAAACGTCTCAAGGGGACCAAGAAAAAAAATAGATCTCTATGAATAAAAAGGGACAGTCGAAAAAGCGCAAGCAAGGAAACAAAAAATTTTCTGTGGACTTGGAACCCTACGGTGAAGAAGCGGGGTGCACAGTTTAAGTGCCACCAAGTAAGTAGAAAAAAGCTGAAAAAGACTTAAGGATGGCCCAAGCTTCAAATGAGGAAAAAATACCAGGGTAGTTCGCATTACCTAAACAAATCTCGCAAAACTCGAAGTCAGAAATTACAAAAGGGTGATCACTCACTCTGCCCGCGAGGGAAAAAAGAAATTTTGAGCATGACTGTCAAAAGGCGGAACAAATGTGAAGGGGCACGGGGAAGAGTTGGTAGGAAAAATACTAAAATAGAAAAAAAGAGGGAAATGGGCAAGAATCTCGGTCTCTCCAATCGGGTGCAGGCAAGGCAATCGAATAATACTCGACAGGCGTCTGGAGGAGGCAAAAAGACTAAAAAAGTACAGGAAAAAAAGAAAACAGGTCCATGTAAACAGGGAACGCAAAAGAGTACGACTCGATAAGCTCCTGTAAAAAGGATCAAAAAAAAGAAATCCTTCCGCCTAATGACGCTTTCCCAAACTTGGGGAGAAACCGGGAAAAGCAAAGAAAGAAAGAAGGTACGTAATCAGAGCGAAAAAACCCCACACATCTACATCGGCAAAGAAGGAACGAGATAACCAAACAGAATAAACATGAAGGACAAAGGAAGTAAAAAAATCTATACGCCGACACTAGGAAAAAAAGTAACGAGAGAGAAGAAAAGGTGACATCTTTGGGTGTTCCGAGCGGAGAGGTAGGACCTCATCATGGGACCAATTACCACCAACCTTATGATCCCCCCTCACAAAGAAGGTTGATTGCCGGTACCGGGAGACAAAAAAAGGGGAGACAGCTTCAATAAAATCTCGATGGTGAAACGGGAAAACGAGAAGGAGGACACTTGACCAATCTGAGAGCACATAACAAGAAAGAAAAGCGGGAAAACAAAAAGCAAGCCAAATTCAAAAGGGGAAAAGATGAAACTTCCAAGACGATATCCACATCTAGGTTCCGCGCGGGATAGAGAAAGAACACTATTGAACAGGGGAAAAGTCAAGCAAAAAGTCGGGAAAACGGGAGAAAGGAAAGGAGAAAAAAAGAATGGGCGTAGCGGTAAGAATTCCGTTTCCGGTCGGGAAATGGAAGGGGGAGAAAAAACCGTCTTTCAACCCGCCCCCGGCCGAAACACCGGCTTAATCAGCTTAAAAGGCGCGTTTTGTTTCTGAGGAAACGATCCAGCTTTCAAGTAAGGAACAAAGGGCTAAAAGAGAAAGGGAAGCGATGGCTCTTCAGGAAATAAGGAAAGCGGCTGTAGCTTGTCATCTCTAAAAAAACACGTAGAGTGAAAAGAAATCGCACATCGCAGGAACAGGGATTTCTCCTGAATAGCCAAGCACGCCGTCACAGGGCGACGCAACAGGTCCAAGCCGGTCGAACTTTAGGCGATCGTAATTGTCAGAACAAAAGAGACCCTCAGAAAAAGGCAAAGGGGCGAAGGTACGCCGAGACGCCGGTAAAAAAGTGAAGCCGTTAAATAGGCAGATTGTTACCGCATAAGAAACGTGAAGGAGGAAAGAAAAATCCTACATAAAAATAGGCACACATTGAGGAAAAAATCGTGTGATCCTGACTAGAAGGTGGTAAAAAAACGAAATTGGGGGAAACTGGAAAGGCACCAGGAGGGGAACGGGCCTGTAGGAGGGCATCTCGGCGCAAGTAAAGGAACTTTCTAAAAAAGGGTCAACTCGAGTGGAAAGTGCGCGGAAGAAAGATGTAACCAAAGTCAAACTTGCTTGACCGAGGGAAGATTTTTTGGGTCTGAACGGGTTTGGACACATATTAAAGCTAGGGCTAAACGGGACTTTGTAAGGGGGAGGCAGAAAATAGAGAACCAACCAGTAGTACAGGGAGAAAACGCTAGCGGAGGGAAAGGGGGGAGTGTCAATGCCGACGGAATCACCGACGGGGGTGAACGACGGGTGTAAGCATGAGGATGGAGGAAGGGAAGAGCGGGAGTAAGTTGTTCCTGTCGGGATGGGCTCACCTCGTGATTCGGGAACCTCGTCCGGTCGGACTCCAACGGGAGGAGAAAACAGAGAGGGAGAACTGAATGACTGTTGACATCTACATCAGTAGGAGGGGGAAGCTCCGGATGCAGGGAAGAGGCACGGGCATTTCTAGCTGTGTCCTGTACGGGTGACCGCGGGGGCGAAAAATGCCGAACAGGCAGAGGAGAATCAAAAAGATGGATTGGGAAGATAAATGACTAAAGGAAAAAGAATAGGTCTCAGTATGGTATCATCATACGGAGAGGTTCACGCAAGGTCTTCAAAAAAAAGACTTCAAATATTGGACGCCCCGACAGTACTTCAACATTGGTTCAAGAAGGAAAGGAGGCCGATAAGAAAAAAAAGGGAGGATAAACACCCGCGAGAAGTTTGGCGAGCATCGTAAAGTGAGGAAGACGGAAGCATCGATTTGAAGTCAGAGAAAAAAAACATTCCTCCCTTGTGGGGGAGAGGCTAATAAGAATAGGGGTTGTTGGGGAAAAAAAAAAGATTGGCAGATACTATCAGGGGGATGCGGAAAAAAAGAACAGAAAGGAGAAAGCTGCAGGCTCTGGACGAACTTCAGACTGAAAGGGGGAGGGGAAATATCCGACTCCTCTATATCCGTACAGAAGCGGCACGGCAAGTTCGTGTTGGCCGAGTAGGTGAGAGGACGGGGGGTAAAAGAAAACTTCAATGGGAACTAGAAAAGGGCTAAAGGAAAGGGTGATCAAAGAAGCGAGGTGGGGAAGGCCGGTTTGAGAAAACCATTGGAAAAGAACCCATATGGAAAGTGAAGACCTCTAGCCAAGAAAGGTAGAAAGAAAGGAATGGTGAGTGAAGGTTGACAAGGAACACGTTGACGAGAAAATGAAAAAAAGGGGAGGGGAAATCTACGTCTAATCTACAAAGAGAGAGGTGAGCACAGAGGGAGGGTGCGGCGAACCCCCCGCGTGGT
>Ga0179593_1404240_pt1 | contig 13843 bp, 10 predicted proteins | sample CZODoug2_1_08_16_FD_185931 | JGI IMG/M metagenome (GOLD analysis project Ga0179593, IMG submission 185931) | Vadose zone soil fungal communities from Angelo Coast Range Reserve, California, USA - CZODoug2_1_08_16fungal (PacBio error correction) | ecosystem: Environmental > Terrestrial > Soil >...
CCCCACGCCACACCCTCCACAAGTTTCTGGGGAGTAAAAGGAGCATCTCAAAAAGCTCTCTGTGTGCTCTCTGCTCCGACCTTTCTTCACCGTCAAGAGTTAACTAGATGGGGGGGGGTTGAGTTCTCGAAAAACTTAAAGGAAGGGTTCGCGGTCGCGTTCAGAAAGGGACGGTCCTGCTTGGGTCTGGGGGGTCCCGGTGGGATAGCGGTCTCTTTTCTGGTTACCGGGAAAGCTCACCTGCAAGGTAAATTCCGAGGGTGAGCGTCGAGAAATAAGAGTGCAAAGAGAAGGTCCTATGTTCTTATAGCACTAGGTATGTGGCAAAGTAAGCCTGGGCGCATACACCAAAGGAGGGGGGGGGGATTCTGCTGGGGTTCCCCGCGTTGTCTGGAGGGATACCTGGCGTCTCTGGTCGTCAAAGAGAGGTGTTTGGGTCTGACAGGGGGAAAAACCGAAGAGAAATTTCTAGTTGGATCGATCGGCAACGCAATATATCAGAAACTGAAAAGTGCAGGGAGGTGGGGGAGAAAGTCGAGAAAACGCTCCTCACTAGAAACTCATCCCTGATCTAAAAGGCCGTTGGGGGATCTACCCTGAAGGTGCGAAGGGAATGAGAAACAGGGGAAACAAAGGAACGCCGCGCGAAACGGATGTGGGCGAGATTCCTTTCGCCTGGCTTTAACCGTAGAAGCGCAACTCTGGAGTCATGGGGCTACTCAGGGGACAGGATGGCATGGGGGGGAGAGCGTCACCTGTGTGCACAAAGGCTGGTATCACTGGAAGCGCTTAAAAAGCAATTAAAAGGGGGAGGGCCGCGCAAAATGGCTCTGCATACCTCAATGGGAACTCTGATGTTCGGGTGGGGGGGGGGGGGGGGGGGGGGACTGGGGGGGGGGGGAGGGGAACCTTCCAATGCTTGCGAGGGTAAAGGAGCCTGAGTTTGATCGTATACCGTTGGTCGGGGGTTTATCGGAGTTGAAAGGGGGAGCGGGTGGTGGGGGGAAGGGGGGAAGGGGGGAGGGGGGGGGGGGGGGGGGGGGGGGGGGGGGGCGAGGGGGGGGGGGGGGGGGGGGGGGGGGGGGGGGGGGGGGGGGGGGGGGGGGGGGGTGGGCCGTAGGTGCTGAACATTAAGGTGTGGATAGCTGTTGTGTTGTAAGAAGCTCGTACATGTTCTCAGATCATCCTTACTATCAAATCATCATTACCGCTGCTGAGCCTAGGCAGAGGGTGTGGCTCACACGCTCTCATCTTTAAAAAAAAAAGGAAAACTAGCCCTTAGAAAGTAGGTGGTTCCTATTCTTCGCGCAGATTTGAGACACGCTTCCGTAACTTTCAACAGAACTAAGTAACAGGGGAATGTGAAGTACTGCGGTGGCCTTTGTGGAAATGACTCATAAATGGCCGCCGAAATGCATGTTCAAAACAAATCCATTGGTTTTTAATCGGGGGGAGAGAGCGGGGGGGGGGTGGGTGTGCAGGAAGCACCGAGAGGCACCCTGATCCTGATCGTCACGCCGGAGATGAAGGCGGGGGAGCGGGTTACTGAGTTGAAAGCGGCTGTCATGGAAGCTCTCTGCTTCACTTTGCTGCGACGAAGAAGTGAGCATTGATCCCCGCGGAGGGCGCGGAAAGGAGCGGCGGAAAAAAGTGCGTTTAGAACGAAGGCTCAAACGTCCTTTGGGAAAAAAGACCCGGGGGGGAGCGGCCGGAGCGAGGTAAACCTCGCGGTGTTAAATAGGGGGGTAATTGCCGTGTCCTGTTTTTGTAATCATAGGGAAGAGGCAGGGGTTCTCGCGATGTGCCTGTCGGAAAAAAGGACCGAGAGAATATGGAACCGCGGCTCCGGAAACAGGGGAGATGAGGGCCAGCGCTCCCGGAGACGGATGGGGTTCAGTGGCAGCGATCTATGGTTTAAGACCGAGAATCGCTTGAAACGCCTCAATAGGCAATCGGCGAGACAGATCGACTAATACCAGGCCACCTCACGGGTCAAATGGTGAACGGTTGAAGAGAAACACGTTCAGCGCGCTCAACGGCTCGGGAATGGTTAAGTTCGACCGGCCAGCGGTTGACAAAAAGTATCCAAGGAGATCCTCTCGATCTTCTCAAAAAGATAGGGAGGATCGCTAAGTGGGAGTAGTGGGTCCCCGTCTCATCTCTTACTATAAACAAACACTCAACTTGATGTGCCCCTGTAGGACAGAGAATGCGCTGAGCTAATCCTAGAAAATCGGACGACCGGAGGAAAATGGCGGGTGCTACAAAAATAGGGGGAGTGGACCCGCGGAGGGACTACCCTGGGGAATGATTGGGCCTTGATCGGAAATCAGGTCAAATCGAGCGAGGTAGAGGAGGTCCATATTGTGAATCGCTATCAATACACACAGGGGAATTGGGTTCGCGACAACGACTCATCGACGGCACCGATGAAGGTAAAGGACCAACCGTGGAAAAAATTCCCGAAGGAACAAACGCGGGCAGCGGCCCGGGGGGATGACGCTAACCTTTCTTTTCTGGGGGTTCAGGCTCCAAACGATTAATCAGGGGGGCAGTCTGGGAGCGTTGAAGAGACGTAGAAAAGGAATCGTTATCGGTAGCTCAACACCCCAAATTATTTAGGGAAAATCAAGTAATACCTGCGAATTACGTACGCTGATGACCGTGTTACGCCGTGATACTACTAAACTCATCTTGTTGGGCTTGTAACTGGGCAAAAGGACGCGAGCGTTGATTCCGTGAGGTCCATTGTAAATGTGAACTGAGATCGTGGGTTCCGGATACTTCTCGGAGTCAGCAGACCAAAAAAAATTTACTGGAGTTTTAGGGGATGAGCTTGACACTTAAGGGGAACGCGAAAAGCAGGCCGGTCGTCTATTGAATTTGCAGTCTCTGAGGGAAGTGGGACCCTGCGAGAAAGCCACGTCCCGGTACCGATTGGTGAAAGCCCCATGGTCCATTCCAAGAAAGAAGGGGGAAGACTCTGCTATCGCGCTGTGAAAAAATGCATGCCTCTGTGATCCATGATTTTGGTGGGGGGCAAGAGTCCTGATGTATCATCCGGGGTAAACGATCGAATAGAGATCATAACTCATTTCGTCATTGCAGAAGGGGGACTCGTGCTTATATGAATATGCTACGGGGCCTAACGGGGTCTGAGAAAAGGAAGCGCTCCGAGAAGCTGTAGAAGATGCATCATCCTTTCGGGGGGGGGACAACGAGAAGGCGGCATTACTGGCAAATCTTCGACGACAGGGCGGGGGAGTGAGGGGTCTCGGATCCGAGAAAAAAATGCGGGCCACTTAGCACCCGATACAGTGCCTCGGGCCGGGCGAGATCCGAGGTTGTCAGAGAAAAAAAGCAGTAAAGGCAAGCTCTTCAGTTTTGCCTCCGAAAGACGAAGCGGCGAGAAACCAACTGCTCTGGGAACGCCTGGGGAAACAAAACAAAAAATGGTCACTCACCCACGCCAAATAAGGTAAAAAGAAAAAAAACCCCGGGCCTGTGTCTGGGGGGGGGGGGGGGGGTGGGTTTGGGTGGGGGGTGGGTGGGGGGGGGGGGGGGGGGGGGGGGGGGGGGGGGGGGGGGGGGGGGGGGGGGGGGGGGGGGTTGGGGGGGGTTGGGGGCCAAGCCCACCCCGAGTTTGTGTCTCCCGTACTCGCGGAATTGGGCTTTATAATTTCCAGTTTGTTTTTGGGTTTTTTTGGGGTTGTAGGTTGTTTTTTGTTGTGTTGGTTTTTTGGGGGGGGGGGGGGGTGGGTGTGGGAGGAAGAAGCGGTGAGAGGAGGCGAGGGTGTGGTGGGTGGGGGGGAGTGTGTGTTTGGGGGGTGGGGTGGGTGGGTTGGTGGGGGGGGTGGGTAGGTGGGGGGTTTTTTGGGGGCGGGGGTGGGGTTGTGTGGTGGGTTTGTGTCTGTGGTTGCTATACGTGACGTGGGCGCCAGGATGCTCATCCCCGCGAAGCACCGTGATGAGACAGGGGATCGTGGGAGGAACATTATAGGTAGGCTATAAAAGGCAGAAAACTAAGCCTCACACCTCATTAAGCATCGGGACCATCAATCCACGGAGAAGACTCGCTCCGGCGCAACGGCAGGTATCATTGAATAAAATTACACGTGAGGTCCTCAGACATTCCTAGGAACTAAAGAGATCTCGGAACACGATCATCTGGGAACGTGAGTCGGGTGGCGTTAACCGCAAACGGCCAAAGAAGGTTTCGGAAATGGGCGAAAAGGGAAGGGACGCGGGCGACCAAGGGAGGAGACCCAGGGACCCTGTGGCCTCAGGGAGACTTTCGGCGCGATGCTAGAGTTGGGGACCCCACTACCTCACATGGCAGCAAGCAGTAGCTCTTAAGGGGACCGTGGAGAAGGTCGTCAGGTGATACGATCAAAAAATGTGAGGGAGAGAAAAAGGAAAAAACACACCCAAGGCCCATCATCCTTCTTGCACTCCGGCGAACAACCGCGACACCAAAGAAAGAACGAGCACAACTAAAGGGGGCTCGCTAGACACTCGGAGCAGGGACTTCAAGCAGGCGGGTGACCTAAAAGATGGAGTCAACTTGGGGAGGTGCAAGCAAGGGCTCGGCGCGGCATCCTGTTAGAGGAGGAAGGTTCCGGACACCATCGAGGCTGCTTCCCCATTGGGACGAGGGCGCTGGAAGCGCGGACAGACTAAGCAAGGACGCCGTATTCAGGGAGAAAAGAAAGGGTTACAGCCAAAGGCGACCGCCCTCATCGAAAAGTTCGAGGCTGAACTCCGGGCACAGATGAACTCCTCACGTGTAGAGAAAGACCGTAGATAGTCGGCGATGGGTTGAGAATTACTGAGAGCACCGTCTGACCGTCAGGACCTTAGAGCGGATGAAGCGTCGCGGCCCTCGGAACACGGTTCGTACTTGCCGCGGCAGAGCCTCTCTCTACCAAGCTGAGACTTATCACTAACGCACACAAGGGGAACCAATTAGACCCCCACCTCATCATTCCGGCTTCCGCATTACTCCAAAAAAAAAAAGAATCGCGTGCTCATCGTCAATTCGCCCAAGGACCTGGTAGGTTCGACGTAGAAGGATCGAGGGGGGGGGGGGGGCACTTATAAAAGGTGGGGTTTTTCCCATGTTCTCTCTGGTAAAATGGTGAAAAACCGTGGGGGGTAATACACATTGTCTGCACACGAGCACAAGGTCTAGGATAGTCAAGCGTACCTCACTAATCAAATAGCCTTTAGTATCCCGGAAACCATCTCTACAAGAGCATTTTAGGGGGGGCGAGAGCGGCCTGATTCGATCCCTTCTAGCTGTTGTGTTCGTAGGCAGTCTCCCACTCTTGGGGGTCGCACATCGAGAAGGGAAAGACCGAACCAGGGAAGAAATCTATCATTATAGACGAGTATGAACCTGTTCTAACGGAAAGCGGCATTCCCCCTGGTTAGATGAGAGAGTTCAACTGAAATCTAGGACCTGAGCGAGGGACTAATTCTCCCGTGGCAAAGGTCCGTCAGGTATGGTGATACTGAACCGTTGAGACGGATGTCTAGACGGTGATGGCGGGGAAGCAGGGTTGTGAAATGAAAGCCGGCATGCGCGAGAATAGAGAAATTCAAAAGGGGCAAGGCTGACAAACGTAAGGAGATTATATGCGTAGTAAGGGGGTCGGACAGGGGGAAAGCGTATGAGAAAGAAGCCGCTTAGCAAATGACTTACTTGAGGGAGCGGATTCCAACCAGTAAACGCTAAAACCCCCTCTTGGCCGGAAGAGATACTGCTGTGCAGGGAAAAGGCAGACTCGCAGAAAGCTCGTAGGGGGACCTACAAACGTCAGAAGGGGGGAACTATTGGAGACGTCACGGCCACTAGTTTAAGAGGAGGGAATAACCTATAAGGAGCGCTAGAGGAAAAGGTCTGGAATAAGAAAAGGGAGTAGGGGGAGGTATCGTCTGAAAAAGGGGGGAAGCGGCGAATGACAGACCTCTTCTCGCGCTGGCAAGTTGGGAAAGGGTAAGGACATGGAGAGCGTGGGGACATCTTGGGGTGGTGGAGAACACAGGCCCACTTCATCTAGGGGCTTGCTTAAGCGCATCGTCGCTGGGTACCAGCCTCTGGCTGGTAGAATCTTCCAAACTTCTAAGGTAGAATGACAAAGGAAATCTTGAAAGGTGGTGAGGACCTCCCAAAAGACCACCTACGCTCTGGAAAAAGATAGGCGAAGACGTTTTGACGGCAAGCGGCCGAGGTGGGAACCTTGCTAGAAAACTATTTTCACTTCTGTCACACACAAATGCTTGGACTTAATCGACCGCCGAACAGCCCCAAGCTCCCAGACAATCAAGGAAAAGGAGATGACCGATAGACACAATGAGCCCCTGCTTTTTGGGGGGCGGTCAGCAACACAAACGGTGAAGTAAAAAGAGAGAATTCCTCACAACTAGGGATATCAGGGTTGTATGGTTAGACGGGTGTCTTCTTCGTACACGATCTTTGATATGACGGAATCGTTCACAGATTGCGTGGTTAGTAAAAGCCCGCAGGACAAAAAAAAGAAAAGCGAGTCTAGCCAAGGGGGACTTCTCTCGAGTGAAAGCGTAAGTGCCGCCTGAGCGACTTGGAAGGAAAGATGGGTGATGGGGGGGTTAAGCGCCTCCATCAACGGCAAGGGTCGGGCATTTGGGAATAAAGTATCTCAGGGTTGTTATGAAGAAAAGAGCTTGGACTCAGGTCGCTCTTGAGCCTTAGAACGACCCCAGACGGCCAAAGTTTACGGGGCGACCACACTCCAGCACGGGCATCTCTTGTCTACCTCAAGTCGAAAGATCTTGCAAGTCATGAGGGGCAGTCCCGCCTTAACCACCGTGGAACGAAATAAATCCTTACGAAGAACAGTTTATGCTCAGTGGGTGTTCCTCGAGCTAGATCGATCGTTGGAAAGACCATCTTGATCACGGGGAAAAGGAGAAAATAGGTTTCAAAACAGGAGGACGGTGTATTCCGAATGGAGGACCGATATCGTGAGGAGACGCCTCATGTCAAACCCGCCGGGTTTGTGATTGGGGGAAGCATCCTTGGCTATTGAAGGGCCGCCTCAAACTAAGGGGACGACTCAGGCTACTAGCTCCGGTCGTAGAGGAACGGGTCAACGGGCTAGTCTCAAAAGAGCCGGAGGTGTATTGCTAAGGCAAAAGGGGGCTTTCTCTCATTATTAGAGGAGTCCAGCCTTTCAGGTCTGAACCTAGATCTCCGTGGCTGTATCAAAAAAAGAGCTACATATACACACTATCTAAACCGTATTCTAGGTAGCGATCGTGAAACGAGGCTAGCATAGCTATTTCGTGTCAGAAGCTAAATCTAAACGCAAGGGGGACGGCTCTATCAAAGCGGGACTCGCAAACGATACTGACTCGCCAAAAAAAGAAAAAAACACGGGTTTAAAAAAAGACCGGAGTCGGAGGAGAGGGTGACACAAACTCTTCTCCGACATAGTGCATCAAAACAGCCCGTGGAGGACCCTCTCATCGAGCGTCTCCGGGTAAGATTTGGTTGTGGGGTGGGTTCATTGGGGGGAGGATACCTTCGAGGCGTCCGGGGGGGGGTACTGACCTGGAATACCGAAAAAGGATGAGCCTCCTCGACTTTGTGATGTATCGCTGACTGGGGGGGACTGAAGTGGACCGGGAACAATGGATGCTCAACACAGGGGGCAGTCGTGAGGGGGATTTTCAAAGGCGGCGCGCCTCGAATCGTCATAGTCCGGGCACCGTATGGGGCTCGTCGCTCTTCTGGGTTCTTCAGGCTCTTTCCAAAAAAGGATGTGGTGAATATAATCACTTGGGGAAAGAGCCTTGTCAGTGAAGACGGCTTGTATTTAAAAATGGTTGGGGACTGAAAGTCATCGTGGCAGCTAAACCGGGCATGGGGCGAGCTGACAACGGGAGGAGAAATAAGCCGTACATGGGCATCATACGTGGGAGAAAGTTGGAGAGCACAACTCCTTCTCAAACCTAGAAGACTGATCTAAAGGGCTCACCGGGGAGTATTGTAAATTATCAGGGCCAGCGACGAGAGCGGAAAACTTTGCTCTGATGGGACCTTTCTTCTCCTCGGAAAGTACTAAATGGCATCAAAAAGAAACTCGTCAGTGGACTAGAGGGGTCTAGGTTGAGCGAGGTCTCGAGCCCAGGTCTCATGTAACAGGGATACTACAGCCACTTACTATGGGGGGGGCACCTACGGGGATTCCACCCCATCACAGCGTCACATGGCGCGGCAAAAGGAGAAGGGGTTTGTTGTCGTAAAAACAACCTGAGTTATGGAGGGCTGATCTGTGCGAGAGGATACCGGTAGGACTGGGTGATCGTGACTGGGGGGGCCGCGGTTCCTGACTATGATTTCGCAGCACCGACGGAATGTGGGGTTTACAGGGGGAGTGGTTGTACACTCCCGTACATTACATTTATCATCAGGACTACGTCTCGCGCTCGGCCGGGGCTAAGGGCGCAAGAGGCGCGGTAGGGGACGCACAACAGACCGCTCTGAGGGGGGAAAAGGGGCGCTCTCCCTTAATTAAACCTGAAGAGGGGGCGCTCAAAATGGCGTTAACGATCCCGGCCATCTGGTGCCACATCACAGAGGGTGTACTGATGGGGAGTGGGGCTGGTCTAGAGCCAACCTCTCAAGTTCAGCAAAGGAATGTTAGATATCAGGTCTGAGGGGATAGAGGGGAGTTGGAATATCCGAACGTCAGGGTCTGACACCTGAATCCGGGCTGTGCGCATTATAGGGAAGGAGAAGTGTTATACTATGGGTTCGCAGGTTTCCTGTGGGTCTCAGCAAGGAAATTGTCATCAGGGCAATCCACTAAGGTGGATGGAACTCTGAGAGCCCCGAGGAGGGGGAGGCTGGCGCCCTATAGAACATACGTTCTCCGGAATGTCCCGACAATACCCGGGAATTATCACGCGGAGGAAAAAATGTCACACACACTCTTTTACTTTATTTACTGTGCCCGTGGTGGGGAATACCATGAGCCTCAGAGAAAGCCAGGGGGTTCGGGAGAGCCGGGTGGAGATGGGGCCAACATAAATTCAGGCAGTCGTAAATGGACATACCGGGACAGAGCTGATGAAGGAGAACCCCTAGGCTGATCATGGGATCTTGCTGTCCAAAGGCACAGGTGTGTGGCCAGGATCCAGGGGAAGAGGCCCTCTTCCTACACGTTGCAGTAGGAGAAGATCGAGATCTAGCCCACCATGAGGGTTTACGGTCCCATGGCCTCATCGTCTCAAGATGGAAGGCCGGAAGGGTCTCCTATCAAGAACGGGATCGGTGAGAGGCGTCATTAATAGGAAAAAGAGGGCTCTCCTTATCTCTATGGTGTGCCTCAAGGTTGACAACATAGAGAAGAAGGATGAGCAGAGCTACTATCAACCAAACACTTGTTGAAACAAAGGGTCAGTCTGGAGAAGATGGATCAGAAGATAAAAATCTCGTAGGATCGGAAGGGGACAATGTGCAGAGGGAAAAAAAAACGACTTCCGTTGTCGACGTCTCCTACTTGAGCGGGGTCGCGGACGAAAGAAAATCATACTATCGAGAAGGTCCACTTTAGGAGAGGCGGCAATATCGCCTGGCTATCCCACCGCGACTTGGAAATCTCAAACGCACACGGATTTACTCCCGGCACTCGAAGCCGTTGAAAATTCTCCCGGGAAATTAAAGCCCTTCATAGGAAACTGAATAAAGAAATTAACTGGCGTTTCGGGGGAGTCTCACTCCGTAGCGCGGCATAAAGGGGAGAGTACGCTGCGTCTAGGGAGATATACAAAAACAACAAATTATTTAAAAGATAGATAGACTGATAGGAAGGAAGGTACATCTAAAGATTACCTCGGGAAAGCATGGTCAAGCGCGAAAAAAACTCACGTTTAGTTTCTCCAGATGAAGGCCATCTTCAAGAGGGGCTTCTGAACTTCACCCATTGCCAGCGGGCGTCGGGGGGTGCCTTCGTCCAGCTCGTATGTGGTCTCTAACACAAAGGGCGAGGGGGTAGTGATAGCCGAAGGAAGGAATACCTCCACCGTGGGGGTGTCCCTTCTCTGTTCTTCAGGGGCTCTAGGAACGCGGGCCAGGGGCGCAGAGAAGGACACTGCAATAGGGAGGGGTTGAATGAAACATTTCCCATGAAATCTCGCTAGATTGCAACAGAAAATTAAGCGACACGTTCATCCAGTAAGGGTGGGGGGGGTGACGAGGGTCAGGGAAAGTGAGCGACAGCTGCTCTCACGCAAAATCGCATAAAATGCACTCTCTGTATGCATCAAAGGAAACGAGAGAATACGAGGGGAATACGCTCTTGTCAGGAACTCCTCGCAGAAGGAACAGGTGAGCGGAGCTGCACTCGCCCAAGGGGGAACGGGCAAACTCGCCGTGGGCGGATGAGGAGGCGATCTTCTCAGACGAAGGAACCATATTTCAGTGTGAGCTGTAGGTGCAGTGGGGAGAGAACAAGGCAACGCCCCGCAAGCTAACCAAAAGGGAGGAGGGGGGGCGAGACAGAAAGAGAAGGGGCGGATACTGGTCTTAAGTCTAATCGGAAACTGGAGCCGATCAGCCCGAACTCTGAGAAAAAAACCGGTTCTGCTAAGAGTCCCCAAAAAACAAAATCTATGAACTCAACACAAGGATAAACCCGCGAGGTGTTGGCTCGTATACGCGTCCTTTTACTGTCCCCGGGTCGGTGCTTTAATTTGTATACAGGCAGAAGAAAAGTGGGGGTCGTCGCCAATACGCCTGAAAATGGGGCGACGTCTAGTCTGGAAGGATCAAAACGAGAGTGGTAGCAAGTAAATTTGAATCAGGAAGGAAAACAACCAGGTCTCGGTACAATACATTCATCCACCGCCTAATCAATCTCCTAACACAGTAAAAGATCAGTTTGAAGCACTAGGGGACGTGCGGCACTCCCGCCCACCGAGAACTAACATAGCGCGGACACGAGCATCTGCTTAAGTTGAGAGTGGGGTACCGCACGTGGTCAAGAGAAGTTTGGGGGGGTCCTATGTGATCAACAGAGAGTTACTTCGCTTGTCCCACGGAAGCAGACCGCCTCAACCGTGAATCGCTGGAAAATTGGGGTCAGGGAGACACCTGGCTGCAAGTAGGGACCTATTTTTTTGACCCCAAATAACCGGGATCCATGATTTCCAGAAAAGGACGCGTTAACTGGAAACTGGGTCCATAGGCTTAGTCGGGCCTGTAGAGGGAATTACAAAACATCCACACAAGAAGCCATCCGGCAGACTCAAACTCCAAGAAGGGGCGTGCAAACTGCAACAAAAAATCCCCGACACACATCCCCACCGCAGGCTCACCAGTCAGGCAAAGATTAGAAGGAAAAGACGAAAGCAAATTCAATGGTAGAATTATCATACAGTCGTGACGGGGTTCCAAAAATGGCTCAGAAGCGGGGAGGAGACGGGTGGGTCAATAAGGGAGATGTTGCGCCCAGTCAGGGCTGTGGAGAAATTTTCTTAGCTCGCAAGGAACAAAATCCACGAATATAGAAGGGGGAGGCCGCGATAGGTTCCCGGGATGCGCCGCAAGGAAATCCTCTCCCAGTAAGACGCGCGAACGCGGAAAAAACTGAACTCATGACACGAACAGCAGGGAAGCATCCTTGAAATACCGGTTCATGAGGGGTGAGAATGAGCGTGGATCGAAAAAACAAAGAATGAAAAAAACATAGAGATAGTCCGGTCGTAGGGGGGAGGGCACTCGAAACTCATGGAAGTCAGGGGGGTGGAAACGGAAATACCACAACGTATAACGAAAACAGCGACCGGGAGAACACGGGGGAACAACGGCTTTAACATTAGCTCACCAAGATCATCAGAAAATTCAGTTCGAATTTACGCGCAAAGGCATCGACAGTCGACAAAAAAGGCCCGGCGAGGCAGGAACTTATATGAGCCCGACCTAACATACTTTCAAAACTTTGACCGGGAGCAAAAAGGGGGAGAGAAGACGTCTCCACCGTGAGCACAAGATAGTTGAATCAAGCAGTGGCGCCCAGCCCGCCTTAAAATCGGGAAGTAAAGAAGGACAGGGGGAACAAGCAAAAAAAGAGGGGGGAAAAGTGAAAATCGGCAGTCGCAGTGCGCAGGGGAGGAGAAAACGGGGGCAGTAGTCGAAAAACGGTTTCAAGCGCCACAAGCCTAAGCAGAGGATCCAGGGAATACTCAGGAGTGAGCCGCTAGTCCAAGGGTAAACGGACGGCAGGGTCCCGGGGCGGGTCTCTGAAAAAAAATCTCTCTTTAAATGGGAAAGGGGCAAGAATTCTCCTGGTATCGTCCGGAGACATGTAGTTGGCGTCACGGTTGGCGTCTGGAGGAAGCGTAAGGCGATCGAGGTTGGGCCTCACCAAATCAAGACAGAAGAAGGAGCGAAATGTGCCCAAAGGGGTTCCATGGAAAAACACGAGGGGAGAGGTTGACGAGCTGTTCGCTTCCCAATACGAGAAACTTGACGCTGATCAAACATGAGCGTACTTTCATGGAAGAGGGGATAAGGAATCTCAACGGGCCTTAGGAAAAGCACACAAAAGAGAATGAACGCGGAATAAACTGGGTACTTCTTCTCTGTGAAACGATCAAGGGGAGGGGAACAAGCTAGTCGTGGTACAATTAAGGACAGAAAGGGGGGTTACGATGGCAGAGTAGTCAACACGGGTCAAGAGGAGCCAAAAAAACCCGTCGTAGAAAGCGCTCTCTAAGAAAAGGGGGGACTGCATCCAAGGAAAACGGAGGGGGCGGTGGGGGACTTCGCCAATGGGGGAAGCTTCCATGCGGGAGGCGGCTATGTGCGGATGTGGGGACTGATAGGGAGCCCGGGCCGTTCAGTCTGACGGTTGGGTTAAAATATCTTCCTCTAGGCGGAGGAGTGAAAGACGCATCGAGCGCGGGTAATGACTCTTAGGGTGAGCCTGCAAAATCAGGCATCTATTACACTTTCACAGCCTGACCATTTGTTAGGGAGTGGGGAACAAGAAAAATTAAACCGAAAAGAGAGGAAGACAGGATCGCATCTTCAATTAAAGCGTCACTCTGGACGGTTTACTCTCGGGGGTAGAAAAAGAGTGGTAAAAGGATAGGGGAATAAAGACACCAGACCTTGAAACTTAAACAGAAGCCATGGCTAGGGGCAAAACAGCTCCCAAATCAAAAAGGAAAGTCGAAATAAGAAAAAATGAGAAAAAACACACAAACCCAAAACCATAGCGGGGCCCTCTTGGGGTTGATTCTCAAACACAAAAAAAAAGGAGGAGGGGGAATTGAAAGAAAGATTCTAAAACAGTGGAGAACTTGCAATTGTTTTGGAAATATCGTTGGGGGTTATCTTCTCCTTCATGAGTGATTATCTTTCGTGAGCGCGGCTCTTGGCCACTCAAAATGTTACGGTGGTGATTAACGAATAGGGGGGACAACAATGGGAAAACTCGTAACTTAGTAAAACCTCGGCCAAATGTACGCTGGGGGGCCTTGGACCAGTCGGATGAAAGGGCTCAGTGGGAAGAAAATGAAGCTTCATTGGGGGTGTTTCGTCAAACCGATTCAGAAACTGGACGGGGGTAGGGGGCATGGGGAAATCGAAATGAAGATCTGTTGCCGTTTACCATAAGCAGTCTCGAAGCTCAGGGAGCATTCACACAGCCCGACGTCAGTTATTCGTTCGAACAACCGGTCCGCAAACGGGGACGAAACATGTGTCGAAAGATCGTCCAAAAGCTCCAACTGGGGATCAGAGGATGGGGAGGGTACACGAACGTTCCCAAGGGGAGGGACGGGGAGGTTG
>Ga0179593_1469349_pt1 | contig 13843 bp, 18 predicted proteins | sample CZODoug2_1_08_16_FD_185931 | JGI IMG/M metagenome (GOLD analysis project Ga0179593, IMG submission 185931) | Vadose zone soil fungal communities from Angelo Coast Range Reserve, California, USA - CZODoug2_1_08_16fungal (PacBio error correction) | ecosystem: Environmental > Terrestrial > Soil >...
ACAGTGCATCGCTCCACTATGTAATTCTGGCTGGCTAGCCTGTAGGCGGGAAAGAGTAAAAAAAAGGACGGAAAAATATCACCAAAGAGACCAAAGGGCTAAAGAAGAGAGAAAAATCACAAAAGTCGTCGGGCGCCGGGAAGTGAAAGAAAGAGGAGCCGGGTCAACGACCATAGAGGAGACCAGATAGTTGTGAAGTAAACTAACACAAGAATCGTTACCGTCGACGCACGAAAACAGACAAAGGGGAATTTCGTAAACGCAGAATCCGGAAAGAAGAGGGCTCGAAGCTCCCTTCTGCCACAAAGGAGGGAGAACGGGAGGGGGGTCAACACGTCCACCAAATCGTTAAAAGGAGGGGGGAGGGAAATGAATAAGAAAAAGGAAAAGACCATCAATCAAAAAAAGGGGAGAAAGAGAGATAATTCAGCTCCGCTCCCAGAGAAGATAAAGCCCATAAAGACAAGGGTGAGGCAATTTCCAAAGAGTCAGGAAAAGAAACACAGGGTTACTAGAAAAACACGGCATGAGTCGGGGCAATGTAGTTCGAAAAAAAGAAAAAGGATCACCCTCTAGGATGAAGACGCTAAGAACGAATAACGAAATAACGAAAAAATAGAAAAGAAAACGATCGACGCGAAGGACGGGAGGACCGCGTCCAAGTATAATCCTTGGAAGCTGGAAACACAAGCGGCTCGATCAAGGCAAAGAGAAAAAGATCAGAGAAACAAAAGTCAACCTACCATCGTCCAGGGAGAGGGCATTTAATCATGGACACAGCAGTGCACTGCAGGAGCAAGGTCGCATTCCCACAAAAACGAGGAGAAGTGTCAAGGATGGAAATTAAATCTCAAAAATAACAAAAACAAGGTCATCAAAAAAGGACCTGTACTGGGAATGGAGGGTTCCTGGGGAAGACGAAAGAACCCACGCCGAAGAGACCGGAGCAAGACCAAAACCACCAAGCAGCTGAGTCGAACTTGGGGAACGAAAGAAAAAGGACGGGAGTCCAGCGCCGCCCACCGCAACCAAGAAAATCGATAAAAGGAGGGAGGTAGGAGAAGACCCGAAAAAGAAGAGGCGTTCCCATCAGCGAGGCTAAACACTGAAAAAAGAAAGGGACAAACAGAAGAAAGCCGAAGGGACACGGTCCTTTCTTACCCGAGGCGGCGTGCGGTGGTTTTTGTGAAGACCGGTACGAGGGCGTGGACGGGGATCGTTCCTTTTGAAGATCTCTGGAAAAAAAGACTTCAGAAGGAAGAGGGAGACTCACAGTCCAAAAGGGAAGGAAGCGTGAAGAGAGACTTGATCCTCCTTACTTTGAGAAAAACAGGACAAATCTTCGGAATCTTTCGTACCAACACGTCCAAGCGAGTACAGAATCGGGTGAAAAAAGACAAGCTGAAGATATAAGTGTGAGATGTCAAGGGATTACCAATATACAACCCTCCGCTGGGAAAAGAAAGGCAATTTCTTGAACACTCATTCCCCAACCGTGAGGAGGGAGAAAGGGGATATTTTTCTCTTGTGCGCACATAAAAAAGGGACCAAGGCATCTCCGCCAAGGTAATGGAGGGGATAAAGATTCTTTACGTTCCCAGTAGGGCGCCCGGTGGGGTATTAAAACCTAAATGCAGTCCACTCGGTCTTTCCAAGACTTCATTAGTGCCGCGTTGACAAACAGAAGAAAAAGTCGCAAAAGAACAAGAAACCAGGAAAAGGGGATTACGAGATACGGATCGCTAAATAAATAAAAATAACATGGTGAGGAACACCAGCACACTACTACCCGGTAAATGGGAAGCCTCGCCAAAGAGAAATAAAAGGGAAAAAAAAGAGGGAAAACAGTCATTCCTAAGGAAAGCCTTAAGGAAAGTCGTGACGTTCCTCTAAACGCATGGTAAGAGAGGGGGGGGGAGAAGTCTTTAGGTGTGGGAAGGGTGACGCTGCGCTTACGAGCGCGAACAGAAAGGAAATCAAGAGTACAGTGGGACTTTAACGTTTAGAAAGTGAGGAAAAAGGGGATTTCCTACTTCATGGGAGTGAGGAAAAGGTAATCGGGAGGAGGAGGTAGAGTGGTAAGTTCTAGATGCAGGGAGGAACGAGTCTGATTAGAAAAGGGGGATGGGCCTGTACGCTGCAGTGGTCCTCCGGCTTTTGTTTCAAGGGGAAAAAGGGTTGGGGAAAGGCACAGACATTAACAAGAATATCAAACCGTCAAGATGTGTTGCAGTATGTCCTGCAGAGGGGGATAAAAAGAAAAAATAGACAAGGGGCCTCGCCGGAGAATTTACAGAAGGGCGCCCGTTGAAAAAGACATATAAACGATTGCGCTCTCAGGGCCCAAAGGGGGAGGAACTAAAAAACGACGTGAAGTTCCGTGAGCTAAATTTGGAGAAGTGCTCCTCAGCATGCACACACACTCTGAAAGACGAAGGAGTGGGGGAAAGGAGGCAGAAAGATTTTTCAAAATCTCCTTAGAAAAAGGCAGCCCGAATAAGCAGGAGGGGAGAATCCTCGCTAAAAGAGACCAGGGGAAGCGAAACCATATCAACGCCCTATCGCGACAACTCGGAAAGAAAGAAATGAGTGTCAGCTCGTAGTCTCCTCGCAGGACGGATAGTACTGTGCAGCTCAGCACTCGGAGGTACTCTCTCGGACGGGGCGAGAGAGTGAAAAACGACTCGGCTATCAAAGAAGAAGTTGGCTGCTCTCGAGATAGCATCTGCTCATTAGTATAAGAGAGCAGCCCCAAACCCCCCCGGCTGTTAGTCGTATCTTTAGGGGAGTTTTGGTGCAGGGGGGAGCGGAGGGAGGGGGAACGAGGAAGAGTACAAGTCAAGGGGGTGGGTGACATGAGTGGAAGTGGCAGAGACGTGGGGGGAGAGGGGAGAGAAGGGATCAAGTGGGCTAAAGGAGGGGAAAGAAAGGAGAGGGGGGGTCATGGATACGAAAGCTGCTCGAGGCACTGGGCTGGGGACGGGGGATAAGGTTCTCTATCCTGATATAAAAGGGGGCGTCTATTCCATCAAGGGGTGCAAAAATCGGGAGGGGGGCTGTCGGGAAAAAAATTCTCCGGAGGATGCGGGGAGGTGAGGAGGGAAAACTCGGGGAAGGACGGAATAGGAAATGCCCTAGTTGGGGGGAGAAATATTCGAATTGATGAGGAGAAAAAGCAATGCCCTTCAACGAAATTAGGGGCAATAGTGGAAAGCTGTTGACTGGGACATACCAGAGAAAGAAGTGAGAAGACGGAAGGGGAGCATCACCTCCAAGAAAATCATAACAAAGAAAAAGATAATAAGATACAGGAGTCAGGGAACTCTTGAAGAAATCACTCAGAAAAAGGGAAAGATAAACGAAAGATTATATTTACGATGTATAGAGACGCGTATCCTCCAATAGAAGGGGGGAAAGAGAGGGGAAGGGGGGGGAAGAGGGGAGTGGAAAAAAAGAATTGAGGGGAGTAGACTTACATTCAGTCTCTTAAAAAAAAAATGAAGGAAGTTCAAGGAAAGGTGAGGGAGGGGGGGAAAAGGGTCAAATATGGGGACGAAGGGGTGGGAAGCCTCTTCTTGGGCAGGCGCAGCTACCTAGAGTGATGAGGCAGTTTTTCTGTTTGAAAAAAAAATTGGGTTTTCCTTTTCATCGCGAGAGATCGCGTAATCCCTGATACTGGGGGGGAGGGTCTAAACTTGGAGATTCAATTGGTTGTGGAACGGAAGGGGGGTAGAGGGAAGTCACGGGAAAGAGGAGATGTCATGCGGGATTACATTGGAAGTCGCACATCTAAGGGGGTTACGGGAAAGGAGTCTCCAGGCAAATTTGGGGTCGGCATGAGGGAAGGCAGGGGGCCCCATATAAGGTGTCATCCCTGGTCTAAAAAGATGGGGACAAGTAAAGATTGCCGGGCGAGGAAGGCGGGGGGTGTCTCGTGGAAAGAGGAAAAGAAGGCAAAAGAGGGGCTTAGCGACTTTTTTTTGTGACGCTGAGGGAGTCGGGAGTGTGGGGACGCTGCTCATTCAGGATGTGGGGGGATATAACGGAGAAACTTGGCTCCTCTTGGCCCGAAAAGGAGGCAAAGTGTGAGGCGGTGGACGGAGACGGACGCGATAATACAGGAATGTAAGACGGAAAAAAAATGGGGGGACGCAACCGCGAAACAGAAAATACGCAATCTAGAGATGTCCCCAACACACAGGGGTTATCGCCGCGGAATCTTTCTAGCCTCCGGTTGGGACTCTTCTACTAGAAGTTGGCGGATACGGGGGTTCCAGTTTTACGGCAGGATGGACGACGGGCGGATTTTTACCGGCTGGAAGAAGGAGCGGGGTTCGCTCTTGTTGGGGGGGATGAGGGGGGATGGGAGGCGCTCTCGGTGTATCTACAAAGAAAGGTTTCTGCCTGTGAGGAGAGCGCCGAGGGAGGGGGTTGTTATTTTGGAGTGCTCCCGAGGGGCGCATTGGGAGAATAAAGATAAGGAACACAGAAAGTCCCACTTAAAAAACATGGTCTGGTTTTGCAGGCCTGGGGGGGGGGGGTTGCTGTAAAGTAGGCGGGAAAGGGAAAAGGGAATGGCTCAGGAGTGGGTGGGGGAGAAGGAAGCAAGCGGCAGGATTAGAGGAAGTAAGGAAAAAAGGACCGCTGCAAGGGACGAGGAGATGGGTCGGTGGCTTGGTGCGGAGGGCGATTGGGGGGCTTTTATGCCGGGAAACTGGAGGGGATTAGCTTCAATATTAAAGAGAGCCAGCCGGAGCTAGAGCGGACCTATTGGGGGGTATTTGGAGTGGAAAAAAAAAAAAAAGTAAGAAGAGCGGTTTATCCGGGCGAGGGTTGAGCGCGGTGGGTAGAAGAACAGGGGACCCTTGAAGAAACAACGAGGGTGTAGGAGGAAAACTTTCCTCGTTTAACGGCCAACCAACAATTCGAGTGCGTCTTCGCTAGGGGGGAGGGGAGAGGAAGGTCATTTCTCGATTATGCTGTGAAAAAGGGATGGGATTGCGAATGGGGGGATGAAAGGTTTAGACACTTTTTTACCTATTGGAAGGGTGGTTAACCAGTTCCGATTCAGCGGGAAAGAGGGGTCTGAAGAAAAGGGGAGGGAAGGTTGGGGTTCATTCACAGATAGGGCCTAGTGAAATATATTTTCCTCGCTCGGGAAATGGGGAGACTGGGATAGAAATTCGGGTGTTTTCTCATGGAAGATTTGGGGGGGGTAGGCTTTGTCCTAAAGAAATGTAAGGTGAAAAATACGCTTTATTCAGGAAAGGTGTTAGAGGATTGGAGGATTAGACTTTCTTCAATCAGAGGGAATTGGGGAGTGTTAAGTCTGTTTTGCTAAGAGGAAGATCGAGGAAGGAAAGTAAGAGGAAAATGACAATAGGGTCAGGGGGACAATTAAAAGAGAGATCAACAACAAAACAACGAGGCTGGGAAGAAAGAAGAAAGGACCTGAAAGATACAATTTGGCACACCTTCGTGCGGGGAACCTGGAAAATACGTGGCAGTGTGGCGAACAACACCTCTTACCGAAAAGTTGGCGGACGAAAAAAAAATCACCGTAGGGCAAAAGACGCTCCTAGCCAAAGGCTCCGAGCCTGGAGTAAGCGAAAAGAGCAACCAATCCTTCTCGGGAAACTAAGGGACAGTACGCGAGGTGAGAGAGACACGTATCCATCTGGCACTGAAGAGGGGATCTCAGGTAAAATTCACTATGTCAAAGATCACCGGGACCCGCACAAGAGATCATACCTTCGCAACCTTAACTAGGATCAGTCACAGAGTTGTGGAAGCAAGACAGTCTATCCATTGAAGGGGACCAAAGATCTGTTCTCGACGCAAGACATTACTTCCAAAGGATGATTAAAAGACTGAACGTTTCGTACCCACTGGTCAACGAGGAAGTCGGCCCCTTCCAAACTCCTTTAGGGCTAAGAGAGAAAGAAAGTCCAAGCTCGATGTCCTCTCGAATTACTTCAACGGACGAGGGGGTACCATCAGACATACTAAACGGAAATCAATTTCCGGGGTGCCGTATACAACAGGGCATTAGATGCAAGAGGTCTCGAACCAGCGGGGCCGGATTCCTCTGGAAAGGATTATCTCGACCCCCAAGAAGGAGTGTGCACCCGTCAGGGACTAAACGGCAAAGGAACTTCCTCCTCGCAAATAACTTCGACGGAAACCAAGGAAGTGCCTGAAAAAGAGAATAAAATGATCATCCAGGAAGCGAAGGATGCTGTCCTCTGTAGGGTAAAAAGTAATGTCGTCCTTCGTGTAACACGAATCTGCTCGGAGTCCTCAAGTTGGGAGAAATCATCCAAAATACTCATAACCCCACGTTAAACCCTAGAGCACATCTAATACCAATTCCCTTTTGCTTTTGAGGGTGTATTGAGGGTTTAGGCGAGGGAAAGCTGATTTTGTGGCGGTGTATTAAAGTTGTGTTGTAAAGGTGGTGCTTGGGGTTCCTATCAGGAGCCTTCCAGCTCCGGAGGGTGGCCCATTCCGGGTTAGATGCCATCGCTGGAGATTTCGGCAAGGGGGGTGGCTGCGTCTGACAAGTTCGTCATGGGCCCAGGCTGGGGACGCGCCCCCACTTCTAGTGTCAGGTCGCTACTGTTCGCCAAGCCCTGGAAAGGAAGAGATCGTCGACAAAGGAGCAAGCGCACAAAAAAAAAAATACAAATGAAGGACACAAACGCCTATCAATTTGGGAAAAAGGGGTCTGTTGTTGAAAAGGGATCGTCAGGCAGGGCGCACAAAAGATGCCCGGGGAGTACAGCGACCTCCCCCAAAGAGGACACGGGCAAGAATTAGCCAGCAGGCCCCAACTGCAAGACAGGGGAGGAGAGTGCGGGCCTCATCTCAGAGGGAAAGGTCACTCCGATACTCTGGTAGCCAGCGTAACGACTAATCCCTCTGAAAAAGAGAGTAAAAAAACAAAAGTCGTTTATCCGTACGTGTCAAACTCCCCGTCTTAAGAGAAAATGCTCGCCTCGACCGGCTACGAGGGGGGGAAAGTCCCCCTCGGCACATTAGGTTCTCCGAACTACACAGTAATGGTGATGAGACCGCTACGTAAGGAAGAGGAGGGTAGGTCTAATTTTTTTAGTTAGACTCTTCCGAGGTTGGACAGAACGGGAGGTATGGGGGGTCTTGTGGGGTAGTTTAGAAAGTGGATTCAGTGTTTTGGATCGAAGCGGCTGGCGTGGATAAGTAGTGCCCATGGAGGGGGGGGTAAGATTCGGTGAGTTACTCGGCACGTCTCTGTTCTCCCGTTAAGGTGGGAGTAAAGGAGGGGGGGGGGAAGAGATAAGGAAGGGGAGAGAAAAGGGGGGGGAGCCGAGATGGATGGAGGGAAGGGGGAAAAAAAAAGGGAGGAGAAGGAGGGAGGAGGACCGTGATGGTGTACCATGGAAGATCCTAGGCAGGAAGAAATCCGATTTGGAGCTGGGCCGGTCGCGTTTGGTCGGTCTCAAGCTGGGGAAAGAAGTAGGGAACCTGCCCGAAGGATCGCGGGAGGGGATACAGGGGTCAAAAAAGTGGGGGGTGAGGGAAGGGGGGGGGTGGGAACTGTGTAGGTAATGAGGGGAGGTGGGGAGATCCAAGAGTTCCTGAGGGGAGGGGGATCAACCTTCCCCAGGGGGGTGGGGGTGGGGACTCTTGGGAGGGGGGTCGGTACAGTGAAGCGACGGAAATAAGGGCCGGAGGGTGGGAATAGTGTGGAGAAAAAAGGTGGGAAATGAGACAGAAAGGTGTAGAATGGGGGGGAGGTGGTGGGTGGTCGTCGGGGCGCCGGTACAGAGCCGCAGGGTCGCAGAGAGATCAAGAGGGATGAGGCTCCGGTCGGGGGTGACTAAGGCGGATCTCGAGAGAGTACCATGGGAAAGATTACAACTTCTTCCATATCAACAAGCAGGCGCGATACAATTCAATGGAGTGGGGAACAACACATTTCCAAGGGAGGGTATGTCGGAAAGGGTGGGGGATAAAGTTTCCTGCGGTAAAACCCGGGAACTCCCTCCAACAAGATGAAGGAGAGGAAGTCCCGGTAGGAGGGGGGTAAGGAGGAGAGAGGGAGGGGAAGTGGGCTGGGACGGATGCATAGGGGACAAGTGTAAGAACGCAAAGGATGTATCCGGGACATATAATCTTCAAATTCGGATTGGAAGTATAGTCAGAAAAAGGTAAAAGGTACGTTTATCCCGAAAACGGAGCACAGAATGATACGGTTGTAGAGAGACTCAAGATCAGTCTTATACAAGGGGCCGAAGGGAATAGGAACCAGGGGGGGGAAACGAAGGCGGAGGATTGAGCCCGAAATTAACTACAAACCCCACAGTCGTAGGGGGGGGGAGGGGAAAGGCGGGGATAAAAGAGGGGGTGTGAGGGAAAGGGCGAGGAAGGTGTATGAGGAGAAGGGAGGGGGCTCTAGGGTTCTCGTTATGCGGGGAAGCGTGAATAAAGAACGGGTCCTTGCCCTTCTTCAGCGCAGATGAAGAGGTGCTGCTGAGACATACCCGGGGGGTCCCCAATATAGTCCTAAAGATTCTGGGGGCGTGCCAAAAAGGAGCAGACGGGGGGGAGGAGCGGGGTGAAGAGGGGAGGGGTCGCATGATCGGCGGCTAAAAAAAAAAAAAATAACATGGTGTGGGAATCACAACGTCGAACATAGAAAATTCATGTGCTATATTACAACCCGAGGCCAAAAGCATGAGGCCAAATAAAAAATTGGAACCCTCTGGTTCTTGCCATTACCTAATGAACAAGGATACTTTAAAAGGGGTGACGACCTCATTGTCATTAAACAGAAAAAGAGGGAGGGAAGAAGTGGAGGGGCTGGATTGGGCAAAGAGCGCAAGTAAGCAGAAATAAGATCCAAAGAAAAGGGGGTGGAGCTTTAAGGGTTTTATGGAGGGAGGGGTTGGGTCAATTCAAGGGAGAAACTGGAGATGTCTTGAGTTCTGAGTGAGTATTGCCGTGAAGAAGGATGAGAACTCGGCTTCTTCTGAGGTATGGAACCCGAAAAGTGCCAATGAGGTTCCAGCCTGAATTTTGAACGTCAGGGGGGGAAGCAAAGAACGATAGCACTCTGCGAGACAGTCAAGTATTTGGGGAACCAGTCGAAAAAGAGTTGTAACGAATCAAAGAAAAAAGAATCCGGATCAAGGGGTATAGAAAAAGGCCGCCCTTGTGGGAAAAACCCAGTGCGAAACGCCGCGACTCCAGGGGGGGACTCGCGAACCTCTAAACCCTCAAGGAAAGGGGAAGGGAAATAAAAAAACGAAAAAAGAGAGAAAGGCAAACCTCTCCTCGGGCGTAGAAAAAGGAAAGGCGAGACAAGATCCTTCAGGGGCAAGGGGCCGGAAACCATACTTTAGACGGTCAGTCTTCTCGCTCACAAAGCGAAAGTCGAAAAAAAAAAAACGAGAGTCCATCTCTCATATAAAACACAACCAACAAAAAACAAACAAAAAGAAACTTTAGGAGGAGGATTTAAAGGTGTCTGCTTCAAGCTGGGATTAGAGGGGGAAGGATGACAGGTAAATTCAAGGGGTTGTGAGAGAGGAAAGGAATAGATTTTAAGTCTCCGTAATCAAGGAGGCGAGAGCTGGGAAAGTCACGGAGGGTCCTTGGGGAAAAAAAAACCAAAAGAGTGAACGAATTTCTAAAGGCACTGGAAAGGGGATGGGGGTAGATGGGAAAAGTCAAATGGGCCATGTAAAGGGTCGGTCTAGGAAGGGAAGTGGTTTTAAGAAAAAAGTCGAGGGGGCTATACCATGAAGCCTTAAAGAAGGGGGGGGGGTTAAACTCGTTTCTAAGGAAGGAAAAAAAAGAAAGGGGGATTCTAGCCATATTTCTATCGGGGGTTTATGGTAGTGCGAAAATCAAAAAATGAAAAATTTCAATTCGCAGAGGTACATCAGGAAAAAAGGAGAAGAACATGATTTATCACGAGGGGGGGGAAGCACCACCACAACCCAAAAAAATCCAGATCGCAAGGAATCGAATACCTCTTGATCAATCTAAAAGTTAAACTCCAGAAGGGGGGAAAAGGGTAGGTCGCGAAGCGTAAGGGAGGCGAGCCAATTCCAAAAAAATAACGACGGGGCCCGTTCTTGTGAAGAAACATTGCGGAAAGCTGAAAGATCCGCGTTAAAAGAATGCAGGAGAACAGTAAAAAACTGTGGATGAACGCAGCTTCAGACTGGCGCGTCAAAAACTACCTCCAGGAAGCCGGGGGCAGGGGTTTCCTCACCCTGTTTTATGATTTCTTACGCGATCCGAAAGTATCAAAATTGAGATGGGGCGGAGGTCCTCCTTTCGAAGGCCGGTAGGGGGGGGGGGAGAGGAGGCGAGAAGGGCCTGGAAAAGCGAAAATTCCTGAGAGTAAAGGGGGAACAGGGCGCCAGCTAGCGAGGACGAAAAAAGGGTCACCCAATTTGGCGGCTAGAGGGCTGGGAGGGGGGAAAACTAAAGGGGAAAAAATTGGAGGACAGACTCCGGGAAAGGTTGGGGGAAAAAAGGGGGGGCCGTTCTTATCTGAGGCTTAGTGTCTCTTTGGAAGAAAAAGAGAAAAGGTGTCGGAGAGCGAAGGTGTCTGGTCGATTCGGGGACGCTTTGGGGAAAGAGGGTTTTTTTAAGTGGGGGGGAGATAAAAGGGGAAGTGATACGTGCTCGAGGGGGCCAGGGAAACTCTCGGCAAAATTTGGAGGCCGTGTTGAAGAAGAGGACTCGGAAGGTCCAGAGGAAATTTAAGAAAAAGGGTCGGAAAATTCCCGATAAAAGAACACCACAGATTACAGAGCGCGATCAAAAAAAAACGAGGACGCCGCTTAAGAGTTTATAATAAAGTTCCAGGGGCTGCGACTGATCTCTTGTGAGGACGGGAAAGGGTTAGGAGGTGATGTTAATGACGGGGAGTGTGGGGTCCCCGGGAGAAGCGAGGGGGGTCGCGATTTGGGTTGTAAGCTTGATGAAAAAAGGCATGGCGAGGATAAAGGAGTCGAAACTGAGAAAGGGAGTTAGGGCCACGCTCGGGAGGGGGGGTGATTTTTGGGAGGGGGGGGGAGACGAGGTGGGGTCTTTGGGGCGCGTGGGGGCGCAGCGGGGAAGGAAAGCAATGCGACTTCTCTCGACATGGGGCTGGGCAGAAACTTTTATGGGTGTGGATTTTCGTGGGGCTTGAGAGGGGAAGTAAAGGGAAAAAAAAAGAGGGAGGTAAGGTTTTGGGGGGGAGAAAAAAAACTGAAGAAGCATGAGTTAGGCGGGCCATGGCTTAAGAACCTCACGACGGGAATGTTGCTGGTGTTCAGAAAAGTGTTGGCGGAGGGGATTGGGGGAAAAAGGTGAGACAAGGGAGGATTACAGATCATGATATCCTTGGAAAAGAAAAAAAGGGAATGTAAAGTGGGTTCGAGACATTTGGGGGAGTTCCAATTAAAAAGGTGGTATCGGTGCATACGCAGGGTTTCAGGTGGGAGATACTAAAGGGGACGCCGGAGGAAGCGGAAAAACTGGCTGGTTTCGTCGGAGGACGTTGAAGAGATTGAATACCGGAGGCTATGGCTGCGCTCTTCGAGGTCTGGGAAAGGGATAGGCTTGCTAGGAAATCAGTAATCTGAGGTGCGCGGGGTAATTAGTAAGGTTCAGACAATTGACACGGGCAGGCGACCTTCCTTAATCATCAAGGGTGGGAAGGAAAAGGCGATCACGCGCGATGGGGGTTTCTTCAACAGGTCGCCTGGATTTACAGAAGAAGAAGGGAAGGGGCTCGGGAGGGGGGGGGGGAACGGTTAATCGAAAAGAAATTTGGAAAACGGACTCGAGCGAATTTAATAGGGAGAAATTGAAACGAAAGCTGGGAAAAAAAAAGGGGGGTGTGGAGTGAGACTTCGTGGTCGCTGAGAAAGGGAGATGGTAGATGGGAGGGGGGGGAAGGAAGTTTCGGAAGATGGCCCTCCTGCGGGATAACGAAGACGTAGAATATGGGAGAGACAGAGACTATCAAAAACAACAACGGAGGAAAGAGAAGGGGTCATCAAAACGTCCATTCTTTCCGGGGAACTAGAGGAAAAAAACCGAGCAAACAGAGGAAAAATATCCCAAAAAGAGACCAGAAGACAGTGCTCACGAAGAACGAAGATAACAAAAAGGCTCAGAAATTACCGCGTAGGTCAAAAAATAATTATAAAGAGGAAATAAAACGCTCAAAGGGGGGAAAAAAAAGTTAAGAACTGACACCGAGACCCCCAGAGAGTCTATTAAAAGAAAAAAAAAAAGCCCAAACCGAGAATGACGAAGGGGGAACGCAGGGAATCCTGTGAGAAAAAAAATCGCTGGATCGAACAACTGGGAGTCCACGATTAATTACGAAGGAAGGTTCGCAAAAAAGTCAAGGCCTGAGACAATTCCTCATCCACCAGCAAAAAAAGAATCAAGAGCATGAACTCACAGCTAGCCTCCCAAAAAAGACTACACGAAGAAGAAGACGGGTGGTATTGAACATTCAAAAAGGAGAAAGAAAGGTAAAAACCCAGCCTGTGCCGAAAAAGGGATGAAAATACGGGTCACTTTAGGCACGACCCAAACTAGGCAACCAAAACCAGCGGCTGAAGAGAAACCAAAGACAAGAAAGAGAAAGATCGACAGCGACGGATGCTGAAGGGAAGAAAAGGAAGCAGTGGGGAAGCTTTAATACCAAGAGGTGCTCGACACAAAGTACGAAGAAGGGAAACAAGAAAGAAAAATCGCCAGTCGGGGCAGGCGTTAGGGGACAGGAAACACACGAAGCCAGAAAGAGAAAAAACGGAAAAGCATTCCCACACAAACTTTTAGAAAGATGACCGAAGGGAAGAAGAGGCAACAGAAAGCAACCAAAAAAGGCACAAAAAAGAAATGTCCGATGGGGGAAAAAGTGAGGGTGTTCCTGAGTCGGAAAGGAAAGACCCACGCAACCACACCGCCGAGCAAAAACCAAAAATCACAAAAAGCGAGCGTAAAAAAATGAAAGACCGAATCCGTGTGGTCGAGAAAACTACTCGACGAGCTCCAAAACGATCAATAGAGAAAACTATCAAAGGGCAGAGAACAGAAGAAAAATCTTGAACCCATCATCGCCGCAAAAAAAAAAATAGAAGAAAAGTCTCCTACAGGACACTTAGGTGGAAAATTCCGCGGAGGTAGCCTGGGGGGTTTTTAAAGCGCAGGCTTTTTGAACGGGTCGGGGGGGCCGGGGGGGGCGGCATGGTTAAAGAGCTGGCCAAAACAAGGAAGATTAAGGAATAGAGGGGAGGGAACAGACACCGCATCCAATGGGACTGCACAGGCAGGGCCAAACGAGCAAAAGGGTCCTCCTGGAGGGTATACAATGAAAAATCTCTGCCTATGAAGTACAACAACACAACGAAGATAAAGCCCATTCGCTCTAAAGAAGAAGGGGGAAGATGAAGGAGGGACCAAGAGACAACAAGCGCAGGGGAATCGAGAGGGTGGACAAAGGGACACCGGCGATCTGTCAAGGGTGAAAAGGGGGGGAAAATCGGGGAAAAAAAAGCCAGTCAAACCCATCAATATTCAAAAATTTCCTAAAGAGAACTTAACCCCTGAGTAAATAACCCATTAGAGGTCGCAAAGTGAAAATTACGGGAAAAGAGAAAATGCTCAATAGCGTACCGCAGGGACAGAGTAAAACAATTCTAGTTTACCACCACTACTAGGGCGGACGGCGCCAGGAGAAAAACAAACCATATAACGCCCCATCGAGGTTAAAGCATCAGGAAGAAGAAGAAAAACTAAACATTGGTAGTCACAAAACAAAACCAGAAGAAGAGAGGTAGCT
>Ga0179593_1592893_pt1 | contig 13843 bp, 25 predicted proteins | sample CZODoug2_1_08_16_FD_185931 | JGI IMG/M metagenome (GOLD analysis project Ga0179593, IMG submission 185931) | Vadose zone soil fungal communities from Angelo Coast Range Reserve, California, USA - CZODoug2_1_08_16fungal (PacBio error correction) | ecosystem: Environmental > Terrestrial > Soil >...
GGGGGGCACAGAGTTGACAATGACCGCAAAACAAGAAAACCGTCCTTTGTTCAAAGGGTCATAGACCCGGAGTGTCACGCAAGAAAGAGAAAAAAGACTTAGTAAAAAAATCAAGGAGTACAAAAAAAAAAATCTGCGATCTGAAGCAAGAAGTTATCGTGAGACGTGCGACACTTGTCTAAAGGGGGGACCGCCTGCTAGAACTTTAGAAAAATCGGAAAAGAGTCCAGCCTTCACGCCAGGAGGGGCTAAGAAAAGTTATTTTTGGGAAAGGGAAAAGGAAGGACGGAGAAGGCAGAAAAAAACGCTTGGTGTTGTCCGGACAATATGCTCCGCATCAGGAAAATGCAAAAAGAAAAACCAGGGGGAAAAGGAATGGAAGCTAGAAAAAAAAACAAAGGGAAGAAGAAGATGCATTAAAGGAAAAATTTGGGATGGCACAGCTATCGAAGGAGCAGCTGGGGGGCGACGCAGCAAAAAGGGAAAGGGGCAAGACAGGCTCTGATGATAAGGGGAGAATTTGAAGAAGAAACCCTCACCGGGGAAGGGCCGGGGTCGTGCATGCTGTACGGGGGAGATGTTAAACGTGCCGCTCAGTCTGCAGGAATAAGGATCAAGGTGCGAAATTTCGAAAAGAGAGACTTCTTTACAGGGGAGAAGCGAGTTGGCGAGGGGGGAAGCTTGAGGGACTACGTCTGGTGACGGGTGAAGGAAGAGGGGCGGGGAAAAAGGTAGGAAAAACCACCGGACGGGAGTGCGGAGTGTGGGCAGGGGAAAAAGCAGATTAGAAGACAAAAACAAAGGAGGAATAGGGTGACGGAAAGAGAGAAGGTGGGGGAGGAGACTTGAGGACAAAAAAATGACAGGGACCAAGAGAATTCCAAAGGTGGGGGGGGGAAGGATCCCTAAAAGAAACCTGCCAGAGCAAGGGCAACGAAATCTTGGTCGACGCCTTGAGTCGGTGGCGCAAGAGAGCATCGGGAAAAGGAAACAGAACTTCGGCCGGTATGGGAAAAGAGTTGTGAAAAACAAAAGAAAACTCAAAAAGTATGTTCAAAACCAGAGGCGGGAGCAAAAAAGAGGGGTCTGGAACCGGAAGGGGGGGGGGAAGGGGACTCGGAAAGAATATACTACGCAAGAGAAGAAAAAAAGGCTGAAAAAAGAGTCCGAAAAAAATCCTGGGGTTTCTGGGAGGAGGGCGGGACAGAGAAGATAAATGCCGGGCCACCAGAAGGGGAGATCAGAAGGTAAAAAAGGAATTGGAAACAAAAAAACGAACCTGTTACAAAGAGAGAAAAATGGACGGCTGCTTTTTGGGAAAAGAGAACCAGAAACGAGGAACTCCAGAGGAAACTGTCGGGGAAGAATTTGGAAATCCGGAGAGAGAAGGGTGGAAGCCTGGGCGAACAAAGGCAAGCTAAATATGCCGAGACCCGAAAAATGAGAGAGGGGGATTGACGCATTCTGAAAGGACGAGCGAAAATGAATCAAAGAGGGGGAAAATACGAAAAGACGCATATTTTGTAGAAGGGGGCCTGTCAGCCGAAAGCAAAAGAATGGAATCTACTTTAAGGAGCTCCAACAAAGATGACAAGACTGGGTTTGGGTGAAGAGCTTGGGAGGGAAAAAAAACAGAGAAAAGCAAAACCCGCTATCTTGGGGGGGGGAGGGTGACGGAGAGGGGTTCCTATGAAAAGAAAAGAAAAAGAAACCAGAGAAGAACGCCGCCAGCCTTTCCTTTGTACGGATGTCGGGGGAAAAAGTGGGGGAAAAAAAAAGGCTCGTGTCAAAAGAAAGAAGCAAAAACAAATCTCAGAGGCTGGTGGGAGAGGGACAGAAACTATTGGGGGTAATCATTACTTATGAACTAGGGGAGAGAAGCGAAAGGTGGGAACACAAAATGCAATGTAAATGACAAACGGAGCGGCGCCCACCAAAAAAAGTCGACGAGCCAATCCCAAAAAGAAGAAAAGAGGTTACGGTTCGGAAAAAAGCACCAGCGGTGATGGTTGACAACCGTTTGGGTAGTGCCTAACAACCGAAAGAACCGCACTCGAAGGTAAAGGTCTCCCAATAGGCGGAACACAAAAAAACTGAAGAGGTGGGTTTCATATCAGGACCTACTACAAAAAACCCACCCGAGAAAAAAGAGAAAATAAAGGGAGATACAAAAAGGCTGAGGGGTGCGGGGGAGTGCAGGGGAAGAAGAATGGAGCAGCTTTGAGCAGAGATTCGTGTCGGAGGACTTGGGTGACGGAAGCGTCCTTACCACGGTCAAAAAGGGAAGCAGGGGGAGGGGGATCCGAAGGGGTTTGTCGTGGGGAAAGGGAGAGGCGTCAAGGAAGGGATATGATGGGTCGCGCTCCGGGGGGGAAAGAAACTTCCACATGATTTTCAACCTAAGAGGATTTGGGGGAGGGAGAAGGAACAGGAAAGTTCCCATTCTTCAGGAGAAAACAAGCGAAAAAGAGGGGACAACCAAAAATGCCCCCAATCGTTATGGGTGGGCTGTGCGGGTGGAATGAGGGTCGCATACCGAAAAGAAGGGGTCGGTATCCAAGGGGACCAACGAAATTGAAAAGAAGCGGCTTGAGATTTAAGGCACTCAGACTGCGGAAAGACCATAAGCAAGGGCCATAGACAGGGGGGAGGTTGCGAAAAAATATTCACTACCGCAAAGGTCAAGAAAAAAATTCAACAGGAGGTCCACTCAGTAGTGAATGGTGATGGAGTTCCGTAAGTGAGTCCAACGAAACACTCAAGTCCCAAGGGGAGTGGATAGAAGAGGAAGGGTCGAGGGGGAAGAGAGGGGAATTGGTGGAAAGCCAAAAGAAAAGAAGCATATAAAAAGGTTCAGGATTGCCGCTGGCGGGTTTGGGGGGGGGGGTGTTTTAACCAAAATTAAAGGACTCAAAGGAGGGGTAGGGGGAAAAAAAGAAGGAGGGCGAGTAACGTGGGAGATGATCGAAAGCAAAGCTCAAGCAAAGTCTCTCCTGTGAGAAGGGGTTTCCCATGGAAAGGAAGTAAAGGATTGAAATGAAAGGGAAACTGGAGGGGGGCAGGGAACTCGGGAGAAAGAGAAAAGGTCAGGAAAAAAAGCAACGAAAAGAAAGAAAAAAGGAGGGGCTCAAACCCGAACGATTAGGTCGACATGAGGGAGTTCGGCTTCGGATGACCCGCCTGGCTCTTAAAAGAAACTAAAGAAATTTCTGGATCCTAATGGGGAACGGAAGTGGTGGATGAAAGGGCGTCCAGTCAAAAAGAACATCCAGGCCTAGCTGGAAGCAAGCCAAAGGAGGCTTAGGCCACTTTCCTAGACAGGCCGAAAAAAAAAAAAGGAGAACTTGAGAGGCTAAAAGGGAGAGAAATTCAGGGCATCAAAATTCCACAATTTAGGAGCGTGGTCCTTGGGAGGGAGTATCTGAGATGGGGTCTCAAATGCTTCGGAAGAGGAAAATCAAAGAAAAGAGGAGGGGTAGGAGTAATAGGAAAGAAACAATCAAACTCAAGGATTGTTTTCAAAAAACATCAAACCTTGATGGGAACCTAAAGAAAAAAGGGCTCCAAATAGTCAAAACAAAAAGGGAAAGTAAACAAAAGTCCTCCAGAGAAGAGAAGACCTTAATAATAGAAACTGAGGCAGAATCCTGTGGTAGGGACCTTTCAGCTACTGAGCGAAGGGGAGAGAACGGGGATCATTCCAAAAAACGAAGGGGGACCGGGGAGAGGAACTAGAAAGGGATTGCAAGGTTCAAAAGAGGAAAAAAGGATGAATAAAACTGTCGCCGGTTGGGGGAGGACATGGGGAGAGACCCAGGAGAAAGAATAGAAGAGGTGGGACCGCACGTGGCTAGAGGATGCAAATGCATCAGAGAAAGAAAACAGAGAGGTGTAAGAAGGCAAGTGCACTCAACTCGCCGTAAAGGGGTTTAAACACATAATCTTAGTTGCAGAAGAAGGGCTACGCCATGAAAAAACCCAGGAGAAAAAAAAAGCAAATGGGAGGAAATAACCGACATTTTAAGAGAAAAATATGTTCTGTTTAACGGAGCTGGGGAAGGGTCTGTGGAAAGATCCAGGAAAAGCGGGTAAGCTGCCCTTCCAGGGGATCAAGTCAACAGGGACCGTTAAATGCGGGACAGATGAGGTAAAGGGGGGGAAAGTTAGGAGGGAGGGAGGAGGGTAATCTTGTGGCGGTCGCGGGGGAGTGGGGCGGGAACGGGCATGGGAAAGGGCGTAGGGGAGACCACGTAAGGGAGGGAAGGGGGGAGGTCTTTTGGAAAGGGGGCACTCTTAGCCAAAAAAAAAGGAGCCAGAACCAAACAGCGGATAGGGTTGACGGGGAAGTCGTAAATAGGGCGGAGATCTAAGGAGAAGGAGTCCAAAGGACACGCGAAGGTCCGGAGAAACTTTTGGATTATCAGCGGGAAGCGACCTGCACAATCTTTTTAGTCCGACGAAGACTTGGGAGGGAGGGGGAGCAAGCAGCACGAGGGGCCTTCCATCCCTAGAGCCCGAAGGGGAGACTCATCAGGAAAAAAAAAAAAAGGAAAACGCGGATTGAGAAAAAGAGAGGAGGGAATAAAATAGGAACTTGTGGGCAGCCGGTAAGGAAGGGGTCTCTGGAATACTAAAGGAACTGAAAAGATCCTACTCGGAGGGAGGGGGGGGGAAACTAAGGAAAGCGGTCGGAGATAATCTTGAAGACTAGAAGAAGACTTTTACCGTCCCAAGAGACATGCAGAGGGAGATAGGCTCAAGGGATGTTACCAGGGGGGGAAAGGTGCGAGAACCGGGGAAAATCAAAGGTTAGATAGGGGGTCCCTCAAAGAGAACGGGGAATCCATCGAACCTGGGGGGAGAAAGTCTGGGAAAAGATTTAAGGCTGGGCAACGGGGGAACCAAGCAGCGGCAATGGACAAGGGAACCAGAAGGGACTTCTTTAAGTTTCTTGTGGACAAAAAAAAATGCTGGAACAGACCCTGAAAAAGCAATGATCAGGCAAAAACGGAGAGACACGAAAGGTTGGGACTATAAGGAAACCTGACGAAAAGAAAAAAGGAGACTTTAGCTTGGAAGACCAGCAATGAATGAAAGTTTGGAGGATATGAGGGGCTGGGACAACAAGAAGATTCCAAAAGGAGAAACCTAGGAGATTCTGGGGGGTGACGTTCAGGAAGCGGGGAGGGGATGGACTCTATCCAGGCACAAGAAAAAGAGAGCAAGAGAGGGAGAGAGGGGGACACCCTGGTCCAAGTATTTTGTCCGAAATCTGGATTACGACAAGTGTGAAGTGAGAAATCAATTCGGAATAAACGCAACTCATCCTAACGCCTGAGGGAGAATCCCAAGTTTGAACCCTATTGGGGAATCATCATATGACGGGGGGAAAGTTCTGAAAGACGGAGAAACCCCTCATGGGGACACCGGGGGGTTTCTTTCCATTGGAAGATGGGAAAAAAACCTAAAAAACACCCAATAAAAGAAAAAGAAGAAAGATACCAAACAACGACTACCAAGGCAGGGACTTTTGGACAGACAAAGATAGTTTGTTGACAGCTGGGGGTGGATGGGTTATTTCAGACCGCGCCCGCATAGAAAAGGAGGAAGAAACTAGAGACGGCAACCGGAAATGAACCGAGAATTGGGTCGAGCTGAGACGTAGAGAAAGAAACAAATATGGAGGAAAAAGAATAAAAAACTCGAAAACCAATGGATTATCTTTAATTGGAAAGCGGTCCCGACGGGGGGGGTAAGAGGGTCCTGTTCCACTATGTCAGGCCGGTTTTTGCAGGAGAAACCCAGCACTAAAAGTGTCAAAAAGAGAAAGAGTCTCGGCGAACCGGATGGTGGGGGGGGTCTATTGTCGGGAAGAGAGAGGTTTAGGGTCTAAGACCGGTTGTCCAGCCGGAAAGACAAACGGTGCAAAGGAGGCGGGATAGTTAGAGACGTCCCGTAAGAATCTTCATGCATATGAAAAAACCAGCGCTTGCCAGAGAGGGGAGGGGTCACAAGAGAAAATGCCCAAAGAAGTAGTTAGGGGACGTTACCGGAGCATTATGGAAAACAATGGACCCCGGAGGGAGGAAACACGGAGGTCCGACCAAGAATTAAAAAGCAAGAAAGTAGTGTATGGGGACGGCTTGATAGGGAGAGAGAAAAAACACAGAGGGAACGACCAACAGATAGCGTATCCGGAGGAAGGAGTGTTGCGCAAAACGAAAACGTAAACAAAGATGGAAAGCAAAAACAGGTCGGAGTATTGAAAAGAAAGGAGTGCATCGGTATGCGATTAGAATAACCGGCAAAGGAAAAATAATGGCAGGGGAGTGCGTCTGACAGGGCGTCAGGGAGGCGAGGGGGGGGGGGAATTCAGAGGAAAGAGAAACAGTTATTGGGAGCGGGCAGGAAGGGGAAAGCTTTCTGTGGGGGTTTAGCCCCTTCCTATAGACTGATACCACTATATGCCTAATAGCTGAAGGAACCCTACGGAGGGGGGGGTAAGAGGTTGCAACGGCAAAGGAGGAATGCTCTGTTAAAGGGGGGGAAAGGCCCGCAGAGGAAAGTCTTCAGGCCTCAAAGGGTGGAGGGGGTACAAGCTCTTAGAGGGTTAACTTGAAGGGCCGCCGAACGAAACCAGCCCGCAAGAAAAGCGCTGAAAGAAGGAGTTCTCGAGAGAGTTCGTCTTCAAGAAGGGTCTCGCATGAAAAAGGAACAAGTAACTATGTTGGAGGGTCAAAGGAAAATCCGGGGGGGGGGACGGAAGGGTCTGGAAGAAAGAAGACGCATCCCGCCTAAGGGAAAAGGAAACTCAATGCTGGACCTCCTCGGAAAACGACAACCAGCACAATAAGACGGCAGACGGGAAGGTAGACTTCTGAGGGATCATGAGAGGGACGATTGGATTCAAAGGGGAGTATAGGCTCATAAAAAAAAGAAGGAAAAGGCTCGATGAAAGAAAAGAAAAGAGATCGGGGAGAGCTCAGCGGTAGACCAAAACGCACTGAAAACGATAGAAAACTTTGATGGGCACGCCCACTCTGACAAACAAGAAAACAAAAGAGAACGCCGCAGTACCAAAGAAAAGAAAACATAAGACATGGGGTCACAATAAGAACGCACGAAAGGTTCAAGGACCTGGAAGCACCTTAGAGAGAAGACACGGGGGGGAAAAGAAGTGATCAGTCCGAAAAATAAAGTACTACATGGCCACCAGAAGGGTTAAATCGAAATCCGGCAAATTAAAAGGGGGCCAAGAAATGTCTCAGGGGGGGGGGACAAATCCGTACATTTGGGCGTCGCCCGAAAAGGGAGAAGCAGAAGAGAACATGCCCATTTACCACCAAAGGAACGGGAAGGAGGGGATTGAAAGACTCAAAAAAAACTTATGAAAATGGAGCAAGAAAGGAAGTCCGTGGCTGGGGGCCCAGGAGGAGGCCAAGAAAGATGGGGGAGAAGACCATAAGAAAAACAGAGAAACAGTCTCTGGGAGACCGGGGGAATGAAGGTACATTGATAGAAAAACTCAAACTTTTTGGAAGGCCAGGGGAGTCGGGAACACGGGCCGAATTCACATAGTACCACGACAGCTAAGATAGAAAGGACCTAAAAAAGGGGGAAGGGGGCGAAAGTTGGAGACAAATAGGGGAAGGGGGGGGAAGATGAGAGTGAGAAGCTTATTCTGGTGATCGGGTGGATGCTGAAGTGGTCGGAAAGAGGTTGATGAACAGAAAAAAAAGGACTTAAAAGATGTGGGGGATGAACAGTCCCGAGGTGACCAAAACAGCCAAAGGAGGCGGGGGGACGTCGAGGGGGCAGGTTTCGAAAGAAAAAAACCAAGGGGGAAAAACTGTACAAAGGCCACCCTAAAAGCAACTTTTTTGGAGAGAGTTAGACGAATTCGAAACAGAGAAAGTCTTGTGAGGGGCGACGGCCTGGGGAAGCGGGGCAGGAAAAAGTGAGGGGGAGAGGGCTGTAAAGGCAACATTCGGACTTGAAAAGCCTGAACAACTAATCCGCCACACAAGGGGAATGACCAGCGCGGGAGGGGGGGGGATCGTCTTAACCAGAGTCTAACACATCACCCGATAACGGGGATCTAAAAAAAGACAGGCGCCGCTGGAGGGAACTAGGGAGAGTTGGGAAATTGAAAGGGGGTCACGAAAAAGAAGGAAAATCCATGGAAGAAATTTCCGCGGGAGACAGGTTGCACGCACCTAAAGAGAAACGATAAACGGGGCCCGCTTGGCGGGTGAAGTCTCCCGCGCGCAGCAAAAGCAGACAAGCCGTTCTTGTGAAGGGTGAAAGACCAAGGAAGGACATACTATAGAGAGAGACTTTGGCACAGAAAATACCCAGCGGATTTACGCCAGAGAAGAAGACAGGAGGGTATTTGAGAAAAGATGGAAGAAAATGCAATAGGGAAGGAACTGGGGGACGGGCGAACAACAGGTGGGGGGAGAAGAGTGGTTCTTGATAAAAGTAGGCATCAAAACGAACAACTAATTGAGCTGGAATCGAAAAAAGTGAAAAGAGGAGCTAAGTGATTTTGAAGAAGGTTTAACTGAAAGAAAAAAAAAAGAATTTGACCGAGCTAACCTATGGGCAAGGGAGGGGGGCGAGGGGCCCGTATGGGGAAGGATAAATCTAAGCCGCAGCTGGAAGTACTACTTCCGGGAGTCTTGTCCCTGGATAAAATCTTGTAAGAAGGAACATAGAGGGGAACTGGGATTCGAAGGTAGGGGGAGAAGGGGCCCAAGAGAAGAAATGAGGGGGGTAAGTTCTAGGGTCGGCGTGGGAAATTCAGGGGTGAAATAGCGATTAAGGGGAAATATGAATTGAGGGGAAAACGGTAAGGACGGGGGGCACAGTGGTTTGGTTGCTGGGAGGGCATGTTTCTAAACCGAGGAACACCATTCCAGTCGAAGGAGCCAGATAGCTCACATCTCTAACAAAGTACGGGAAATAGATAGGGCTCGGGGGGGGAAAAGGTTTGGGAGGCCTGGGTGAGTTCGAAAGCTGCCCTGAAGTTCACGATAGAGAGATCGGAGGGAGAGACAAAGAACGATAAGGGGGGGGGGGGAGATATCTTCAAAAAGGAATATAAAGGAGTTACACCCTATGGGAGTGGACGAATTGGGCCGAAGGAAGATGGGGTGCAGGGGGGGGATGCGGAGGGGAGGGGGTTGGATGCACAAACCCTTACCAAAAATGGAATAAAAAAAAGATCCCAGGAGGGCGAAAAAAGGCACAGGCGGGGAGGGGGGAAAGGTGGGTGCCCCCCCGGAAAAGGGGAGATATCGTAGCTTGGGCTGGGGGTGATCCGTATCAGTAACCACAAAGGTGAAGAAAGAGAGGGACTCGGGGAGAAGGGAAAGTGCCGGAAATATATAAAGGAGGCTGAGAAGCAACCCCAAACAGGACCTAAGCATGTACAGTGTCAGAAAAGAGTTAGGGGAGGGTCGGGGAGGGGATGGCTGCGCATGTGAGAATAAACATAAAGGGCTGGAGAAGGAAAAAAAAAACTAAAACCAGGGGCTCAGCAGGGGGGCGCGCTGGCTGTGGAGGTAAAGGAAAAGCGCACGAGAGAACCAAAAGCGCCAAGATTGAAGGATCGTGTTTGCTACAAAATATTAAATACCACCACAGCACCTTCTGTCAAAGCGGGACAAAAAAGATGGGGGGATTCAGGAGGAAGGAGGAAGTATACCGGAGTGAGAAAGAGCGGTCAGGAAAGGAAGAGAGGAATCATTTGGAAGAGCTGCATGGAGGAGCATCGAAAAAAAAGCTAAAAAGGGGGTCTGAGGAAGGACATGGAAGATGGCGGGGGGGAAGAAGGCCCTTCCCGCTCGACTAAGGGTGAATTCAACCAAAACCAATCTGGAAAGGGATTAGACTCGGGGGTCATATACACACCAAGAAGGGAGAATGTCTCGCTTTTAACGGCTAGTGAAAGAAAAGAAAGGGTCATTAAGAACATCTGGGGGGTAGTTTGGAAGAGCTGGATCTGGAGCGTTATTACGACTCCGCAAGAAAAAGGTCCTTGAAACAGTACTTGGAATAAGGGAGGCGCGTATTTGATGAGGGGAGAGGTCAGGAAGGGGTGACAAGAGAGGTCTAGAGGAGGGACATAAAACCGTTTTTTGGGGGGGGTCTGGGCTTAAAAAAAAATGGAAGAAATTGCAAATTTGAGGGGAGACCCATCTTTTCTAGAAACGTCAGCGGGAAAGTCAGAAAAAAAAAACCTACAAAAAGGATAAGGTCATTGAAGGAACCTTTCTAGAGACCAAAAATTGAAGGTACCTGGAGGGGTTGATGGGAGGACTCAGTAAGAATCAAAAAGGGACTCGAAGAGCAAAGAAAGAGACGGCAGGGGGTCAAGCTAAGCTTTAGGTGACAAATAACGAACTCACGCACCCGTCCTGGTGGAAAAAAAGGGATAAGAAAAAGGACTTGAACGCAACGATTCATCGCGAAAGGAGTAAAATCAGAAAAAAAGCACAGAAAGCGAGCTCATCCTCAAAGTATATACTTTAAAGAGAAGCGAACTATAAAAGGGAAAGTCTGCCTTAGAACGTTGATGTTTAACGAGGGGGATCATTGACGTCACGACTGAGAGGGGACTACCTCAGAGGAGGTGGCAACTTTAAGAAAGGGGGGCAATCATAAACTTGTGAAGAGACATGGAGGTCGCCCCCAAACCCAATCGACAAGCGTAAAAAAAAGAAAAAAGGCCGGGGAAAGGAAGAGCTCGTCGGAAAACGGGGATGAGGAAACACATTCCCAGCCAGGGAAGGGCGTGTGGTCCAAGGGCTATGAAAGGCAAGGGGAAGCCATACGGGGAAGGGGAACAAAACCGAGCGACAGGATGAGGAAGGCCGGCATGCCTAAGAAACGTATACCAAAAAGACAGGGGACACTAAAGTAACCGGAAAGAAAACGTGAAAGGAAATAATAAGGAGATGGGAAAAGCAAATCGAGCAAGGGGGGATCTTCAATCAAGGGGGGGGGGGGCGTCCATGAGGACAATCAGGGATAAAGATCTGGAAGGGAGGTGGAAAGTTGGGGGAGAAGTGGTGTACCGGCTGGGGGTGGGGACACGTAGGGAGCGTAAGGGAAGCTGGGAGGGCAAAACAGGGCGGTCCGGTTTCCTAAAAACCAGGGGGGCGGGGAGAGGGTGTGAGGAGGGAGTTTGTCCAGAAATTAGAAGAACAAAAACAGAGAGGCGTTCTGGACTGCGTCCTCAGGGATTGGAGGGGGAGAAGAGACAGATAACCGGGACAATGCAAGGGGGGACACGACGAAAGTAGAAAACTGGGGAGAAGAAAAGGCAGCCGCGCCGAGAAAGCCGACGTCTTTTTAAGGCGACGGTAATTCGGGAGGAAGGCGAAGCATTGCGTCGGGAAAAGGAACTCCCCTGATTGCAAAAGAGGGTGTGACTTAAAAAGAAACCTCAAACCGATGTGTAAGAATCCGCTGCGGGTACAAGGACGGGGCTGGGGAAAACGTAAGCAAAAGGGAACAAGAAGAGCGACAAAAACGAAAAGGATCTAACTCGCGGAACACGGACTTAGAAACGAAATGGAGGAGGAAGATATGGAAATCGTATACCGGGGCTTTTCAGGAGGAGGGGTGCGGGCACCGCAACAACACAAGTCAATGACCCCAAAAGTGGGGACCTATGAGGGTCCTCTGTCAAGGGCCCTGGCATTTTAGAAAAAGGTCCCAGCTGGAAAAAAAGGGCTGTAGAGGACTACCTCCAAAGAACAACTAGGAATCCATAGAAAGCCGGCGGGAATATTGAAAATGAAGGGGGGGTCAAGATAACGACGAGACCAAGAAAGAGGACAATGGAAAACCTCAATTAAGCTGGTATTTGTCGGATAGGGAATGAACAAAAGGATCCTGGAAGATCAGCGTAAGGGGCCACGAGTGGGAGAAGAAGGTAGGGGAATCGGGAAAAAGAAACTGACAGAAATCAAAAAAAAAGATGCACAGAAGGGAAGGAATCGCACCGAAGGAAGGATTGGGTGGTCGGGGGACGGGAGGCTAAAAAAAGTAGAAGAAGGGATAAAGGAATGGGGTCAGGGGCTTAAAGGGAGAGTGCCGAATGTCTTGAGGATCGACACAAGGCGAGAATACTTTCCGGAAAGGAAGATCGAAGAGGGGAATTAAAAGGGAGATGGGAAGCTAATCCGGAAAAAACGCGCAACTACCTAAAAAATTCTGGCATGGATGCAGAACCGGAAACACGAAAACAGGACGCGATGAAAATGGTTTCCTCAAGATATGGCCCTTCGGTCTAATGGACGGTTGGTTGATGGGGGAGCGGGAAAGTGCTGACCAGGGGGGAAAAATCAAAGTCGGAAGCAAGCCAGAAGACCAAAGAAGCAAACAAAGCAAGGCTTTTGAAGAAACTCTTCTCGGGTGGTGTGGGGAAAGGGGGGAAGGAAGACAAAAAGAGAAAGAATAGAAAGGAAGGAGGTGAAACGAAAAGTCAACAACTGAACGCTCAGAAAAGGGGGGTGGTCAAAGATGATCATCAAAAAAAAAAGAGGAGAAATATAGAGAGATCGGAAAAGTGCTTCGGGAAGTGGATGTCGGGGGATACGCAAATCATCCTTTTGGGCCGGGAGCGAGGGGGGGGACCTTAGCAAACAGGCCTTACCGGAGGAACACGAAAGAGTTAAGATCGAAAGCCAAGCTTTGTAGCGCTGATGTGGTCAAAGTGCGGCGACTTAGATGGTGTGCGCGCTCAAGAGTGTGTAGAAAGGCCAAAAACCACCGGCAACAAAGGATTCGGAGAGGGACGCGAGGGGCAGTAATCGGAGAAGCTTCAGCATCAAAAATGAAAACCATCTAGGCGCGGTCAAAAACAAGAAAAGAACTGCGTTAGGGATGAGAGGGGGGATGCGGGAGAAGGAAAGTGAAAGGGTCGTAATCCAAAAAAAAAGAAAAAGGGGGGGAGGCGCACCAATGCCAAGCATTATAGGAGGGGCGGCCAAAAAACGAGGAAAGAAAAAAAAAAAAGCGCAAGAGCAGGGGGTGAACGAAGTGAGTGTGGGCCAAACCACCCCAAAACCGAAGGACACCAGGAAGGGGGGGTCATAAAAGGGGACGATGAAGCTCAAGGGGAGGGGGTAAGGGGTCAGGGAAGGCGGGCAAAGACACTAGAACCATGCGTGGGGGAATTCGTTAAAAGGAAGGGTAGAGAGGCAAGATCGCCAATTGGAAAAGAAGACGAAAATACCAGCGAAGTGGTCGGAGGGATCGCTAAAAAGGGAGAAGGGAGGTACGTCCCATTCTCGGGAATCACTCATATGCCTCAAGGAACGAAAACCTTACTGAGGGTCCGTAGAGGAGGTAGACGTAAAGGGAGACCGCGTGAGCTGTTAAGAAAGGGGGCACGATAAAGACAGGAAGGGTAACTTTGAAATTTCAAGGGACACGGCGGGGTTGCCGGGCACATCCTAGAAACCATGAGGAAGACAAAAAGAACAATCCAAAGAGGGTCCTGAAGCGGGAAGGAAGGAGTGAGCTGGAGGGAATCTCAAGAAGGAGCTATAAAGTACGCTCATAAACGGGACCGATCACACGATGGCGTAGGGACATAGCACAAGGGGGGGGTCTTAGGGGAGAGAAAGTAAAATCAAGAGAGGAGAATAAGGGCCAATGAGGACGCAAGTCTGAAGAAGGCGCCAACTATAAAACAAGCAAAAAAAAAAAAACACAAGGCTTCTAATGGGGACCTGTCTATCATACCTCGAGAATACGAAAGGGCGGGTGTGCTGAGGAGTCAAAAAGGAGTAGAGAAGGAGAAAGTACTAAAAGAAGACGCCTCTAG
>Ga0179593_1623591_pt1 | contig 13842 bp, 14 predicted proteins | sample CZODoug2_1_08_16_FD_185931 | JGI IMG/M metagenome (GOLD analysis project Ga0179593, IMG submission 185931) | Vadose zone soil fungal communities from Angelo Coast Range Reserve, California, USA - CZODoug2_1_08_16fungal (PacBio error correction) | ecosystem: Environmental > Terrestrial > Soil >...
CCCATACGAACCAGATTTCAATCTCGCTGATGCACAGGGGAGAACTAAAGCGAAAAACAAGCTAACAAAGAAAAGAATTCCCAAAACTCAACTCCGACCGGGACTCCGACAAAACAGTGCGCTGACATCAGAGGCGAAATTCAAAAAAAGGACTGATTACATGGAATGGGGTGATACTAAAAAACGTTTTTCGAAGCAAAAGGAAAAACTCGGGGAAGGAAAAAAAAAAAAAGAATTGACGACGTATAATGTTCAGACAGAAACTAGCGGGGTTTGGAAGTGGCTTCCCGTAAGAAAATGGGGAGAAAGAGCACGGGAGTGGGACCGAAGAACCGGTTGGGAAACGCCAAGACAGAGGCGGCCGATAAGAGATACGCCTTGGGAACAGCGGAAAACCTCTCGCATATGAAACGGACCCGCAAGGAGAGCGTCTCGGGTCAACGAAAAAAAAAGAATTGAGCGTGGACGCAAATAAAGAATTCCGTGCGGGGTGCGTAGGGCGAAAAAAAGTTGGCGAATGAATAAGAATGGAAATTCCGAAAGGGGGGGAAAGCGCCCAGCGGGGGCAAAGACCAGGTCCAACGAACTCGGGTCCGTAGTTCGGGAAACCTGTCAGAGAGTGGGGGGCTTTAGAACGTGCAAACCAACTACAGTGGGGAGGAAAAAAAAGTGGAACAAATAAAGAAACAGAACGGAGCGACAGGTCCGTCCAAAACCAAAAAGAAAAGAGACGAAACTTCAGCGGGAAAACCTACAAAGGGGAAAGTGGGCAGGGAAAAGATGAAAACTTAAAGTCCCCACCTGACTAACAAAGGGGGGCCGTTCCAGGGTGGGGGGGTTTTCGTTAAAAACGGGGAACCAAGCTTGACCGTCAGTCCAAAAAAGGGGGAGGTGACCGCCGAAAAAAATGTTGGAAGGTACCTTTTATTCCCGAAAGCGCGGATGGACGAGTTGAGACTTTCCAGCATCGTTTGGTTAGGGGGGGGGAGAATGCCTTTGCGGGGAGGGGGATTTTCTTTGAACACGAGCTTGAAAAAAGGGAAGAAAGGAGTGAGGGGGCGGGGGGGGAGGGTAGTTCCTGCGCAAAAGGTATATGTTGGAATTCCGACAAAAAGGGGGACTTGGAGCGAAAGTGGGATGGAATGAAAGAAACCTTAGGAATTGGAAAGAACTTGGGGCAGGGTAACTATGGGGTTGCTCGCGCGTGACAATCCTGGACCGAAAAGAGGCTCAGACTTTGTTTTGGGTCGTCGCGCCACGGAAAGGGGGTGACAAGGGTAAAAAAGTCAGCCAGATCGGACGAGGTTGTGTAAAATCAGTGGGGTCGAAGGCGGGACAGTGTCTTGGAATGGGAAGGGGAGGGCAGGGATGGGGAGGGGGACCCCTTGGGCCACAGAGGGGTCGGGCAGACCCAGTACAGAGGAAAAAAAATAAGAGCTTTTGTATTGTAGAGGGGAAGGACCTCGAGGGAAGCCGAATAGGTCCAAGACCTCGACAATGGAAGGGCCGAGAAAACATAACGTGCTGGACGCGGGCAAACGCCAAGGGAACTTTATCTATATGGGCTCGCGAAGGATAATGAAAAGGTAAAGGAAGAGGAGGGGGGACTGGTCCGCGGGCGCGCCGCTAGGACCTCAATTGACGAATTTACGGTCCAGGGCATATTTCTTGGGGGCCAAAAAAGGCCCGCCAAACTCGAAGGAAAAACGATGCTAGTGCGCGAGCGCCTGGGGAACGCGGAGCGGATCACTGTGCTGCAGCGTAGAAATCGAGGATCACTTCTTCGTTTCAATTTGGGGGGCCGGGAAAAGAAGACGCGGGGGGGGGGGGTGTGAGGGGGGTGTCAAAAGAACCATCAGCGATGGCGGAGGAAAGGAAATGGGGGGTCTGCAAAGGTGCGCCCAGGGGGGGGTTAGGAAGAGATGGACGTTAGTGGTTGCGGCGGAGAGGGGGAAGACGCGTAAAGCATAAAGGGTTCCGTTGTCCGCAGGTGAAGGTTGATCGGGGCAAGACCCGCTTGACAACTCGTGAGTGTCCTCGTGCTATTTTTGCGGCGGTGAACAGAGAGAAAGCATAAGCCTGAGGGAACCATTCTTTCGATGTTGAAAAAATGTGGCGAGGCCAAAGAAAGAACTCACCCAAAAAACTGAGTAGAGGAGGGGGAGACTCGGCCACAAGAAGAAGGGACCATCGTCTGGCCTGCCGGAAGGAAAGACAAAGAAAGTGGAAGGAGGGGGAAACTCAGAAAAAAAGCCGCAGAAGAGGAACGGAGAGCAAAAGAAGCCAAAGGTAGGAAATAACCCTCCCTACCGATTCACACAACGGAAAGGGGTAAAGCCTAAGGACGCGTGACACCGAACCAAAACCCTAACCTGAGCCAAAAATCAGAAGAAAAAAAAATGCAAAAAATGGGCAACAACTTGAATACCAAACATACAACCCCAATGAACCGAAATGAGATGGGTACAAAAAGAAGGATTTACGCTATCAGGGCGGCCGCAGCAGCCGGAAGGGGACGCCAAGAAAAAAAAAAGAAACAGAGGGGCCATCTATCGAAACCGCAGTGGAAAAAAGACTGATCAAAAACGAAAAAAAGCAAAAAGGCGCGTCCTTCCAACACTATCAAGCTCAGGTCCCAACCTCCGTAGAAAAAAGGAAAAAGAAGCACCTAATCAGCTAAATCCTTCGAAGGGAATGCGAGGAAGCCCGCGGCCCGACGCCCAGCCGCACAACGGCCAAAAGGAAACGCACGCAAGGTGACATATCGCTTGCTGCCAAAAACCGAAGCTCCGATCAGGAAACGAGGCCGGGTGCCAAAAAAGGGGCGCAAAAAAAAAAAAAAGAACAGACCCCCCCCCCCTTGAGAAAAACTGGGAATCGGGTCTCGCAGTCGAATCGAATGCGAGGGAGAGGTCTCCACTCGTCACCCCGATACTAATCATCGGCAAAAGGGTACTGGGTAAAGGGCACATCCCCAAACCAGGTTCAAACTCGCCCATTAGGGGGGATAAGCAAAGACATGAGGAAAAAAAAATCGCAAAAGAATGGGGAGAAAGCTGGGGCTTCTTAACAAAAAAAATGCCGAGGCCCACCCGAAAAAAAAAAAAGTGGACGGAACTTGGACCTGACCAACGGCCAGACCATGTAAAAACGCACGGAAAAGCCCTAACATGGAGCGATATCTAGTAAATGAGGAACTGTGGGGGAAACACCAAAAAGACCATAAAAAAAAACAGCCGCAAGTTTCGTCCACCGATCGGGTATCAAGCCATACTTTTCAAGGGGATCAGGGGCCGGTAATTTGTCGGAATCAACCTCTACCTTCCAGGGAGAAGTAATAAAAGAGAATACCTTTCAACTGGGAAGGCCTTTGTTTTCAAAGCGCGCGGGAACAAAGGGAAAAAGCATTCTCGCCAGAGAAAAAACCGATGCTGGCAACGCAATGTGTTTTCGGGGAAAAAGCAGATCCCGCGAAATCGGACAGAAACGGTTCAAAAATAAAAACAGCGCCACGCCGACCACCGCAGGCGGTCAATTAGGACAGCTGCAAAAAAAAAAAAAGACGAAAAACTTCACGAAGGGAAAAGAGGGTGAGCAAAACGGCATCAGCCGCATCGAGAATCAGGCCCCGATTCAGGACAAAACGTGGAATGTCGCAACGCTTTGTGAGTAAGCAAAAAAAAAAAAAGGGGGACCGGACCTGTCGTCCGTCCCCAAAAGAGGTTAAAAAAAAATCCCGTGTCAAGGAAGGGGGGGGGACCTCTGGCACGCTCGAAAAACTGGGGCTGCAACAAAAAGAAAAAACAATACCGGACAGGCGGAAAGGGTTGAAACACAACCGCCGGGCGCAGGTCAAAAAAAAAGGGTGCAAGTGAGATTATGGTTCGCCAAGTGAAGTTTTCAGGAAATAAGCACCCCCCTGGCGGCCCCAATGCCTAAGGGGGACAAAAAAAAAGGGAATGGTCCGTCGTTGGGGGGGAAAGGAGACGCAGTGGGAAAAGACTTCGGCGTGGGCAGCTTTTGGCAGTCAGACATCTTCGAAGGGGGGGCAGGATGTCCTTGGGATACAAAAAAAAAAGAGGGGGTGGGCGTGGCCAACCGGTTCTTCGGGCCAAGAAAAAAACACAAGTAAACGGCGAGGGAAAAAAGGGGGGGGAAACTCGGAAACGGGAAGCCACCTTTGGTCAAACAGGAGAGCAGTGGGGGGAAAAAATCATTATAAGCGCTGGGCAATAGGGGGGGGGGTTGAGGGGGTTACCTTCTTCCTTGGAAAAAAGGATTGGGGGGGTTTCTCAACGTGCGACTTGTTTTGCTTGAAAAGAACGGGGGGGGGGGGGCCTCATTTCCCCATCACATGAAGCATGGGTGTAGTGAAAAAGACGCCCTCCACAAAAAAAGAAAAAAAAAAAAATACTAATGGGGGGTGGAAGAAAAAAAGGAAGAACGGGAGGGAAACGGAGAGGTGGGGGGGGTTGCCTTCAAGAACTTGGTTCGCGAATCTAACCTTAGCCAGGGCATTCGCGGGCGATCAGTCTGGGCGAAAAATTGCAAAGTGGGGTAAAGTTATCTCTCAAAAAAAAACAAAAGAAGGAAAAGAGAGATGAGATACGGAACTGGGATGCTTCCAGCAAAAGACAGACCAAAAAAGAACGGACATGCAAACGGCTTTCCGTCGCAAGAAACAAAAAAAATGAAAAAGAGCTTTCCCTCAGCCCATGCGAAAAAAAAAAAAAAAACATCAGAAAAAGGGCGATTCAAGAATTCAACAGGCTTTAAGAATACATAAACACACACTTTTCTTCTCAAAAGCGGAAAGGAAACTAAAGAAACCCCAAAGAGGCAGAAGCTATAAGGCGTGTTACGCGACAAAGAAAATGCGGAAGGTGGCTTTGAACAGGTGGAGGAACACGGCGAAGTTAGATAGGGGGCCGAGACGTTGCAACGCCAAAGCAGAGGCAGGGAAAAAGACAATCACCGGACCTTGGCAATAACAAAGCGCCTGGGGGAAAAAAAACCCCACATCGGCAACGGGAAAAAAAAAAGGGGTATCAAAAGCGACTTATAGCGTGAACGTTCAACCGAAAAGCCGAGGGGGGGGGGAAAAAAAAGGGCATTCCACCGGAGGATAGGGGGTCACTGGGGGGGGGAGGGGGGATAATCCAGTCAAGGTTTGACCGCAAAAGATGCAAGAGGCCACTCCCGCGGGGTCCGTAAGGGGGGGTCGGGGGACAGGGCGTGGAAGCGAGCGGACACACGACTGCAAGGACAAACGGAAAAAGAAAACGGCCAAATGACGGGGAGAACCGGTCAACATAGCGCGCCATTAATCAAAAAAAAAAAAAGAAACAGGCGGGGGGAGGAGTCGGGGCGTATAATCAGGAATGAAGGGCCGAACCTCAAAGGCAAAAGGGGAAAGGCAGGGTTTCGTTACCCTCCGGTCCACAGCTGAAGCCGGCTGCGCCGGGGCGCTGTTGGTTAAAAGGGTGCCGTTTTAAGGAAAAAACGCGGGATGAGGGGGACGATTAGATCAAGCAACGGGAAAAAGGAAATCGGAGCTGGGAGAATGCGGGCGATAGGGGAAAGGGTGGAGGCCCGCAGGGCAAGGCTTAAGGTCCGGGAGGATCGTTCGGGAGTAGTTATTGAAGGTCGCAGGAAGGGGAGGTTGGAGCGAAAAAAAGATCACACCCACTTGAAAAAATCAAGAAAATTGGCCATGGTACCCTAGAAAGGGGACGAAAACTTTGCAGGCGTAGGACGAGGGAGAAGGGAGTTAAAGTCCTGGACACAAAAAAAATAGAGCTCGGGAATGGTTCGTGAGCGGCCGTGGTTGAAAGTGCCAGTACTGGGAAAACACAGATAGGCGAGGGGGGAAAAGGGCCATAGGCCGCGTGGGCGCGGAGGGGGGGCGAAAGAGAGTGCGTGGGCACAGATGTCGCGCCCGACCCAGTTTACAGTGGCCAGAAAGGAAAGGTTGACGAGGTAGACGATGGACCTCGCAGAATCGATGGAAGAGGTGCGACGAGGACATGGAAAGGGCAAGAGAGAAGCGTGAGAGGGGGTCAAAAGGGGCGCGCCCTCGTGTTTTCCGGAGCGAGAAAAAAGGGACCTAGGAAAAAAGGCCTGTCAAGGGCCCGTAGCTGTTCTTCTGGGGTCCCGAGGGGTTCCAAAAACGCAAACAACTCGATCATGCGCCATGAAAGAGTTTGCGGTAGGGGACGAGTGGCAAAAAGGAAGGAGCCGCTGTTTCAATTCTAGGAAAAAAGGCCACCGTTCCCCACGAGGAGTGGCGGAGCGTAATGTTGCGGGGCAGGGAGGAGGCCAGAGGATTCGGCAATGGGGGCGGTCGCCAAAAACGATGCGCGAATATCGCAACGGGTCCACCCTCAGCGGGGGGGGGAATGGCAAGGGCTGGGTCTGGGGGGTATTCAAGGGTGGGCAACCATGGGAAAAAGGGAGAAGGACGGAGAGCCACGTTAGGGGGGCGGGTCCGAGAGGGGGGTGTGCAACTCCGAAATGCCGTTTGGACCATCAATAAAAAAGTGCGTGGGATGAAACAATGTCGCTGGTTGGAAAACGCCGTTGCGGAAGGAAAAGGAGAAAAACAAAAGTCTGGCCAGGGATGCAGCTTGCGGCGGGGGGAACCGCCAAGAGGACAGGGGAAGACGAAGTCAGTGGCCAGGCGCGGCCAAGAGGAAAAGGTGAGGGGGGGCGAGCCTCAATCTACAAAAAACCAACAACGAAGGGAGTAATCGGCCAACTCGAAAAGCATGGAGGCCGGCCCTCGCGCCAGGGGTATGCGGGCATGGGGGGGGGAGGGCGAACGTTCACGCCCAAAAAAGACAAAGCAACGAGGAGCAGACCCGGAAAGCGGGACAACCCGCCCGAATCACGCAGTTTGGACACAAAAGGGAAACCAGGGATGATGACGGCAAAACGGGGGGAAAAACTCCGAACCGCAACAAAAACGGTCGCCATCTAAAAAAACGTGCAGAAAAAAAGAAAGCCACCAAAGGAAGACCAAACAGACAAGAACAAGTGCCCCTGAAAGCGCCCATCCGCAGGGGGAAACTAACACACCCGCCTGAGGGACAGACCTGTTTGACGGATCGGCAGGGGCGCCAAGAAAATGACCTAAGACGAACAGGGGGGGCCCTACGATCAAGGGGGGAACACAAGTAGGCGCTAAAAAGGCTCCGAAGAAAAAAAAAAAAAGAAAGAAGACGCAGATGCCCGTAAGCGGCGGAAGGAAGCAACAGGGGGAAATCGAACTAAAGGCCTCAGAAGGAAAAAGAACGAGGAGTCCATGAGACAGGCTCGCGGCCCGAGCACGAACCACGCGCGAACGCCCGCGGGAAAGGAACGCCCCCAGCGGCACAAAAAAAAAAAAACATACGATCAGGAAACACGAGGGGAGGGGTGCAGACAAGGGGCGGGGAAGGAAAGAAAAAACGAGGGGATTTCTCAAACGGGGGGGGGCGGGGTCGATGTCGAGGGTCAACGCAAGAAAAAAAGAGGGAAACTCGGTGGCAGGGGGCGAGTCATCGCCCTCGGGCAACTAGAAATCGTTCCTCAGGAAGAAAAATCCAGGGGATTATCAGGCGGTTCCAAAAAAGTAGGTCCAGCTAAAAAGAATGGGAATCCCACTATCATCCCAAAAGTCTGGGGAGGAAAAAAAAAAAGCCACCACTATACGAGGGGAGGGGGGCCTTCATTACGCCACCAGTTCGTCGGACCACGAAAAGGCTGACCCTTGTACACTGAAAACCAACCGGCAGAAGGGGAAAAGCCTGAGCGCAAAAAAAAAGGAAAACTGTGGTCTTTGTAAAGGGAACTCGGATCAGGAAAAATCGTACCACTTATGGGACGAAAGGAGTGTTCTTCCCTCTCCCTTTTCTTCATGAGCCTTTGGAAGCTTCCCTGTTCAAGGGCCTGAGCAAGGGGGGGAAGTGGTGTCGGAAATCAAAACCCTAGACCAAAAACACTGACGCAATAAAAGACGTTACTCAGAGGGGAGAAAAGCGGGACCTGTCAAAAAAGCCTGGTGAGGCCATTGTTCAAAGTTTGGACGGGGGACCGCCGGGTCACGTATGACCAGCCATTCGACCAAAAAAAAAGGGCAAACGCAAGTTGCTTTAAGAAATACTGCGTGAAGAAAAAAAAAAAGGGGACGCTTTGAATAAAAAAGGAAAAAGGAAAACCAAACACGCAGGCCCGTCCACCGGCATTGAAGGCAAAAGGAGGGGGAAGATGGGCAAGAGGGCAAACGACAACACTGGCCACCAGGGGGTTGAAACACAGAAAACGCCCGCAAAGGGGGAAAAAGCATCCCGGCAAGCACCCGAATCAAAACCCCAAAGGTGAAATGTCCAAAACGCTGTGAGGAAGGAGAGGGAGCATAGCTGAACCGGGGCAACTGTCGCCCGAAAGCGACGGCCCACGTTACGCAAGTCACCGGTGGCACGAAAGAAAGGAGAAACCAAGCTTTTCAAAGTGACCCCCCATAAGACGGACCCCCAGAGGCTTGGACAGTGCAAAAGAAAAAAAAAAAGCGGGCACTCAGCACACTTGGCGGGAAAAAAGGGGGGGAGGAGGGCCCCCTTGAGGGAACCTGACATTTCCGCCCAAACATAAAGCCGGATGCGAAGTTTTGCGGCAGGGAAAAGGAAAAAAAAATCGGGTCGTTGAAAAAAAGGGAAGACGCTCTAAAACTCGGGGGATAAAGTGGGGGATCTTTTAGAGAGGATTTAAAAAGGGCCAAGGAGGGGAACCCGGAATCGAGAAAGAGTGCTTTTGGCGGGGGTGCAAAAAACAGGGTCTCTGGGAACTCAGTCCTCAAAAATCCGTCTAATAATTAAAAGAACAAAACAGTTTCCAAAGGGGGAAAGACCCCTTTTACGAAACAATGCCTACTAGTTGGGGTAAAAGAAACGCAATTAAAAGGGGGGAGAAAAAAGAAAAAGGTTTCCAATTCTTGTGGGGGTCCCGGGGACACGATTTGAGGAGAAAGAACGTTGGGTAAATGAAGAAAAGATCACAAAAGCAATGGGGGGTTTGAATTTGAGGAAAAGAGCCAGAATGTCAGCGCAACTACTGGGAGTGAGCGAAAAAGGGTAAAGCTTTTGCCTGCACCTCCAGTGGGGGGGAAAGGGGAGTGAACACGGGCCTGTGTCAGGGAAAAAGCCCGGCTTGTCTCCTGGCGAGAAAATCATAAAAAAAGGTATACACAAAAAAAAAAATAAAAACACGGGGAGAGGGGAAAAGGAGAAACGGGGTGCTGCTAAAGACAGACAATCACAAGGGGAAGGAATTTCAAAAGGTAGCAAGGGTCGAAGCTGCATCAACCAGGGATACCAAAGAACTTCGCTTCACAGAACCGCATCCAGGAGAGACAGCAAAAAAGAGGGGGTCCGATCAACATGGAATTCAGGGGATGGGTTATGAGAAAACACTTTTACTCAAGCAACGGATCGCAATAACACCCTAGGCAGACGAAAGATAAGGTAAAGGGGGGCCGCGGAACTAGGGACAGTGTTCGAAAGTGGCAGGAAAGTCGCACCTGTAGGAAAAAAAAAAGACCAGGAGGGGGGGGTCCGAGAACCGGTTTGAAAAAACAGGCCAAAAAAAAAAAAAGGGGGAAATAGGCAGCCGAAAAGACGATAAGCCGCCTGGGTGCAAAGGCCAGCAAGACCGGGGAATCAAGATGCCCCCGTTGATACAACGATCGACCTTGAGTAGCGGGACCAAAAAAACTGATTTGGAAAAAACCTGCAGGAAAAAGCACTCAAACCGGAAGGGGGAGAAGAGGGTCACCTGGGGGCAGAAAAAGCAAGGGGAAGGCAGGCCCGGCGGAAGGTTGACAAAGAAGTAACTGGTAGTTCTTTTAAGTTTATAGAAGGGGGGGGATCAGTAATCTGGTTCAAGCAAAAACTAGGAGCACCAACTCTATGACGGGAAAGTTCCCCTCCCGCAAATAAGAGCGCCTATGCATGCTGGGGGAGACATCACTGGGCTTTGGGTGAGGCCGTGGCTAGGAGCTTCCTAAGGCGCTGAAAAAAAAACCAGCGGCAGTGGGGTACGGGTTGAGGGGGTTTGGCCAAGGGGAGGGGGGACCCAAACCTGACTGGACGGGGAAAAACTGTGGCAATTGAACCGTGGCATGTCCGAAGGCCGCGGGGAACGGAGGAAAGGAAAAAAGAAAGGAAAAAGGCGACACCGTGTTTAGGGGGACTCGGGAAGAACCCGGGGGCTAATCGTGAAAGGGGGACGGGCCCCGGAGCTGAAAAAGGAAAAGTAGAGGGATCTTCGATAAAGTTAGTTTTTAAAATGAGGGGAATGGGATCACAACTAAAAAATCGCAAAAAAACCTTAAAAAACGCCCGTGAAAGGGAGGAAAGTACTGATCGGAAAACTAACTTTCGAAAGTGGAAGAAGTGGGGGGGAGTGGTACACGAATTGAAAAAAATAGACCTCAGGAGGTGTGCGCCCTGCCGTGGTGTGAACCAGGCCGGTCAGCCAATCTAGGGGGGGGGGGGGGGGCCTGTAACAGCCACAGGAATTCGGGGGGGGGAGGCCGAGACCAGGGTGATGAGGACGTGGCTCACAAAGTGAACGACCGGGCAGTACAGTAGATGAGGCCATCGAAAGGCGGGGGAGAGGTCGGACGAGGAAAAATCGACGCGATCTAAAGAAAACCTTCGACATGGATGGAAGAAAAGAGCACATACAACACCTGGTCCCGCGCCCAGGCACGCAGAGGGGGGGCGGATCTAGATGTGGAAGCGAGGCAGCGGGCGTAGCGCGGGGAGGCGGCGCGAGGGAACCGAAAAAAAACCCAGGGGGGAGCATGCAATTTCGATTTTCGGGGGCAGGAAGGGAGGTCTGCGAGATGTGAAACAAGGGGAGAAAAGGGCGGGATAGGCTCCCCACGAGGCTAGGGGGCCCGGGGCCCGAAAGAAGAGGAAAGACGGGACGGATCACTGTTGAGGGAGACCCACACTGCGTAGAAGAGAGCCAGGGGTCTTCAGTTGGTCAAGTGGAAAAAAAAAAAAAAACCAGAAACGAATATCGCGTCATCAGGCGGGGGGTGTAGGCGGAAAGGAGAAAAAAGGGAACCTGTTTGACAGGTGAGAATGGCGTCAGGGAAGAAACGGAGGAGGGAGGAAAAGTTATGGTGGACGTTGACGGAGGAGAAAAGCCGCAGGGTTTCGGCGAATACATAACGTGACAGGTTCAAGGGAAAGGAGGATAGGTCCGCCGCGCGGGGGAGACTGCGACTCAAAAATCTGGGGGGACTCGTGCTGGAAGAGGTCCCGCGAACGCATCTAAAAAATCACAGAGGGGCGAGAACGCATAGCACCGCCTGCGTGTGGACGAGAGGCCTGAATCGTAAAAAAAAAAAAAAAAAAGGTGAGGAACTGGAAGAGAGAGATTGAACTCGTCCACAAGAAGACAAGAGGAAAGGGACGGGTTTAAGGACCCGCGCAACAAAGAAGTTTCAGCTGCGTTCAAAGCCGCAAAGCGAAAAGGAAAAAAGAGGGGAAAAGAAAAACTAGCAGGACCGCCAACGCCCGGGAAAAAAAAAGGGAGTCCAATAAAAAATCCTATCAAAAGTGGGACGGGAAAACGGTCACTTGGAACGAAAGAATCTGATGGCCAACGTCTCTAAGCAAAAGGAGGACCCGGGAAGTCCTCAGTCCTAAGCCCCCTGAAGACCAAACAAAAGGGAAAAAAAAAAAGAAAAACAGACACCCAGTCAAAGGGCAACCCTCGGACGGGGGGGAAACTTACAACCCCCCGGATTACCTAATCGGAAAAAAAAAATCAGACCAAGGAAAGAAGACGGGGGAAAAAAAAAAAAAACCTCGGAGAATGCATGTATAACTCACATTTAAAATAAAACAGAACGCCACAAAAAACCATGCGATCTGAGAAAAAAAAAAAAACCGCAGTGTCGCCTAGAGAAAACCAGGAGCCATCTTGGGCAAAAGCAAAAGAAAGCCCGCTAATCTTTCGAAATGCGCACGAAGGAGCGCCGCCGCCAAAAAACTGAGGCACCAAAGCGCTACGGGAAGAGGAGGGCGGCTTGGTCGCGCCCATCAAAAAGTAAAAAGGGAAAAAGAACGAGGGTGGGCCAGGGAAAAATGACACAATGAGTAAAGAGAAGGGGAACGGCCAGCACATGCGGGATGGTCAGAGAAAAAAAAAAGTCGATTGGTGCCGAGGGTAAGAGGAGAATCGCGCAAGTGGGATTGGCATCGCAAACTCTGGGGAACGTGCACGAATGTGCGCCACGCCATCAAGCCCCATGTGGAGAAAGAAGGAAAGGGGGGCCCCCGGTCCCACGAGGGTCCGATAGGGGAAAGGCCGAACCATGTGACAGGAAACTCTCCAGATGATGTGACAGGTGAAAGGGGAAACCTTGGAAACAACCAGGACAATCCTGGAAAAAAAGGAAAAAAAAAAAGAAAAATTATAGGATCTGTGGTCCGTGTAACGCCGAACCGACCAAACCCCCCCCACACCAGCCCGGAGCCAAAAAAGGCACGTTACCCTAACCAAGTCCGGAAGAAATTTTCTTGCGGTCCACGCCGGGTGCCCCCTTTTTGTGGCCACCGGGGTGAAATTGAGGAATCATGTCAACGAGTACAGGTTGTAGAGTAAATCCATTAAGAACATTCCGGGGGGGGGGAAGTAGATACTACATTTAATCTACGATCCCAGGGTGAAGGGAATGAAAAAAGGGTGGGGGCATTGGGTACACGATTAGGGGGGGGGGCAGGAAATAAACGATCCAGACTCCATAGAAACTGAAAAACGCAGGGGGGCCCTGGATATAACTAGGTCAATTCCACAGAGAGGGGGGTTCGGACATTACGTCAAGGCCAACAAACTAGGCCGGGAAAGGCAGTCAGGAAAAGAGGGACAGCGTGGAGGGCAAAAAGAGACAATACAGCTGTCAAGCCGGCAAACCCTTGGTCAGCGGTACAAGACCCTATAGAGGCGACCCCCACGACGGGAATGACGCAACGAGTGAGCCCTAAGAAGTGGCGACGGACCGGTGGGGGGGAAAAAAAAAAAAAAAGAGCCCATCCAGAGGGGGGCGAACCTTCGGAGTTGTCCGCAGTCGTGGACGCTCGGAGGGCCTCACGGGGGCCCGAAACGAAAAGAAAAACATCGCCGGGGAAAGGGGGGACACGCCGGGCTCGCAAAAAACCATTGCCCGGAATTGAGAAAAATTATCCCGGAGCCAAGTGACATTGGAAATTCCGGCCGGAGTGCGAAGTGTTGAAGGTCCCCAAAGAAAGAGGGAAAAGGCGGCGTTGAGGGAAAGGAGACGCAGACTAAGTAGACAGGGATACGTGTGCATGAATGAGAGTTGCATGCAGCTTCAGGCCAAGTGCCGGTCGTCTTGATAAGGAATATAAAAAACATTAGTGGGCGGGGCAACGTTCTTCTCGTAAACACGCTCCTAAATTTCAACACAGGGAGAGGAAACTGGGGACCAAAATGGCCTAGCTAAGGGGGTTGCCGTACCCGTCGGAAAAAAAAAAAAAAGTTACGCTGGCGGGTGTTGGAGGGACTTGGAGGAAAAACGGGGTGCGAAGGTTGGGGTTGCTGGACGTTGGTAGGACTACACAATGTTCGACATGGGAGGAAGGAGGGATTTCGGGGGGAAGCTCCCCCACTGGAGGTTGGGTTCCGGGGCGCAATCAGGCCAAAAAGGTAGGAGGGAAGAAGATCCGGTGAACCTGCCCGGACAAAGGTGGTGACGCAGTTGGGCGACAAATGTCCGTCGCGATTAAAAAAAACCAAAAAGATGTACCAAGGCCGCATCAAGGGGGA
>Ga0179593_1733084_pt1 | contig 13842 bp, 14 predicted proteins | sample CZODoug2_1_08_16_FD_185931 | JGI IMG/M metagenome (GOLD analysis project Ga0179593, IMG submission 185931) | Vadose zone soil fungal communities from Angelo Coast Range Reserve, California, USA - CZODoug2_1_08_16fungal (PacBio error correction) | ecosystem: Environmental > Terrestrial > Soil >...
GGGAAAAGGAAGGGAAGCCTGACGCGGTCTTCTTCGACGCGCAGAAAATGCGGCCAAGTTCGCTGGAGGACTAAAGGGGAAAAGGGCAAAAAAAGAGGTCCGCTCGTCGGCCCGACCGGCATAAGAAGAGAAGGGAATGTTTTTCAAGTCGGTCAAGCCGTCGAAAAAGGAAAAAGGGCGATCACGTGCACACTTCGCGGGAAAAAGTAGGAGAAGTCTAGACGCGCTTATTGATTAGACGCGTCTTGTTTCGTAGTTCATACCAGGGGTGGGGGGGGAGGGGGGGGGAAGAATCAGCCGTTTCTGTTGAGGAGAAAGCGGGAAGGATGTATCCCATCCGTAATCCGCGGGAAAAAGAGCCCTCTCTTGGAAAAAGGATATCCTAGATCTCATTTCAGGGGAGGGGAGGAAAAAGACATCTTCGACCTCCCTGAGGCAAAAATCGACCGAGATAAAAGGGAGTCGGACTCTGTGGCCAGCGGAAAGGGGGAATATGAAGAGAAGTCTATTATGTGCGGGGCCGGCCTTCTGATGAGAGTGAGAAAAAAAAGGTCTCTTTCGCCAGAGAAGAAGATGTCCTCTCGACAAGTGGGAGACTTCAATGCTACATATCGGAACCTAAGGAGGGTGGGGGGGACCAAGGCGTATTTGTGGGGAAGGGGGGGAAGGCTCTCTCGACACGCGGCGAGGATTGGGGGTCATCCATAGTGGAGGAAAAGGAATGGAGAAAAAAAGGGATAGAAAACAACCTCTATCTTTGTTCAACGTGACAAAGGAAGAAAGACACATCCTCTAGTTCGATGAAAGGGAACACGCCAACGTCAAGAAAGCACCTGGAAAAAAGAGTAAAGCCCAGCGAACCCTTGCAGAGAAAAAAAAAAAGGCGTTGCCCGAGAGAACCCGCGGCCCCATCGTCGAAGGAAAAGGAAAGCAGCTGATTACTGGAGGAGGATAGTAGTTCCTCCTCCGCAGGCGCGAGAAAAAGGGTAGCCAGCTCTCAGGACTATAAAATCAAGGAAGGGCTGCTGTAACCAGGGGGGGGTAAAAAAAAATCCTCTTGCCCGGAACGGCGTTCGCTCTCTTACCAAAAAGGAGGTTGGAACAGGCACAACGGTTTTTACGAGTGCGAAAGAAAGAAGGGAGAAAGTGTGTTTCAGTGCCGGCACTCGAAGGGGGAAGGCGAATTGACGTGGGCGAATCGCCGGAAGGAGGGGATCCCTACTTCGGCGAAACCCGAGTTACTAACTCAGTAGAAAGTAAACCCACAGCTAAGCTAACCCAAGAAAGACGTGATGATCCTTCATCCTCATCGAACATTGGGAGGGGGGAAGAAGTGAAAGGCAAATCCTTCACTTACTCCGAAGGGAAGTAACGATAGTCCAAGAGACATGAAAAGAATTGAAAGCGTATCATCTGAGGAAAAAAAAGGAATTCTCTCAAGGCCGCAGGAGGCCTGTACTGGTTATAAGGGAGGACTCAGAAGGAGCGGGAAGTACAACTTCAGTTTCGATAAAAAAAAAAAAAATTTCGCCGATCGCCCAGAGCCGTTGCGACCATTCGCAACTAAGAAAAAAGGGGTCCAAGAGAAGAGAGGCGCTTGCCCGCAGGGGAGAATACTCGCTGTCCCGCGAAGTGCCTCGAGAACTAATGGAAAAGCCCTCGAAGTAAAAAAGGGAAGGAAGGAGAGTAAGAGGTGTCGATTATGGGGGGAATTGACTCGCACCGGTTGTTTCGAAGAAAAAAGAAGGAAGGGGGGGGGGAAAAGTACCATCCTTATATCAAGAATGATGGAATGCGAGGGGAGAGTGTTATCCGACCTGACCCTTTCTCTAGGGGGAAAAGAAAAAAAAGAAGAATTCACCGCCGAAACTGATGCCCCTCTCTTTAAACCGAGAGAAAAAGGGCGAAAGGAGTGTACCTCCAGAAGGAAAGGAAAGACTCCACCAAAGATTGGCATCGAGTCTCAATCCGGGGATAAAAGCGGCGACTTCGGAAGGGGGGGGGAACATTTTCCCCTTCGAATAGTCTACTTGGGGGGGGGGAAAAACTCTCTCAAGGGGGAGAGGGGAAGGAAAAGGCTTGCTCTGACGCCCAGGGAAAGCTGGTGGCCATTCGTGCAGTACCCAACAGGAGGGGGGTTTCGTCTGGACCAGAAGAGAAGAAAGCACCTAACAACTGAGGAGGGAAGAATGCGGTCCGCCGAAACCTTGGGAACAGGAAAATGGGAAAGAGACGTCTTCACCTTTTGAAAAGGGGAGGGAGAAGAGCCAATCATTTCGAAGACCATTGGGGCGAGCGGGGGCGTGGAGATCTGTCCAGTCTAATAAAGGGGAAAGGGGCTTTCTTTATTACAAAGGAAAGGCAAGGTCCGCCGTTACTATCTCTGGAAATAGGGGGAAAGGGAAAAAAACTTCCTCTTTCTTTCTTTACAAGGGAGACCGGTTCTACTTCCTCTTGCAAGTCGAAGAAGAAGCGAAGAAGAGGCGGTGGCCTTCTCTAGACTAGGGGGGGGGGGAAAAGGAAAGGGGGCTATACCATCTTCTCGAAGTTCAAGGATCTCTGCTGGTAGCTTTGGTTATTCAGGGCCAAAAGAGAAACAACCGGGTGCGTCAGAAGAGGAGAGGAAATCCCTATCATCTACACCTCGAAAAGTCCATGCTCGTAAGAGTGGCCTCTGCGAAGAAAGAAGAAAGAGTATCGTAGTCCCTGAAATCTTCAGCATGAGATGAATGATGTCAGAGAGGAAATTTCTTCTATGGGAAAAAAAAGGGGGAAGTTTCCTTCCACTGAAAAGTCCTATTTTTCGTAGAAGAAGGGGGTGTGGGGGGAACACTGACGTTTCCTCCAAAAAGGGAGAAAAGGGCCCCATTAAAACCGCAGAAACCCTCTTTCTTCAACCCTTACCTAGAAGTTCGGAGGGGAAGGGGAAAAGTTCCCATTGGCGGGGGGAAATTTCCAGAGGGCCAGGGGAGGGGGGAATGAGGTTGAAGGGAAGAGGGGGAAGAAAGGAAAAAGACTTTACTTGCCTTCAGGAAAAAGATAGTTTACTATCTAAAGGGGGGGGGGGGAGCGGTGTTTGCGAGAGAAGGGGGAGAAGAATGGCTCGGAAAGAGAAGGTGAGGCTCTCAGAACTGGAAGAGAGGAAGGGAGCATGTCGCCGACACGGAAAGGGAAAAAAAAGGAAGAAACAAGCTCGACGACTTCCTAACGGTAAACCGTGGTGTCGCTGAGAGTGTGTTGGGAAAAAAAAGGAAAGATGGTCCTTCGAAGAGGAGGAAAGAGGGGGGGAAAGGGGTCCATCATCCGCTTGATATCTTGAGACCAGAGAGACGCCTTGCCTACCCTATTCAGGCGAAAGGGAAAGGAGGGCAAGAAAGAAAGCAGCGCCAGTAACCACTTTCGGTGGGGAAAAAAAGAGAAAAAAAAATTTTTCTCAGGGTTTAAGGGGAAAGCTCAACGGGGGGATTTGAGGAGAGGGGGGAGGGGAGGGGGTAAGCCGTCCGCTGGGTTCGAGGAAGGAGGGGTTTGGGGGGGGGACAGGTCCGGCTTCCTCTTGAAGTGAGGAAAAAAAGAAAAGGGGAACGAATCCTCTCTCGTCGACTCTGAGGCACTTTGTCCAAGCGGAGAGGGGTTGAGAAGAGGACCCGAAAAGGGGATGCCCAGTCACGTTGGGAAAAAAAAAAAAAAAAAGAAAAAGAGAGGGGACAAACGCCTTTGCTCTCTTGCAAAAAAGGCGCCTTGAATGTCGAAGTGAAGGGAAGAGGAGAAAGAAGCATCCTCGTGACCTCGGAAGAGAAAAAAGGGGGAGCATCTTTAATCAGCAGGCCAAGAAAGACTCGCTTATAGGAAAAGCAAAGAAACAGGAGTTCCTATTCCGCGGGAAGAAAAAAGGAGGAAGAAAGGAACGCTTATAATGTGCCCTCCCTGAGAATGAGTGAATTACCAAGAGGCAAGAGAGATAGGGAAAAAAAGCGGGCTCGTTGCCCTTGCTGTTAGAGAGGGAGGAGAAAAAGGGAGGGGGGCCTATCCAGATCTTCAATTATTCGGACGAAGCAACATCCCTCGGTAGGAGGCTAAAAAGAAAAAGCTGTGTCTGCCTCCTCACCAAGAGACGAAAAAAGGGGAAAAGAGAAGAGAACTCCTCCCCTCGGCCTTAGAGGAAATAGCCATCGCGGCCAGCAGGGACCAAAGAGGGGGGAAAAAGGGTGGCTTTGCCCGAATGGGAAAAAAAGGGGAAAGATCAGACTTGCCGGTCTTCCGCCGGAGCGGCATCCACGCCGTACTCCTAAAAAAAAAAGGGAGGGGATTGGGAAAAAAGGAAGAACGCCGTTTCCCGGCTTTATCACGCACGAAGGGGGAAAAAAAGAAAAGAGAGAAAAAGAAAAAAGGGAGGATGTATTAAAATATATAGAGAGAAAGGGCGAAGAGGCGACTAGCATTTCTTTGGTGGAAGGCGCAAAGAAGGAGGGGGAGAAAAAAAGGGGAGGTTCCTCTCGGCTTCCGACCGAAAAAGCCGCGGGGGCCTGGTGGTAAGCGGAGAGGGGAACGAGAAAAGCGCCGACGTCTGGCCAGAAGGGAAAAAAAAATCCTGATAAAACGTTCTAGACCTCTGGATGAAAGGTTGAGAGGGCAGACACAGATGGTGATGTGGCGGGGGGGAGGGGAGAGAGGAAAAAAAGCCGTTGCTGTTGCTGCGGGAAGAAGAGATGGAGGGCCACCTAAGCCGCGGCTCTCTCGGGGAAGGAAAGAGCCAAAGCAAGACCTGATCCGATATCTCACAGTGAAGGAAGGGGAGAAAGGGGAAAGAGTCGACCTCCTGAGGGCACCTCTGAAATCGGGGCGAGAGGAAGGAAAAAGGCGGCGTGCCGATCTACTTCGAAGAGGGAGGGAGAAAGGAAGAATCCCCTATTATAACTAACTATAAAAGAGATGATGGGGTCTCTCAAAAATGGAAAAGAGTGCAAGAAGAGAAAGGAAAAGGCACATGTCCCCTACGGGCGTGGGGGGAAAAAAAAGGGGGTTCACGGATCTTGTAGAAACGCGGCGCGGTGAGACCAAGGGGGGCATAAAGTAGAGGGTTAAGCGTATGCTCTACACAATAGAGGGGGAAAAAAAAAAGAAAAACTCATTTCGTATCGGCGAGAAGGAAGAACGTCAAAGATGCTGGACCATGGAACAGAAAGGGACCGATGAAAAAATCGAACCCTTTCATTCCGGTCGGGGAAAAAAAAAGGAAAAATCTCGTCCGCTACAAAGCCAGTCGCATTTCATCTAGAAAATCTGGGGGGGGAGGACCCTCTCGCGTAGGGGAAAGAAGAAGAGGGCTTCCTTCTCGGGTAGCCAAAAGGAAAAAGGAACATCCTTTTTCAAAAAGAAAAAGCATGAAAAAGAAAAAAAAAATCCTTCAAAAAAAAAAAAAAGAAGGAGACCATCTTCGTCAGCGCGGAGGGGAAGGGAAACGCTGTTCTCCGACTGCAGAAGGGTAAGAGTGAATTTGTTGCAGGGCTTAAGGGGGGGAGGGAAGAGGCTTTTCCTTCGCCATGTGAGGAGTTTTGACCGACGCTGAAGGAAGTAAAGGCCGACTGTGAGGGAGAGGAGGGAGGAAAGGAGACTAACTCTCATCGAAAAGAAAGATCTGTCGACAGCCGGTAAATCGGAAAAAAACCGCATCTCGCCCTTGAGAGTCCATTCACTTACGCGAGAGCGAAACTCTCTCCTTCAACCTCGAAGAGAAAAGGGGATCATGGACCTCTGAACTCGTGGGGCAGAAGTAAAATGGGAAATTTTCCTTCGGAGAAAGGGTCCTCCTCTCGACGAAAGGGTTGTACGACAGGGGGGGATCAAAACGCATCCGTCTTTTTCAAAGAAGGGGGAAAAACAGAGGTCTCGAGCGAAAAAGGGAATGGAATGAAAAGAGCTCAATAACCATCTCGCGTGTAATCACCGAACTGAAGAACTCAGGAGAGGAATGTCCGACTACTGAAGGGGGATCCTTTCGAAGAAAATCCTCGTTCAAGAAGAGTCAAAAAGCCGACTCCACCAAGAGAAGAGTCTATTATCTGGCAGGGCTAAGGAGGAAAGACTTGGGACCGAAAAAAGAAGATTGGTACAAGAAAGAAAAAAAAAAAAAAAAGGTAGTTTTGAGGAATCCAAAGAGAACGAAACGGAACCTGTCCAAGAGTTGGAGCTACTAGGGGAGGAGAAATCGCAGATTCTATGGAAAGAGGAAAGAGAGGGGGGAACTTCCGTCCCCCCCCCAAAGACTCCTACTTAAGACAGAAGGATCGCCACCCGCTCCGAAAGAGGGGAATGAGGGAGGGTCCTCGCGATACAAGTGCTACTGGGATGAAAGGGGGGGGGCATCAAACGAGAAGGAGCCATAGTCGGTAGGTAGGGAAAATTGTTTTCCGCCTCATAAACTATCTCTCTCATCTCGTTTGTGGGGAAGAAGACAGAGATTATCAGCCAAGAGAAACCCTCCCTTTTACTCTTGAAAAGGAATTAACCCACTTTTGGTTGGGGGGGAAGAGTTGGAAGGAAAAATTCGGATAAGAGAAGGAGGGAAAGAGATAATCCTACATGACCTCCTAAACCCATGTTGAAAGAAAAGAGATACTTAAGGGAACCTTTCTTTTGATCAGGGCCACATTCTTAACAGAAAGCGCTCGTGGGTCGGCAGGGAAAAATGAAAAATCTCAGTCGACATAACTATGTCTCCTTGAACAGAGTGAAATGGGATCCGTAGGGAAGAAAGACCTCCTTGACTAGGGGGGGGGTAGGCGCTTGTGGCGAGTAGGACGAGGGAGTCGGCGATCTGAAGGAGGAAAGAAGAAAGAAAAAAGGGCGCTTTTCATCAATCGGAAAGGCGGTGCCTTCGTCGAGCTAGAGTGGGAAAAAAAAAGGGCGGAGACCATCTTCTTGGAGGGAAAGAAAACATGCCCTTGCTTATCCCGGCTGGGACAAGCGGGAGCTAAAGGTGGGAAAGTCACGTATCGAAGTAGTCCCTGAAAGAAAAAAGAGAAGCGACGGTGTTGAAGTATTCTGCGAGAAGGATCAAAGGGAGGTCGGGCCCTCGCGAAAAGAAGAAGGGAGAATCGCGTCGAGGATGAAAAGCCCTTAAGAAAGGGAGGAAGGAGGGTCTTGAGCTGGTCGCCACTGCAATCGGAAGAAAGGAAAGAGGAAAAGGTTGTGTTGGTGGGGGGGGGGAATCCGACGCGATGATGCAGACAGATGGGGGAGAGACGGACCGGCGCCTTAGAGAGGAGGAAGGGGGAGAGCATTCAACTTTCCCCCATGGGCAGGAAAACCTTCAAAACGGGGGCCAAAAGAGAACGGTCCTGGGGTCCTGAGAGGTTGAAGGAAAGGGGGGGAAAGAGAGTCCTTGACTTGCCGTCACGGAAAGGTGACGATTAAAAGGGTTGAAGAAGAGGGGTGTTTGCAGGAAGGAGGGGGGGAAGCCTCGTGCTCGGCAAGAAAAGGCGCGCTCACCGGTATGAAGAAGAGCAACGGGAGGGACCGGACACGGCTATGCAGGAACAAACAAGGAAAAAAGGAAAAAGGAGGAGAACTCATCGGCGTACTTTCACTCGTAGGAGAACAGCTGTGATGTTGGCCACGCGCACAAAACACAGGTCGAAAGCGAGCGGATTTTTTGAAGAAGAGAAAAAAGGAGGAGGAGGGAGAACCATGATTGTCTGACGAGTGAGAAACAGAGCTGCGATGGGGGCAAGAGAGGTCCGCGGAAGAGGGAAGGCGATCTGGCATGCGCTGGGGAAGAGGAGAAAGTCTTCCTTTGAACATACCGGAAAAAAAAAGGCTGGGTTGGCGGTTCAGCGGCAAGAGGCAGGAGGGCGTGTCGCCCACTGTGAATCCTCTCGCGATCAGGAATAGAGAGGGGGGAAAGGGAAAATGAGTGTTTCGAGCATACGCTTCAAAAAGTATGGCTGCCCATTCACGGTGGGAAAAGGTCGAGCGCGATCGATACGTAGAAGGAAAAGGAGCCTTTCCTCACACGCCCTATGGGAGGAGGGGCGACCCCTGTTCCTATTAGCAAGGGATTACTAAAAGGAGGAACCTTCGCTTCTCTTCAGGTAAGAGGGAGGAGAAGGGCCGATCACCTCTCCTCGACGTAAAGAGATTCCACGAGTCCGAAAAGACGAAGAAAGAGTCCGCGTAGAAGGATCTCCCTACAGGAAGGGGAAAAAAAGAGTTTGAGTGAATTACCAATCGCAAAAGGTCAGTGCTTCAGCGTCCGGCGCAATCGTGGACAAAGGAAAGAGGAAGCGGCTTTCCGGCGTCCGATACAGATGGGAAAGGAGAGGGAGAAAACATCACGGCTGTTCTTGGGGCTGCTCAAAGAAAAGGGTCTGCCTCCTCACCAAGGATCAGAAAAAGAGTCTAAAAAAAAGGGGACCTTGATCAGCGAGTTTTCAACGGGAAAAAAGAGGAAAAAGAGCTTCCATATCGTCGGCAGAGGGGAAATTTGCCCTCCTTTTACCAACGGGAAAGAAGGGAGATCAGGGAAGGGAAAGACGCAGGTGCCTCGCTCCACTCCGTACTCAGTCCAAGAAAGGAGAAGGTAAAATAGGAAGGCGAAGATCCCTCCTTTTCCCTTCTTTATCAAGCACAACGGAGATGTAGTAAAAATATATGATTCAAGGCCGCGGGGGGGGAAGAACGGCATTCGTTTTTGATCGCGAAGGAAAGAGGGGGAGAAGCGTCACCTTCGTCTTCCTCTCGGCGTAAAAGGAAATCTCCATATCTCTGTGTGGGTCAATGCAAAAGAGAAACCAAAAGAGGGCCCGCGAGGTTTGCCCGCGAGGAACACGTGCTTAGAAAGAGGGTGCAGAGAAGGAGAGGAGGAAATTAACTCGTTGTTTACTGCTGAGGGGGGGAGAAAAAGAAAAATGGTTGATTTGGCGTGTGGTCGGCATTCGCGGGAAGCCGGCTGTTGCTGCGGATCCAAAAAGCTACTGACGCCAGCCTGAGCCGCGGCGATCGCGCCGGCGGAAAAAGAGAAAAAAAAAGGCCGCTGACTCACGACCTGATCCGAAAGAAAGGCTTGTCATTCACCAAAAAGAAAAGAAGAGGTCGACCAAAGGGAAAAATTGAGCTTCGACCAGAAAGGGGAGAACGGCCGTCGTACTCTGGCTGCCATAGAAAAAGAAAGAGGAGGCGGTTCTCACGAGGAGACAGGCTGAAGAAAAGAGAAGCGACGGGCTCGGGGGGAAGGGGAGAATTCAGGAGTTCCTCGAAAGGAATGCCAGGCGACTAGTCCCAAGAAAAAAGGGACGGGGGAAAAGACCCAGGAGGAAGGGAAATCTCTTCGCGCTCGACAGGTCTCCCAACCGTGAATTGGGGGTTACAGGGGGATGGAGACAGAGAAGGGAAGATCGACACACCGGCTTTGAAAAGAGAAGAAGAAGAGAGACGATCTTCTATAGTATTCGACAGTTGGGAAAGAGGGACCTGTCCACCAGCATCGGGAGAACAAACAAGCACAAAAGGGCAGCCGTTCTGTTCCCCCTACGACGAGGGAAAAAAAAGGCTACCGTCGTGCCCCAGGCATGCAAGATGGAATTACGGTCGCAAGAACACGATAGTACGTGAACGAGGGCCGGCTCGGTAAGCCAGCTTCTCTACTCGTGAAAGAAGAATGGGAAAAGAGGAAAGGAGGGCCTTCTTTACACCGGAGAAGGAGCCGTCGACCATCTTCTCAAATCGGGGAGAGATAGGGGAAAAAGGTTACTCAGAGGAAAAAGGAAAGACGAAGGAATTCGTCGTCTACTTGGGGGGAGGCATCGCCGTTCCACGCATGAAGAAAGAGCAGACTTCCCCCGGTTAGCGCGAAGAAGGGGAGGAGAAAAGAAAGATTACGAACTCGCATCGAGGCGGACCGCAAGATCAATAACCAAAGGGGAAAAAAAAATAGAATCATCGCCCTTGGGAGAGTAACGGACGCGGAAGGCAAAAACTCATCCGGAGAAAAGAAGGCATGGCCCCTATTCCTAGGAAGGAAAAGGTAACCCTAAAAATTTTCTTCTAGGGAGACGATGAGAAAAGGTTTGACTACATATTGGGAGGAAAACAAGAAAGAGAGACCGTGTATTACACTTCATTGGAAAAGGACCGATCGCCACCTCTTAAAGTTTCAGGTTGGCGACCAAAGGCTCAAGGGGGGGTCCCCTCGTACGACCTTTCCTATAATGAGATGAAGGGGAAAGAGAGACGCTCTGAATCGCGCCTGGCCGAGAGAAGGCTGACTTGCGGAAAAAAAAGAAGAATTACGCAGCCATGCCGACGAAAAAAAAGGGGAAGGGGATGGCTCCTTCGATACCTCACGGTTGCTGAAACCCGCTTGTACACGACTACAACCCCGTAAAGAGGGAAGAGAAGGAAGGGGGGGGGGGGGGAGTCTCTTTCTGAACTTCAAAAAGGAGGAGGTGTCCAACTCACGAAGATGCTCACGAAAAAGAAAATCCTCATAGGGGGGGGCAAGCTCTTGAAAGCGAACCGTGTCTCTCAGGAGAAAAAGTAAAGAAACCTCTTCCTTTGGGGCCACACTCGAGGGCATCGTAGAATCTTCACTAATAAGAAGCGCCTTCCTGAAAAAGATTCTCGGGTCCAAAATTAAAAGAAGCGGGAGAAGTCGACTGGAACCGAATGGGGGGGGGAAAAAACACCTTGTCTCTTTTGGCGCCGAAAAAAAGCTGAAAACACACAAAACGGTACATAGGGGGGGAGGGAGGACATAACCAACGTTTCGTTTTTCCAAGGGGGTTAGGGGGGGGAAAAGGGATTCCTAGAGGGAGGTAAAATATATATACGATTCGGAAGAAGAAAAAGAGGTTGGGTACTGACGAATTACCGGAGGAAAAGAAGGAGGGGGGGAAATCATGCTTCATCGCAAGACAAGCGACCAGTTCGCCTCTCTCGTTTGCAGAGTCCAAAGGACGGTCAAGAGAGAGGAGGGTGATGACCCCGAAGAAGCGCCGAGGGAAAAAATTCCTCGTTACGATCGAATGGTCGGGAGCGGGGAACGCGGTCCCTTTCGGTAAAGAAGGAGAAAAACCCTATCCGGTTAGAAAAAAAGAGCGTTGCATCATCCAGAGTCATCGCCGAAAAAAATTCGTCGAGCATCTATGAGTTGGGGGAAAAAGAAAGAAAAAACATCTTCCTGTAATTAAAAAAAAAAGGATGAAGCTCCGTGTGGAGCTTTGTGGAGGGGTTAAAGGGGAGAAAGTGGGGAAAAGCTATCGAGTCTCCACGGACGAAAAAGGCGAAACGGTTTTTTGAGTCGGGAAAATGCTGCTAGGTCATAAGCATCGCATGGAAGGGAAAAAAGCGGGCAAGGAGAAGCTGACATCTCGTCGAAGGAAAACAGTTCGTCGATTGAACCCAGCGAGTAGGGGAGCATGGTAGGAAAAAAATGGTGCAGATCGGCGAATTTTTGGGGGGTTTGGGTGAACACTGACTTGACTTCAGAACCGGTGGAAGAAAACCAAAAACCGTACCTTTCGACCGAGAGGTAGGAAGAAAAGCTATGGAAAGGAGGTTATCATGTTATAACCTTGAAAGGACCGAGGTCCTTTTTCCTGAGAGGGAGGGTTCTCCTTAAGGGAAGTCACGGAACTCTCCCAAACAGGGAGATTCTGGGGAGGGGTTACTCGATTCTTTGCGGGGAGGGAGGGGGAAAAGTTCTCTATGCATTTCCTAGGGGGGAGATGCAAAAAGAAAAAATGAACAGGGGAAAATTCGTCTATCGAAAAGGTAAAAAAGGGGAAAGTACACTTCTATTCCGAGAAAAAAAGTCTACGACTTCCCTCTTCTTAAGGGAAAAAGGTCGGAGAACAGCTTGAGTTGGAAAGAGGAAGAGGAGAGACTCGTATTTTTTAGGAAAAAAGAAGAATTGACGATCTTGGAACCAGAGTGAAAGGAAAGAGTAGAGCCGAGGGGGGGGGGAGGGAAGGGGGATGGAGGGCAAGACTATCGAGGTCATAGAAAGGGGCAGAAGAAAAAAAAAATTTCATTCTCTGTTTCCGCGGAGAGTCCGTCGTGTAAATAAAAAAACTGACAAGGGTAGGAAGAGGGCGGTTCAGCGGTCCCTCTGAGGGGGGGGGGAAAAGGGATTTGTCGTGTCTCAAAAAAGGAAAAGCGAACCTCGCGTGTAAAAGTGGCTGCAAAGGGGGAGAGCTACGCTTCCCGCCGAGCCACTACTGAGAGGCAGAAAAAGAAAAGGGGAAAAAAGTTTTTATAAACCCGGCCGCGTGTCGAGAGAAAATGGGGCTTTCCGGCCCACACCAACTATTGGGGGAGGCATTGAAAGTCGAGGAAAAAAAAACACAAACAGGAACTCCTTTAAATTTAAGGCTAAAAAAAGGCCTCGTACGTTCTCCTCGGAGAAAGAAGGAAAAAGGAAAAAAGGGAACTCTCTACTTAGATCGGAAGGGGGACACCGAGTCCGACGGAGCCGACACCTTGATGTGAAGAAAAAAGAAGGTGCCCCTCCTTTGAGGGAGAAAGAAAAGGGAGAAAAGAAAAAGGCATTTAGATCTCTTATCATGTCTGTGAGGACCCGTGGCCTGGCTAAAGAGAGGGCCGAAAAAAGAGGAAGTAGGCGGTCACCTTTTTCTTAACAAGAAGAAAAAAGAAGGGAAAAAACGAATGTCCTCCCACCCGCACCAAAGGAAGACGTCAAAAAACGGTCTAACCAGAACTTGGAGGAGAATAGGAGGGGAAAAAAAAAAAAAAAAAAAAAAGTGTCCACTTGATCGCCAGCGGAGAGCGGGCCAGATCGTCGTCGGGAGGGGACCAGGGGGGAAAGAATATGGGCAATTCATTTCGGAAGGAAAGGGGGAGGAAGAAAAAAAAGGAAGAGGCTCCACTCCCTTCCTCCGTCAAGCGCAAAAAGGAGCACCACCGAATTAATCGACTAATAAGCGTGCAATCTTGGGAAAAAGGAATCAACCCCAACAACGGGAGGAGGATGAAAAGAGGGAAAAGAAGAAGCTTCTTCGACTATCATTCGGTGGTGATCAAAGGCGGGAGTACGCGTTGATCCGCACAACCATGCTGGGCTTCCGGGAGAGGAAAAGACCTGAGGCAAAAGAGAGGGGGGGGGGGAAAAAGGAAAGGGTCTTAAAAGCGACCGACGAGGTGGCCGCGCTTTCTATAAGGGGGAAAAAGGATGATCAAGTCCGCTGTTCGAGAAAGGTGAAAACTAGTTTTTTTGGGGGAGTGAGGGCAACACAGAGGGGGGAAAAGGGGGAGTCAAGCCCCCCGATCAAACAGGGAGAAAAAAAAAAACTTTTACCGAGGATCGGCCAGCCGGACCTCGGAGAAAGAGTAGAAAAAAGAGAGACCTCTCTTAAGGAGCATCTACCTTATCCGAAAGTGGTCATTCCTAAAAAAGGAGGGAGACTCCAGGAGGGCACCTTCTACGCGGAATGAGAGTAATCAATGTGCAGGGGCCATCTCCGACGTGAGTGACGTAAAGTGCGCGCGAGGTAGCCGGAAGAGGAGTAAGAAAAAAGAAAAGGGCGCTTTCCGCGAGTATTATTTGAAGGTGACGAACTACGTACTTCAAGTCTCATATGAAAATACTGGATGGGAAAAAAAAGGCGGTTTTGTCATGTCACGGAGAAAGGAATAGGAAAAAAAAGGGGTTTCTCCCAACCTTGATTGGGAAAAAAGGGGCTCGTCGGTAATCTTAGCTCGACACAAGAGAGAAAAACGTGCCTCACTGGAAGAGGGGGGGGAATTCGACAGTGGTTATACACGAAAAAGTAAAGAGAAGAGGAGAAGGAAAAATGGCCCTCTTAACCGCCAACCAAGGCCGGTCTG
>Ga0179593_1543711_pt1 | contig 13841 bp, 10 predicted proteins | sample CZODoug2_1_08_16_FD_185931 | JGI IMG/M metagenome (GOLD analysis project Ga0179593, IMG submission 185931) | Vadose zone soil fungal communities from Angelo Coast Range Reserve, California, USA - CZODoug2_1_08_16fungal (PacBio error correction) | ecosystem: Environmental > Terrestrial > Soil >...
GACGAAACTCAAGACAAAAAAGGAAAAGAGGTAGGGAAGAGAAAGGATCAGCCCTCAGAAGGTTGTTCTAGGACAGATCCGGCAGCGGGATCCCCAGGGAGAAAAAAAAAGGAGACGGAGAGGAAGGGGAGGGCCCCTCACAAGATGAAAAGGGGAAAAAGAGGGGGAAATGTGGGAAGTCGCAGCGAGCGACGTCAGCCAGTACGGGGAGACATCCAAAAAAGAAAAACAGGAAGAGGACTATGACTGCTTGGGGTTATGTTGGAAAATCAGAAAAAAAAAAGCGGGGGGGGCAAAAAAATAGGCATGGAGTATCTTTACAAAACCTCCACGAGGCAAGATCATAAGAAAGGGAGAGGAAGGGCTCCGCAGGGGGACAAGTAAGATGGGGGTTGGCACGCGCCTTCGGCCGATCAGAAGAAGTTAAGGGGAGAAGAACAAGGATGAGGGGAAAGCTTAGAAACCATATCAATGGGCTCAGAAAGTGCGTTGACATCGGAGGGGGAAAAAGCGCATGTCGAAAAAAGGATCTGAGAAGAAAAAAAAAGTTTCGGGGGGAAAAGAAGGAGGGCGTTTGAAGTTCAGACCCAAATCGAAAGAGACGGCAGCAGGGCTAATACAAATGTCCGGCTGCGGCCGAAGCGGAAGTACCTAAAGAGGGACGAAGCAAGGGAAAAATAAAAAAAAAAGAAAAAAAACACGAGTCAAATAGACCTCAAAATGAGGCGCTTGTGGACCTAGAACAAAAAAACGGGAAAAAGCTCAGAAAGCGTTCGAAAGACTGAGCGCCGAGGGAACAGATTTTCGCCGCTTCGGGAAGGGCGGTCCGAAGAACAAAGGAAAGAAAGGAAAAAGGGCACATAAAAAAATCTCCTCCAGTCCAATCCAGCTTTTAAAAGAAAACGAGGGGAGTAAGGGAAATGAGAAGGGGGTGGGACGGGATGCGGGAAAAACCGAGCCATTGCCAACAAGCTCAATGGGGGGGGAGCAAAAGCGAGGTGGGGTGCGAAGCCGTCAAGTCGGGTTGGGCAAATCGAAAAGGGACCGAAGGGGGACAAAAGTGGCATAGGCATGCAAAACCAGCAGGGAAAGCGCGAGGACAGGCAAAAAGGAGAACGAGGAAAGGTTTCCGTGTTTCGACGACTTCTGACATAATCGGGGGGGGGAAAGCCAAGGGCAGGGTAGCGTGTGACCACTCCCGCCATAAAAAAACTACCTTCTGTCAGGAGAAAAGGGGACGTCAAAGCAATCACGGGAAACTCGCTGGGCCAAAGAATTAATCTTTGGGCCGCAGGGACAAATCAGGGTCACCGGGAAATAGTCTCCCGGGGGGACGATCGCAGGCGTCATTAGTAAAGGGATGATTGGGAAAGAGATGACAGGGGTAGACGGGAGGCGAGTCGAGGGGTCAGACAGACTAATGAAAGGCCTGAAAAGAAACTTCTAGGCGAAGGAGTTACTAGGAAAAATGCTAAAAAGTAGGGAGAGCAAAGCAGATCAGCCACGAAGCCAGCCGTCAAAGAACCGAGAAGGGAAAGGCGGCCGCTAGGGGTTGGGGACTTGGATATCCCTCCGAAAAACCGACTCCTCGTTTTTGTTAGAATTATCTGACGGGAAAAAAAACTTGAAAATCGCAGAAAACAAACGTTGTCAGATTAAATAGGCGTCGAGCTTTAACGGGGGTGACGTGGGAGAAGAAGGGAAAAACAAAAGGGAAAAAGGCCAAGGAAGAAACATCTGAGAAAACCCTGCCACAAGGTAGCTGATTTTATGTGTGCCTGGGCAAAAATGAAAGGAAAAAACGGGAATAAGAGGGGGGGAAAGAATGGATTTATGAGCTAATCCGGGTCTACTCTTCCATTGTCCCTAAGGGGGTCCGCGAAGGGCCAATAGGAGAACGGGGAAAAGAAAGAGATGGATAGGAAACATAAAAGTGTGATGGAAAGAGCGTTGTCTTTCATCTCGGTGGAAAACGCGGATAGCAAGGCTTAAGGGAAAAGGCCGCGAGAAAAAAGAAAGAAGAACAACAACGGAGGAGTAACAGGTAGAAAGAGGATGGAACGCTCTTTCCAGCCGGTTTAATTTGGAGTTCCAAAGAACTCGAGGGGAAAAAATCGACCCGTAAAATTGATTTTTACCAGCGATCAGGTCGTACGAGTGAATAAGAAAGAGGCATTCGTTCCATTACCATGGAAGCTTCTAAAGCGACGACCCTGGCACATCTTGAAAGTTGGGAAAGAAGAAAAAGAGGGGCAAGTGGAAGGCCAGTCAAATATGACAATGAGCGCCGGAAGGGAACCTTGGATGAAGGGCGGGGGGTGAAGGGCAAGGCGGGGGGGGGGCTACCTGGGAGAACAGTCCTGCCGTTAGGATCGAACCTAGGGCATCAGGGAGCAGGGCGGGGGCTCCGCGTGAACACTATTCTACTTATACCCCACTAACGGACACACAGACGGAGGTAAGGTGGCTGAGAAAAAAAACCCAAATACTATCAGAGACGCTCTCCGGGGGATTCTTTTACGTTTTTCAGGCTGAGGGAGGGAGAGGGGCTTAAAAGAACTTGCTGACTAAAGAAATGGTCGATGAGGAACTCACAGAAGCAGGGAATTGGGAAAGCGGTGAAGCGAAGTAGCCATGAAGGGAAAACAGGCAAGAGACCTTATCGTCAGACGTCCAGAGCCTTAGAATAAGAGCCGGAGAGAAGGAAAATTTTGGAAGAGGATCTTCTTTCGATGACGAGAGGGGTCATTACTCAAGGTGACAAAGGTGCGGACTGTGGGGTTTCCAGGGCAGTCTAGTAGTTCAGTGGCTTGCTGAGAACCGGCGGGAAACCTGGTAGCGAGATGCGTATTGAAAACAAATCCAGCTAACCACCACCGAAAGTTACTCTTGCGCGTCCGGGGCTCGGGAGTGAAAGCGAGCGGGGAGGTTGTGTCCAGGTTTGGAAAAGCAATTTCTTGTAAGGGCCACTGTCCTGCGTGGGATACTGGGGAGAGACAAAAGAAAACGGAGTGGTGCGCCATTCTCAAAAAGTCAGACTCGCAGGGAGCTGGAGGTTTCGGTTACTAAAACAGACCTCAACGCGCCGATTACTGCAGAATATGCGAGGATTTGACTGGAGGAACACGAAGAGAGAATAGAAGTTGGGGGGCCGAAAGGGCGGCTAAAACGATCCTCGGCAGCAGATGGCGAAAAAAAAAAAGGGGGGATTCTAGGAAACAGTCAGCAAGGGCCGAGGGGGTGATTCACGTGGATGGCGCTCTGGCACCCGCGGAAGAAGAGTGTCCCGAGGAGTTACGGGGGAAAGGTCGCGGGCTCGTCGTCGACGGGCCACTATTGAAATTAGGACGATGGAAGGTTAGAGGAACAGGTGGGCGCCAGGAAAAACAGTCAAGGCCCGGCGCTGTGAAACGTAACGAATGCCACCGTTAACGGGGGAAAAACAAAGGAGATCGGCCAGTCAGGTGACGCTTCCTAGTCCCCCTGGATCTACTGAAGAGTGGGGGGGAAACCGAGAGCGGAGGGAAAAAAGCATTGAAGTGGATGGCTCATCTTCGCTCCTCCTAGCTAGGGTCTAAGAAATGAGAGAGGAGGAGGGTCAAAACTCGAGCACTAGCTAGTTCTGAAAGTCCCCAAGCGAGTATTGGACGCCTCCTGGAAAAAGGAACGGGGGAGCTAATGCGCGGTCTTCTGGAGATTGCCATCGGTTCTAAATAAGGGGGAAAAAAGCAAAGAGAGAAAAGACTAAAATGTCCTTTGTCTCACCATAAGCTGTACAAGCCCGCGTGAGGAGGGATCAACACCAACAGGGGGTAGAAAGAAAAAAGATCCTGGGGGCGGATCGTGAGGTATGGCGACCTCCTCCGGCTCGGAAGGTGCCAAACTAGTGAAAGGGAGCCAAACGAGGAAAAGCGGGGCCCGTCTGTAAATTTTCATTTTGCATCGCCTGGTGGAAATGGCCTAAAAAAAAAAGTGAGAAAGAGGTGAACTTGATCCCGGCCTTTATCAACTTCCCTTGATCTGGACGGCAAACAATGACGGAAAATGGGGAAGGCAAAACTAAATTGACTTTGTCTGCGGTGAAATAAAAAGATGCGAAACTCACACACCGGGGGAAAAAGATGGGCCGCAACGTGCAGTAAAAGACCAGAATCGACAAATCTAAAAGGGGCGGCTGTGGGTATCACACGAGACTTGTCTTCAGGCCATATCCGGAATACGGTCCTTCACAGTCAAAATTAGAGAGCTGAACCAGGAAAAGAGTCCCATCCTCCAAGGGAATTGGAAGTAAAGGGGTGGATCCTGTGTTCTGGTAATGAAGGGACCGGAACGCTATCTTCCATCGAAGTAAGAAGTTTCCAAAAAAAACCTGGGAAGACATGATAGGATTACGAAAAGTTGTTATGGAAAAAAGAGGCTGCACTCGGCGGAAAGACAAGAAAGGGAAAACCTCGATAGATGAGAGCCAGGCAATCTAAAACTCCAGTTGCATCACAAAAACCCTGAAGGAAAGAGGGGAGACTTACATGGGTTTAGACGCTCTCCTCTCATCCCTTTAAAAGGAGCGTTAAGGAAGGACTCAGTAGGAAGCTCAGAAAGGGGGATCAATAAGTGAGCACGCGGTGAGTTGCGTGCGAAAATAAAAGAACGGCGGAGCCAGGCAAGTGAAAAGCAGGATCGAGTCGGGCGGTGTACCAGAAAACCGGGGCACGGGGAGGGTAGCTCTAAGGAGAAGGATCGAAAAAGCATCCGGCGGGCACGGCAGCAGAGCTACAATATGGGGGGGGCGAGAAAAGAAAAGGAAATCGAACCGTCCGATAAAGCAGCGACTTTTTCAATATAAACCCTCCGGATGGAAGCCGTTGGAAAACCGAAAAACAAGCCCCGTTAACCGACGGTGTGCCAGGAAGCTGCGGGCTTGCCAAGCCGGAACAGAGTGGTGGAGCGGGGGATAAAGGAAATGTGCGTGCGACCGCGACTGGCAGAAAGGCATATGAATCCATCGCAAAAGTCAAGAACACGTGGCAAACAGAAGACGAAAACGAAGAGAGGGGTGCCGTGTGGTCGTAGTATCATTGCGGGTCGCAAGGGGCCGGGATGGGGACGAAAAGCATCGTGCAAGCAACGCCGTACTCTTCGGGTTGGGCCATCTCCATGAGAAGCGCAGACGGAACAATCAGCAATTCAACAAAAAGCATTACCAACTCTTGCAGAAAACAATCTGAAACCCCGCCCTTCGAGGGGTGGGGTCGCCGAGTGATACCCGGAAGCAGGAATCTCGGGTACAACCTCGAGTGTCCTGGGATACGAGAGGCAGGGAACGACCGGTATGCAATTCTTCACATCCCTACCGTCCACGAAAGGCGACGAGCTGTGCCTAAAGATTCCTTCTGTTCCTTCTCAGGACTCAGATCGTAATCAAGAGAAGTCCCAAAATCTGAAGGAGGCATAAAATAAGGCCCTCATGTATCCCTTGGATCAGTCGATTTCTCGGACGGAAAGGAAATCTAAGGAAAAAAATCACGTAAAACCAGAAGAATCTGGACTGACACTCTATAATTTTTCGGATTCTGATCAAGGAGGAGATTAAAATCAGAGGCCGCCGACCAGCAGGGAATAATAAGGGCTCTCGAGTACCGCTAGGGACTTGTGGGAGTGGTTCTCCCCTCACGAAAAAAATACTCCGGAGGGTGAGAGTAAGGAAAAAAAAACCGAGATCCTAAAGGATCCGGAAGCTCCCTGCGTTCCTCTTGTAAGAAGCTTCGAGGCGGAGGACTTGAACGGACAAAAAAAAAACGGGGAAGCCATCCCTAAGTCGACTCTCCCTCCACGGGTCCGTCCAGGCGGGCATAGCGGTTGGAGGCCAAACAGGGGTATTACGCGGGTACGACTAGACCGCTGTTGAAGGCCACGGTCAGCGGTCAGGAAAGACCCTTGTCGAAAAATGAAGATTCGGAGGGGAGACGCGTGGGGGTAACCTCCAATTTGCGTGAGAAGCGATCATATCGGTGTGGGTCGCTATCAGAGCGCGTTCTGAAAAAATCGGGAAACCGTAGAGACACGGGTCAGCTCTGAAAAAAGGCTGAGGGAGAGTATATCCGTGAGGACGCGGGGGCGCGGCCCGATTTACAAATAAAAAGAAAAGCTGAAAAAGGCCCAGAAAAACATCTCTGATCGAGAATCCCACCACCTTATTATAAAAAACAGATCTGGAGTAAACTCCGGCAAAAGGGGGGCCAGTAAACAAATGGGGGAAGAAACCGGAGCGCCGTCGTCGAAACCCATCGGGCATAGTATGGCAAAAAAAAAAAGCTTGCCCGAAAACACCAGCAATCGATCAATGAGGAAATTAGCGCCTGGAGGTCCACCGTGGATGGAATCCGTGGCCCGGGCCTGAGGGGGGAGAAGGAGAGGAACGGGACCCGTTCAGCTCGAAACGCCTCGAGATGACAAACGGGTAAAACTGCAAAAAGATGGAAAGAACAAAAAAAAGGAGTTCTCTTAGAAAAAAGCTCTACGGCGACACCGACGGGTCTTGGTTAGGGTGCGGGATATCACAAGCGCAGAGGAGCCGGGAAGGTGGGGGAAGGGGTCAAGGAGTGCGTGGCTGATCACCTCCTTGCGAGAAAAGAAATCCCAAATGGTACTCGTTGGAAGCGGAACAAAGGGGGGACTCAGGCAGCTCGTTCGAGGGACGGGCGATTCTCCTCGATGTCACCGGCGGACTGAGAACATGTATCGTAAAAGGGGTCCCAGGAAAGCCTGATAGGAATAGGAAAAAGAACCTTCAAATTAGGGATTATTACGAAATGTTCTATGCTCGTGAAAACCGATCCGTGAAAGAGCTCCCCGAATTAGCCGCGCGTGCGTGAAGACTCGGGGTTTGATAGGGGAGAAAGGGAAGAGAAAGGGGGGGCTGCCGACCTCTCCAGTGTACCGCTGCGAGCAGGAGGAGGAGCCTTAGAAGCCACCAAGAATCAGGAGAATGGGGGAGGCGGGCGACGCTTGTCGCTGGGTTTGTTATTGGGCATGCGGCGGGAATGTCGGAAGGCTAAAAAAAAAGAGAAGGGTCGAGGGAGCAAGAGAATTTCTGCCACTCCATCCCTCACGCGAGGGTCCTACAATGCATTGAAGAGCTCCAGGGAAGAAAAAGAAAAGAGGATGTGACCATGCCTCAGGATGAAAACTAGGCGTGTACTTGTAGAGAGGCCAGGCCTATGAAGATCTGAAAGGGGGCACATGGAAAAAAAACTCGGAAGAAAAAAAAAAAACTTGGGAAAATTGAAAGGCACGCCGCAAGTGCTCAAGGCATTAGCTGGTGAAGAAAATGGGGGGGGGTATTAAGAAAAAAATGAGACTGGGAGAACGTTGAAAATGGCTACTTCGGGGTCTTCGAGGCTAGGACTATTGACGGGGAAGGGTCGGTAGAAGCAGAACTTATGGGCCCATGCTGCCGAAAGTCGGTTTGGCCCCACCAAAATTGATTGACATTGACCACGAAAAAAAATAAGCAAGCCTCGAGTACGAGAACTTGAAAAAAGGGGATCAAAAAAAGGTCGCCTTAAATTAACGGCCGTAGCACGACATCGTCGGCAGTGATGGAGAGGCAAAGCAGGGGCGCAACCAGGAAATCAAAGACCGGCTGATCCTACGCTCGAAAGGCAAAAAGGAAGATTGAAAGAACAGAGAGGAACCCGAAAGTGCGAGGGGGCGACTAGGGAGATTGCCATCGTGGCTTCACGATCGGCCAGTTCCGGGGGAGGGGATGGGCTGTGGCGGCGGGCCCGTGAACGGAAAGAGAATGTCGGTGAAGAAAAAGGGGGTGTGGGCATAACGAGCTGGACTCTGGCTGGTCCGGCTGCTGGGCGGGCGAGGACGTCCAGGAACGTGGGGGGAGGGAGAGGGGTCAGCTCAAGCGTGGGAAACAGAGGGAACCCCGGCGAAATGGAACCGTTGGGGGTCTGTTCAAAAAAAAAGGGGGGGGGGGGCCGGGGCCAAAGAGGGGCTGAACGTTGGTCTACGGTCCTATAACCTCTACCGGGAACGAGGCCGGCTGAGCCGGTGAAGCCTGGACGTTGGCGGGCGGCTTGTCGTAAGGCACGGGGTGCTGCAAAAAAGCAACAAGGAGAAATGGGAAAAGGGCAGAGTTATCGAAAGCCAACGAACCAACTCATTCCAGCGGCTTTAGATCAGAGGTCACCGGGGGGGATGACTTGCCAGAGCCGGCAGCACAGGCCCAGTTAGCCAGGGAAGAAGACTCCGACAGGACCGGGGAAAAGAGGTAAAAGGGACCACGCTGTTCACGTGCGCTTCCAGCGAGGGAGCACTGACGAAAGGAAAGATCGGGGCTCAAAAAAGAAAAACAACGGAACCAAAATCAAGTTATTCCGACCGCACTGGTGGGGTAGTTTGAGAAAGCTCACTCGGGCGAAAACGGAGAAGAGTACACAGGCAGTGAGGAAAAAAAGTACAGCAAGAAGATCGCAACCGGTAGCCTGTTCCAAAAGTTACGCATCTCATCGAGGGGATTTAAAGAAAAAGACTTCTCGAGGGGAAAGTCGAGAAGCGCTAAGTATATCGGGGGAGTGCTCCGACCATATCAGCGCGCACGATTCGTAAAAAAAGGTCGAAACGGCGAAAGAGGAAGCCTTCAACGGGGTTTCATTGTTCTGTCGGCAGTTTTCCCAAAAACGGGGCATACACGGGGTAAAAACGGGGCGAAAAGACTCGAGGTGGAAAGAACGGGACGTAGGGACGGAGTCATCACGGGGTCATCTACTCCGTATTGTAGACGCCACAATAAGGGGCACCGAACCAAGCCATCCCCAAAAGAAAACGTAGAGAAGAAATTATGAGGAGGGATAGCGACTCCCAAAAGCGGGGAAAGCTCCTTCTACACGTAGCTGCGGCGTGGGGACGACTGAACAGTGGGGAAACCAGCTGGGGGGGAAAGTGGGAAGGAAGCAAAACCGAGGAAGAAAAAAAAACAAATTTTTCATCGCAAGTCCACGCCCTCGTTAAGAAATCTCGCGCCTCGGCCGGGAACGACGGCGACGCGGACTTAGATGTGGGGCTCCAGGAAGGCTCGCCGGGGGGGATCACAGAGAGTGCGAATGGATAACGCCGTCGTCTTCGTCGGGGTTTGCCGAAAGTAGAAAGGAAGGTTCCCTGCAAAAAATCAACAAAAAAGAAATCGAACCATCGCCGATTCTCCCTCTCGGGGTGCTGTGTGCAGAGAAGGATCATGAAGAGAAGCAGATATCGGGGACATACGTCCTTAGGAAAAAAAACGACGAGAAAAGGAATCAACATCCAAGGGGGGTAAGGGGGAAGCGAAGAACTAGAGAGACCGCATGAACGGCGGAGAAGGGGCGCATAGACCATATCTTAATCACAGTCTTCGAAGAAAAAAAGCAAAAAACGCCGGGAGATGCTGTAGTGAAGGGCGAGAAAAAGGACCGGAAGGAGACCTAAAGGAAAGGGACGTCCCGCCAAGTCCTTCGCGCGCAAGGTCTTCGATTGAAACCGCGATAAATTGGGGAGGCTTCGAAGAAAATAAGGCCGCATAAGGTCGCGAGTAAAGCATGGCTGGTGTTATATCAGCACCGACGCCGTCGGTGGGGACGCAGATATCTGTCTACCTTCGGAAAGTAAACGGGTTTTACAGAGAACTAAACTTAAGGAAAAAACAGGAGAGGAACAGAAGGGTGACCTTTCAGGCCCAGGTAGGTCCATCACAGCAGGGGACACAGGGCGAACTGACTAGAAAGAGAAAGGGGGGGTCCTTAAAAGAAAAGCCGGGGGGAGGGAAGGGGGTTCCTGGGAAAAAGTTGAGGTCGGACCAAGAGAGGTATCGACGGGGCTTATTCGGTCGACGCTTGGCGGGTTCCTACTTGCCCGAAGGGAAAGACTCTTCGCCGTCGGGAAAAGAAAATGCCGAAGAAGGGGGTAAAAGACCGGTGGAAGAGTGTGAGTGGAAGGGATGGGAAAAAGAAGACAGAAGGGGGAGGACCGGAGGCCGGTACAGCAAGCTCTAAAACAACACAACTTATTAATGAAAATAGATAGTCCGTTGCGAAAGAAGCCCCTCGAGGAGGGAACCCAGAAAGTCTGACACGAAAAGGGTAGAAAATCACTGGAGGGAAATGGAATCACTCGTAAGGACGGCGCCTTCTTGGCCATACCATGTCCATCGTCCTAGAGACCGCTTCGTCGGAGAAAGATTTCAAGAGGGGAACTGAGGAAAGGAGGGGTGCAAAGGAAGAAAAGCTGATGGAAGTTATTCGAGGAAAGCGCCCTTGTCTAGGGAATGTCTGCTACCTGGGCCTTCACCATCCCTTAGAGAAAGTGGCTGAAGAAAAATGTCAAAAGGAGGCTGAAGTGAGGAAGAAACCGAAAAGAAAACACTCGACGAACGGAAGGTTTCGAGGGTGAATCACCCATACAAAAGCGTCAGAAAGCGGGGACCCAAGATGGGGAGTGGGATAGGCAACCTTGCTCTAAAACAATGTTCGCCTGTGTGGCCCAGGCGCAAACGGGAGGATCCGACGGCAAGGGGCGAATGAAAATGCAAAAGGGGAGAAAGGTCCCGGATCGAAAGACTAAAAGAAAGAAGAAGGATGCAAAATCGATCGACCGGAGTACGGACGTTTGATCTGGAGATCTGTTCTATAAAGAAAAAAAGGACTCAAAAGGGAGGCTGGAAAGAGGCGCTTGACACGGAAGAGTGAGGGGGAAATACGTAGCTTGAGACGAGTCGTTCCTTGGACTGGCAGCGCTTACGGCCGGGAAAGCGCCGGTTTACCGCTAGCTGAACTTCGAGGCAACAAGAAAAAAGGGGAAGAATGGCGCGGGAGGGAAAAGGCGCGGGCTTCTGGTTGTGGGGAATTGGCCCTGAGCATTGCTGTAAACGAATGCTTGGGGGGGTAGGGGCACGTCTGTAAAATTCGCAAAAGAGGAAGGCGCACACCACTCACTGCGATCTTGAAGGAAGGGGGAGAGTATCGGTTACGACCACATCTAAAAAACCTCAATCGCGCCGTCTAGGCCGAGATAGAAGGGGAGATACGAGTCTGAGGGGAAAGGGGAAGGGGAATGGAAAGGGTGCGGGGGGTGGAGAGTTGAAAAGGGACGAAATCAGGCTTGCGAAAAAGGAGTCCTTTCCTGCCGCCGGGAAGCTACTGGCTCAAGTGTCGAAAAAGCTGTTGATCACGTGGGATGGTTTCGCGATTGAGACTCAAAAGACTGTCGAAGGGGGGGGAGAGGTTCAGGTTCTCAGGGGGGGGGTGCTCGGGAAAGTATGCTGAAAAGGGGAGGAAAGAAGACTGGAGTTCATCCCTTCTGTCCACGCTGTTCGAAAGAAACGGAATGCCATTCTTGTAAAACGAAAAGAACCGGCGGCTAAGGGGGATAAAACCAGGATAGTTGGGAAAGAAGTTCACGCAAGAGGTGCAGGATCATTGATAGGGGTTCGTGCGGCAGAGCCGCCTATACCTGCCGCAAGGGCTGGCATCAAGAGCTGGGAAAAATGGAAAAAACAATCGGGGAGAAAAGGAAAGTATCTGAATTGCGGAACCTGCCCAAAACCGGTTACCACTTTTTAGAATCGTTGGGGGAAGGGACTTGCGGGGGGGGGTTCACGAAGAAAGGGCGCTCAAAACTCGTGCGCTGGAAAATCCCACAATTGGGTGGAATGAACCTGACTCAGGTCCCGGTGGTCCGGCTGAGGGGGAGGAGGGGGAGAAAACGTCCTAAAGAAACGCGATGAAATGGAGAGCGTTCGTAACCAGGCTTCTGGGGTGAAGTTTTCATCGTTCCCGGGGCCGGATTGGCCTCAGAAGGCCTCGGAGGGAAAAAGACCTGGGACTGAAACAAGAACAGGACGAGGGGACGGGGGGGGGCCAAGTGATGAGGACAGTGTTCACTCGAAAGGTCCTGTACTTTGAGGAAGCAAAGGTAGCAGTGAATCCAGGGGAAGAAAAGAAAACCAAAGGAAAGGGGACGCCACGGCAGTCGCCAATCGTCCGCCACTCCAGTCAGTCGCGTGCCTGGATCAAAGAAAGGCCAAGGAGGGATTAGGGGGGGCGGATAAGGACAGGTAGACACTTGTCAGAGCACGACTTCCAAGAGGAACGTACAAAAAAGCAAAGTGCACTCTTTTTCAACGCGGGAGCATCTCTCCTCTACAGCAGAAGCAAGGAGATTTTTGAGAACCGGGGGCAAAAACAGGATCCGCCCTTTTGAATCAAAAGGGACCACTCGGGCTGACCCCTTGCGCATCGGACACTTCAGAACCGATAGGGTTAATAGACACAGACAAACCGAAACAGGAGAAACTGGGCAGAGGAAGTGAGAAGAAATCATCTATTGGGAGGGGGGAACGCGCTCGGCTCTCAGCATTTTTCGCTCCGGGTGTCGCAGCGGCGCAGGATCGCGGCAGCCTCAAAAAGGGGAGATACGCGGGCTGGGGAAAAGATTAAAAGTGGATAAGAGCCCACCGGGGTCGCAGGATGAGGTGTCTGTGTCTGTGTAACGGGGGTCAAGACGGGTGGTCGAAACAAGACGCCACGCAGGAGAAAAGGAGGGAGGCTGGGAAAAAGAGAAGATCAACTAGAAGGGTGAAGAGACTAGCACCTAAACAGAAGGGTCGCCCCACCGACAAAGTTCAAATAGACCTCCAGGGGGCGGCGGCTGGTTAAAATATCGCCGAAGGATGATCAAAGAGGCGCAAGTGGGAAAAACCCAAGTTTGGTTAGAAAAATGAAGCGGGAGAAGGAAAGTGGGGGGGGCGAAACCGCTTCAGATTAATCTCTTCATAGAATTTTCCATCGCCACCAGGCACCCGAATCGTTCCAGGAAAAAAACTCTGCAGAATGAGAAAAGAGAGGGGGCCTCCATGGGCGGGGGGAGGACAGCAAAAGAGGGGGGCCGCGAAAAAACCATCCTCTCTTGGCAGGAAAATGAACTCCGTCTGCGTCAGGGTTGTGACATCGAGAAACAGGTAAAACCCGGAAGGGCAATGCAAAAAAACAGACCAGCGCGCGGCAAATGCTCCCGTCGGCTGCGCCCGGATCACGAGGTGTGCTGGAAAGCTGATCCAGAAAGAAAAGCGGAAAAAAAAGTCCTAAGGAAAGAGGAAAGATTGCGAAAACCGGAAGCGACCTACCGCGGCTCCACCTCGGCCATCCTCATTACTGGTTCCGGAGAAAGGAAACAGTCTAAGAAGGCGAATGGAGAGTCACAAAAATGGCGGAAAGGGTTACGGGGGAGTAAGGAAAAGGATCTTCCGGAAGCAGCTGCGAATCGCCTAAAACTAATTCTTCCGCCAAGCCTGCGCGCAAAAGGGTCGTATGGGCCCACCCGAAGTCCATGGTGGGGAAAGGGCTGAGCAAAAACGCCGAACCCAGAGGGAGGCAGCGCGAGAAAGGGGGGGAATCTGGGGGAGTTGTTGGTATCCCCCGAAACACCGAAGAACGCCAGAAACATGAAAAGCGGGAAGGAAAGACCATGTGAGGTACAAGGGACGCCATCTTCGAGGCGAAAGGACTTTACCGGTAGGTGAAGTCAGGCCTCAGTAGAAGACTCACGCAGAACACCTCGAACGAAAAGAGGAGAAGCTGAGAGGGCCTGCCACGCAAAGGAGGGGGAGGGGGACTAAATTCCCGATGTCCGACTACGGTCGTAAAGAGAACGCTGGCCAGGGTCGACATCGACTGGCAGCTTCGCCGCATTCCGAGGATGGTAAAGAAACAGGTGCAAAAGGGAAAATGGTGCATCGGGAAACTCGGGGGACTCATAGGGAGAAAAGGAGCAGGAAACAATGAGGAAGAAGGTCCGCACGG